>Ga0307509_10000496_pt1 | contig 66653 bp, 57 predicted proteins | sample 10_EM_MG_FD_202245 | JGI IMG/M metagenome (GOLD analysis project Ga0307509, IMG submission 202245) | Populus trichocarpa ectomycorrhiza microbial communities from riparian zone in the Pacific Northwest, United States - 10_EM | ecosystem: Host-associated > Plants > Roots > Unclassified | place...
GCCCTGGTACCCGAAGTGGCCGAGACATGGACGGCAGGCATTGTGCTGCAGCCAACGGGCGATGGCTGGCTCAGCCGCGTACAGACTTCCGTCGACTACTACAACATCGATATCGCCAATGCCATTGGCAACCTGGGTGCGCAAACCATTGCAACCCGCTGCGCGAACGGGGCGACGGAGTTCTGCTCGCTGATCACGAGGGATCCGACCTCGGGGGTGATCACCCAGGTCAATGACGTGCTGCTGAACGTGAATCAGCAGATCACCAAGGGTCTGGACATGGAGCTCGACTACCGCCAGCCCATGGGCGCTTATGGCGACACGAACTTCCGCGTCCTGGCGACCTACGTGTTCGACCTGATCACGGTCGATTCGGCCGGTCCCGTAAACCGCGCCGGGCAGACCGGCCTGCGGGCGACTACCATTCCGGGAATCCCGCGCTACACCATCGACACGCTCATCAATTGGGTGGACCAGGCCGTGAGCGTCTCCCTGCATGGGCGGTTCATTCCGGCTGGTATCTACAACGCCGCATTCATCGGCCCCGACCAGCCTGGTTATAACATCAATCTGACCACCAGCTCGAATACCAACCACGTGAAGTCCGCCACCTACCTGGATCTCATCGCCGAGTATCACTTCAATCCCGCGAAGTGGGGCGAGCTGTCGGTGTATGGCGGAGTCAACAACCTGTTGGATACGGATCCGCCGCGCGTGCCGGGCGCAAATGGCACTGGCAATAACCTGTTGTTCGATCCAGTCGGCCGAAATTTCAAGCTCGGCGTGCACTTCAGGCTTTGAGAGGTGTCTCCCATCTTCGACGGTCGATGGCTCCATCCTGGCGCAAAGATGTGGTTCTAAACACAGTCCCGGTCGCGTCCCGCCGACCCATTTCTCAAGTGAATTCACATACTCGCGGGCGGTGACATAAATCTGGCGTCGATTGGCGACGCTTTTTCAATGGTTGACACCCCCCGTGGCCCGCGCAATAAGTGCAGCTGTGCGCATCTAGTGATGCGCCCTTGTCGAAATGGCAGCGGAGCAATCACATGTCCATGACGAGTCTGTTGGCGATCACGCCGTGGCCCGCTGTGTCAGCGGTTATCCTGCTGACGCTGTTGGTGGTGGCACTCTATCTCGCACGACGTACCGCGCATCAGGCGATTCGCGCGGTTACCGATGCCTTGGGTCGCGGCTTGCGCCTGGCTTCCCACGCGGTTGCGCGTGGCGAAGAAAAGTTGGCGGCACGCAATCGCGAGGTGTTGCTTTCCGCGGGTCGCGAAGCCAAAGAGCGGATCGTCGAGCGCGAGTTCGTGCGGGTGGGCGATACCGTGCGCAAGGATCTCGCCAATTACCCGGCGCTGCACCGGGCACTGAGTGAGTCGATCGTCCGTATCGAGGAGGATCAGGAGAAGGCCGTCGAAGTGCCTCCCGAGGCGCCAGGCTGGGTGCAGGCGGTCAAGGTCATTGCCAACCTCGACGCGAAGAACGGCGGCGCGGAGATTCTCGAGGACATTCACAAGTCCATGGTCCGTGCGCATTCCGAAGCCATGGACGACTATCGCAAAGCCAGCTCCGAACGCCACGCGCTGTTGCGCAAGATGATGCCGGATTGGCGCCGTATTCAGGAAACGCTAGGGCGTGTCAATAAAAATGTAGAAAGTGTGTTGGAGAGGGCGCTCGCCATCGATCGCCACATGCAGGAGTATGACGATATTGTGCGCGGTGAGGATCGGGCGGTCTCCATACTGTCCTCGTCATCACTGGTGTACTTCTTCGTTTCCGCGCTCGTGCTGTCGGTGGCGGCGGCGGGCGCCGCGATCAACTTCACTCTCATCGCCCGGCCGATGGCCGAGATGGTGGGCGGCACGAGCTTCATTGGCAACTTCCGGACCGCGGATATTGCCGCCCTGGTCATCATCATGGTTGAGATCTCCATGGGCTTGTTTCTCATGGAGTCCCTGCGCATCACCCGCCTGTTTCCAGTCATCAGCGCGCTGTCGGATGTCATGCGGCGACGCATGATGGCCGTCACGTTCATCATCCTGCTGTTGATGGCCAGCATCGAGGCCGGACTTGCCTACATGCGCGAAGTGCTGTTGCAGGACGAATTGGCTACCAGCGCGCTCCTGCGCGGTGACGGTGCGGGCTCCGTGGTGAACGAGCACCTGTGGATCACCACTGCTGCGCAGATGGGCATGGGATTCATCCTGCCGTTTGCGCTCGTATTCGTGGCCATTCCGCTCGAAACGTTCGTGCACTCTCTGCGCACGGTGCTGGGCCTGATTGGTATCGGGATCATGCGCGCGGTTTCGCTGCTTCTGCGGGTGTTCGGCAACGGCATGCGTCATTTCGGTACGTTGGTGGAACGCCTGTATGACCTGCCGCTGTTTCTTCCTCTGTGGATCGAATCCCGGGTCGCCGCGAACCAGATGGCGCAGGAGTCTGTCGCCATGCAGCAGGTGATGCAGCATGTAGTGGAGGAGCCACGAGCGTGGCAGGAGGCCCAGTCGTGAGTCGACCAACTCGATATCGTTCGGCGGCAGCAGGGCTGGTCCTGATGCTGGCCGCCTGTGGCCAGGTGAATGTGCCGCGTAACACGGGGTTGTATCTGTTGATCGATACGTCGGGCACCTACAACAAGCAGGTGCTCAAGGCGGAGCAGATCATCCTGGTCGCACTGTCGCGCCTGCAGCCGACGGATTCTTTTGCGGTGGCGCGCATCGATACCGCGAGCTTCACCGAGAAGAACATCATTGCGAAGGCGACCTTCGATGACCGGCCGAGCACGGCCAATCAGCAGAAGCGGGCGTTCGCGAGCCGGGTGGAGAAGTTCATTGACGAGTCCTCGCCAGCCCCGTTTACGGACATCACGGGCGGACTGCTGCAGGCCATTGAGTACCTGAAGGAAAAGAATCCGGGTCACAAGGAGATCCTGATCTTCTCCGACATGAAGGAGGACCTGGCCAAGGGTTATGTACGCGATATTCCGCTCGATCTTAAGGGCTTCGAAGTAGTCGCACTCAATGTCACGAAGCTGCGCTCCGACAACTTCGATCCGCGCGAGTACATGTCACGACTGGATACCTGGCGCTCCAAGGTGGAGAAAGGCGGCGGTCGCTGGCGCGTGATCAACGATATAGACCGGTTGGACGGACTGCTGTAGTCGCATTGCAATAACACTGCGGCACGGCCTCCCCGTGCCGCAGCAATAAAACAAACATGAGCCGTACGTCGCGATTATGACTGGTCGCGACTCCTCTCCCTATCGAATATTGCTGCTGCGTAGTTAGAATCCCGCGCACTCAGGATGACCTGATGTTGCTCGGGAAACTACGGACATGAGCTGCGCGCACGCAAGGCCGGTTCACCCCGTACAGATCGACGGAGATCTGACGGTGCAGACCGCGGCGCTGCAAAAAACCAAGCTGCTGCAGGCGCTACGCGTCCCGTACGCCGTCATTGAGTTGGATCTTTCTCAGGTGTCCGAAATAGATACCACCGGAGTCCAGCTCCTGCTGCAGGGCTGCACCATCTGCATGGTGTTGGGTGGCGCCCTGCGACTGGTCTGCCTGAGCCCGGCAGTCCGGGAAGTCATTGAATTGCTGAATCTCCAGGACCGGTTTGCCGCGGCGGCGAATCATTGTCCGGAGTGCGTCGATATTCAAGGGAGAACGGTATGTTCAGCGGTATGAAACTCGGGGTGCGCCTGTGGGCCACCTTCGGTGCGTTGGTGGTGGTGCTCCTGGCGGTGGTGTATATCGCGACCGCCCGGATGGATCTGATGAACAACAGCCTGCGGACGATTTCGGATGAGAATAATGCCGAAATGCTCGAGGCCATCAAGATGCGCGCGGCGACTTCCCAGATCGCGGTGAGTGTGCGCGGCCTGATGCTGGCGACAGAGGACGACAAGCTGAAGTCCGAAAACCGCTCACTGCATGAAGGCATCCTGGCGTTTGAAAGTGCTGCGAGCTCGCTCGAGCAGATGTTGGCGCGCTCTTCGCAGAGGTCACAGCCGCAGAGGGACCTGTTGACCAAGATAAAGTCCGCGTGGTTGACCTTGCGTCCGGCCACTGAGCAGACCGCGGCACTGGCCATGGCCAACAAGCGCCAGGAGGCGTACACCTATTTTATTGCGAACGGCGCACCTGCGGCCGTCGAATTGCGCGCCCCCATCGTGGAGTTGGTGGACCTGCAGAAGAGGATGAACGACGCCGAAGTAGTGCGCGCTGGGCAGATTTACGCGAGCGGTCGCCAGTTGGTATGGATCCTCGGCGGCTTGGGCGCGGTGTTTGCGGTACTTGCGGCCTGGTTGGTTACCCGGAGCGTGATTGGCCGGCTGGGCGGCGAGCCCCAGTATGCCGCTGGCGTGGTGCAGAGCATTGCCGATGGAAAGTTGGACGTCAAAGTCAATCTTCACAAGGATGACGAGGACAGCCTGCTCTTCTCTTTGAATGCATTGCTCGGCCGCATGCGCCTGGTGATTTCCGAGCTCAACCGCATGTCCGAAGCGCACGACGCCGGTGACATAGACGTGGTCATTGACGTAGGCAAGTTCAGCGGCGAGTTCCGGACCATGGCGGAAGGAATCAATGCCATGGTGGCCGGTCACATTGCGGTCAAGAAGAAGGCCCTGCGAGTGGTCGACGAGTTCGGTCGCGGCAATTTCGATGCGCCCTTGGAACGGCTGCCGGGCAAGAAGGCCTTCATCAATGAAATCATTGAAAAGGTGCGCGGCAATCTCAAGGGCTTGATCGGCGAAATGAATCACATGGCCGTCGAGCATGAAAAGGGCGACATCGACGTCAAGATCGACGTTCAGAAGTTCGAAGGCGATTTCCGCACCATGGGGCAGGGCATCAACGCCATGGTGGCGGCCCACATTGCGGTCAAGAAGAAGGCAATGAGCTTGTTCAGTGAGTTCGGGCGCGGCAATTTCGATGCCCCCATGGACCAGCTCCCCGGAAAGAAGGCCTTCATCAACGAGACCATTGAGAAGGTGCGGGCCAATCTCAAGTCGATTATTGCAGACGTGAACCTGCTGTCAGCAGCGGCTGTTGAAGGCAGACTCGACGTCCGCGCGGATGTCGAGCGGCACGACGGCGACTTCCGCCGGGTGATCGGCGGCATGAACGCGACCCTGGATGCAATTGTCACGCCCCTGCAGGAAGTCAAGGATGTCCTGGTGTTGGTCGAGCGTGGCGACATGACGAACACCATCGAAGGAAATTATCGCGGTGCATTCGCCGATCTGAAAGGCGCGGTGAACAATACAGTCACCCAATTGCGGCACGTTATCGACGAGGTGGGCGTGGTCATGGGCGGTATCGCCGAAGGCGACCTGACTCGCGCTATCCATGGCGAATACAACGGCTCGTTTGCGCAGATCAAGGAATACGTGAACAAGACGGTCACGAAGCTGTCTGCGGTCGTCACTGACGTCAACCATGGTGCGGAGGCGCTCGCGACCGCATCGGAACAATTGAGCTCAACTGCTCAGAGCTTGTCGGGTGCCTCCAGTCAACAGGCTGCGGGCATCGAGGAGACCAGCGCCTCAATCGAGGAGATGACCGCTTCGATCAGTCAGACGAGTGACAATGCGCGCATCACCAATACGATGGCCAACAGTGCTGCTCAAGAGGCGGCGGAGGGTGGCGAGGCCGTTCGGGCCACCGTCCTGGCCATGAAGCAGATTGCACAGAAGATCGTCATCATTGACGACATTGCGTACCAGACGAATCTACTGGCGTTGAATGCGGCAATCGAGGCGGCGCGTGCTGGCGAGCATGGCAAGGGTTTCGATGTCGTGGCGGCGGAAGTGCGCAAGCTGGCCGAGCGTAGCCAGGTTGCCGCTCAGGAGATTGGAACGGTGGCCACGTCCAGTGTCGACCTGGCGGAGAAGGCGGGTGGCCTGCTGGATACCATGGTCCCCAACATCAAGAAGACTTCGGATCTGGTCCAGGAGATTGCCGCGGCATCCGCCGAACAGACCTCCGGAGTCGGTCAGATCAATTCGGCCGTGACCCAGATGAGTCACGCGACCCAACAGAATGCAGCCAGCTCCGAGGAGTTGGCCGCGACAGCCGAACAGATGAGCAGTCAGGCAGAGCAGTTGAGGCGCACCATGGCCTTCTTCAAGCTGGCTGACAGCGGCGCGCACGGTTCACGAACGCGGTCGACGCCGAAGCCGGTACCGGCCCGGAAGGTCGCTATGGCTGCTGTCCGCAGCCGCGGCAACGCCGCCGCAGCTCCCGAGCCGGCGTTGGTTGCGGTAGGCGAGGGCGATTCGACCGGCGAATACGTACGCTTCTGAGTCTGTCGCCGATGAATCTGGATCAGGCACTGATAGCGTTCGTCGCGGAAGCGGGCGAGTTGCTCGAGCGCATTGAATCGGCATTGCTGGCGTGCGAACGTGATGGCGTGGCTCCGGAGACCATCAGCGAGTTGTTCCGGGCCGCGCATACCATCAAAGGTTCGGCGGGCTTGTTCGGTCTGGACGACATAGTTTCGTTTACGCACGCGATGGAGACTTCGCTGGATCGTGTGCGGGCCGGGAAGCTGGAGCTTTCACCGGCGCTGATTGCCGTGCTGGTGGAATGCAGCGACCACCTGAAGACTCTCGTCGGGGTCGCCGTCGGCAGCGATCCTGAGGACAGTCCAGTCGAGGATGCCAAAGGGCTGGAGTTGGTGGCGCGGCTGCAAACGATTTGCGGCCCGATCACCCTGCTTGGATCCGGGAGCGCGCAGCCGAGCGCGCCCGTAAGCACACCGCCAGAGCCGGCCGCCACTCCCGTTGGAATCGCCTCCGCTGATACCTGGCACCTTTCACTGCGGTTCGGGCCCGAAGTGTTACGCAACGGGATGGACCCGTTGGCTTGTTTCCGCTACCTGAGGTCGTTCGGCGAGATCGTGGGCATCGAGGTCATCACCGATGCCTTGCCTACGCCGGATGCAATGGATCCGGAACGCTGCTACCTCGGATTCGAGCTCGGCTTCCGCAGCTCCGCGACCAAGGAGCGGATCGAATCGGCCTTCGACTTCGTGCGCGAAGACAGCCGGATCCGCATCATGCCGCCTCGCAGCCATGTGTCCGATTACGTCTCTTTGATTCACGATCAGTCCGAGGGCGATGCCCGCCTCGGTGAGATGTTGGTCAGGTGTGGCACCCTGACGGCGCGCGAGCTCGGCGAAGCCCTGCAGGCGCAGACGCAAAATCCGTCGTTGCCGCCGAAGCCACTGGGCGAAGTGCTGATCGAGCGGCGAGTCGTTCAACCTCCCGTCATTGAGGCGGCGCTGGACAAACAGCGGCAGCTCGCGGAAAAGCGGCCTGTAGTACAGGACGGTGGATTGATTCGAATCGAAGCCGGGAAGCTGGACCGGCTGATTGACCTCATCGGTCAATTGACCCTGACGGGCGCCAATGTGGATGTTCTGGCGCAGCGCGGCCAGATCGGTGACTTGCGGGATGCCGGCTCGCGGCTGGCTCACCTGGTCAAGGAAGTCCGGGCCTCCGCTCTGCAACTGCGGATGGTGCAGATCGGTGCCACCTTCTCGCGGTTTCAGCGGATTGTGCGTGATGTCGCCAACGAGTTGGGCAAGAACATTGCGCTGAAGATCAGCGGGGCCGAAACCGAGCTGGATAAATCATTGATCGAGCAGGTCAGCGATCCGTTGCTGCACCTCGTGCGCAACGCGATCGATCACGGCATTGAAACTCCCGAGGTTCGTGTGGCCAAGGGCAAGCCGGCCCAGGGTACGCTGAGCTTGTCTGCCACCCAGGACGCCGGTTGCATTGTGATCGAAGTGTCCGACGACGGCGGTGGCATCAATCGGGACAGGGTGCTGGAGAAAGCCCGCCAACAGGGGCTCGTGGCGCCGGAGCACACGCCGACGGACCAGGAAATCCTCAATTTGATTCTGCAAGCCGGCTTTTCGACCGCCGAGGTGGTCACCAACCTGTCCGGGCGCGGTGTTGGAATGGATGTCGTGAAGCGCAACATAGAACAGTTGCGCGGCTCGCTGGAAATCGAAAGCCCGCAAGGGAAGGGAACCACGTTCCGCATTCGTCTACCGCTCACACTCGCCATTATCGACGGGTTTTTGCTCAAGGTCGGTGGTGTCGCCTATGTCGTTCCATTGGATCTCGTGGAAGAGTGCGTCGATCTGGAGGTTGGTGCGGGCGGAGGAAACTACCTTGCGTTGCGCGGCCGGGCGCTTCCTTTGATTCCTCTGTACGAGGTGTTTGGCCACACGGGCGCTCACATGCGACGTCGCGGTGTCATAGTCGTCCGCTGGGGTGACCGCAGGGCAGGTCTGGTGGTGGATGAGCTTCTCGGCAAGTTGCAGACCGTGATCAAGCCGATGTCACCCCTGTTCGAGGACCTCGGCGGAGTGACCGGCTCGACCATCCTGGGCGACGGCACGATCGGGATGATCCTGGATGTACCGGAGCTGTTGACTCAGCAACAACAACTCCAATGAAACGCAGTCAATACCTCACGTTCACATTGGGACACGAGACACTCGGGCTCGGCATTCCCCGTATCAAAGAGATATTGGGATATCGCGAGCCCACGCCGGTCCTGAGGATGCCGCCGCATGTTCGCGGTGTCATCAACCTGCGCGGCAGTGTCGTGCCCGTCCTGGATCTGTCCATCCGGTTCGCACGCCAATCGCAGCCGATCGGTCGCAGGGCGTGCATTCTCGTCGTCGAGGCGGATTACAAGGGCGAGAAACACATCCTCGGAGTGATTGTCGACGCGGTAAATGAAGTGCTGGCGATCGGGTCGGATGACATCGAGGCGCCGCCGCCGTTTGGCGGCACGATCCGTTCCGAGTTTCTGGAGGGACTGGCGAAGGTCCACGGTCGCTTCGTTGCTCTTCTGGATGCGGGCAGTGTATTCGACATGACCCAGTTGGCCCGGCTCGCGGGCCAGAGTGGCCACTCCACGCCGAAACTCGCGGGGACATGAGCGCGCGACGGCGGGAGATTTTCATCAAAACGGGTGAATTCCATTTCACCTGCGAGCCCATCCGAATCCGCACAGTGCTGGGATCCTGCGTGGCATTTACGGCCTGGCACCCTGTGCGCCACATCGGCGGGATGTGTCACTACCTGCTGCCGGCGGCGAGCACCGGTGAGGTTGCCGTCGGCAAGCAGGTCGGCCTGTACGCGGAGCAGGCGGCTCAACTGTTTCAAAATGCCTTCACATCGGTCGGTACTCAGATGAATGAGTATGTCGTCAAAATGTTTGGCGGCGGCAGTATGTTTCCGTCATCCGGGGTATGCCGCGAAATACCCAATCGGAATGTTACGCAGGGCCGCAGCATCTTCGAGTCGCGCGGCTTTGCCATTGCCGCGCAGGATGTGGGTGGTACCGGCTCGCGCCAGCTCATTTTCGATGTTTGGACGGGAGACGTGTGGGTCCGTCGAAGCAAATCTACCGCCGCGCTCAGGGATTGACTATGCTTCGGCAATGCAAGATGCAGGACAACGCGCGGAACAAATTCTCAGGGACGTCTTCGGTTACCCTGCCTTTCGCGGCCAGCAGCGCGATATCGTCTCGCATGTAGGCGAGGGCGGTGACGCCCTCGTCTTGATGCCGACGGGAGGTGGCAAGTCGCTCTGCTACCAGATTCCAGCTCTCATGCGTGATGGCATGGGCGTGGTGGTCTCGCCGCTCATTGCGCTCATGCAGGACCAGGTCGCGGCACTCGAGGAAGCTGGGGTGAGAGCTGCTGCGCTCAATTCGAGCATGTCGTGGCCGGACGTGCAGTCGATTGAGCGAAGAGCGCGGCAGGGTGAGCTCGACCTGCTGTACGTCGCTCCGGAGCGCTTGCTCACGGATCGTTGCCTGGACCTGCTGGCTGCGTGCAAGCTGGCCTTGTTCGCCATCGACGAAGCTCACTGCGTATCGCAATGGGGTCACGACTTCCGTCCGGAGTACATTCGGCTCGCGGTGCTTGCCGAACGCTTCCCTGGTGTGCCGCGCATCGCCTTGACGGCGACAGCCGACGCATTGACGCGCAAAGAAATCACCGCGCGGCTCCATCTGCAGAACGCTCGCGAGTTCGTGTCGAGCTTCGACCGTCCGAATATTCGCTATCGCATAGCGGAGAAGGTCGGCGCACGCAAGCAGCTTCTGGAATTCATTCGGACCGAGCATCCCGGTGAAGCGGGCATCGTCTATTGCTTGTCTCGAAACACCGTGGATGAGACCGCGGAATTTTTGGCTGGGCACGGTGTAAATGCGTTGCCGTATCACGCCGGATTGGACAACGGCACTCGTGAGCGCAACCAAAATAAATTTATTCGTGAAGACGGCGTTGTGATGTGCGCGACGATTGCGTTCGGGATGGGCATTGATAAGCCCGACGTGCGGTTTGTGGCGCACATTGATCTTCCGAAGAGCATCGAGGGGTATTACCAGGAGACCGGCCGTGCGGGTCGCGATGGGCTGCCGGCCGATGCGTGGATGGTTTATGGCCTGGCAGACGTCGTCCAACAGCGTTGGATGATTGATCAGTCGGAAGGCGACGCGAGCTATAAGCGAATCATTACGACCAAGCTCGACGCGATTTTGGGCCTTTGTGAGACGACGGCGTGCCGGCGCGTTACGTTGCTCGACTATTTCGACGAGTCGAGCAAGGCTTGTGACAATTGCGACAACTGCATTACGCCGCCCGAGGTATGGGATGGAACGGACGCAGCGCGTAAGTTGATGTCGTGCATTTTTCGATGTGAGCAGGCCAGCGGGTTCTCATTCGGTGCCCAACAGGTGATTGACGTGCTCATCGGAAAGCGCACGCCAAAGGTTTTGCAATTCCAGCACGAGCGGTTGAGCACGTTTGGCATTGGCGCTGATTTAGACGCAACCCAATGGCGGTCCGTGCTGCGTCAGCTTGTCACGCAAGGACTGGTGCGGGTAGACCACGAGCGGTTCAATACGCTGCGGCTCACGGACGGTAGCCGTGAGGTGCTGCGAGGCGAGCGGAAGTTGAGCTTTCGGCGGCAGGCCGCACGCCCCGTGTCGCGCCGTGGCGAGCGCAGGGCGGTCGACAAGTCGCGCGTCGCCGCCGCGGCGGCCCGCGCCATGGGGCTCGCCGGGGGCGCGGGTGGCGCCAGCGAGGGTGGTGCCAACGCTATCGTGTTCGAAGCGTTGCGAGGCTGGCGCCGCGACATGGCGAAGGAGCACGGCGTGCCGGCTTACACGATCTTCCACGACAGCACGTTGCTCGAGCTCGCCGGAACACTGCCGCGCTCGCTCGACGAGCTGCGCGAGATCACAGGCATCGGCGCCACCAAGCTCGAGCGCTATGGCAGCGCTCTGCTGGACGTCATGCAACGCGCCGATTCTGGCGCCGGCTCTGGCGCCGGCGCCTGATCTAAACCGCCTCCTTCAACACACTAACCACCTGCGCCTCCATATTCTCCTTCAGCCCCAGCACTGAGTACTGGCGCCCGATCCCCGACTCCTTGGCGCCACCGAACGGAACAGTGGCCGAGGTGGCACGATGCTGGTTGACCCAGGCCGTGCCGACTTCCAGTCGAGCGGCGAGGGCGGCCGCGCGCTCAGGGTCATGGCTCCAAACCGATCCCGCCAAGCCGTACCGCGTGTCATTGGCACGGCGAACGACATCGTCTTCGTCAGTGAATTTCAACACTGGGACGATAGGGCCAAACTGCTCCTCGCGTACCAGCCGGCTGTCTTCCGCTATGTCCGCAACAATGGTGGGCGCAATGAAATACCCACCACCCGTCGGAACCTCGCCGCCCGCGAGAATGCGGGCGCCGCTGCGCCGGGTGTCTTCGAGGATCACCAGGACCCGCTCGTATTGGCGCCGATTTTGAATCGGCCCGAACTGCGTCTGGGGGTCCAACCCGTCTCCAACCTTCGCACGTGAAGCTTCATTCGCCAGTGCATCGCACAGCGCGCTGTACACGGACTCGTGCGCATAAATCCGCTTAACCGCCATGCAAACCTGTCCGCTATTCACAAACGAAGCAAAGAATAATCGCTTTGCAACAACCGTCGGATCCACATCGTCCAGCACAATGGCCGCATCATTGCCGCCCAGCTCCAGGGTCACCCGCTTCAGTGTGCCGGCAGCGCTAGCCATCACCCGCTTGCCCGTCGCCACCGAGCCGGTGAAGGAGATCTTGTCGATACCGGGATGCTCCGACATCCACTGACCCAAATCATCCCCACCCGCGACCACGTTCAACACGCCTGGAGGAAAAACATCCCGTAGCAGCTCACCCAACTTCAAGGTCGTCAGCGGCGTGAACGGGGAGGGCTTGAGGACGGCCGTGTTGCCCGTATAGAGGGCCGCCGTGATCGGACCGGCGGCGAGGTTGATCGGCGCATTCCAGGGAGTGATGATTCCAACAACACCCAGCGGTCGGTAGTGAAGCTCGATTCTCCGAGTCGCATCGTCGGTCAGTGTCTCAACCCCGATGTCAATGGCGGCCATGCCCTCGGACTGACTCGCGGCGCGCCCAATCTCGTCGCGCGATTGGCCGATCGGCTTACCCTGCTCGCGAGTCAACAGTTGCGCGAGCGCTTCCTGGTGTTCCCTGAACACGCCGGCCATGGTCCGGATGGCGGCCGCGCGCGCGGCGAACGACTGCGCTTTCCACAGGGGAAACGCGGCCCGCGCCGCGCTTACGGCGCTGTCGAGCTGTTGCTTGTTTGCACGTGGGCAACGCTCAAACACTTTGCCTGTGGCGGGATTGATCACCTCGAGCGTGGCGTCGCTCGACACTGCCTTGCCGTCTATCAGATGCGCGAATTCCATGTATTCATCCTGCCAATATTGACTGGTGGTGCGATTATCGTTCGTGTTGGCGCGCGCCGGATTGTGCGCCGGTCAGCCACTCGATACGATGTTTATCGTATGACGAACATCCCGACTTGCAAGCCTCCGGACCCCGATACCCACAAGCCGAAGTACCGGCCGCCGCCCGGCAGTTGCGACGCGCACTGCCACATATTTGGTCCCGGTGACCGGTATCCGTACGCGCCTGACCGGACGTACACGCCGCCCGATGCACCGCTGTCGCGGTTCAAGGAATTGCAGTCCATTCTGGGCCTCGGGCGTGCAGTGCTCGTGAATGCGAGTTGTCACGGTACGGATAACACCGTGATTGTCGATGCCATTGCACAGAGCGGTGGTCGCTATCGCGGTGTTGCCAATGCCGACGACACATTCACGGAGCGGATGTTCGAAGACCTTCACCAGGCCGGCTTCCGCGGCGTGCGCTTCAATTTTGTGAAACACCTGGGCGGCGTGCCGGACATGGATGAATTTCATCGTGTCATTGCTCGCATAAAACCACTCGGCTGGCACGTCGATCTGCATTTCGATGCCGTGGATCTCGTTGGCTATGACGACTTGCTGCGCGGGCTGCCGGTGCCTTTCATCATCGACCACATGGCGCGCGTACCGACCAAGGCCGGGCTGGAGCAGGAGCCGTTCCGGCATCTCGTACAGCTTGCGCGGACCACCCCCACCTGCTGGGTGAAGATTTCCGGCGCCGAGCGAATTTCAAGCAGTGGTCCGCCGTTTACCGATGCCGTGCCGTTCGCGCAGGCGCTGATCGAGGCCGCGCCGGACCGGATCCTATGGGGCACCGACTGGCCGCATCCGAATATTGCGCGCCACATGCCCAATGACGGGGATCTGGTCGACCTGGTACCCTTGTTCGCGCCGGATCCGGCCATTCAGCGTAAAATCCTGGTGGACAACCCTCACCAGCTGTACGGTTTCATGGACAAATCCGACCCGTTTGACGATATCCCGGGCACCACGCTCTTTGATGCGCAGCGCTCACGCCAGGGCTATCACCTCAACATGTTCTGCATGTCGCTCATGAAGGCCGAGAACCGCGCCGCCTTCAAAGCCGACGAAGCGGCTTTTCTGCAGAAGTTTCCCATGACCCAGGCACAGCGGGAGGCGGTGCTCAAGCGGGATTGGAACGGCATGATCGCCCAGGGCGGCAATATCTATTTCCTCGCCAAGCTGTTTTCGACCGACGGACTGTCATTCCAGTACGTGGCCGCGCAGATGACGGGCGCCTCACAGGAGCAGTACGCAAAAATGATGTTGAACGGCGGCAGGCCGGCCGAGGGCAATCGCAGCAAGTCGGAGTGGAAAGACCGTGGCTAAGCTGGTTGCCGGTGTGACCACTTCACACGTACCCGCCATTGGCGCGGCCATCGACCTGGGCAAGACGAAGGAACCGTATTGGCAGCCGGTGTTCAAGGGTTACGAGCCCGCCAAGAAGTGGCTGGCCGAACAGAAGCCGGACGTCGTCATTCTCGTTTACAACGACCATGCGTCCGCGTTCTCGCTGGAAATCATTCCGACCTTTGCGCTTGGCTGTGCGGCGGAGTTTCCTCCCGCGGATGAGGGCTGGGGGCCGCGCAAGGTTCCGGTCGTGCACGGCCATCCAGAACTGGCCTGGCACATTGCGCAATCAGTGATTCTCGACGAATTCGATCTCACCATTGTCAACAACATGCCGGTGGATCACGGGCTCACCGTGCCCATGTCGCTGTTGTTCGGAGAGGTGCCGGAGTGGCCCTGCAAGGTGATTCCACTGGCCGTGAACGTTGTGCAGTATCCGCCGCCGACGGGCAACCGCTGCTACAACTTCGGTAAGGCCATCCGCAAAGCGGTGGAGTCCTTCGACCAGGATCTGAAAGTGATGATTTTCGGTACCGGCGGAATGTCGCACCAGTTGCAGGGGGCACGCGCCGGGCTGATCAATCGCGAGTTTGACACCGCGTTCCTGGACAACCTGACCAAAGATCCGCAGAAGCTGGTGCGCATGCAACACCTGGAGTACGTCCGCGAGGCGGGCTCGGAGGGGATTGAGCTGGTCATGTGGCTGATCATGCGCGGTGCGTTGGACGAGAAGGTGCGGGAGGTCTATCGCTTCTATCACGTACCTGCATCCAACACGGCGGTGGGCAGCATCATTCTCGAGAACGAAGCATGAAGATCGCATTGGCCGGACAAGGGGCCTTCGGGGTCAAGCACCTGGAGGCCATCAGCAAGATCGAGGGCGTGCAGGTTGCTTCACTCGCCGGTGGCAATCCCGAGCAGACGGCGGAGGTGGCGAAGAAATTCAACATTCCGCATTGGACCACGGACCTGGCCGAGACTCTGGCCCAGCCCGGTATCGAGGCGGTGATTCTGGCCACGCCGACCCAGATGCATGCCCGACAAGGTGAGCAGTGCATGCGCGCCGGCAAGCACGTCATGATCGAAATCCCCATTGCGGACAACCTGGCGGACGCGGAGCGGTTGCTCGCGGTACAGAAGGAGACCGGGCTGATTGCCATGGGCGGTCACACCCGGCGCTTCAATCCCAGTCACCAGTGGATCCATCAGCGCATCAAGGCCGGTGAGCTCAAGATTCAGCAGATGGATGTGCAGACGTATTTCTTCCGTCGCACCAACACCAACGCGCTGGGCAAGCCGCGCAGTTGGACCGACCATCTGTTGTGGCATCACGCCTGCCACACTGTCGACCTGTTCCAGTATCAGACCGGTGAGACGGCTTCCCGGGCGCAGGCGCTGCAAGGTCCCAAGCACCCGCAGCTCGGCATCGCCATGGACATGAGTATCGGCCTCAAGGTCCCTTCGGGGGCAATCTGTACTTTGTCGCTGTCATTCAACAACAACGGTCCGCTGGGAACGTTTTTCCGCTACATCTGCGACAACGGCACCTACATCGCCAACTACGATGATCTGACGGACGGCAACCGCAATCCCATTGACGTCACGAAAGTGGCGGTCTCCATGAATGGCATCGAATTGCAGGATCGCGAGTTCCTGGCGGCCATCAAGGAGAAGCGCGAGCCGAATGCCAGCCTGGCCCAGGTATTGCCCGCTATGCGTACCCTCGACCGGTTGGAGAAGAGCCTCGAGTCATGATCATCGACTGTCATGGTCACTACACGACCGCCCCCGCGGATCTGCAGAAGTTCCGCGACGCGCAAATCGCCGGCAAGAACGACCCGCCACCGCCGGTCATCAGTGACGACCAGATCCGGGAGAGCCTGGAGAAAGCGCAGCTCAAGCTGCAACGTGAGCGCGGGACGGACCTGACGATCTTCTCGCCGCGCGCTTCCGCGATGGCACATCACATTGGCAGCGAGGCGACGAGTCTGAACTGGTCGCGGGTCTGTAACGATCTGATTCACCGCGTCTGTGGGCTGTATCCCGAGAACTTTGTTGGTGTGTGCCAGCTGCCGCAGTCACCGGGGGTGGCGCCGGCGAATAGTGCCGCCGAGCTGGAAAGGTGCGTCCGCGACCTCGGGTTCATCGGCTGCAACTTGAACCCGGATCCGTCCGGTGGGCATTGGAACTCGCCCCCACTCACCGATCGTCACTGGTATCCGTTGTACGAGAAGATGGTGGAGCTGGATGTGCCGGCCATGGTGCACGTGAGCGCCTCGTGCAACGCGAATTTTCATGCGACCGGCGCTCACTACATCAACGCCGATACGACAGCGTTCATGCAGTTCCTCACGGGCGATCTGTTCAAGGACTTTCCAACGCTGCGCATGATCATTCCTCACGGCGGCGGCGCGGTGCCATTCCATTGGGGGCGTTATCGGGGACTTGCCCAGGACATGAAGCGTCCACCGCTCGAGGAGCTGATGAAGAACAACGTGTTCTTTGACACGTGTGTCTATCACCTGCCGGGAATCGAGCTGCTAACGAAGGTTGTGCCGCTGGATAACATTCTCTTTGGTTCGGAGATGGTCGGTGCGGTCAGAGGGATCGATCCGCGCACCGGGAACTACTACGACGATACGAAACGCTACATCGATGCGCTCCCGCTGAGTGCGGCAGATCGCACGAAGCTGTTTGAAGGGAATGCGCTCAAAGTGTTTCCCCGGCTCCGGCTCGCAGCGGGACGCGGCTGAGAGTCATTCGACAGCTTTGGTTTCAGGTGCTGGCTGCCACGGTGGCGGGCATCCTGCTGGGCTGGGCAAAGCCAAAAATCGCGGTAGACCTCAAGCCCCTGGGTGACGCTTTCATCAGCCTGGTGCGTATGATCATCGCACCCATCATCTTCTGCAGCATCGTCCACGGCGTTGCGGGCATGCGAGACATGCGGCGCGTGGGACGGGTGGCCGCGAAGGCCCTGGGCTACTTTCTGGCGGTCACCCTCGTTGCGCTCGTCATTGCGCTGGTGGCCGTCAATCTCTGGAAGCCGGGCGTCGGCATGAATATCGATGCGGCTGCTCTGGATACCCACGCCATCAGTACCTACACGGCACAGGCTGGCGAGCAGACCATTGTGCAGTTCCTTCTCAATGTAATTCCGGCGACGTTTGTTGGCGCGTTTACCCAGCCCAACGTTCTGCAGGTGGTGCTCGTCTCACTGCTGTTTGCTTTCGCTGTGAGCGTTGTGGGGGATGCCGCCAAGCCGGTGTTGGATTTAGTCGAAGGGCTGTCAGCGATTTTTTATCGCATTGTCGGCTACATCATGTGGGTTGCGCCCATTGGGGCCTTCGGCTCCATTGCTTTCACGGTGGGAAAGTTTGGCGGTGCGTCCTTGTGGTCGCTCGGCGCCCTGATCATCGAATTCTACTTGGTGTCATTGTTGTTCGTGTTCGTCGTGCTGGGCTTGGTGGCGCGCTGGGCGGGAGTCAGCCTGTTCAGGTTGATACGCTACATACGCGATGAAGTTGTGATTGTCGCGGCGACGACCTCGACCGAGACCGTGCTGCCTCGGCTCATGCAGAAGTTGCGAGGGTTGGGATGTGACGAGTCGGTGGTCGGATTGGTCATTCCGACGGGATACTCATTCAATCTGGATGGTACGTGCCTGTACCTGGCGACCGTGGTGGTGTTTCTGGCGCAGGCGACGAATACACCCCTGGATCTGACTCAGCAGCTGACCATCCTGGCGGTGTTGTTGATCGCGTCGAAGGGGGCGGCGGGAGTCGCGGGGGCCGCCTTTGTTGTCCTGGCGGCGACTCTGGGGGCGCTGGGAACGATTCCGGTCGCCAGCATCGCGCTGGTGCTGGGGATTCACAGGCTGATGGCAGAGGCACTGACGTTCGTGAACCTGGTTGGTAACTCCGTGGCCACCATCGTGGTGTCCAAGTGGGAGAACGCAGTTGACCTGGACGTACTACGCGAGCGCGTTGGCGTTCGCTAGGTCTTCCCGTCCCAAACAGCGCTGGGCACAAACGCCTCGCCCGACATTAACTTGCGCGCTGTGCGCAGCAAAGCCGCACGCTCAACCTTGATCTGAGCTCCGTCGACGGCAACGTCCATTTCCACAGTGAAGAAACCTGTGGGGTGTTCGACGTCCAGGCGTCGAGAACGACCGGTGCTCGACATGCGTGCGATGTTGGAAGTAACCGAGCCTGGTAACACGCAAGCAGTGGCGACGCTGACAGCTCCGAAGACACCGATGGCTTTGTGCACCGTATGAGGAATGAAATTGCGCGTGGAAATCGCGCCGCCATTTTTGGGCGGGGATGCCAGACACATTTTGGGGACAGTTTTGCGCGTGACATCGCCCAGATTCATGCGACGTCCTGCTTCGAGTCGAATGGCTTCGACACGTGCCTTCAGAGCCTTGTCAGCTTCCAGCTCTGCGGGCGATTCGGTTCCGGTTTTTCCGAAGTCGGATGCGCGCATGACCACCACAGGCATGCCGTTGTCGATGAGTGTCACTTCGATTCCGTCGATAACATCGATCGCGTTGCCGGTGGGTAGCAGCGCGCCACAACTCGAACCTGCAATGTCGAGAAAATCCAGGAGAACGGGCGCCGCGGTTCCAGGCACGCCATCGATGGATGCGTTGCCGTCGTACTGCACCACGCCGTCCGGCGTCTGAATTTCGGCTACCGCAATGCTTTGCGTATTCACCATGTGAATACGGACCCGGGTGCGGTCTCCGGTCACTGGTACCAGGCCATTTTCGATAGCGAACGGCGCGACACCCGCGAGCATGTTGCCGCAGTTCTGCGAGGCATCAACCCGCGGCTCGTTCACGACTACTTGCAGAAACAGATAGTCGACGTCGGCATCGGGGTGGGTGGCAGGCCCGATGACCGCGACCTTGCTCGTGAGACTGTCCGCACCGCCAAGACCGTCAATCTGGCGAATATCGGGCGAACCCATGACCGAGAGCAATACCCGATCCCGCACTTCCAGCGAGGAGGGCAGATTTCCGGCAAGGAAGAACGGTCCCTTGGACGTTCCACCTCGCATCAGGGTGCAGGGGATGGCGATCAACGATACTCCAGGCCGAGGGCGGCCAACTTTTCCCGGAACTTGTACATATCCAGTCCCAGTTCTCCCGCCGCGAGGCGCTTGCGCTTGTCCTCTTCATTGGCAACCCGCTCGGTTGCCGCAGCAGCCACTTTTGCGGCGTCGCTCCGGTTCACCGCGACGACACCGTCATCGTCCGCCACGATAACGTCGCCCGGCTCAACACGCTGTCCCGCACAGATGATGGGAATGTTCACGGAACCCAGGCTCGCTTTGATGGTTCCTTGGGCACAGATGTACTTGCTCCATACCGGGAACTTCATCTCGGTGAGCGTGGCAACGTCCCTGACGCCAGCGTCAATGATCAGTGCGATGACCCCACGTGCCTTCAACGAGGTGGCTAACAGGTCACCGAAGTAGCCATCTGAACAAGGCGAGCTTGGCGCGACGACCAGCACGTCGCCCGGTCGGCAGACTTCGATCGCCACGTGAATCATCCAGTTGTCACCTGGCGGCACCAGGACCGTCACTGCCGGCCCCGCGAGTGACGTACCGGAGTAAATTGGTCGCATATACGGCGCCAGAAGCCCGGTTCGACCCTGGGCCTCGTGAACCGTTGCGACGCCATGTTTCCCGAGCACGCTTACTGCGGCGGGGTCCGGACGAGAAATCTCGCGAACGACTACGTTTTTCATGCGTTGATTATATCTAGTCCCACCGTCAGACGGCGTGTGGCGTGCGGCTAACGAACATTCGAGGTGCGAGGTGGCAAGAGCATTCTGGAAGGGCGCTATTTCATTCGGACTCGTCTATGTTCCTGTCGATCTGTATTCGGCGACCCATAGCGCGACGATTGACCTGGACTATCTCGACAAGCGTGACTTCGCGCCGGTCGGCTACCAGCGTTACAACAAGCGCACGGGCAAGCAGGTCGAGTGGAAGGACATCGTGCGCGGTTACCAGTACAAGAAGGGCAAGTATGTTGCGCTGTCTGATGAGGATTTCAGGCGGGCCAATGCCAAGGCCTCGCAGACGATCGAGATCCTGGGCTTTACCGAAGCGTCAAACATAACTCCCGAATACTACGAGACGCCGTACTACCTGGCTCCGCAGAAGGGCGGAGAGAAGGTCTACACACTGTTGCGTGAGGCCCTGAAGCGAACGGAGAAGGTCGCGATTGCCAACGTCGTGGTACGTACACGTCAACATCTGGCAGTGTTGCTGCCAGAGGGCGATATTCTCGTACTCAACACGCTGCGCTTTGCGGATGAGATCCGCAGTCCGAAGGAGATGGAAGTCGAGGCGCCGAGCGCCAGGAGCGCGGGGTTGGCTGCCAAGGAAATAGGCATGGCGCAGAAGCTGATTGAGGATATGACGGTTCCGTGGGAGCCGCAGAAATATCGCGATACCTATCGCGAGGACCTCATGAAGCGCATCAACGAAAAGGTGCGCAACCAGGAGACCCACACCCTAACCGAGCCGGTCAAGGGCGAGAAACCTGCCAAAACAGCCGAGATCATCGATCTGATGGCGGTGCTGAAACAGAGCCTCGAGAAGGGTAAACGGACTGCCGCCCGTCATCCGAAGCTGGGTAAGAGGAAATCCGCGAGAGCCTGAACCGCCGGCGTACGGATCACCTCGGACGCCACCTCGATGTCCTCGGCCAGCAGTCTGTCCTGGGTTGCAAACGGAATCCGCGTGCGCAATGCGTCGTGAGCCTGCTGCAGTGAGCTCGAAGTCTGCAGTGGTTTACGGAAGTCGACTCCCTGGCAGGCTGACAGGAATTCAATCGCAATAATGTGCAACAGGTTGGTTGTCATGGTCAGGACCCGGCGCGCACCGTGCGTCGCCATGCTGACATGATCTTCCTGGTTGGCCGACGTCGGGATGCTGTCGACGCTCGCAGGGTGGCACAGCATGCGGTTTTCAGCGACCAGGGCGGCCGCGGTGACCTGCGCCATCATGAACCCGGAGTTGACGCCGCTGTCGAGTGCGAGAAAGGCGGGTAACCCGCTCATTTTCGGATCCACCAACAGGGAGATCCGGCGCTCGGCAATCGATCCGACCTCGGCGCAGGCGAGTGCCAGGATATCGGCCGCGAATGCAACCGGCTCGGCGTGGAAGTTGCCGCCCGACAGCACCTCGCCCGTCGCGGCGAATATCAGGGGGTTGTCGGTGACCGCATTGGCTTCGGTCAGCAGTGTTTCGGCTGTCTGGGTGATCAGATCCAGGCAGGCGCCCATGACCTGCGGCTGGCAACGCAGTGAGTAGGGATCCTGCACGCGCTCGCAGGTGCGATGCGACTCGCGGATCCCGCTCCCGGCCAGCAGCTCGCGGTACACCTGCGCGACCTGTGCCTGGCCAGGATGTCCGCGCAGTGAATGGATGCGGGGGTCGAATGGGACGTCGCTGCCTTGGAGCGCGTCCAGCGACATTGCGCCGCTGACCATTGCGGCTGCGAACGCGTCTTCCAGCTCGAAGAGGCCGGCCAGCGCGAGCGCGGTTGAAACCTGGGTTCCATTGAGCAGTGCGAGACCTTCCTTCGGTCCCAACTCCAATGGCGCCATCCCTTCCTGGCTCAGCGCTTCGGCGGTCGGCCGAGTCTCGCCGTGACGCCGCACCGATCCCATTCCCAACACAGCCAGGGACATATGGGCCAGCGGCGCCAGATCGCCGGAAGCACCCACCGAGCCCTGGGAGGGTACGCAAGGGTTGAGGCCCGTGTTGATCAGCTTCTCCAGGAACAGCACCAGGGGCTCGCTGACCCCAGAAAATCCCTGCAGCAGACTCGCGAGCTTCAGAACCATCGTGAGGCGCACAATGGAGTCGTCCAGCAGGGGACCAACTCCGGCGCTGTGAGAAAGAATGATGTTCTTTTGCAGCAGGGTGCGCTGGGACGCCGGAATGCGTGTCTGCGCGAGCAGGCCGAATCCGGTATTGATGCCGTAGGCCGCCGCATCTCCCGCTGCCAGTTTGGAAGTCGCTGCGTGCGAGTCGCGTACCGCTCGCATCGCGCGGTCATGAATCCGGACCGCGGTGGGCTCCCTGTACACCCGCCGAAGCTCATTCAAAGTAAGGGGACGTGAGCCGAGTTCGAGTGCAGTTGTCATAGCGTGACTCTACCGGCGCGAATTACGCTCCGGCGTGGGTTGAAACCGATCCAATAGCTCAGCTCTTCGAGAGAGCGGATGTCCCAGATGACGAAGTCGGCCGTTTTTCCGGCCGCCAGAGTGCCGCGATTGGCTTGCTCTCCCAGGGCACTCGCGGCATTGCGTGTTACACCCGCGAGCGCTTCCTCGGCGGTGAGTCCGAACAGGCGAGTCGCCATACTCATGGCGAGCAACAACGAAGTGCCCGGCGCCGAACCCGGGTTGCAATCGCTGGCAACGGCCATTTGAGTGCGCGCGTCGCGGAACGCTTGAACCGGCGGCTTGCGCCCTTCAGCAAGGCAGTAGAACGCAACGGGTAACAGCACGGCGACCGTGCCCGCCGCAGTGAGCGCTGCTGCGTCCTCGGGTGTTGCAAACTCGAGGTGGTCGCATGAGAGTGCGGCATGGCGCGCCGCCATCCGGCTGCCCCCCAGGTTCGAAAGCTGTTCGGCGTGCATTTTCACCGGCAGGCCCAGTGCGCGGGCGGATTCGAACAACTGCTCGGACTGCTTCACATCGAAGCCAATGGTTTCACAAAATACGTCTACCGCATCGACCAGGTTTTCATCGCGCAGCCGCGGCAGCCAATCCTCGCTGATGACCTCGATGTATTCGTCCGGCCGACCCTTGAATTCCGGGGGCAGGGTATGGGCGGCCAGCAGCGTGGTCTTGATGGTCACCGCAAAGGCCCGTTGCAGAGCGCGACCGACGCGCAGCATCTTTTGCTCGTCAGCCAGTGTCAGTCCATAACCGGACTTGATTTCAACAGTGGTGACACCTTCATTCAACAGTGCCTGCAGACGCGGTGCACTTTCATCGAATAGCTGTTGCTCCGAGGCACCGCGCACGGCTCGCATGGTGGAGAGGATGCCCCCGCCGGCACGAGCGATCTCGGCATACGTGCGTCCCTTGAGGCGCTCCGCATACTCAGTCGCACGATTGCCAGCAAACACCAGGTGCGTATGACAATCAATCAGGCCAGGAGTAATCCACGCGCCATTCAAATCCCGAACCTCCGCCGGCGCGCGGAATTCCGGCAGAGCGCTCTCATCGCCCACCCACTCGATCCGACCGCTGCGGGTGAGTAACGCTCCTTGCTCGAACACGGTCATGGATTCGTCGCAGGTCGCGATCCGTCCGTTACGCCACAGTGTCAGTAGATCGGCCATTATTTGAGGAACGGCCTATTATCCGAGGAAGGGCAAGTTCAGGCCCTGCTCGCGAGCGCACTCAATGGCAGTTTCGTAGCCCGCATCCGCGTGTCGCATGACGCCCGTCGCAGGATCATTCCACAGCACGCGCTCGATTCGGCGCGCGGCGGCCGGTGTTCCATCGCACACAATCACGACACCGGCATGTTGGGAGTAGCCCATTCCAACTCCACCGCCGTGATGGATGGAGACCCAACTAGCGCCGCTGGCCGTGTTCAGCAGCGCATTGAGGAGTGGCCAGTCGGCCACCGCATCGGATCCGTCCCGCATCGCTTCCGTTTCGCGGTTGGGACTGGCAACCGAGCCTGAATCCAGGTGATCGCGACCAATGACAATAGGGGCCTTGAGCTCGCCCTTCGCAACCATCTCATTGAAAGCGAGGCCCAGCCGATGGCGATCGCCCAGGCCTACCCAACAGATTCGCGCGGGCAGCCCCTGGAATTGAATGCGCTCGCGCGCCATGTCCATCCAGTTGTGAAGGTGTGCGTCATTGGGCAACAACTCTTTCACCTTCGCGTCCGTCTTGTAGATGTCTTCAGGATCGCCTGACAGGGCGGCCCAGCGGAAGGGTCCGATGCCTCGACAGAAGAGGGGTCTGATGTACGCGGGCACAAACCCAGGGAAGGCGAAGGCATCTTTGACGCCCTCATCCAAGGCAACCTGCCGTATGTTGTTTCCGTAGTCAAAGACTGGAACTCCCAGCCGCTTGAACTCCAGCATAGCCTCGACATGCCGAGCCATCGACGTCCGCGCTTCTGAGGCAACCTGCTTTGGATCCTCCGTGCGCAGGCGGTCCCACTTGTCCAGGCTCCAGCCGCCGGGTAAATAGCCGTTGACCGGGTCGTGTGCCGATGTTTGGTCCGTGACTGCGTCCGGCTTGATGCCCCGGCGCAGAAGCTCCGGGAGCACTTCGCAGGCGTTACCGAGCAGCCCGACTGAAATGGGCTTGCCTGTCCGGCGCGAGTCATCGAGGATTTTCAGCGCCTCGTCCAGATTCGCGGCTTTTACGTCCAGGTAACGGGTTTCGAGGCGTTTCGCGATCCGTTCCGGACGACACTCGATGGCCAGCATGGATGCGCCGGCCATGGTGGCGGCCAGTGGCTGCGCGCCTCCCATGCCCCCGAGTCCCGCAGTCAGGATCCATTTGCCCGCCAGCTTGCCGCCAAAGTGCTGCCTGCCCATTTCCACGAAGGTCTCGTAGGTTCCCTGCACGATGCCCTGGCTGCCGATGTAGATCCAGGAGCCGGCAGTCATCTGCCCGTACATCATCAACCCCTTCTTATCCAGGGCATTGAAGTGATCCCAGTCGGCCCAGCGTGCCACCAGATTGGAGTTGGCAATCAGAACGCGCGGAGCGTCGGTATGCGTGCGGAATACGCCTACCGGCTTGCCGGATTGGATCAGCAGCGTCTCATCGTCACCGAGGGCTTGCAGTGCGGCGACAATCCGGTGGAAGCAATCCCAGTTGCGCGCAGCTTTGCCTATGCCGCCATAGACGACCAGGTCCTCGGGCCTTTCGGCCACCTGCGGATCCAGGTTATTGCGCAGCATGCGCAGGGCGGCTTCGGAGATCCAGTTGCGGCAGCTCATGGGGGTCATGGGGAATACCTGTATAGACAACCTAGCTCTGGAAGGTCCCGGCCAGCTCGTAGCGCGAGCCGGGGTGATAGAGATCCGCCACGGTGGCGATTCGGCCGCCAGCCCAGGTGCGCCGCCTGATCAGCAGACACGCATCGGACGCGTCGAGCTTCAACATCCGGCGTATACGGCCGTCGGGAATGATTGCCCTGACCGTGTGCTCCGCGCGCTGCAAGGGAGCTGCCTGCATCAGGAACTCATGCGGTGTAATACGGGTGAAGTCGTTGCGCAAGTAGCCCGGCACGACTGTCGGGTTGACGTACCGATCCTCAACCTGCAGCGGGACACCGCCCTCGAAGTGGATCAATAGGGAATGATCCAATCGAGCGCCCGCAGTAACACCGCAACGCTCGCCTATTTCCCGAGTGGCGCTGATTGAGTCGAGGACAATGATCCGGGCTTCATGCTCATGTCCACGGGAGCGAATTTCGTCCGCAATATTCCGTACTTCGAGTGGGTGTGAATGCACGCGCTGTTCGGCTACGAACGTTCCGACACCAGCCACGCGTACCAGAACGCCGTCGGCGGCCAACTCGCGGAGCGCGCGATTGGCCGTCATCCGTGCAACGTCCAACTCGCGAACCAGCTCGTTCTCAGATGGAACGCGCTCGCCCGCGCGCAGGGTGCCGCCGGAAATCTGCTGCAGGATGAATTGCTTCACCTGCAGGTAGCGGGCGGTTGCCTGGGGTTGCTGTGCCATGTGCGAAGCTTGGCACCGTCCGGCCAACCTGTCTAGACAGGCATGAACCGGGTGCGCGCGCGGCGCTGCAAATAAAAAGTGTCCCGGCTGTTTCGTTGCCCGCTCGGTTTGGGTAGAATGCGCGGCCCCGCGGGCTCGGCTGCGGGGAACGGACGGCGAAACTTCCGTCCGAGGCAGGTGATAAGGCCCCCCGAGGGGCTTTTTTTATTCCTTGCAGGATTCTTTTTGGTGGGCCGTCTGGCCCATTTTTGTTTGTAGCTGCCTCGGGTTGAGTGACGGAGGGTTGCGATGACGGTGACCTTGCGAGAGCGGCTCATCGCCCTCATTGAGCCTGGGCTCGTGCGATCGGGGTATGAGCTGGTCGATCTCGAGTACGCCGCGGGGCGCTCACAGGCTGTGTTGCGCATTTTTATAGATCAGCCCGCGGGGATTACGGTGGAAGACTGTGAGCGAGTGAGCCGCGACGTGGCGGCACTGCTCGACGTCGATGACCCGATTCCGACTGCGTATACGTTGGAGGTGTCCTCGCCGGGATTCGACCGGGTGCTGCGCACCCCGGCGCATTTCGAGCGGTTCGTGGGCTCGCGGGTGTTTGTTGAGCTCAAGGTTCCGCGCGCGGGACGTCGCCGGTATACGGGGACGCTCCAGGCGGTGAGCGGGACCGGGATCGAGATAGAGGTAGATAAGCAGAAGGTCGAAATACCTTTCGGGGAAATCGGTAAGGCAAGGTTGGCGGGGTAAAAGAGTGAACAAGGAAATTTTGATGGTGGTCGATGCCGTCTCCAACGAGAAGGGCGTCGACAAAGAAGTCATTTTCGAGGCTCTCGAAGCCGCACTCGCGTCCGCTACTCGCAAGAAGCACGGGGAAGAGTGGGACGTGCGCGTCCAGATCGACCGCAAGAGTGGCGATTACGAGACCTTCCGCCGCTGGAAGAGTTTCGCCGATGACTCCAAGGAGCTCGAGGTGCCCGAGCGCGAGCTGCGCTTGGACGACGCGCGCGATCTCGACCCCAACGTGGAGATCGGCGGGTTCGTCGAACAGCCCATGGAGTCCGTTGCCTTCGGCCGTATCGCTGCCCAGCAGGCCAAGCAGGTCATTGTGCAGAAGGTTCGGGAAGCCGAACGCGCACAAGTGGTCGACGCCTACCGCGATCGCGTGGGAACGCTCGTCAGTGGCGTGGTGAAGCGCGTGGACCGCAATGGCATTTATGTCGATTTGGGGAGCAATGCGGAAGGCTTCGTGCCGCGAACGGACATGATTCCCCGCGAACAGGTCAAGCCGCAGGACCGCATCAAGGCGTTCCTGAAGGAAGTGCGCTCCGAGCCGCGGGGCCCGCAATTGTTTCTCACCCGGACCGCCCCGGAGTTCCTGATCGAGCTGTTCAAGCTCGAGGTACCGGAAGTCGGCCAGGGCCTGATCCAGATTCTCGGAGCCGCGCGCGATGCCGGCGTTCGCGCGAAAATCGCGGTCCGCAGCAACGACCCGCGGATCGATCCGGTGGGCGCCTGCGTGGGTATGCGCGGCTCGCGCGTCCAGGCCGTCTCCAACGAGATCGCCGGCGAGCGGGTGGACATCATCCCGCACGACGAGAATCCGGCGCAGTTCGTGATCAATGCGATGTCGCCGGCCGAGGTGATGTCCATCGTCGTCGACGAGGACTCACACAGCATGGACATCGCGGTTTCAGAGGAGAAGCTGTCGCAGGCGATTGGCCGCGGCGGTCAGAACATCCGGCTGGCTAGCCAGTTGACCGGGTGGGATCTGAATGTGATGACCGAGTCGGACGCTGAGGCCAAGAGTGAGACCGAAGCGAAAGAGCTCGTACAGAATTTCATGAAGCAATTGGATGTGGACGAGGACGTGGCCACGATCCTCGCACAGGAGGGATTTTCGACGATCGAAGAGATCGCATACGTTCCGCAGGCCGAGCTCGCCGCGATCGACGAGTTTGACGAGGACATCGTGAAAGAGCTGCGCAATCGCGCGCGCGACGTGCTGCTGACGCAGGCGATCGCGAGCGAGGAGAGCCTCGATCAGTCGATGCCGGCTGATGACCTGCTGCTGCTCGAGGGCATGAGCCCTGATCTGGCGCTCGCGCTCGCAAGGCGTGGCGTGCGGACACGCGAGGATCTCGCGGAGCAGTCTGTAGACGATCTGGCGGATATCGACGGGCTTCAGGCTGACGAGGCCGGGAAGCTCATCATGACGGCACGCGCCCACTGGTTCGAAGCGGGCCAGTAACGGATAGCGCGCGGGGGTTTTGACACCTATGGCAGAAGTAACAGTTTCACAGTTCGCTGAAGTCCTGAAGGTTCCGGTTGACCGGCTGCTCGTGCAGCTCGACCAGGCGGGCATCAAAGTGGACGGGCCCGACGACCGCATCAGCGACGATGCGAAGCTCGAATTGCTCACGCACCTGCGTCGTAGCCACGGAAGTGGCGATGACGGAGACGCTGCGCCTCGCAAAATCACGCTCAAGCGCAAGACGCAGAGCGAGCTCAAGCTCGCTAGCGCACAGGGCCGCGCTCGTACCGTCAACGTTGAGGTTCGCCGGCAGCGAACCTACATCAAGCGCGACGTTCTCGAGGAGCAAGCTCGTCAACAACAGGACGAGATTGACGCCAAGCGCCGCGAGGCCGAAGAAGCGGTACGCCGGGAAACCGAGCGTGTTGAAAACGAGCGCCGCGAGCGCGAGCGGGTTGAGTCCGAGAACCTGCGTCGTGCCGAGGAAGAGCAGGCGAAGAAGAAGGCGGCCGAAGAGGCCCGTCGCGCTGCTGAGCAGCGTGCTCGTGAGGAGGCCGAACGTCGCGAGCGTGAGCGTGAAGAGCAGGCACAGGCGCAGTTGAAGCGTGCTACGGAGCCGTCTGCACCCGCGGCCGCCGCGCCGGCATCACCGCCACCGCCTCCCGCTGCACCAACATTCGTTCCGCGAATCGTGTCGACGGGTCGTGTGCAGTCACAGCCGCGTCCTCAGCAGAGGCAGGCCGAAGCGCCGCAGCAAAAGGCTCAGCCGCAGAGGTCGTCCCAGCAGCCGCAGCAACAGCCGCAACAGCACAAGGCTCCGCCGGCCGCTGCAGCACCGGCGACGCCACAACCGTCCGCCCCACCGGGAGATGCGGGTGCAACGCGCTATGGTCGTCAGGAACTGCACGTCGCTGGCGACGTCAGCTCGCGCTACAAGAAGAAGCGTCGTACCAAATCGCGTTCGGCCTCTCCGGGAGGATCGGAGGGACGCCACGCGTTCGAAATGCCAACTGCGCCAGTGGTTCGCGAGGTCGGTATCGGTGAGACCGTAACCGTCTCCGAGCTTGCGCAGAAGATGGCCGTGAAGGCCAACGAAGTCATCAAGGTCCTGATGAACATCGGTGTCATGGCCACCATCAACCAGCCACTCGATCGCGACACCGCGGTGCTGGTCGTTGAGGAGATGGGTCACACACCGAAGGTGCTGAAGGAAAACCAGATCGAAGAGGATCTGCAGGGAGTGGTCAAAGAGGATGCCGAGGCGGGCGCGGAGCCGCGTCCCCCGGTGGTCACGGTCATGGGTCACGTCGACCATGGCAAGACCTCACTGCTCGACTATATCCGCAGCACGAAGGTTGCAGCGGGTGAAGCGGGCGGAATTACCCAGCATATCGGCGCCTATCATGTTGAGACGCCGAAGGGCGTGATCACGTTCCTCGATACACCGGGCCACGCTGCGTTTACAGCGATGCGCGCGCGCGGGGCGAAGGCCACCGACGTAGTTGTGTTGGTTGTTGCCGCCGATGACGGTGTCATGCCGCAGACCATCGAAGCGATCCAGCATGCGCGGGCAGCGGGCGTGCCGATTGTCGTGGCGGTCAACAAGGTCGATAAGCCGGATGCCGATCCCGATCGGGTGCGCACCGAGCTGTCCAAGCACGACGTCATTCCGGAAGAGTGGGGCGGCCAGACCATTTTTGTGAATGTCTCGGCCCGGACCGGTGCCGGCATCGACTCGTTGTTGGACTCGATCCTGTTGCAGGCCGAAATTCTGGAGCTGCGTGCAACGCGCGATGGCCTGGCCTCGGGCATTGTGATCGAGTCGAGTGTCGAGAAGGGTCGCGGCGCCGTTGCGACCGTGCTCGTCAAGAAAGGCACCCTGCGCATCAAGGATCCGATCCTCGCAGGTTCCGAGTTCGGCGTTGTGCGCGCCATGTTCGACGAGACTGGTGCGCCGGTGACGGAAGCTGCGCCGTCCATGCCAGTGGTCGTGCTGGGATTGGCCAGCCCGCCGAATGCCGGTGATGATCTTCTCGTGGTCGAGAGCGAGCGCAAGGCACGTGAAGTGGCTCTGTATCGCCAAGGCAAGTTCCGCGACAACAAGCTCGCCCGCCAGGCTCCTCGCAGCGAGGACGTTTTCTCGCAGATGGGAGAAGACAAGGCCGGTGTTGTTGCAGTGCTCATCAAGGCGGACGTGCAAGGCAGCGCCGAGGCGCTTCGCGAGTCGTTGGACAAGCTGTCCACGCCGGAAGTGCAGGTGCGCGTGTTGGGAAGTGCGTTGGGCGGTATTACCGTATCCGACGTACAACTGGCCGCGGCTTCGAAGGCGCTCATCATTGGTTTCAACGTTCGTGCCGATGCAGGCGCGCGCGATGCGATCAAGGACACCGGCGTCGAAGTTCGCTACTACAGCATCATTTATGAAGCCATCGATGACGTGAAGCAGATGATGTCCGGCATGTTGAAGCCGGAGATCAAGGAAACGATCGTCGGCATTGCGCAGGTGCGGGAAGTCTTCCGTTCGAGCAAGTTCGGTGTCGTCGCCGGCTGCCTCGTCACCGAGGGCCTCGTGAAGCGCAACAATCCGATTCGCGTGCTGCGTGAGAACGTCGTGATCTTCGAAGGTGCCCTGGAATCACTGCGGCGCTTCAAGGACGAGGCCGGCGAAGTTCGCGCCGGAACCGAGTGCGGTATCGGCGTGAAGAACTACCAGGACGTGCGTGTGGGCGACCAGATCGAGTGTTTCTCGAGGGTCGAAGTCGCGCGTACATTGCAGTAGCGCGGTGGCTGAAGCTCAAAGAAAGCGAAGAATAGAAGCCGAGATCCAACGTGTGCTCTCGGAGGTCATTGCGCGGGAAGTGAAGGACCCGCGCGTGGGTAATGTCACTATCACGGCAGTCAACGTAGCCGCTGATATGGGCACCGCCCGCGTGTACTTCACGCCGTTTGCTTCGCTCAATCCGCACGAGGAAGTGCGGATTGGCCTCACCCACGCCGGTGGTTTTCTGCGCGGCGAGGTGGGACGACGCCTGCGGTTGCGTCACGCCCCGCGACTGGAATTCATTTTCGACGATACAGCGGACAAGGCGTCGCGGCTGACCGGGTTGATTGAGCGTGCGGTCAAGGAGGACCGGGCCGGTCATGTAGACGACGACGCGCCCCCCGGTGATGAGACCCAGTGACGAGCGGAATCATTCTGCTCGACAAGCCTGCCGGCCTGTCGTCAAACGCCGCCCTGCAGAAAACCCGACGCATGCTTCGAGCCGACAAGGCCGGGCATGTCGGCAGCCTGGATCCGCTGGCTACCGGAATGCTGCCCATCTGCCTGGGAGAAGCCACCAAGATCGCCGGTGACATCCTGGCGGGCAGGAAGCTCTACCGGTTCACCGTGGCGCTTGGATCGCGAACCGCGACGGGTGATACCGAGGGTGCCGTGGTGGAGACCTTGCCGGTCCCCGGCTTCGATGTGCCGCGTCTGGAGCTCGTTCTCGGGCAATTCCATGGGCGGCAGGCTCAGATTCCGCCCATGTACTCCGCTCTGAAACGCGACGGCCAGCCCCTCTACAAGCTCGCACGCGCTGGAATCGAGGTTGCGCGTGCTGCCCGCGACATAGATATTTTCGCGCTCACTTTGCGATCGCATTCGGCGTCACAGCTCGAGCTGGAGGTGCTCTGTTCGAAGGGGACCTACGTCCGAACTCTGGCCGAGGACATCGCCAAGGCGCTGGGAACGTGCGGGCACGTGCAATCGTTGCGTCGGGTTTATGTCGAACCGTTCGGCGCGGCACAGATGGAAACGCTGGAGTCCATCGCGCAGGCCGTTGAGGCGGGACAACCACCCGCTCTGTTGCCAGCTGATGCGCCGTTACAACACATGCCCGCAGTGGCATTGGACCCAAAGGCAACAGACCGGATTCTGCACGGCCAGTCCATTGCGACGGACACCGCGATAGCCAGCGGGCGCGTTCGGCTCTACGACGCGACCGCCGTTTTCATAGGCATTGGAGAGTCTGACGGCGCTGGAAGCGTCCGCCCGAAGCGGCTCTTCAATGGTGCACGCTGACCGACGGGTCGAGCATCTGCAAAGCGTCTCCCACGTTTGTCTGCCCGGTGCGCTCGATATCCTGCTGGGTGTAGGCGCGACCAGGGGTAACTGAGCACTGGTCAGACCTTCCGGGGATGCGGGAGGCCGAGCTGACGACGCACGGGTGGGCTGCCTTGGCATCGGCCAGGACAGGTTTTCCCGCACTGCTGCAGGCGGTGATCGAGGCCGAGACTACGGCGCAGATCAAGAGGGTTCGGAACATGCCAATCTCCTTAGCTTAATCCTAGTTTAAACTTGTGGCGGGGCCGCTTCACCGGGTAGAATTCCGCGCTTCCCAAAAGGGCTAATGAGACAAGCATTTAGGTGTATGCGCAATGGCTTTAACAGTTGAGAAAAAAGGCGGAATCGTCGCGCAGTTTCGCCGTGATACGTCGGATACCGGCTCCCCCGAAGTTCAGGTGGCGCTCCTGTCGGAGCGGATCAATGGACTCGGTGAGCACTTTACCGCACATAAGCGCGATCATTCCTCGCGGCGCGGGCTCGTCAAGCTCGTGAACCAACGCCGCAAGCTCCTCGATTATCTGAAATCGACCCAACCACAGAAGTACCAGGAGCTCGTCGAGCGACTGGGGCTTCGTCGCTGAAGCTACATATCAAGGGCCGCCGCACTAAGCGAGCGGCCCTTGTGCTTTCGCCCACCGTTTCCCAATTCGAGGACCGACTTTGAGCGCTGTCAGCAAGTCTTTTCCGTACGGCCCCCATACCGTCACCATTGAGTCAGGCGAGATGGCTCGCCAGGCCGACGGGGCCGTGCGTGTTTCCATGGGCGACACCATCGTTCTCGTCACTGCAGTCGCGGAAAAAACCGCGCGCGCAGGACGTGATTTCTTCCCCCTGACCGTCAACTACGTCGAGAAGACGTACGCAGCAGGCAGGATTCCGGGCGGTTTCTTCAAGCGTGAAGGCCGGCCCACCGAGAAGGAGACGCTCACTTCGCGTCTCATCGATCGCCCCGTCCGTCCGCTGTTTCCCGATGGTTTCTTCAACGACGTCCAGGTCGTTGCCACCGTTCTGTCACTGGACCCGGAAATCGATTCGGATATTCCGTCCCTGATCGGTGCTTCGGCGGCGCTCGCCATTTCCGGTGTGCCGTTCAACGGCCCGATCGGCGCCGCGCGCGTCGGTTACAAGGAAGGCAAGTACCTGTTGAATCCGACAGCCAAGGAGCTGACGGAATCGGCGTTGCACCTGGTGGTCGCCGGCACGGAACAGGCAGTGTTGATGGTGGAGTCCGAAGCCAAGGGGCTTTCGGAAGAAGTCATGTTGGGCGCCGTCGTATTCGGTCACCAACAGATGCAGACTGCGATCCGCGCCATCCGCGAGTTGGTCGCCGAAACCGGCAAACCGCGCTGGACGTGGGCGCCTCCGGCCGACAACGCGGATCTGACCAGTGCCGTGGCGTTGCATGCGCATGCGGCCATGGGCCAGGCTTACTCCATCAGCGAGAAGCAGCAGCGCTATGCGCGGATCGGTGAGATCAAGGCGCAGACGCTGGCCACGCTGACTACGGGCGACAGCCCGAAGTTCACCGAGGAGCAGGTCGAAGGCGCTCTCTTTAAGCTGGAAAGCAACATCGTGCGCCAGCGCATTCTCAATGGCGAGCCGCGCATCGACGGCCGCGACGTGAAGACCGTGCGTCCCATCACCATCAAGGTTGGTGTGCTGCCGCGTACTCACGGGTCAGCGCTGTTCACACGCGGCGAAACCCAGGCGTTGGTGGTTACGACGCTGGGCACTACTCGCGATGCGCAGATCATCGACGGCCTCGCCGGCGAGCGCCGTGAGCCGTTCATGCTGCATTACAACTTCCCCCCGTTCTCCGTTGGCGAGACCGGCATGATGGGCTCACCGAAGCGGCGCGAGATCGGCCACGGCAACCTTGCCCGCCGCGGTGTCAGCGCGATGATGCCGGACATGGAGACTTTCCCGTACGTCATCCGCGTGGTGTCCGAGATTCTCGAGTCCAACGGCTCGAGCTCGATGGCCAGCGTCTGCGGCACTTCGCTGTCGTTGATGGATGCGGGTGTACCGATCAAGGCGCCGGTTGCCGGTGTTGCGATGGGACTCGTGCTGGAAGGCGGCCGCTTCAAAGTGTTGACCGACATCCTGGGCGATGAGGATCACCTCGGCGACATGGATTTCAAGGTCGCCGGCAGCAAAGACGGCGTGACCGCGCTGCAGATGGACATCAAGGTCGAAGGTGTCACACCTGAGATCATGAAGGTAGCGCTCGAGCAGGCCCGTGATGGACGCCTGCACATCCTGGGTGAGATGAACAAGATCATCGTGGAGCCGCGCGCCAAGATGTCCGAATGGGCGCCGTCCATCATCACCCTGAAGATCGATCCGGAGAAGATCCGCGACGTGATCGGCAAGGGCGGTGCGGTGATCCGCCAGATCACGGAAGAGACCGGCACGACCATTGACATCGAGAACGACGGCACCGTGAAGATTGCTTCCGTGAGCGGCCAGGCCGGCCGCGAAGCGCAACGCCGCATCGAGTTGATTACGGCCGATGTCGAAGTGGGTCGCATCTACGAAGGAAAAGTGGCGCGGCTGATGGACTTCGGTGCGTTCGTGACCATTCTGCCGGGTCGCGATGGCCTGGTGCACATCTCGCAGATCTCGAACGACCGCGTCGAGCGGGTCAGCGACAAGCTCAAGGAAGGCGATGTGATCCGGGTGAAAGTGCTGGAAGTGGACCGTCAGGGCCGCATCCGCTTGTCCATGCGGGACGTCGACGCCGCCTGAAACCGGGACCGGGTTCGCGTGCATTCACGCGAACCCGGTTAACCCCCTGTGCCGGGCGCGTAAGAAGACCACGTGCAGGCCGCTCTTCCGCGCTCGTGTAATTTACTGACCTTCCAGGGTCTCAACCTCCGACCGACCGCGCGCCGCCGCATTCATCAGCGTGCGATAGATCTCGTCCTGCACTGAACGCCAGCGCTGGTAATTGCGCTGTGCCAGGTGATTGACTGCATCTGCGGATTCAGGATCGCCAACGCTCTTGATGCGTTCACGGGCGTCCCGCTGCTGACTCGCAAAGAGCTTCAGGCTCTGTTCGAGGTAGCTTCCGATCATTCCCTGCATTGCACCGCCGTAGGAGCGGATGATTTGCGAGAGAAAGTCGCGGCTCATCAGTGGCTCGCCGCCATGTTCCTGCTCGGCGATCACTTGCAACAGAATCGAGCGGGTAATGTCCTCCTGCGTTTTTTTGTCCATCACCACGAAATCAATTCGATCGATGACCAACCTCCGGATGTCAGCAAGCGTGATGTACCGACTCTCAACAGTGTCGTACAACCTTCTGTTAGGGTATTTCTTGATCGTTCGCGGTTCGCTCATTCTCACAGCCCTCGTGTGTGTTCAGGACGGTCCCAGTCCCAGGGCGTCAGGATCGGCGTGACTACCTACCTTAGTCCATATTCCGCATTGAACCCAAACAATTTGCGCGCGCTGTGTCACGGGCCGTGACACTCTGCAACCTTTCGAACGCCTTTACATTCCAGTTGCGCGCAGCCCACTGCAGCAGTTGCGCCGGTTTGTCATTTTCCAACTCCGCCGGCGGCGGGTGATTGAGCAACCGCAGCACGGTTGTCAGATAGGCGTTGGCCTGCGCCGGATCAACAGGCACGGAATGCCTGGATTTTCCGAGCTTTTCAGCGTTTTCAGCAGTTACGAGGGGCAGGTGGGCGTAGCGCGGCGAGCGCATTGCAAGGGCGCGTTGCAGCGCGATTTGCCAAGCTGTGCTGGGCAGCAAATCGGCACCCCGCACCACGTCAGACACGTGTTGCGCATCGTCATCGACGACTACGGCAAGTTGGTAGGCGATGATTTGGTCTTTGCGTCGGACTACGAAGTCACCCAGTTCGCCGCGCCCGAAGCGGCAAACGCCTTGTACTCGATCGTCAAATAGCACCACGAAGCTGTCATCAGTGAGACGAAAGCGCGTAGCGGTCGCAACTGCGCTGCGTGTTGGTCCATTGCGGCAGGTTCCCGGGTAACCGGTGTCGGTGCCGGCCGGTCCAGCGCTGTCAGCCAACTCGCGGCGCGAGCAACTGCATTCGAAGGTATGTCCGGCTGACTTGAGCTCGTGCAGGGCCGCACGATACAGCGCCGTACGTTGACTTTGATATATGACATCACCGTCCCAGGTCAGGCCGAAGCCATCCAACGTGCGCAGGATGCGGTCGGCACTGCCGGGGACAATGCGTGGAGTATCGAGGTCCTCGATGCGCAGCAACCAGCGGCCGCCATGATGCCGCGCATCCAGATAACTCCCGACTGCTGCCAGCAGGGAGCCCAAGTGCAGGTCGCCGGTCGGTGAGGGGGCGAAGCGACCTACATATTCCGACCGATCACCGGTATCGGTCGTCTCGGTCGCCGTATTGGCGTTCACGGCGTTCACGGCGCTCCTGGGCTTCGATGCTCAGGGTGGCAACCGGTCGCGCCTCCAGGCGCTTCACACCGATTTCCTCGCCCGTCTCGAGGCAATAGCCGTACGAGCCATCCTCGATCCGCTTCAGAGCCTCGTCGATCTTGCGGATCAGCTTGCGCTCGCGGTCGCGCGTCCGCAGCTCGAGGCTGAATTCCTCTTCCTGGGTCGCTCGATCGTTGGGGTCGGGGAAGTTCGCAGCCTCGTCCTTCATGTGGGAGACCGTCCGGTCTACCTCGACCATGAGGTCGCGCTTCCAGCTCTCCAGGATCTGCCGGAAGTGCTCGAGCTGCGGCTTGCCCATGTAAAGCTCGCCGCGCTTTACGATATAGGGCTGTACGTTACGGGGGCCCGCCAGCAGGCTTCCCGGCTCTATGGAGTCGCCGTCGTCGGAATCCGCAGCCGCTTGAACCGTTGGGGTCGCGCGGGACGGGACAGTGATCTGGATTGGAGCGCCACCCGGCACGGGGGTCGTTGGCGTCTCTGTGACCGGCTCTGCAGCCTTTCGCATCTCGATTGTTTCTTCCGTTGGGGGGGTGGATCGGTGCGGAACGGCCTTTTTAGGCGCGACCGCGCTCTGAGCGCTCTGGCGCACGTGTGCCGCCGCGACGACCTTGACGCGCTCGGCGGGCTTGCGGGCCACCGTCGGCTTGTGGGCCGGTGGTCGGCTTGCCGCCTTTTTACCCTTCGCGGCCTTAGGCGCGGGTTTCTTGGCCGGCATATCGCTCCTATAGAAGCCTCTGGCTCTTAAAGGACGCGGGATTATACAAGCGAAGTTCTACCTGTCCATCATGGCGCTTGTCCACCATGGCGATTGGCACGACGCTCACGGCAATGTGATGGGCGCGGGGGCTTGCCAGGCGGGCTGTCGGCGCTCCACGACAATCGTGGTATAGATTCCACCCCGGACATTGAAGCGCGCGGTGAGGCGCAGAAAGCGCGGATCCACGGCCCGGGTGAGCCGGTCGGCGATCTCGTTGGTCACTGCCTCGTGAAAGGCGCCACGATCCCGGAACGACCAGATATACAACTTCAGGGATTTGAGCTCGAGGCACAGCCGGTCAGGGACATATTCGAGATCCAGGGTGGCGAAGTCCGGCTGGCCTGTTTTTGGGCACAGGCAGGTGAACTCCGGCATCTGCATCCGGATGGTGTAATCGGCCGGCGCTGGATTGACGAACGTCTCGAGCTCATCTGATGGTTTTGAAGGCATGCCAGTTACTCTACACTAGGCGCTTCATTTGCTGGCTTTGCTAGAGAGTGTGCATTAATGCGGCTGACCAAGATCAAGCTCGCCGGTTTCAAATCCTTCGTAGATCCCACCCAAGTCAGCTTTCCCAGCAATCTCACTGGAGTCGTCGGCCCCAACGGGTGCGGCAAGTCGAACGTGATCGACGCCGTGCGATGGGTGATGGGTGAGTTGTCAGCGAAGCATCTGCGTGGCGACAACATGGCGGATGTCGTGTTCAACGGCTCGAGCGCGCGCAAACCTGTGGGCACCGCGTCAGTCGAGCTCGTGTTCGACAATTCTGACGGTAAGCTGGGTGGTCAGTACGCGAATTACAACGAGGTGTCGCTGAAGCGCCAGGTGTCGCGTGACGGCTCCTCGGGTTATTTCATCAACGCGATACGCTGCCGCCGCAAGGACATCACCAACCTGTTCCTGGGCACGGGCCTGGGGTCGCGCAGCTACGCGATCATTGAGCAGGGGATGATTTCGCGCGTCATCGAGGCGAAGTCCGATGATATGCGCGCGTTCATCGAAGAGGCCGCCGGTATCTCGCGTTATAAGGAGCGCCGCAAGGAGACGGAAAGCCGCGTTGCCGATACTCGCGAAAACCTCGAGCGCTTGCAGGATCTGCGCGACGAAATTGAAAAGCAGATCAGGCATCTGCAGCGGCAAGCGGCTACTGCGCGTCGCTACCAGGGATTCAAGGAGCAGGAGCGGCGCCTGACGGCTGAGCTGTTGGCGCTGAAGCTGCGCGATCTGGACAGCGGCGCCGAAGTGCACGATAGCGCTATGCGCGAGCGTGAGCTGTCGATGCAGGCTGCACTAGCTGATCAGCGCGCGGCCGAAGCGGCAATAGAGAAACAGCGCGCGTTCCACACGGAGCAGAGCGACCACGTATCCGTCGTGCAAGGTCGTTACTACGAGATTGGTGCAGAGATCTCACGACTCGAGCAGACGATTCAACATACGCGCGAGCTGCGCGAGCGACAGAAGTCAGATCTGGTGCAAGCGCACTCGACGCTGACCGATCTTGCATCCCACATCGACCGCGACGAGCGGCAACTCACAGAGTTGCGCGACGAAATTGCCCGCCTGGCGCCTGAATTGGAGGGCGTGCAACTTGCCGAGGGCGCTTCCGCCGAGTCGCTCGATGCGGCCGAGCGTCAGTTGCAGGATTGGCAACAACGTTGGGAGCAGTTCAACAGCGCGCTCGGCTCCGCCGGCCAGACCACACAGGTGGAAAAGGCGCGTATCGAGCAGCTTGAAAATCAACTGCGACGCCACACGGCCCAGGCAGATCGGCTTGCGCTCGAGCGCGATGCATTGGCCGCACAGGATTCGAGCGAGCAGCTCGCACTGCTGACCGAGCATGAATCGAACGCGCGCGCCGCCAGCGATGAGTTGTCCAAATCGCTGAATGCCGCGCTCGAACAGGTTCAGTCGCTGCGAACGGAACAGCTTTCGGCTGAGAAGCGACTGGAAGCTGCCCGAGGTGAACGAGAGCGCGCACGTGCGGAACAGACTTCGCTGGAAGCGTTGCAGAAGGCGGCGCTGACGCACGATGCTGGAAGCGCAACGGATTGGTTGGCAAGCGCGGGATTGAACAAGCGGCCGCGCGTCGCAGAAACCCTGGACGTGCAGCCGGGGTGGGAGCGCGCCGTCGAGACGGCTTTGGGTGATTATCTGGAGGCCGTTTGCGTTGATGGCCTCGACGCGCTGGCAGGAGCTCTGGACAGTCTGTCCAAGGGTCGCGTTGCGCTTATTGAAGCTGCAGTTGACGGTGCGGTGGCGGGTGGTAGTGGCACTGGCGCTGGCGAGTCGCTGGCCGCGAAAGTCAGTGGACCGTCCGCGGTGGTTGCAACACTGAATGGAGTGTTGACTGCGGAGACGCTGTCCGATGCGTTGCAGACTCGCGGCTCACTGGCCGCCGGTCAATCGATCATCACTCGCAGCGGGGAGTGGATCGGGCGCGATTGGCTGCGGGTCAGTCGCGGTCCAGATCATCATGCGGGCGTCATCGAGCGCGAGCATCGTCTCAAGGCATTACGCGGAACTGTCGCTCTCGCAGAAGAAAGAGCGAACGAAGTCCAGGCGCATCTGGCTGCCGTGCGCGAGTCCCTGGCGCAAGCGGAATCTCAGCGTGACCAGGCACAGTCGGGCATCCAAAGCACCCATCGCCGCCACGCCGAGCTGTTGAGTCAACTGGAAGCCACCCGCGCACGTGCTCAAGAGTCCATGCTACGGCGCGAGCGACTCGAGGAAGAAGCGGCGGATGTTGCGCAGGAGAAAGGGACGGCGGCGGACTCGCTGGCCCGGGCGACTGCCGAGCTGGATCGCGGGCTTTACCTGTTGAGTGAGTTGGACTCGCGTCGCCACGAGCTCGAGGGCGAGCGTGAGGACCGTCGCGAGGCTGTGGCGACCGCGCGCGCACGCGCGCAGGCTGCGCAGGTTGCCGCGCGGGATTTGCTGATCAAAATTGAATCGCGTCGCTCAACCGAAAGCTCAATGGCGGTTGGTGTCAACCGCATGATCGAACAGCGCGCCCAGGCGGCCCGGCGGCGCGACGAGCTGGAAGCGGAGCTCGCCAACGGCGACGAGCCAATATTGCAGCTCGAATCGCGCCTGGATGATTCACTGGCGCGGCGGCTCGAGGTCGAATCCGATCTCACGGTGGCGCGTCGCTCCCTCGAGGACGCGGACATCGAGTTGCGCGGGCTCGATGAGAAGCGCCTGGCAGCCGAGCGGCTGGTGAACGAGGCGCGCGAGGCCATGGATTCAGCGCGGCTGGCGGCACAGGAAACCCGTGTGCGCCGCGAAGGAATCGCGGAGCAGTTTGCCGAAACCCACTTCGAGCTCGCCGAGGTGCAGCAGAACCTGACAGCTGATGCCAGCGTGCCCAATTGGGAGCATTCACTCAGCCAGGTGCGCGCGGATCTGGAGAAGCTCGGGCAGGTCAACCTGGCCGCCATTGATGAGCTGAAGGAACAGACCGAGCGCAAGGAGTACCTGGATCGCCAGTTCGCGGACCTGACTTCCGCGCTCGATACTCTCGATCAGGCCATGCGCCGCATCGACAAGGAAACCCGCACCCGATTCGAGGAGACTTTTGAAAAGGTCAACACCGGATTGAAGGAGAAGTTTCCCCGGTTGTTCGGCGGCGGCCATGCGTACCTGGAGCTGGTGGGCGATGACATCCTGACCGCGGGTGTCGCGGTGATGGCCCGCCCGCCTGGCAAAAAGAACAGCACCATTCACCTGTTGTCGGGCGGCGAGAAGGCTTTGACGGCGGTGGCGCTGGTGTTCTCCATATTCGATCTGAATCCGGCGCCGTTCTGCCTCCTGGACGAGGTGGACGCCCCGCTCGATGAGCACAACGTGGGCCGATTCTGCGATATCGTGAAAGAGATGTCGGCACGGGTTCAGTTCATCTTCATTACGCACAACAAGACGACAATGGAGCTGGCGTCCGGGCTTGTGGGTGTCACGATGAGCGAGCCTGGCGTGTCCCGTCTCGTAGCTGTGGATGTCGACGAGGCCATGCGCCTCGCCGCTGTTTGAGGGATCTGGCGATGCCTGAGCTGCGGTGGACGCTGCTCATTATCGGAGTGCTGTTTGTCGTCATCCTGGCGTGGTGGGAGCGACGCAGACCGCACCAGGCGTCGCGCCAGGCACCCCACATCAGTGGAGAGCCGCGGCCGGTCGTGACCAACGACCCTTCGTGGGGGCCGGAAGTTGAGTCGGGAAGTCCGCGGGCGGTGGCGCGGGAGCCCACGCTGACACTCCCTGAAATTCGCACGGAGTCGCGCACGCGCGATCCGTTGGCGTCGCGCGAGTTGCCGGTTGTTGAGATATCGGATGATGTTGCTGATCGGGTAGAGGAGGCGATGGCGGCGGGTACGTCGGGTATCGCCAGCCCCTCGCCAAGTGTCCCGGTCAGGCCGGCTGTGGCGAATCCGCCGGTGATTGGGGTGGGGGCGCCGGGTGGCGGTCACGCGCCGCCAGCGATGGCCGATACACCTCCGTCCGGTGCAGGCCGCACACCGCCCTTCGGTGCCCGGCCGCGCCCAGCCGTTGACCATACGCCGCCTGCTGGCGCCCCTACGCGCCCGGCGGCTGACCACGCGCCGCCGGCTGGTGCCCCTACGCGCCCGGCCGCTGACCACGCGCCGCCGCCGCCCGCTGGCCGCCCGACGCATGCCGCACCCCGGCCGCCGGCCGACCCGCCCGCCGCATCGCCCGCGGTGGCCCGGGTGCCGCTCGCTGCACCTTATGCCCCGGCTTCCGTTGCGCAAACGCCGCCCGCCGCCCGCCGGCCGCCGCCGGTTGAATCCCGACGCGAGCCTGACTTTGACCCGGATGTCGAATCAGACGCTGATGCCGAAGCCGAGCTGGAATCAGAGTTCGAATCGGAGTTCGAAGCCAGCATGGAATCGGAGGCCGAGGTGGTGGGGTCGGCGCAGCCCAGTTCCGCGCCAGTGACACCGGCTCCGGCCATCAACACCGTGCGTCCCATTGTTGACTGGCCGCCCGAAGACCAGCGCAAGCTGGTGTCACTACGGTTGGTTGCCCGTCCTCCCGAACGATTTCGCGGCAGCCTGGTGCGCCAGGCGCTGGCAGCCGAAGGCTTTGTTATGGGCGATCTGGATATTTTTCACAAACCCGACGCTCAGAACCGCGCCGTGTTGAGTGCCGCGAACCTCACCAAGCCGGGCACCTTCGATCTGGAAACCATGGATACCCAGCGGTTTGTCGGATTGAACCTGTTTGCCGTACTGCCCGGACCGCGAACTCCCCAGAAGGCGTTCGAAGATCTGCTGCTGACCGCTCGTATGCTCAATGAGCGTCTCGAAGGCGCTCTTCAGGACGAGAGGGGCGGGCCGCTGACACCCACTCGCATCCAGGTCCTTCGTGATGGCTTGGGGGCCTAGGAAGTCGTGAAGCGGGACGCTGAGCGGCGTATTGCGGAGCTGCGTACGCAGATCGCGCGCAACGACTATCGCTACTACGTACTCGATGATCCTGACCTACCGGACGCCGAATACGACAAGTTGATGATTGAGCTTCGAGCTCTCGAAACCGCGCATCCCGATCTCATCACTCCCGATTCTCCGACTCAGCGTGTGTCGGGCGAGCCTGTTGCCGCCTTCGGTGTCGTCACCCACAAGGTGCCGATGTTGTCGCTGGACAATGCGTTCACGGATGAGGATGTGTTGGCGTTCGATCGGCGCATTCACGAGCGGCTGGGGCCGGACGCGGCAGTTGATCTCGAATATGTGGCGGAGCCGAAGCTCGATGGGTTGGCAGTCACCGTCATCTACAAGGACGGGAAGTTGGAACGGGCCGCCACGCGCGGGGACGGCGTTAACGGCGAAGATGTGACCGCGAACGTCCGCAAGATTCATAAGGTGCCGCACACCCTGAAAGGGCGCCCGCCGCAGGTCGTCGAAGTGCGCGGCGAAGTCTTCATGCAGATCAAGGGATTCGAGCGGATGAACCGGATCCTGCGCGAGAAGGGCGAAAAGACTTACATCAATCCGCGCAACTCCGCTTCCGGTAGCCTGCGCCAGCTGGATCCGGGCATCACGGCCAAGCGGCCGCTCGACATGTACTTTTATGCGGTTGGCACGGTCGACGGCGGCACGTTGCCGGATACGCAGTGGGGATTGTTGCAGGCTTTTGAGAAATGGGGTTTGCCGATCTGTCCGGACGCCACGGTCGTCAAGGGCACCGCCGGTTTACTGGAATACTTCCGCGCGATGGGACAGAAGCGCAGCTCACTCAGTTATCAGATCGATGGCGTGGTCTACAAACTCAACCGCCGCGCCGACCAGGAGAGGTTGGGATTCGTGTCGCGCGCGCCGCGTTGGGCCACCGCCCACAAGTTTCCGGCCGAGGAAGCGACCACGACCGTTCAGAAAATAGAGTTTCAAGTCGGGCGCACCGGCACTCTGACACCTGTCGCGAAACTCGAGCCCGTGTTTGTTGGAGGTGTGACCGTCAGCAATGTCACCCTCCATAACATTGACGAGGTGCGACGCAAGGACGTGCGCGCCGGTGACACGGTGATTGTTCGACGCGCGGGCGATGTCATTCCTCAAGTTGTACGTGTCGTCAGTCATGTTTCGGACGATGCACCGATCGTTGAGTTGCCTTCCAAGTGCCCGGTGTGCGGCTCCGAGGTGATTCAGGCCGAAGGCGAGGCGGCCGCCCGTTGCACGGGCGGATTTACCTGCCGGGCGCAGCGGCAGGAGTCCCTCAGACACTTCGCCAGTCGCCGTGCCATGGATATCGAAGGCCTGGGCGACAAGATCGTTGAGCAACTCGTCGAGCAGGAGCTCGTGAAGTCGCCGGCGGACCTGTACACACTGACTCTGGAGCAACTGGCGGATCTGGAGCGGATGGGTGAGAAGTCGGCCGCCAACCTCGTTGCGGCGATTCACAAGAGCCGCGCAACGACCTTGCCGCGATTCCTGTTCGCCCTGGGGATTCGCGACGTGGGAGAGGCCACGGCGCTCGCTCTTGCTCAGCATTTCGGGAAGCTCGAAGCGCTGCTGGGTGCGAGCGCCGACGAAATTCAACAGGTGCCCGATGTGGGCCCGGTGGTGGCTGCCCATGTTGCGGCGTTCTTCGGGTCCGCCGACCATCGGAAAGTCATTGAGCGATTGCGCAAGGAGGGCGTCCAGTGGGCGGATGTCGCGCGCCCCAGTGTTGAGGGCCAGCCTTTCGCCGGGATGACTTTCGTGATTACGGGGACGTTGGAGTCCATGAGCCGGGAGGAGGCCCAGCAGGCGCTCATTGCGTTGGGCGCCAAAGTATCAGGGAGTGTTTCGAAGAAAACCCGCTACGTCGTTGCGGGTGCAGAACCCGGATCGAAGCTCAAGAAGGCGAACGATCAGGGGGTCGAGGTGCTCGATGAAGGGCAGTTCACCGAGCTCCTGCGATCAGTTCGAAAGTAACTGTTCGATAGTTACTTGGCGCCAATTACTTTGCACTATAGCCGCGGCCGTCCAGGCACGCGGTCATGGCGCGACGGTAATCAGTCGAGTTACCCGACGCATTCGAAGCGTGAGTAGGATCGAACCCACTCTGCGCGACAGCCCACTTGTGGCACTCGTAACGGTCGGTTGCCTGCTGCTCGTCGCTCTGCCCACTCTTCGGGTAAGCGTAGATGTCGGTGCCAGTGCCGCTGCCGGCGCCGGCGGTACCGCCGCTGGAGTCAGGCTCGGTGCTGCTGTAATCGCCATCTTCTGAAACGGCACTGCCCTCACCATCTGCCGGTGGAGGATCCGTTACAACATATCCGTTGTAACCCGCGTTCCAGGTGTAATAAACGTTGTTGGTGTAGTAGTAGGGGATGCCGCCCCAATAGTACGTCGCATAAATCCCAGGTAGCACGCCGAGGAACCAAGGGCAGCCGCCGTAGTAGTACGCCCGGGGCCAATACCCCCCGTGCCAATACCCGCCGCCCCAATACGGTCGATGCCACCCAAATCCACCGCGCCCCCACCCATAGGCGTAGCCAGGCCGTCCGACATAGGCAGAACGCCCAGCGTAGGCGCCCACATGGCCCGCTCGATAAGCGCTAACAGAAGAGGCGTGGCCGTTGACGTACCCGCCACCGCGAGTTCCGGAGTATCCGATGCGAGGAGCGGCATAACGCGCGCCTCCGCCTGCGATAGTGGCGTGCCCACCAGAGAATGCGGCCGAGCGTGCGCCGTTGAAACTCGCCGGCCCGCCGCTGAATCCACCTGTGCGGCCACCAAAGCCAGAAGGGCGTCCGCCACCGGAAAATCCACCGACGTGTCCGCCGCCGAATGCACCAGCGTGTCCACCGCCGCCGCTGAATCCGCCGCCGCCGCGTCCACCACCGCCACCGCCACCCATGGAGGCATGTCCGCCACCGCCACCACCGCCCCCACCTCCGTGTCCGCCGCCGCCGTGCTGCGCGAACGCGGGCGTTCCCGCGGCCATCAGCGCCGCGAGGGAAGCCACAGCCCATAGCGGAGCCCGGTGAGCCGAGCCTCGCACCAGTGAGGAGCCTCTCGTTTGCACGAGAGCGAGTGTGGTGTTCATAGTGTTTAGATTAGACCTCCGCTATCGGGCTACGTTCAAGGAGAAACGTAGCTTCTGCAGCAACGCTGACAGAAGATGTCAAATGGCGGCGATCTGATGTTCCCACAAGGGGCCGGCCCGGTCAGCGGCCAGCCCGCCTGGGCCAGCCGCTAGGGGCCAGCCGTTTGGGCCCGCGTGGGCCAGCACTAGGGGCCAGCCCGTTTGGGCCCGTTTGGGGCTAGCCGGGCTTCTTCTCTTCCGGCTTCTTGTCCTCGGCCTTCTTCTCTTCGAGCTTCTTCTCGATCTTGGCACTGCGCATCAGCTCGTCGGTGTAAGCCTTGACCTTTTTCGCCTGGACGACCTGCTCGAGGCGCTGGCGGACGTTGTCGAACGGAGGCGGCTGCAGGTCGCGAGTCTCGACGAGCTCGATTACGTGCCAGCCGTACTGCGTCTGGATCGGCTTGTGGGTGTATTCACCCGCCTTGAGCGACAGCACTGCGTCCGAAAAGGGCTTGACCATCTTGTCGGGCGTGAACCATCCCAGGTCACCGCCGTTGTCCTTGGATGAGTCCATGGACTCACGCTTGGCGACTTCCTCGAATTTCTCGCCTTTCTGCAACCGCTCCACCACCTTCAGCGCAAATGGCTCAGTCGCCACCAGGATGTGCTTGGCGTGGTATTCCTGCTTCGCCAGCGAGCCCACCTGTGTTTCGTATTCAGCGCGCAGCTCCTGCTCAGTGGGCTTGCGATCCTTCAGGTACTTCTCGGCCATGGCCTGCTGCAGGACGTTGAGGCGGGTCAGCTCCAGCAGTGCCGCGGTTTCCGGAACCTTGTCGGTCCCGTCCTTGGCGGCCGCCTGGCCGACGACCTGGGCGCGAATGAGGTTATCGAGCGCCTGTGAGCGCTGCTCGGCAGTCAGCTCGCTGGAGGCCTTGCCCGTGATGGCCTTGATGTATTGATCGAAGAAGTTCTGCGAGATGTTGGTGCCATTCACCGTCGCTACGGAAGGTGAGGTGTCCGCCGGCGTGCTCAGCCCCCCATCGGTCTTGGGTTGGCACGCCGCCAAGCCGACCAGTCCGGCCACCAGGAGAATACGCGAATAATTCATGCTTATGTCTCAGTAAGTTAGATACGATTATTAAACTGACTCTTCAGGTGTACGCGCGATGATGCTCAACGCGTGTACGCCTTGACCCATGAGCGGTGCGACGGCGTCATAGACCAAGCGGTGCCGCTCGAGTTGCGAGCGTCCTTTGAACGCTTCGGCAACGAGTGCTACGCGGAAGTGTCCCCCCTCGCGCGCGCCGGCATGGCCGGCGTGCTTGGCGCTGTCGTCGATGATCTCCAGCGCAGTCGGTGCAAGCTCGCGCTGCAGTAGCAAGCGGAGCTGCTCAACTTTGGTTGACGACATGGGATCCTGCGGACGAGCGGCGCACCAGCCAGGCGACTTGGGCGCCGACGAAAATGAGATTGACGACCGGCAGCCCGACGACCTTGAACGCTACCCACACGTGCTCGCTGAGATTGAACGCGACCAGGAGATTCAGCCCTCCCAGCAGCGCGTAAAACCCTACCCAAAGTAGATTCAAGCGTTTCCACGTCGAGGCGGCGACATTGATTTCTTCGCCTCCCAATGCCGCGGTCAGCAGTCGCTGTGTGAGTGTCTGGCGGCCGATCCAGTGGCTTCCGAGGAAGGCCACGCTCGTGAGCCAGAAGAACACCGTGGGCTTCCACTGAATGAACCGCAGATCGTGCAGAACAAGCGTCGCGGTACCGAACACGAACACCAGTACGGCGCTCAGGGAATGCATCGCGGGAATACGGCGCAGCCGTATGTAGTCCACGATGAGTAAAATTGCCATCGCGCCCATCAGGACTGCGGTTGCCGTGTAGAGTCCCCCGACGCGGTAAGCGACGAAGAATGCAACGAGCGGCGCGAACTCGAGCAGAGCCTGCATAAGTGAAAGATTGCCTGTCGGGGTGCTAGCTGGCCAAAATGGCCGGCTATCATATCCGATAAGCCATATCCGAATTAGCCCTGGGTGCTTCGCTTGCTCCCCTGGCACCTCCTGACTAGGGCATGACCAGCCATTATTTCGAGCTTCACCCCGTCACACCCCAATTACGATCGATTCGCCAAGCGGCGGAGATCGTGCGCGGCGGTGGTGTCATCGCTTATCCGACGGATTCGTGCTACGCCCTCGGCTGTCACATCAATGACAAGAACGCGCTCGAGCGACTTCGCGTCATTCGGGGTGCGGATCGACATCACCATTTCACTCTTGTTTGCGCCGATCTCACCGACGTCGGACGCTACGCGCGGCTCGACACGTGGCAGTTTCGTTTGCTGAAAGCATGTACGCCGGGGCCGTACACTTTTCTGCTGCACGCGACACGTGAGACGCCGCGCCGATTGCAACACGAACGCCGCCGCACCATCGGAGTGCGGATTCCCGATCATCCAGTCCCGCGCTTGCTGCTAAAGGAGCTGGGCGAGCCGTTGATGAGCTCGACGCTGATTCTGCCCGGAGATCCGCAGCCGCTGACTCACGGTCTCGAGATTCAAGAACGGCTGGAGAATGCCGTCGACGCGGTGCTCGACGGTGGCGATTGCGGGATCGATCCAACGACGGTTGTCGACCTGTCGTCGTCCCCGCCTGTGGTTGTTCGCGAGGGTAAGGGGAGTCTCGAGCCTTTGGTAGGCACTGGCCGGGCCTGAGCGCTCGCGTGCGCTATAATTGTGGCCTGCCGAACCAACCAGCATCAGGACAGTCGTGTCTAATTCCATTCGAGGCAAGAGTTGAGCGCCACTGCTCCCGCTAGGCGGGTGCTTTCCGGCATGCGGCCAACGGGCCGGTTGCATCTGGGCAATTACCACGGTGCACTGAAGAACTGGGTGTCTCTGCAGTACGAGTACGAGTGCTTCTTCTTCGTAGCCGACTGGCACATGCTCACCACCGGGTACGATGACACCTCGAAGCTGCCTGTACAGATTCACGATGTGCTGATCGACTGGCTCGCGGCTGGGCTCAACCCCGGTGTTGCGACCCTGTTTGTGCAGTCGCATGTGCCGGAGCACGCGGAGTTGCACTTGCTGTTGTCGATGATCACCCCGCTCGGGTGGCTCGAGCGCGTGCCCAGCTACAAGGATCAGCAGGAGCAGTTGAAGGAAAAGGACCTCGCAACTTACGGATTCCTCGGCTACCCGCTGCTTCAGGGTGCCGACATTCTCGTGTATCGCGCGGCGTTCGTTCCTGTTGGGGAAGATCAGGTTGCGCACGTCGAGATGACTCGTGAGATTGCGCGTCGGTTCAACCACCTCTATGGGCGTGAGCCGGATTTCGAGGAAAAGGCGGAACGCGCCGTCAAGAGTTTAGGCGGCCGAAATAGCACTACTTACAAACAGTTGCGACGTAAATTTCAAGAATCAGGTGACACCGAGGCGCTGGAGCGGGCGCGGGTGCTGGTCACCAGCAACAACCGCATCACCGTGGCGGACCGCGAGCGCCTGTTGGGATTTCTGGAAGGCGGGGCGGTCAGCATACTTCCCGAGCCGCACGTGCTGTTGACGGCTACGCCGAAAGTCCCCGGGCTCGATGGTCGCAAGATGTCGAAGTCGTATGGAAATACGATTGGGATGCGAGAAGAGCCGGAAGTGGTTGCGAAGAAGCTTCGCGCCATGGTGACGGATCCCGCGCGCGTCCGCCGCACCGATCCAGGCGATCCGGAAAAGTGCCCGGTGTGGGATCTGCACAAGATCTACACGGACGATGCAACCCGGGCCTGGGTCAACGAAGGCTGTCGCTCCGCGGGAATCGGCTGCCTGGACTGCAAGCAGCCGGTGATCGACAAGGTGGTGGAGGAAGTGACCAACTTGCGCAAGCGGGCCCAGGAGTTCGAAGAGAATCCCGAGCTCGTGCGCGGTATTGTGGCGGAAGGCGCCGACAAGGCCCGTGATGCTGCGCGACAGACACTGGATGAAGTGCGCCGAGCCATGCACTTGCGGGCCGAGTAAGGCCGGCCGCAGCGCATGAAAAACAAACCTGAGCTGAAGATAGTGGTCTCCAACAGTCCAGCGGAAGCGCCGGCCACAGAGGCGCCGCCGGAGCAGGTGGAGATGCCGTTCGCCATTGTTAACGGCGAACCGATCACCCAGATGCCGCGGGACCTCTACATCCCGCCACAGGCCATGGAGGTCTTTCTCGAAGCGTTCGAGGGACCGCTGGATCTGCTGCTGTACCTGATCCGCCGCCAGAACCTCAACATCCTCGATATTCCGCTGGCCGAGATCACTCGTCAGTACATGAAGTACATCGAGGTGATGACGGAGTTGCAGCTCGAGCTGGCGGGCGAGTACATGGTCATGGCCGCGACTTTGGCCGAGATCAAATCACGGATGCTGTTACCCCGGCCGAAGGTCGATCCGGACGGCAACGAAGAGGATCCGCGCGCGGAGCTCGTGCGCCGTCTGCAGGAGTACGAGCGATTCAAGCGTGCCGCTGAAGGTATTGATGCGCTGCCCAGGCTGGAGCGCGACGTTTGGAGTACGTCTGCCGAGCTGAAGGACCGCAAGGTCGTGCGGCTGCTACCGCAGGTCACGTTGCAGGAGATGTTGATCGCCTTCAAGGAAGTAGTGGTGCGTTCGGAGATGTTCGCGCATCACCACATCCAGCGGGAACGATTGTCGGTCCGAGCCCGAATGGGTGACATCCTTTCCACACTGGAGCACTCGAGTTTCGTAGAATTCGTCCGCCTGTTCCGGCCCGAGGAAGGGCGGATGGGCATCACGGTGACTTTCGTCGCCATCCTCGAGCTCGTGCGCGAGGGGTTGATCGATATCGTGCAGGCCGAGCCCTTTGCGCCGCTGCATGTAAGGGCTGCCAGTTCCAATCGGATGCTGCGCGTTGTCTCTGACAACGACGCATTCGTGGACGTACCGCCATCTCCCGGTGAGGAAACGGATGAATGAGTCGCACATCAGAAATGTGATCGAAGCTGCCCTATTGGCAGCCGGCAAGCCATTGCAACCCGCAGAGCTGGTCGAACTATTCGATGAAGGTACGCGACCCCAACTGCAGGACATCCATACAGCCCTGACGGCGTTGATGGATGAGTATTCGCATCGCGGCATCGAGATCAAGGAGACTGCGGCTGGTTTCCGCATCCAGGTCCGGCGTGAATTGGCGAACGAGGTCTCGCGCCTGTGGCCTGAGCGCCCGGCAAAGTACTCGCGCGCGATGCTCGAAACCCTCGCTTTGATCGCGTATCGACAACCGATCACTCGTGCAGAGATCGAGGCCGTCCGCGGCGTTGCGGTCAATCCCAACATCCTGAAGACGGTGATTGAGCGGAACTGGGTTCGAGTGGTGGGTCATCGTGATGTTCCGGGGCGGCCCGAGCTTCTGGGTACCACCCGCGATTTCCTCGACTACTTCGGGTTGAAGAGCCTTGATGAGTTGCCACCTCTCGCTGAGCTCAAGGCGATTGGCGATATCAAGGTGCAGTTTGATTTGCCTGATCCGGGGCCGTTGGGGTTGGTCGAGGAGGGCGGTAGCGGGGCGGCTGATGTCGCTGGTGCTGTCGGCGCTGCCGGCGCTGCTGCTGACGCTGGCGTTGACGCTGGCGTGAATACGGCTGCCGCAGATGCCGCTGGTGCGGTTGCGGATGGTCGCGAGGCGGACGGTGGTGTTGAAGAGGTCGGTGGCGATGCACCTGTCGCCTCGGCTGAGAGCGATGTACTTGAGAGCGACCAGGCAGGGAGCGATGCGACTGGAAGCGACGCAGCTGAGGGCGACGCAGCTGAGGGCGACGCAGCTGAGGGCGACGCAGCTGAGGGCGACGCAGCTGAGGGCGACGCAGGTGAGGACGACGCAGGTGAGGACGAAGTGGACGCTGTTGCCAACGACGCAGGCGAACACGAAGCAGTGACGGCGACGGCCGCGGCGGCGGACGGCGACGCGGCCAATGTGGAAGCGAATGCGGTGGCGGCGGACGGCGCGGCCGATGTGGAAGCGAATGCGGTGGCGGCCGGCGGCGCGGCCGATGTCGAGCCGCCGACTGCCGAACCGAAGAGCCGTGCTGCGCCTGACACGGCGCTGTATGAAGCGGAGGAGTTTGTTGCCAGCTTGGATGCCGATTTGGCCGCTGGCGATGACGACGGTTCGGATGACGACGAGCTTTCCGCTGCGGGTCCTGGCTCCAGCGAGCTCGTGGCGGGTCCTCGTGACTTTGATTCATGAGGCGTAGCCGCGATCATGGGCACGGTGGACAATCTGGGCACTCCGGGCGAGCAGACGAAGCAGAGCGCCTACAGAAGGTGTTGTCGCGAGCGGGATTAGCGTCACGCCGAGAGGTTGAAGATTGGATTCGGGCTGGTCGTCTTACGATCAATGGCGAGCCCGCCGTTCTCGGCGTCCGCGTCGGGCCGTCTGACCAAATACGTCTCGACGGACGTTTAATTCGCCAGCGGCAGACCGGTGGCGGCGCCGCGCGCGTCTTTCTGATTCACCGGTCGCCCGGCGAAAATCTTCAGCAGCCCAACGAAAGTGCCGAGCAGCCTGTCTCGGGTGATTCGGCGTCAGCGCTCGATCGCATTCCACGCCGCGCCGGCCGCCGATTTATTGCGGTTAGTCCCATGCCCCGCATTGATGGTGGGCTGGAACTGGTGACTTCGGACGGGGACCTCGCCGCGCGACTTCAGCGATTGATGCGCGGACTAACGAGCGAGTTCAGCGTACGTGTGCACGGCGAGTTGAGTGAGCAAGGGCTGGCGACGATTCTCCAAGGGGTTTTGGACAACGGCGAGACGCTCAAAGTTGAGCGTTGCGAAACCGCAGGTGGCGAAGGTTCAAATCGTTGGTACTCATTGGTTGCGCGCGGCGCAAGTGGCAAGGAAGTCCGGCAATTGTTTGAGCGGCAGGGCGCGCTCGTCAGTCGCGTGTTGCGAACCCACTTAGGCTCGCTAACGCTGGATCGAAGTATGTCGCGCGGCCGATTTCGGGAGCTTTCTTCCGACGAGCTGGAAGCGTTTTTGATCTCAACGCAGACCAGTGCTGAGGCACCACCGCAAGCTTCTTGATTATGGCTGCGCGTCGAATGTCTGCCCTGTGACACCACGACTCGCCGGGCCGAGCAGCGCGATGTAGGGACCCGTCAGGGTTTCCGGCAATGGCAAGCTGTTGAGATCTTCCGCGGGATAGGCCTGGCGTCGCATCATGGTCCGCGCCCGACCAGGATTGAGTGAGTTCACGCGGATAGCGGTGATGTTTTCCACTTCCGCCGCCAACACCTGCATAAAGCCTTCGGTTGCAAACTTGGAAACGGCGTACGCGCCCCAGAATGCGCGTCCACGCCTGCCGACGGAGCTCGATGTAAAGAGAACGGAAGCGTCCTTCGACTGCTTCAGCGCCGGCAGCAATACTTGCGTTAGAGCAAAAGCAGCGGTGACATTGACATGCATCACACGACACCACGTTGGCACGTCGTAATGCTCAGTGGGAGATAGCGTCCCAAGGATGCCAGCGTTGTGCAGAAGCCCATCCAAGCGGCCAAACCGCTCTAGCACTGCGGATGCGAGCTGATCGTAGTCGGACGCGATAGCCTTCTCGAGGTCCAACAGCGCAATTATCGGCTCCGGGCCGCCTGCGGTTTCGATCTCCGTGTGTACGGCTTCAAGTTTGCGTGCATTCCGCCCCACGAGAATGACGTTTGCTCCGAAACGTGCGCAAGCAAGCGCGACCGCACGGCCGATCCCACTGCTGGCGCCCGTGATCGCAATCACACGCCCAGCCAACTCCCCGGGAAGGGGATTGTGGGTACGTGGGTCGAACGAATCGCTCATCTTGATTTCACTCCAGGCAAAGCAGCGTCAATTCAATCTGAATCGACCAATGGTCGCTCGTCGAGCGATACGCCATGCAAACCAGGCGTCGGCAACCGCGTCGAATCGGCCGGGCCGCAATCGATCGGGCAATTCGCGCTCGGCACGCTGCGATGAACGCCAGATGAGAGCTGCCCACACGAGAAGTCCACGCAGTAATGGCTGTTGTTCGCGATCCAACTCACTCAGGGTGCGGACAATTTGCTCACGAAGCAACTGGTGCCGCGCACGAAGTAGGGCCACCACTGCCTCAGGTAGTGGCGGTCTCGCCAGTGCACCGGGGTCGACCTTCAAGTTATCCAGCTCGTCGAGCGGGACACGTAATCTCCCGAAGTGAGCCTCGCCCACGACGTTCGTGAGCATCTCCATCTCGCGCATTGCCGCGCCGAGCGCGCGCCAGTTGGCGGTCCGCAACTCAGGCCGTAACTCAGCCTGCGCCGAAAGCGGCGGCGATGGCTCCGACGGCGCCACGCCTGCAACGAGCGTCTCAATCACCGCAGCCGCCCATCGTTCGCAATAGGCGGACAATTCACGTCGGGTTTCAAAGGTTGCGCCCGCCAGATCCCACACGGCCACGTCAACAAGGCCGGTCAGCCCCGCCAGCGCTGCCGGCGAGCGCGACAGTGGTTCCTTTAAGGCTCCCACCAACGTCTTCGTCAGCGGATGTACCGGACGCTGATCGGCGGCACGTTCGCATTCCTCACGCCACCACTGCAGCCGTGAATGGGCGACTTGGTGATCAAGGCCGGGGCGCAAGCTTTCGGACACCTCACGCTCGATGCCAAACAGGGCGTCGAGGATGGATCGCTGTGACTCAGTGGAGTAGAGCTGCGCAAAATATCGAGCCGAATTCGGCTCAGGGCTGTCGGGCATCGGGGTCGCCTGAGTCCGTCGCATCTGCGCCCTCAAGGGGCGGTGTCGGCACCCGCGCCAACGCATCCACAGTTTCCATCGCCGCCAACGGCGAGTCCCCCGTGACACCCAACTCCGTGAACCGCCGCGCCTGCGGCAGCACCTGCCGCTCAAGCGAACCCACCGCCGAGTTGTACGCTTCCACGGCCGCACCAAGTCGCACACCAGTGCGTCCAAGGTGGCTGGTGAAACTGCCGAGCCGCCGATACAACTCTTGCCCGAGCTCGCGAATAATCGCAGCGTTCTGCGCCACTGCTGACTGCCGCCACCCGTACGCCACCGTCTTGAGCAAAGCGATCAGCGTTGAAGGGGTCGCGATAATCACGTTCTGCTTGAGAGCACTATCGAGAAGATCATTCTTTTCAGCGAGCGCCGCCGACAGAAACTGATCCCCAGGCAAAAACAGCACCGCGAATTCAGGGCTGCGCTCGAACTGAGCCCAGTAGTTTTTAGAGGCCAGTTGACGCACGCGAGTTTCGACATGTTGTGCGTGCCGCCTCAACTGCAGCAGCCGCCCCTCCTCAGTCGTCGCCTCGAGCGCCTCAAGGTAAGCGTCCAACGGGGTCTTCACATCCACGACCAAATCGCGCGCATCGGGCATGTGCACGACGAGATCAGGACGCAGCGCACCTTCCTCACCGACAACGTGCACCTGCTCCGTGAAATCGCAGTGCTCGGACATTCCCGCGAGCTCAACCAGCCGTCGCAACGTGAGCTCGCCCCACCGCCCGCGCACCTCGGGACGCCGAAGGGCCGTTACCAGGTTGCGAGTCTCGCGCTGCAACAGAGAGTGGCCTGCTGCCAGCGTTTCGATTTGGGTTCGCAGGCTAGCGAAGGCATCGCGCCGCTCGCGCTCCAACGATTGCACCTGCGTTTCAGTCTTCTCGAGCGCTGCGCGTAATGGTTCGACCAACTGAGTACTAGCCAGCCGCAAGAACATTTCGCTGTTGTCGCGAAGAGTCTGTCCGGCTAGCGAGCCGAACGTCGAGCTGAGCCTGTCCTCCATCTGGATTTCACTCTCGAGCCGTACTTTCGCGGTTTCGAGGTCCACTCTGAGTTGCTCGATCCGACGGCCCGCACGAACCTGCGCGAATAGAAAACCCAGCAGGGCGCCCGTCACCAGTCCTGCGACGACCAGCAGCACCCACAACGTTTGCTCATTCATCGAGCACTACGCGGAAGCTCCCCGCTCGAGATGCGCGAGGTAGTTGACGGAAGGATCACGGCTGAGATGGCAACTGGATGTCAGCGGATTAAATTCGAGGCCGGCAAGCTCGCGCAGCGACAAACCCGAACCACGCGCCCATCGATCAAGCTGAGACGGACGTATGAGCCGCTCATATTCGTGCGTACCGCGCGGGATCAGTTTGAGGACGTACTCAGCCGCGACGATGGCCAACAGGAAAGACTTGAGATTGCGATTGATGGTGGATACGAACATCGAGCCGCCCGGCCTCACAAGCGTGCTCAATGTCCCGACCATGCTCTCGGGATCGGGGACGTGCTCCAGCATCTCCATGCACGTGACGACATCGAAACGGCCCGGATTCGCGCGCGCCAGTTCCTCAGCGGATATGAGGTCGTAGGTTATGTCGAGTCCTTGTTCGGCCGCGTGCAAGCGCGCCACTTCGATCATTCCCGGCGCAAGGTCGATACCCGTCACTTGAGCGCCGGCTCGCGCAAGGGCTTCGCAGAGCAGGCCACCGCCGCATCCCACGTCGAGCACCCGAGCGCCCGCGAGCGTTGTGCGCTCTGCAACGAACTGCGCGCGGACCGGATTCAGAATATGCAACGGTCGAAACTCGCCTGCGGTGTCCCAGAAACGGCTGGACAACGAATCGAATTTTCCAACCTCACTGCGATCTGCATTCGTCACGTTTGCGACCACCTGTTTGCAATTGCGGAGAGCTCCTGCTCGTCGAACGCCAGGAGGCGGCCGTTACTGACCGCGGCACGGCCCGAAGTCCATACGTCACTCGCTTGCTCGCGAGTCGCGCTGAACAGAATCGCGTCTGGCACTCGCGAGATGGGCTGACACGCGAGCCGGTTCAAATCGATGCAGAGCAGGTCTGCGTACTTCCCGGGCTCTATGGAGCCGGTGATGGCTCCGAACCCCAAAGCGGTCGCGCCACCGAGAGTGGCAATGCGCAGCGAATCCTCTGCCGTCAGCTTATTGTCGATCAGGGCGGCAGCGCGCGCTTCCGCAAGTATGTCGAGTGCGCCAACGTCCGCTGGATCGCCTGTCCCGAAGGCGACGGTGACGTGTTGGCTGTCCAGCGTCGACACGGCCAATGAGCGGCTGCCGAGTCTTAGATCAGACTGCACGTTCGCGACCACACAGATTCCGGTAGCGGCAATTAGCTCGGAATCAGCGTTCTGCAGTCCTATGGCCGTAAACCCTGGGCGCAGCAGCCCGAGCCCATGCATGCGTTCCAAAGGTGGAGCGACCATCGCGACGCGAGCATCCAATTCATCCGCGACGCGCCGCACTCTGATCAACGTAGGGTCTGAGACCTCTGCTGCATCATGCGGCGCAAAATAGAGACACACCCACGGGTCAGACTGGTACTCATCCCAAAGTTGCTCGGCCTTCTCGAAGTGGCCCGTAGCACCTTCCGCCCAAAGGCTAGCCGAATCCGCTACGGGCAATCCTATGGCCGCGCGCATGCGGGCTGCTGACGCCGCCCGGGCCACTTCCGCGGGGAACGAATACATGTCCGCAAACGATGTAATCCCTGCACGCAACATTTCTGCAATCGCGAGCTGTGTGCCTTCGCGCACGAAGTCCGGACTCGCAGAGGGCGCTGCCTGCGATCGCAATCCGCGTAACAACGTCATTGCCGCCCGCGTGTGCGCATTGACGAACCCTGGCAGCAGCGCATGGTCGCGACGGACCACGCGTTCGACCGGCTCAAAGCGCGCATTCATCTGCGCAATCGGTCCCAAGGCCACTATTCGTCCGGACGTGACGGCGACCGCGTGATCCGCGAATACGGTGTTGACAGGTGCAATCGGTAGCACCCAGCGGGCTTCTATCAGCAGATCTACGGGTTCAGGCGGCATTTGCGCGAAAGCGCTGAAATATGGCAGTACGCAGTATATCGAAAGGGGTCGTAAACGTGCCTGTGTGTTAAGATTGCGGTTTACACCAAGCCTTTGCGGGCACGTTTCTTAATGGCCGAAATCGCACGTGAAATCCTGACCGTCAGTCTCGAAGATGAGATGCGGCAGTCCTATCTTGACTATGCCATGAGCGTCATTGTCGGGCGCGCTCTGCCCGATGTGCGCGACGGCTTAAAGCCCGTCCATCGCCGCGTTCTGCACGCCATGCGCGAGCTCGGCAATGACTGGAACAGGTCCTACAAAAAGTCCGCGCGCGTCGTCGGTGACGTGATCGGTAAGTACCATCCGCACGGTGATACGGCTGTTTACGACACGATCGTGCGCATGGCTCAGCCTTTCTCCATGCGCTATCTGCTCGTGGACGGCCAGGGCAATTTCGGCTCGGTCGACGGTGATGCGCCGGCGGCAATGCGCTACACCGAAGTGCGCATGTCCCGGATCGCCAGCGAGCTGCTGGCTGACATCGACAAGGAAACCGTCGATTTCACCCCGAACTACGACGAGTCCGAGACCGAGCCCTCGGTTCTGCCGGCGCGGATTCCGAACCTGCTGGTCAATGGCCAGACGGGTATCGCGGTGGGCATGGCCACCAACATCCCGCCGCATAACCTGACCGAGATTGTCACCGCATGTCTTGCGCTGCTGGATGACCCCTCGCTCTCGCTGGCGGCCCTGATGCAGCACGTGCCGGGACCGGATTTTCCGACCGGCGGCATCATCAACGGCGCCCAGGAAATTGCGACCGCGTATCGGACGGGTCGTGGGCGGTTGTCTGTCCGGGCGCGTGTGTCGATCGAAGACGTTGGCAAAGGCGACCGTCAGGCCATCGTGGTCACGGAGCTGCCATTCCAGGTCAACAAGGCACGTCTCATCGAGCGAATTGCCCAGCTCGTTCGCGAAAAACTGCTCGACGGCATCGCCTCCGATGGTCTGCGTGACGAGTCCGACAAGGACGGCATGCGGATCGTCATCGAGCTCAAGCGCGGCGAAGTAACCGAAATCGTGCTGAACAACCTCTACGCCCAAACTCCGATGGAAACGGTGTTTGGCATCAACATGGTGGCGCTGCAGGACGGCCAGCCAAAGTTGATGTCGTTGAAGGAAATGCTGGAAGCGTTCATCCGGCATCGGCGCGAAGTCGTCACGCGACGGACCATATTCGATCTCGCGAAGGCGCGTGAGCGCGCTCATATCCTGGAAGGATTGGCGGTTGCGCTTGCGAACATCGACGACATCATTGCATTGATCAAGGCAGCACCATCGCCTGCCGAGGCGCGCACGGCGCTGCTCGGGCGGCCGTGGCCGGCGGGCATCGTTCCCCAGTTGCTGGAGCGTGCCGGTGCCATTTCCACGCGGCCGAACGGTCTCGCGGCGGACTTTGGCTTGAACGGTGGCGGCTACCATCTTTCCGAAGAGCAGGCCCAGGCCATCCTGGACATGCGGCTCAACCGGCTGACCGGGCTCGAGCAGGACAAGATCATTGCCGAGTACAAGGAGCTGCTGGAGAGGATCCGCGACCTGGGCGACATTCTCGCGCGTCCCGAGCGGCTCACACAGGTGGTCCGCGATGAGCTGATTGAGATTCGCGAGGCGTACGGCGATGCCCGTAGAACCGAGATCAACCGGGATCACCTGAATCTCACGACCGAGGATCTGATCGAGCCGCAGGACGTCGTCGTGACGCTGTCCCATACCGGCTATGCGAAGTCACAGCCCCTGACCGAGTATCAGACTCAACGTCGCGGCGGGCGTGGCAAGGCGGCTACTGCCGTCAAGGATGAAGACTTCGTCGAGAAGTTGTTTGTGGCCAACACGCATGACACGGTGTTGTGCTTCTCCAACCGCGGCAAAGTCTACTGGTTGAAGGTCTACGAAGTGCCGCAGGCAGGCCGCAACGCGCGCGGCCGGCCGATGGTGAATCTGCTGCCGTTGGGCGAGGGCGAGAAGATCAACGCGCTGCTGCCCATCAAGCAATACGATGAACAGCACTTCGTGTTCATGGCAACGAGCCAGGGCACCGTGAAGAAAACCCCGCTGTCGGCTTTCTCCCGGCCTCGCTCGAGCGGCATCATTGGCGTTGACCTGCGGGACAACGACCGGTTGGTTGGTGTCGCACTGACCGACTCGCAGCGCGAGGTCATCCTGGTTTCCAGCGGTGGCAAGGCGATCCGTTTCCACGAAGAGGAAGTGCGCCCGATGGGGCGCGAGGCCGCGGGTGTGCGCGGCATCAAGCTCGGCGAAGGCCAGGAGCTGATTGCGTTGATTGTGGTTGGTGAGGGAAACGTCCTGACGGCCTCGGCCACCGGCTACGGCAAGCTGACACCGCTGGAGGAGTTTCCGCCGCACGGGCGCGGCGGTCAGGGCGTGATCGCCCTGCAAACTTCGGATCGCAATGGCACCACCGTGGCTGCGCTGCAGGTGGTGGCCGGCCAGGAAATCATGCTGATCAGCTCGACCGGCACTCTCGTGCGAACCGCGGTGGATGAGATATCCGTTCTCGGCCGCAACACACAGGGCGTGCGACTGATCCGTCTGGCGGAAGGTGAGCGGCTCACAGGAATCGAGCGCATCGAGCATCTGGAGGGTGAGGGCGAAGGTGAAGGCGAGGTCCTGGACGAGAGCGCCGCGGGCGAGACCCCGCAGCCGGACCCGCAGGAATAGCCAGAACTAAAGCGCCTAGCCGGCCGCGCCAAAAGTTATGACGCTGGCGACATGCAGTTGCTAGTATTCCGACCCTCCCTGAAGCCACTCGACCCCGAAAGGGCATTCCACCGTGCGTGTTTACAATTTTGCCGCAGGGCCTGCGACCCTGCCCCTGGAAGTTCTGCAACAGGTCCGTGACGAGCTCCTCGACTGGCGTGGCCTGGGCATGTCGGTCATGGAGGTCAGTCACCGCAGCAAGGCCTTCATCGGTGTTGCCCAAGAGGCGGAAAGCCTGCTGCGCGAGCTGCTGGGCGTGCCGGCCAACTACAAGGTCCTGTTCCTGCAGGGCGGCGCCACGGGGCAGTTTTCGGCCATTCCGCTGAATCTCACCAGCGCCGAGTCGACAGTTGATTACATCAACACCGGCGCCTGGTCGAAGAAGGCCATTGGTGAAGCCAAGCGTCTGACCAAGGTCAATGTAGCGGCGGATGAAACCGCTTCGAGCTATTGCACCGTTCCCGAGCAGGCCGCGTTGAAACTAACGCCGGGTGCCACTTACGTTCACTACACGCCGAATGAAACCATCGGCGGAGTCGAGTTTGCGTACGTGCCGGACACCAAGGGCGTGCCGCTCGTCGCGGACTTCTCCTCGACCATCCTGTCACGGCCCATCGACGTGGCGAAATTCGGCCTGATCTACGCAGGCGCACAGAAAAACATCGGTCCTTCGGGACTGTGCGTGGTGATTGTGCGCGAGGACCTGATCGGCAAGGCGCGCCCCGGCACACCGTCAGTGTGGGACTTCAAGGCCATGGCCGATGAAGGCTCCATGCTCAATACACCGCCCACGTTCGGACTGTACTTCGCGGGCCTGGTCTTCAAATGGCTCAAGAACCTGGGTGGCCTGGATGCCATGGCCGAGCGCAACCGCGCCAAGGCCGAAACCCTGTACCGGGCGATCGATGAGTCGGGCTTTTACCGCAATCCCGTGTCAAAGAACGCGCGCTCGTGGATGAATGTGCCCTTCACACTGGCGAAACCGGAGCTCGATAAAACCTTCCTCAGCGAAGCGAACGCCGCCGGCTTGACCAATCTCGAGGGCCACCGCTCGGTGGGCGGCATGCGCGCCAGCATCTACAATGCGATGTCACTCGAGGGCGTGCAGGCTCTCACCGCCTTCATGAAGGATTTCCAACGCCGTAACGGCTGAAGTGTTGCCCATGCGCTACCGTATCCAGACTCTCAACAACATCAGTGCCCGCGGACTCGAGCGTCTGCCGCGGGATCGATATGAAATTGCGTCCGACCTCGAGCGTCCCGATGCCATCCTCGTGCGTTCAGCCGACATGCACGGCACGCCGGTGGCTGATTCGGTGCGCGCCGTTGGCCGGGCCGGCGCGGGTGTCAACAACATCCCCGTGGCTGAGCTCAGCCGGCGCGGCATCCCGGTATTCAACTCTCCGGGCGCCAATGCCAACGCCGTCAAGGAGCTGGTGCTCGCGAGCCTGTTCCTCGCGGCCCGGAACATCTGCCCCGCGTGGTCGTTCGCGCGCTCGCTGAGCGGCGACGATCATGCAATCGATGAAGCCGTCGAGAAGGGGAAGAAGAAGTTCGTGGGCTTCGAGATTCCCGGACGCACGCTGGGAGTGGTCGGTCTCGGTGCCATCGGCGTCGAAGTCGCCAACTCCGCACTGGCTCTGGGAATGAAGGTCCTGGGGTACGATCCGCAGATTACCGTGCAGCGCGCCTGGCAATTGTCCTCGAGCGTCGAGCAGGCCCTGTCACTGGATGATTTGTTTGCGCGCGCCGATGCGATCACGGTCCATGTGCCGCTGAACGATCACACCCGCAAACTGGTGAACGAAGCCCGCCTGAAGCTCATGAAGAAGAGCGGCATCATTCTGAATTTCGCGCGCGCGGCCATTGTGGACGACCAGGCGGTCGTGGCCGCATTGGAAGCGGGCAGATTGCATTCCTACGTCTGTGACTTCCCGAACAACGCGCTCAAGGACCACCCGAAGGTCGTGACGCTGCCGCACTTGGGCGCATCGACCGGGGAGGCCGAGGAGAACTGCGCCGTCATGGTGGCGGAGCAGGTCCGGGATTTTCTCGAGAACGGCAACATCCGCAACAGCGTAAACTATCCTGAAAGCGTGATGCCACGCGCGCCCAACACCACCCGCATTGTCATTGCCAACAGCAACGTGCCCAACATGGTCGGTCAGATATCGACGTCTCTTGCGAGCGCGCGAATCAACATCGCGGACCTGCTGAACAAGTCGCGGGGCGAGTATGCGTACACGCTCATCGACACCGACGGGACGGTGGGCGAGGAGATCCTTCACCAGATTCGTGGCATCGATGGCGTGTTGTCTGCCCGGATAGTTTGATGGCGCGCGGTAAGAAGTCAGCCGCGAAGACTCCTGCGCCACTGGACCTGGGCAAGGTCCGCAGCCAGATTGATGCCATTGACGAGAAGCTGCACGGCCTGATCAACGATCGGGCCCGTCTCGCTCAACTGGTCGGCATTTCCAAGACCCGCGAGGGCAAGACGGTCGACTTCTACCGTCCAGAGCGCGAGGCCCAGGTGCTGCGCATGGCCAAGGCGCGTAACAACGGGCCGCTGCGCGACGAGGAAGTCCTGCGGCTGTTCCGCGAGATCATGTCCGCGTGCCTGGCTCAGCAGGAACCGCTCAAGGTCGCTTTCCTCGGGCCCGAGGGGACTTTTTCTCAGGCGGCGGTGCTCACGCACTTTGGCCATTCGGTACGAGGGCTGCCGTTACCCTCCATTGACGAAGTGTTTCACGAGGTAGAGGCGGCCAGTGCCGACTTTGGCATCGTGCCGATCGAGAACTCCACCGAAGGAACCGTCAATCACACCCTGGACCGGTTTCTCGGCTCACCGCTGAGAATTTGTGGGGAGGTGGAGCTGCGCATCCACCATTCAGTCATGGGGATGATGGGCTCGCTGGGCAAAATTGTCCGCATCTGCTCGCATCCGCAGGCGCTGGCTCAATGTCGTGTCTGGCTCGATGACCATCTGCCCAATGCGGAGCGCGTGCCGGTCTCCAGTAATGCCGAAGGGGCGCGGCGCGCACGGGATGAGCAGGGCACGGCGGCGATTGCCGGCGAGACCGCGGCTGAAGTGTACGGGCTGAAGATACTGGCAGCCGAAATCGAGGACCGTCCCGACAACACGACGCGATTTTTTGTGTTGGGGCGCAAGTTGTTCACGCCCAGCGGCGAGGACCGCACCACGCTGTTGGTCTCTGTCAGCAATACGGATGCGCCGGGCGCGCTACAGCGACTACTACAGCCTCTGTCGGATCATCGAGTGAGCATGACTCGCATCGAGTCGCGGCCTTCGCACCGGAAGAAATGGGACTACGTGTTCTTCATCGACATCGAAGGTCATGCGGACGATGCGCACGTGGCCAAGGCGTTGGAGGAGTTGAAGAAGCGCTCCTCACTGTTCCGTATCCTGGGTTCCTATCCGCGCGCGGTGGTTTGAGACATGGTGAAGTATCGTGCAGGTCCGGGCGGGGCTGCCGCGGGCGAGCTGGTGGTTCCGGGTGACAAGTCGATTTCCCACCGTGCCTTGATGCTCGGCGGGATTGCGCACGGGGTCACTGATATCACCGGGTTCCTGGCCGGCGAAGATTGCCTGGCCACGCTGCGCGCCTTGCAATCCCTCGGTGTCCGGATCGAGCGCCCCGAAGACCAACATGTGATTGTGCACGGCGTGGGTCCGAAAGGCTTGCGCGGCGCTGCGAAGCCTCTGGACATGGGAAATGCGGGCACTGCAATGCGCCTGTCGATGGGATTGCTCGCGCCGCAGAACTTCAATTCAACGTTGATAGGCGATGAGTCGCTGATGCGGCGGCCCATGGAGCGCGTGGGCGCACCCCTGAGACTCATGGGCGCGAACATACAGACGCAGAACGGCAAGCCTCCCGTTGAGATCACGGGCAGCACACAGATGCACGGCATCGACTATTCGCTGCCCGTCGCGAGCGCCCAGGTTAAATCCGCGATATTGCTCGCGGGACTGCAAGCTTCCGGGGTGACACGAGTAACGGAGCCAGCACCAACTCGGGATCACACTGAAAGAATGCTGCGAGCATTCGGCGTCAATGTGCTTCAGCACGGCCCCACCGCTTCAATTGAGGGCGGTCAAACGCTGCGGGGTACTCAGATCACTGTTCCAGCCGACTTTTCGTCGGCCGCGTTTTTCCTCGTCGCGGGCTGTCTGGCCGCTGAGAAGCCCTTGCTGCTGCGAAACGTCGGTGTCAACCCCACGCGCACGGGCCTTCTGCAGCTCCTGCTGCAAATGGGCGCTGACATCAAGGTCCACGCTCACCCTGCCTCGCGTAGTGACGCCGAGCCGATCGCGGACATCGAGGTGCGCAAGAGCCGGCTCAAGGGTATTCAGGTTGCCGAGGACCTGGTCCCGCTCTCCATTGACGAGTTTCCCGTGTTTTTCATTGCTGCCGCCTGTGCCGAGGGCGAGACCCTCGTACGAGGCGCCGAGGAACTGCGGGTCAAGGAAACAGACCGTTTGGCCGCAATGGCTGACGGATTGACGGCTTTGGGAGTGGAAAACCAGCTTCATCCCGACGGTATCGGGATTCGTGGCGGTGACGGCTTTGCCGGCGGTACGGTGGATAGCCGGGGCGACCATCGTATTGCAATGGCGTTTGCCGTCGCGAGCTTGCGCGCTCGGGGGCCGGTGGAAATCCTCGATGTGGCCAATGTCGCCACCTCTTTTCCAGGGTTTGTGGAGATTGCCCGAACGGCAGGCTTGCGCATCGAGACGGCGTAACCCACGCTCTGCGGACTGATGGTCAGCACAGTCACCATAGATGGTCCGAGTGGATCCGGCAAAGGTACCATCGCCCGCGCAGTGGCCGTCCGGGTCGGATGGCATCTCCTCGATAGCGGCGCTTTGTACCGCCTGGTGGCCTTGGCAGGGCTGAAACAGGGGTTGGCGCCCACTGATGTGGAGGGTCACGCGCGAATCGCGGCCTCAATGGACGTTCGGTTCGATGTTCGCCCCGATGGGGGCGAGCTGGTCACCCTGGCAGGGGAAGAGGTTACGGACCAGATCCGATCCGAGGAGGCAGGTCAGGGGGCGTCCCGTGTCGCGGCGTGGCCGAGCGTCCGCACCGCACTTCTGGAGCGTCAGCGGGCCTTTGCCAAGCCCCCCGGACTGGTGGCGGACGGCCGCGATATGGGGACCGTGGTATTCCAAGAGGCCGCCCTTAAGATATTTCTGACCGCCAGCCCCGCAGAAAGGGCTCTTCGCCGCTATAAGCAGTTGAAAGACAAGGGGTCGGATGTTAGCCTTCCCGCCCTTTCGCGCGAGATCACCGAGCGGGACCTGCGGGATTCGACCCGCACGGTTGCCCCACTGAAGCCCGCGCCCGATGCCGAAGTGATCGATTCGACAGGCCTTACGGTAGAGCAGGTCATCGATCGCGTCCTGGCTTGTGGGCGCCTGCGAGCTCTCTGGGCGTGAGGGGGAGTTGAATTTAATCTGGCACTTGCAGGATGCGGGTGCTTTTTCAATCTGCCTGGGCCGCAGCGGATGAGGGTCCAGTACATGCACGATCTCACAGTCGTGCGAGTGAAGGTATGACAGAAAGTTTCGCCGAGCTCTTCGAGCAAAGTCTCGCCAACCAGCGTATCCGCCCGGGAATGATTCTGACCGGGCTCATCGTGGACGTCACCGATGACGTCGTCATTGTCAATGTCGGTCTCAAGTCAGAGGCAGTCATCCCCCTCGAGCAGTTCAAGAATGAACGCGGCGAGGTGGAGGTCAAGCCCGGCGACGAGGTGGAAGTTGCATTGGATTCCGTCGAGGACGGAACCGGTGAGACCCGCCTGTCGCGTGAGAAAGCCAAGCGCGCGCGCACCTGGACGCGCCTGGAAACGGCTTTCAACGACTCACAGATTGTCGTTGGCGTGATCACAGGCCGCGTCAAAGGCGGCTTCACCGTCGAAATCGACAACGTCCGCGCATTCCTGCCGGGCTCACTCGTCGATGTCCGGCCGGTGCGTGATACGTCGTACCTCG
>Ga0307509_10000497_pt1 | contig 66634 bp, 63 predicted proteins | sample 10_EM_MG_FD_202245 | JGI IMG/M metagenome (GOLD analysis project Ga0307509, IMG submission 202245) | Populus trichocarpa ectomycorrhiza microbial communities from riparian zone in the Pacific Northwest, United States - 10_EM | ecosystem: Host-associated > Plants > Roots > Unclassified | place...
TGCAGCCGTGAAGGGGTTCGACATAGATCACGAAGAGTATGGGGGAAAGGGGTGAACCCTGCGGTATGCCTGTGTTGATACCTCTCATCTCCCTGGGAGAACCTGGGAAGATGATAGCGCATTGTCTATATGAAATAAAGTTGGATATCCATTTCACCATGTAGTCAGGTACGTTCTTGGTCTGAAGCCTTCGTAACAGGGTGGAGTGGTCCACGTTGTCAAATCCGCCTTTGATATCAAGGAACATAGTGCTGGCTTAAGACCAGGGCAGCGGGCGTTTACTTGTACCATACTCGAGTACGGTACCGTACTCTGGCCAACAAGTGCCAAGCCTTGAAAAAAAATCCTGGAGATCAAGCTGCTATATTTGGACAGTCGAAGCCAGATAAGGTATAGCGAGCCCAGATCTATCCCGAAGTTGCCCGTTGCCGCCAGCCCTGAAAGAAATGGCTCACTGAACTTTTCTCTTTTTCCTCTTCTTTTTCTCTTTCCTCTTTTTTTTCTTCCTTTTTTTCCTTTTTCCTTTTTCCCTTCCCTCTATCTTCCCGTCCTGTCCTTTTCTATCCTCTCCACTCTCTCCTCCTCTCCTCCCACGTTCAACGGCCGTTCAACTCTCCCCTCACCCCCACTTGCTGCTGCTACTCTTTGCATCACTTACAAGTCCTTGTGAACCCGTCCAAGGACTTTTTTTTTCTCCGAAGGGAATCGAAAAATCACAGAAATAATGTCAAAGGCAGTCGAAGCCGTTGTTTCCAGCAAGAAACCGGAGCAACTGTCTGGTGTCCAGCTGTATTCCCGCTTCGCTTTCGCCGGTGCCGTCTGCTGTGGTGTTACCCACGGTGCGTTGACACCCGTTGATGTGTAAGTATCGCTTTTTCTTGTTCGTTTTGTCCAGTCCTCCTCTCTCCATGAAACCTTCGGATTTGCGGAACCCGGCTATATATCAGGCCTCGTGCGTGGGGTTTTTGGAGCTGTTGGCTGGGCTGTAGCTGGAGGCACAAAGTAGCCGCTTGATCATGAACGACGGCAACTGGGGTTTTCGTCTGGAAAGGTGCTTAGTGAAATTGCTGTGCATTTATTTGAGACTGAATTTCGCTTTATTTTATTGGGCAAAAGTGCACTTTTTAATTTACTTACATATATCCTGGGGAAAGACCACATAGATTAAAGTGCTAACATTTGGTTTCTCTCTTGCCAGTGTAAAAACTCGCATTCAGCTCGATCCCGTTACCTACAACCGTGGTCTTGTTGGCGGCTTCAAGCAGGTCGTCCAGAATGAGGGCGCCGGCGCTCTTTTGACCGGTTTTGGTCCTACATGTGCTGGATACTTCCTGCAGGGAGCATTCAAGTTCGGAGGATATGAGCTCTTCAAGCAGCAGAGCATTAACATTCTGGTGAGCACTTTTCCTCTTCTGCTAAAATAATACAATCCCGTGGTCACGTCCTCATGTGTACGGCAAAGTAGGGATATGAGACTGCTTCCCAAAACCGAACGGCTGTCTACCTTGCTTCTTCGGCACTCGCCGAATTTTTTGCCGATATTGCCCTTTGCCCATTGGAGGCTACCCGTATCCGTCTGGTCTCCCAACCCGACTTCGCTTCTGGTCTCCTCTCGGGCTTCGGCAAGATCTTGAAGAACGAAGGCGTTGGTGCTTTCTACTCCGGGTTCGGACCCATCCTATTCAAACAGGTCCCATACACCATGGCCAAATTTGTCGTGTACGAGAAAGTTGCCGAGACCGTCTACTCCCACTGGGATAAGAAGTCCATGTCCGACGGCGCCCAGACCGCCGTCAATCTGGGATCTGGGTTGATTGCTGGTTTCGCCGCTGCCATTGTATCCCAGCCCGCTGATACCATGCTTTCAAAGATCAACAAAACCAAGGGACTTCCTGGCGAAGGAACCACTACCAGACTGATCAAGATCGCCAAGGAATTGGGATTTAGGGGCTCGTATACCGGCATCGGTGCTCGTCTGTTTATGGGTCAGTTTATTTAATCCCCTTTCTAGCTTCCGTATATTATTAACCTTTATGTTAGTTGGAACCTTGACTGCTGGTCAATTCGCTATCTACGGTGATATCAAGAAGGCCCTTGGTGCCGTTGGAGGTGTCGAGATTAGTAAGTAAACGAACGAGTGGATAACACGTTTGGGAAAAGTTTTTTTTCTTTTTTTTCCTGTAATCTATTTTTTTTTTAGGGTTTGGGTTAGACCTAGAGGTGCTGTTAGATAGACATTAATATACCCCTCCCCCTCAATTACACTCCACTCAATTTACCAGTATCATACTTGCGCGGCCGAGTTGAAGGCCCACATCCAGCCACAGAAATTAACCAGGCCAACCAGGTAAAGGGCTACCCAATATCGTTGTTCTCTAAATCTCTAGTTGGACAGTACATGACTGAGGCCATGCGACTTACATCACCAGCACAACTAAAAATTCCATGATGGGTGTTGAGCTCGGGGTGGGGTTGCTCCCAGTACTACCGGTAGTACATATTCGAGCACATCGTGGTAACTGTGTTTGGCAAACTGTTTACAGTCTTAACAGTGCCCAGAATGAAATTGGGCTGGTGACAACAGGGGCATACTAGTAGTCAAGCAGGGTAACAAAAAATTACTCGTTACCGATCCCTGTTCGTGACCCGCCCAGTTTCGTCTGGACACTCCCGTATCGGTACAGTACCGGTACTCCTACTAGCACAGGTGGTTTAGACTGCACGAGTACCAGTACAAGCAGACTCGCTCTGTTGGCAGTTGGGTGAGAAATTCGATGAGGCCACGATGCAGGTTAACCACAAGCCATCCAATACCGGTAACGGTATTAGTTCCGGCGTTGCTCGATGGAGGATTACTGAAGGGGCAGGAAGCTGGTGTCATCTAGAGGCCATAAAAAAATCCCGGGCAAAGAATTGGGAGTGGTTGGGGGGGAGGGGAGACGTAAACAGTCCCAACATCTGATATGCCGCGAGTAAGTCTAACAGTCACTTCTCACAAATGGAGGCTGGTGATGAAGTCCGTGCGGGGGCAAAGTGTCGTCTGTAATTAGATGGCAACGAAAATTGTCAGCGATAATAATGCCCCGCATGAGAGTGGTGGATGCCCTGAGGGGTCACGGGTAGCTTACGAGCAAATATTTTCTTGGTGTTTGCTGTTGTGCTGTAAGGGAAGGGCTGGTCGGTGTCTAGGATTGATTGGGAACAACCGTCGACGTTCCCATGGCAACGGGCCGCAGGCCCAACAGCACCTTCCCCTGTTCCCACCACGACGCAGCTATCAACTATCAACCTTTGCCCTCCCTCCCCAAAACTCTCCCTTCCCGTGTTCCTAAGTTTGTTTGTGCCCTCGCATTTCAGCTTCTTGGATCCTCTCTCGCCTGTATACACACTCCCCCCCTAAAATGCTTTAAGTCTCCACGATACACACACATAACTACCTTTTCCATTTTCTCCAAACCCCCCCGCCTGCTTCCATCCCATATCAGATTCTCGTTAGCCACGTGTTTGCTTACACTCACCCCTTGCTTCCACAATAAACAAACGCGACTATGGGCCCCGACCGAGAACCATTGAGTCCTCCCACATCACCGCCTGCTGGAGAAGATGAGGGCGAGATTTCTGATAGCAATTGCGACGAAGAGGAGCTCCTAGCTCCCATAGACGGTTCCGATGGCAAGGAAGAGGATGAGTCTGGCGTTGACGAGGAGTACGATGACGATGGGGCACATACTCAAAGTGTACCCTCCTCACCTCCAACTTCCGTCGAGATGCCAAGCAAAAACGGAGACCATGCGTCCTCCGCACGAGTTTCAAGTCCTGTCGATGGCTCTGAAAATTATCGAGCCCCTGAAGTGGAGACGGAGGATGAAGATGGGAATGAAAATCGCCGGGACTACTTCCTTGAAGGAGAGCGGTATGCAACTAGTGAAGATACCTTCGTCCACAAGGGCAAAGTCTGGGAATCCTCTTCTCAATGGGAGGATGACGAAGGCGAAGCCTTGCCAACTTCTTCACCACCGCCTAATGCTCGACAATCGCCGGCTTCGTCTCGGAAGTCTGCTCCTCCTCTTTCATCGCCCCTCTTTCCTTCACGTGCTCGACGGAGTCAGGGCTCAGTCTCAGTCAAGTCTGCTCTTAGCCATCGGTTGTATACTCGGCCATCACCCGCATCAAGAGCATCTTCAGGATCCTACGACCCTAGGGAACACGAGAGAAAGGCACCTCTTGTCCTTCTCCACATCACATTGCTTCTACTCCCTGGTGCCGAGGATGTTGTCCTTCAACACATCACCCCAACAACCTTTGAGCGCGGACTGCTAGTAGAACATCCCCGAGGCGATTACAACCTATTGGAGGAAATGATTTTGGACGGCCTAGGCCTGGATGACGATGATTATCCCCTGGAAGAGACCGCTTCTAAAACGGAAGAAGAGGATTCAAGCTGGGAGAAGGCCTTGAACGTTCCTTCGACCCCTGGAAAGAAGCCATGGCAGCTGCGAGTCTATGCTTCCAATGGCCTGATGACTCCCGGTGCGTGGAAGAGAGTATGGTCAGAAATGGAAAGGATTGATGTCGAGATTTGGCCTCGCGGTTTCGACCGAACAAATAAGTGGGGGGTTGGTCTCTCTTCTCCTTCATCCACTATCACTGCGGCTATGACCCGTGGTGGCAGCCTTAGTGGTAAATCTGCATCCGTTACTACGCCCATTCCTCTCGAGCTCGGATCATCGACTTTTGTCGCGACCGACTTCAATGATATTGAGGGCGACTGCAATGGCCCGTTAGCCAACCGAAACACCCGCTGTGGAATTCACTCGAGCAATAGTGGTGGTACATCAGATCGAAAGAAAGGCAACCTCAACCACAGCAACAATAACAGCAACAACGGTAGTAGTGGAATCCTTAGACATCTATCCCAACCGGACGTGCCCACATCACCCGCCGCCAAACTTTCGACGCCGAAGTCTTCTAGAAAAAGCAAGCGCCGTGCTCCACCCCGCCTTCCTATAATCGACCACTTTTCTGTCGAAAATGCCAAATTTTATCTCAACAAGCTTACAAATCCCAAAGCTGTCAAAATTCTTGCAGGCATCAATCTTCTACTATTCCTGTATTTCACCTTATTCAAATCCTTCGTCGGTGTTGCGACAAATTCCGTTTCAGTCAATTGGTTTAATCACGGCGAGGTTGATCCGACATGCTCTGCAGAAGACGACATTGCTCCGGTTGTTGAAGTCGATATGAGCGAACCGAAATCAGAGGTTGACATTGAGATCCCCGAGGATGTTGAGGATGAGGATGAGAATAAGCGAGACGAGGATGGCGAGGGCATGTTCGATTCAGGCAGTCTAGATTTCTTGGAAGAGGAGAGCGACGATGGCCCACTGCCTATACTCGACGATTTCACTCTCGAAGATCCAATCGACGATGAGCCGGAGGGATCAGGAGGCCTAACTTCCGATGAGAACTCAGGGCCGGATCTCACTACTCCCACTGGCGACAAATTGCCCGAAGAGAGCGACCCACACTCCACCGCAGAGGGCGACGATTCGGCTAAAGACTCGGAGTCCTTCCAGATCTTCTTGGGCGATGATGAGCCGGAAGAGAAGCCATCGGTATTCCCCTGGAGCCGTTGGGGAGATGAGCTTAAGGACAAGTTGTCATTCTAGATGGCTCCGTCAGTTTCCTTGTGACATGCATGTTTTAGCGGTTGTTTCCTTTGTTCGATTACGACAGCACAAAATGGAGTCTTATGTTTTTAACGCTAAGGGGGGATGTGGTGATGAGTGAGAATGTGGATGATGGAGATGTGGGGGGTAGTACAGCAGGTTGGAATATTGGTGTCAGTATTGTAATACTGTAATGAAGTGTATCCTTTTTTTTATACCTTTTTTTCTGAAATTTATTTTCTTATTATACTCAGCGAAGGGGGGATTTATGTGTTTCAGATCATTTCCAATATCTGATGTTAGATAAACCGGTTGACATTAGGGTGATTTGCGGCCCGGGAATGGATGTGACTCGGTAAAGGCGAATTGAGCGCCGCGAAACTATAGGGCGAATCAAATGCCTGTGAGGTATCGCGCCCTCCTCCAATGGCCTTCGACAATGCGGCTGTAGTCAGCAACCTTTGTGCGGCATGGATACCTTAGAATAAGTAAATAAAATTATTTTAGATACTGTCCAGCACCGGTGAACCCACCGCGACACGACACTAGCATTCGAAACTCCGTGCTCTATTCGAGTATCATACAAGTGCCTTACTGCCTACGAAGAAGCAAAGTAGCAATGCTATGATACGATATTACCATCTCTCACACAGCAAACCACCAACCTACCCAAGAACCTAACAAGCAAAAGCCCAAACACGCCCTCTACCCAGCCCGCCACTAATAAATAACCCCTTCCAGATTTACAAGTATGATAAGAGCAAGCCGAGTACTCAACTATGGTATGATAGCTTATCGCCACCACACCACGCCAGAGCGGTCGAGTCTACTCACTGCCATAGACTACGTCCAGACATTTGTCACCGTTCGTCCCCAACTTATAGTGGGCCTCGGGCATCTGCGGGGGAGGAGGGGGGGGGGCTAATCACGTGAACACAGATATTCCCCAGGAGTCCTCGAAATAACAACCCAGTTCTCGTCCCAACTACCGTACTCTATCCGAGTAAATCTCATATAGCAAATTATCATGGCATTAGCTATATGCTAGTGGTGCTGCTGGTGGTGGTGGTCGTGGGAGTTTCAACAATTCCAAGTTTGTGCACTCTACATTCCCAGACCTTTTTTTCTCTTCCTTTTCTTCTTCTCCTCCGGAATTCCCAATTGCCTTTACTGCGCTGGTGTTTGTGCGGGTTTTTTTACGTAAGGGGCGCGGTACAGTACGGTACAGTATTGTACGAAGAGTCTGTCTGTTACGGTAGAACTCTATTGTATTATTATACTTGGTTTTGGTATCATATTCGTGGAGTGTTGTATGTATATCATATGGTAGTCCGGGCGGGGGAAACTCCAAAATGTGCGTCCAAGTATCCCTTCGTTCGTGCCCGAGTTTCACGACCTTTTAGCGTTGCACTAATAGGATAGAAAGGACAGGAAGGGTAACGATAGACAACCCATCAAGATAAATTAAAATCAGGCGAAGTACTCGTACTTGTACCATAGTTGGGAGCAAATCTACGCAGCCAGCCAGGTTTCCATCATGACCATGCTGACCAGTACTCATTTGGCACTATTCTGAGCACTACACCACTTCTGAAGCACGAAGTTGTTCACATCACGATTACCCAAAGAAGCTATCTCAGCAGTGAAGGGGATACCGGTACCACCCTTCATGTTCATCATGTGCTTCTTACATCATAGTTGTCACAATTATTCCTAACTTTGCTCTCTTTAGTTACTTCACCACCGATCGCTTCCACTACCAGCTGTGCCCGTACTTAGCGCGAGGTCCTGAATACAGACGAAGGGATGAGTAAGGAAGAAGAGAAAAAAAATGTTGTCATACCGGTATTTATATGCCGTATGTAGCGTGACTACGGGTGCGCTCTCCTAAGGGATTGGGAATATATGGGTCGTTGGAGGGGGGGGGATCTGAAGGACTTTCTGTGCTATCTCTTTTTTCTTTTCTTTTCTTTTCTTCTTTCTCTCCCCTTTTCGTTTGGGTAGCCAAAGTTCTTCTATGATGATGGACTGGTGGTGGACATGAAGGTTTCTTGGAGTTTGGGATCTAGAGGGAATGTGGTGTCAAATACTGGTATGGGGGAATTGCTACTCTAGGAGATGGTTCAGGGACGGGACGGAAGGTGGGCGGGGGTAAGGAGGTGAAGGTAGTGGTGTAAGGAGGTGACTTGAATTAGGGATGGAGAAGATTCGTAGTAACTGGCATGATAATGAGATGTGTTAGAGATACGTGTATGTATGTATGCATGTGTACTGATGTAGTGCGGTACTTTACTTCTGCGGATTGTATGGGTGGGAAATATCTGATGTCCTGCTAAGAGTCCGGGGAGTATGCGGCTGGCTGTTGCAAGAGTAATAATGGTAGCATGCCGATTCTTTCATAGTTCAGTAGTATAATAGAGTACCTACTGGTACTACTGATATGATATCAGAGGGGGTTGCGCTGTAGGTGCGTGTGTAGCTAATCGCTCGGCCAAGAAGCACAAAAGGAGCGAATCGAGCTAAAGGAATCTGCTTTTCCTGATCGTCAGCTATACTCAGCGGGACCTGTGAGTGCCAGCAATTAATTAAACCCTGAGGTAGCCCACCGTAAATAGATACCATTCCTATGTTTGCCTCGACCGTTTGTCTTGAGGCCATAGTTTCCATTTCAGGATAAATCTTATCTCGGGTACGAGCATACTCCCGTATTTTATGCAACTGTCCCCGTTTTTATGCAGCCGCTCTCGCAACTCGAGAATATAACGTTCAAATACCATGTGCAGTGCCTGCCCACTATCAGCATCAATCCCATCACGTGGAACCCCGATATCAGAACCCCCTCCCTAGACACTAGAGGACAAACCCTATGACTCGCCTAGGACTCCCACCCTCCAGAAAATCAAGGTCAATTCATCCACCCAGGTGTTCAATTCCATACCCCCCACTCCACCTCCACAATATCGTCCCCTCTCGATTCATACTTACTGTAGCGCAATCCCACCCAGGATAGTGCTGCAGGAGGAGTCTACTTCGACAATATTATTGCTTTTTCCCTCTTCCAAACTCGGAGTCATTGGCTGGCGATGGATCGATAGGGCAGGGCGGGCAGGGCAGGGCAGGGCGGTGAAGGAAAGGAGGAGGCACCGGTATCGGTGGCGTAAACTCTTTCCAGAAGGTTCAGATATGGATGTTTGGAAGGTTGAGTTATAATTTTCGTTATGATAGTATACAGCTAGGAAGTAGCCCAGTGCGCCGCGAGGCTGTATGGTGAGCAGCAGTTGTGGCCTGGTGCTGACATTGGGGAAATGAGGTACAGTAGTGCACTGTAGAGTGCCTCCCAGAGAAGGATTCTATGACAGAGCAGTAAAATGATAATTAGCGCGGCATACAGTGACAAAGCCTTGAAGGGCTAACCTTAACAGCTAAACCATGCTTGAGAAACGAAGTGACTACATACCGTGCGACACACGAGAATCAAGATACTACGATATAGTAACACGATGCACTATACCGTACCCTCTCGGAGCAAACGGTCCCCCTCCCCCTCCCCTCCGGCCCCTTCCCGCGCGGGATAATCTGGGACAAGAACATTTCCATCAAGTGTTACCAAGGCTTAGCCGTTTGCACCCCCCCCTTCCCATCCCTCGATCCCCGCAACGACGTGCTCAAAGTGTCTATTTCAACGGCCGTGTGTCTGTGTGCCTGACGAATAGCGGATCATGGGGCATGGGGCGCGAGTCGGCCAGATATACCAGTACTCTACTGATCGACCTGCAGAGATCCAAGTGTTTCTTTACTTTTGTCACGCACAGCCTCCCCGCTGCCCGGGTGGGCAAGTTAACGGTTTGTAGTGTAGTTTTTTGTTTTTTATTGACGTGATCTGTAAGGCCCCTTTGTACGAGTACCGGTACTCGACTACCGTGCTTCGTGCAGGCGGGCTTGGCCCGTGGGGGAGGGGAAGTGCGGAAAAGTAAGGTGAGCGAGCGAGTGGGTGGAAATAAGGTTTTTTCCCCAGCCTTTTTTCCCCTAAGCCGGGCCTCAGCGGTTGGGGTTACAGTAAGGTTAGAGTGAGTGATCTGCTATGATGGTTTGGTGGATGGGGGCAGCTGCAACTGTGGGATGTTGGACTATCGAGCAGACTAAATTTAAGTTGGATTGTTTTTGGTAGGGGTGGGGTAATAGTGAATCTGGGAGTTCTGGGGTTATTTCTTAAATTACTAAATTACTAAATGCCCTAGACGGGAGTATTAACTCACTCGCTAGGATCTCTCGCATGGCAAACAAGTTGAGGAAACTAACCATCTTCCATCCTCCTTCTCGTCCCCTCCACCAGAGAGCCAAAGATTCAGCCTCTTGCGGCATCGCCCCGCAATGAAAAAAAATTAAGCATATCCTACCAGGGCACAGTCTGCGTCCAGCACTCAGTCCTCGAGTACGAGTACGGTACTCAAGTACGCGTCCACTACCGTGTTGAATTAGGCTTCCCGCCCAGAGCTCCCCAACATGACATCGATCCGTGCGATTTGTTTTCCTGCGCTTTCTAGAATCTCAAAGGTCGCTAGTTCACGCATAATGCTGGCACTTCACGGTCCCATATTTACCCTCATGCGGGCATTGATGCCGCCTGAAAAAAATGAAAAAAATGAAAAGAGTATCTCCCCGAGTAACAATATTCGCACTTACTGTGCCATATGTGTGGGAGCCTAATTTTGCTTGGCTGGGGAGCAAGTAACACGTCAAGCATTGGTTGGGAGACGCGTTGGCAGTCAGTCATTGCTGGGTATGCATCGTGCTGCTTTTGGATATGGATGCGGTTGGGGGGGCAGTAGGGTTCATGGGGAGTCAATAAGGTGGGACGATACCGGTATGATATGATCGTGGGGATGAGGGCAAGGGAAGTACGGTATGATAGGGTCTTTGGCAGGCCTTGCTTAAGAGAGGAGTGGTAAATGCACTACGGTATAATAGGCGTCTAGATTGGTGGCTTAACCTCCCAATTCCGACAGCACAGCAGTCAGAAAAAATCAGTGCATGATGTTGATAACGATAAAAAGAGAGCACAGCCTTAATTTTTTTTTTTTCAACTTCAGAGAAAAAAGTGAAAAAAGAAAAAGAAAAAAAGTGCAAAAAAGAAACCGGTTCGGTTCACAACGGATTGGTCACCGCGATATGAAAATGCAGCTTCCCGATGAATTATATTACATTCGGGCGAATGATTTCCTCTGATTTTCGGGACCTTTGGCCGTATGCTAACCGGTCGAGCTTCCGTATGGTGCTTTTTTGTTCATTCGTTCGGTGATGAAGCAAGTTTTGGGAGAAAAGGGCCGCTGGGAGTGCAGAAGACTTGCGGTGGAGGGGCACTACTATTCCATGGTGGAAATCTCCATCCCTGCGGCTGTCACGGGGCCGAAGCGGAGTATGGGTTGTAACTGTACCGGTACTATTGTGCCCCGTGAGGGAAAGAAGGAAGGAAATATTTGTAGGGTTTGCGTGGTGGAAGTATACGATTTCGGTGCTGTAGAGGTACATACAGTACCGTTGTGGGTGTCGAATCTTATTACAGTATCACACTCCAAGTTATGCTTGTCCAGCGTACCAAATTCACCTTTCTGGAGAGATGGGGGTAAAATTAAAATTAAAAACACCTTTGAGGGGGTTTGAGCCACGAGGGAATTCACTTGCAAGTGAGGAGTTTGCTTGCTACTGTCATACTACTCGAGTACGGTAGTCATGGATCTCTCGATTCGACATACATGTCACTTGGGTGGGGCCGGAGTCGATTTAGCGGACGTCAAAGCCTCTACAAGGCTATTACCAATTGGCACAGTGTACGTGTACTGTACTCGAGTACTCGATTACAGTACCGTACTGGCAGCTCCAGGAGACCTCAAGTTCGACTGCTCTGGCTAGCAAGCAAATTTCCACCCTCTCTAACCGCACTTTTGTTTTTGTTTACCAGTCCATCGAGATTTGCTTCGCCCCGTTTTGTTTTTTTTGCGGGCTGACAACCGGTTGGACGCTTTGACTCAGTCTTGAGTTTGGGGTATTTAAGTAAGGGTAAAGAGGGGGGGGGGCTGTCGGACGAGAGCAGGATAGATTGTGGGGCATGGTGTGGATTCTACTGCCAGAAGATTGTTGTACGAGTAGATGGGGGATGGAGAACAGATTGGAACAGGAGAGAGAGGAATTGTTTGCTCTGGCTGGTTGTTGGCCTGAAAAATGGTCAAAGGATGGTTCATATCATTGCCTTTCCCTATCGTGCTGCCATATCGTCCCCATATCATACTGTATCCTGCCACTGGAAAAGAGATCCCGGGAGTTTGTACCACATGAGTACCGTACCGGTATTTCCAATTGCGGATTCATCGCTTCCCGCAGTGCTAGAGTATTTAACTGCACAAGGCAGATGCCAGCACGGGTGTCCTGAATATTCCCTGCACTCCAGTTGGCGGTAGCCGCCGCCCCTCAACCAATTGTAACCAATCAGATAATAATGTCCCCGCGGTTGTTGGGGGCCTAACCTATGTAGCACCAACTCCCCTCGGCAGAGCCTCTCCAGCATAAAAGAAGCACCACCACCCCAGCCTTTCTCTCTTTCCCTTCTCCAACCCAACCCAACCCAACTCAACACTCTTACTCACCACCTTCACTTACCTTTAGTCGCTCCTTTATTACCTTCCTCTACATCTGCCCTCCTCTTCTACACTATCCTAAACTTCAAAACAAATTCCCAACCCTGTAAATTGGCCAATGATTAAATCAGGATACCAGCGACCACATACCCGTTTCAAAATGGCCACTCGAATGGGCCCCGGAGTCTCGTCCGTGCACGAAGCGATGAGCTACGATGGCAGCCCCAAGTATGTATCCGGTTTTTCCGGTTTTTCCCCTCCTGGAAGCCTCCCCAATTCAGCGGCAGTTTGCATTGAGACCTACCTCTTTTTATACACTCGTCTCAAGGGATTCGATACTAATACGTGACAATCAGTTTTCCCGGCGAGCCCCATACAGTCAACGCGGAGACCACTGTCATTGGAAATGACTCACAGTGCCTGCTTTCTCCCTCACAAGTCCAGAAACCACCACATGTCACCCCCCATTTCCCCTCAGGCTCTTCTGTATGTACAAGCCTCCCTATGTGCGTGATGCTTTACTAACAGGCATTTAGGAGACCCACACCACTTCCTCTCAGTTGATGGATCTTCCTTTTGCTAGGCAGCCAATCCACAATCTCTCCATTTCTTCGAGGCTCCACGCAGCGAGCTACTCGACCACATGTCCTTCAGGGTGCGCCCAATGTCAATGGTCTCCAAACCAGGCGACATCTTTGCACAACCTATACCACAGGGTCAATGGGGTATGCCTCGGCATATTAGTCCCGTTCCCTGCCGGTATCGTGCCGTGCAGTGATATCTCTTCAGGGGATCATCCAAGTTGCAAGTGTGCTGTCGGGGATTCTAGTTTGAATAGGGAGATTGCCTGGTCGTCGGTCGCTGAAGGGCCATCCAAGAGGTGGGGTTCTGCAGTTGGGTCAATAACGGGCGGATCGGAGGATGCAAATCGGTTCGCGTCATACATGCTTGTTTTCTGGCTTCTACCACTCGCGGTGTCCACTTTCCTGGCAGCGGCGTTGGGAATTCCACACGGTGCTTGCGCCGGTGCTCTCCTCAACTCTACTAGGAAATTTGTCGTTTCGAAATCACCTAGGCTGAAAACTCCTCGTCAAATAAACGGAGCAGCCTCCTCTGAACCAGGTGGTTTGGGCGATACACCGCAAACCCGAAGGAAGCTTGCTGGTTATTACCGCTGTTTCCCTCAGCTTTCCAACCCACCTATACATTGGAAAAGCTATATCGATCTTACCCCGCTACACTATTAACCACCTCGCTGCACTATTAAGTATGTTTTTCCCGTAATCCCACTGAGATTGTGTATCGCTTGTGAATCTGACAGTTAAGGCAGAAACCATCCTACGAGCTAATTGCTCTTAAACATTTTGTTATACTTATAACAGCCACCGCGTTTTCTTCTTCTTTCTTCTCCTTTCCGCCAAGAAACCTCTTCTTGCCCGCTCCTGTGGGCCAACTACGCCTTCAAATTCTACCTCCCGGGCCCCGCCCATCACTACACATGTCAGAATACAATCAAACACACACCCCCCCTGGGGGGTATCTCTCTCCGGGGTACGATCAAACCCATTGGGAGAATGCAACCTATGGAATGATGATGCCTGGGTACGAAGACCCGGGCCTCGGGTATACCGCTGACATACCTGCCGACATCCAACCCATTTTCATGGACCTGTTCCCCCCCCATCTCTCCCCATTGGATACGCAGCATTCATCCCCCCTGACGCTTTGTGAAGAGTCTCTGTGGCCACCCGCCAGCGATTTTGAGACCGATTCTCCCAATTACTTCTTTGAGCCCTCCCTAACCTCCTCATCCCCGGTTGATACTCCAGTCTCATACTCGACACACTCTCCCGGTGGGCAGATCCCACAAACCCCCTCTTCTGTGGACAGCCCCACATCTCTCTCCTCCCTTTCCTCCACTCTCCAGATCCCACAGACCCCTAATTCTCTGGAGCCAAGCTCCCCCCCACCCCCCGCCCCGGAGCCTATCCAAAACCCGGACCGCACATGGGCATGTCCTCAGCCCGGATGCACCCACCCCGGCCACAAGCGGCGGTGCGACGCCCGCAAACACCACAAGTCCCACACTAAACCGTACGCTTGCCGGGTCAGGGGCTGTCCCTACCGCTCTTCCAATGCCAAAGATCGGGAAAGGCACTATGACACCCGACATGCGACTACGAGGCACCCTGCGTGTCCCGCGCCAGGGTGTGGGGTTCTCAAGAGCAGGGTAGACAATATGCGGGATCATATCCGCAGGAAACATCCGGAGATGGACCATAAGAGCCCGGAGATATCCGCGCTCTATCCGCGCCGTGGCAGGAGCTAGTTCCCTTCGAAACCTTTTCAGCTGATACGTCAGCAATTTCTCATGCCCAATATTGGCATCTTTGTCCTCTCACTCTAGGGTGGGAAAGAATGGATAATTTCTTACACGTGATTTATAGGTATCCTTCGTTTACGGGGGAGTCGGTCATTTCTAATTGGTGAATATCGTTCACCCTTTATGAAATGTTCGACTTCCCCGCATTCTACGGGTTCCTCCGAGCCTCGTGGTAGAAGTTGTTTCTTCCAGTGCTGATCGGGTAGGAAGGCTGATCAGCTGGGGGTAATTCGAGGGTGGAAAGCCCGGCATCTGCCAGACCTTTCACTCTGTTTCCTTTGAGTGGGTTATTACATTTTGTGTTTTTTGGTTTTTTGGTTTTTTGGTTTTTTTATTTCATTGACCTTTTTATTTGCTTCATTGCTTTGCTGGCCGTAACGGAGGTCTCACATGGACCGGAGGTGGAAAAAGGGATGGCAGTTGTTTGTTTTGATTCTCAGAAAATGGTGGAGAAAATAGGGCCTCTTGTGCGAACGATTGGCGGTTCAGAAAAAAATAATGTACTCGCATATTTAGTTTTTGGAATTTAGAAAATTTGTTTTTCCGTTAATTTCGAGTTCCGGCCGCGAAGCTACCGAGTGATATTTCGTGAAAGAGCAGTCGGGGCCATTCGTTCTGGCTTGTATTATGATAGGCGTGGGAAAAGCCCTTCTACTTTTCTCTACGCAATCCGCAGCCTGCTGTGCTCGGCGTGTTTCACTAAAGACGTGATAATCCTACTACACCGCCTAAGAAGGGAAGAAAGACATAAGAGAAAAGAAAATTTAATGAGAAAAAAACAAAAAACTCCCTCTTGTATCTCCTGGTACTTAAGGATTTGAGCCCGATTTTCACCACCGGTGATTAGTGTAAAATTGAGATATCCCCCCTTCCTTAGAATAGTATTATTCTTCATAACTATGATACATATTATAAAGCAGTTTCGCTCATCATTTAAACAAAGTCCATGCTCGCAGGTATCACATTTCCAAATTGTTTTTTTTTGGGGGGGGAGGAGGCTTCAATGGTTCCCAGGAGTACAGTACTGCGCTGTACTAGGAGACTCCCCCCTTGGGCACGCAGCCACCGACAAAAAAAAAGCACAACGCCTTTTCCGGCCTAACTATAAAGCTCACCGCGCTACTTACTGTATATACTCCGATGATTACCCAAGGGCTCCTCTCTTCCTTATTATATGTACTTGGTGTGATATGCAGTCTTGACCATAATACCGGTAGGATCGCCTGCCTGGATGAGTTAGTTTTTTTTTTGAGAATTCAATGCCGAGTGTCGGCAGCAGACAGTCGAAAGGCCCTACGAGGGAAAAACAAAAAACTCGGTTCCGCGATGGTTCTTCTTCTTACGAGCCTGGGTAGGGTACCGTAACACAGGTATCGCGCTGTCATAGTGAGGAATGTTAATTAGAGACTTTGCGGTGGATGTATCCAGCATCCCTGTATGCCAAGAGCAGGGAATTTGCAGCTGGATGTGGGTTTGACTTTGCGGTGGATGTGGTTAAAAAATCAATAACGTCCGACTAAGGAATGAAGTAACGAAAAGTCAGAGTTGTGAAATCAACATAGCCCATTCTGCAGGTACTGGGGCTTTTGGAACTTAAAGCTTCTTAGTATCAAGAATGGAAGCCTCTTGTATTCTAGAAAACACAGAATTTTTTAAAAATGAAATAGTGTTGGTGGTGTTTGGATAGGTCAAAGTTGCTGAGGTCAAATTCGCTGAATTTGCTCTTGTCCCAGAGTCAAATCAAGGTCTGGATGATAGAATGCTTGGCATATGCATGCCAAGCTACACGAAAAGACTCTGGATGTGTCCACCGCAAAGTCTCTATTGAATTGACTTCCCTTTTTTTCTTTCTTCCCCTACCCTTAGCGGTGTAACTTGGATTCTGGTGTTTTGTGTTTGGGTCTTGGTCATGGTGAGATTGGGAAATGTTCGGAGTTGGTGTGTTGTGTGGGTGGGTGGGAATGGTTGGTTGGTTTTACCTATTAGCGAAGGGAGAATGAGGTAATGTGGAGTATGTAAATGAGAAGTAGGAGCTTGCTTTTTTTCCCCTCTCCCCCCTTCGTGCTTGGAAAGACCTTGGGCGATAGGAAAGTCGAATTGGGGCCTCCTTCTCGGAGATGCTGTGGGGATGTCTTGAAATCCGCCTTGGGCCTTGACCACGAGGTGTTGAAGTAGTTACTTTGGGATATGTAGTTTCTACTTCTTTGAGTAGGACAGGGGTGGTTAGTATCCTTTTAGTCTCGGTTTAGAGCTGTTTGAGTTCGACGTGTGCTATTTGCCTTTTCTCCCCCACGTCATTGCTCGATCAATTGATGAGATATGCAATTCTGTTCTCATCTATCTTCTCCTGTCTTCGGTATCGTTTCATTTGATCTCTTTTTTTCCGCTGCCAATATATATGTCTCTGTTTCACTGCGTATGATGAATGAAGTTCTCAAGCAACTCTCGCTCTCTCAGGTCTCCGGTATACAGTTCGGCCATTCCATCTTTTACAATAAAACTGGTTTTCCACTTCCCGAGTGAGAAATAATGACCTAGCGAACAAAACTTAAAAACACAAGTGTCATTAACTAAGCAAGAATCCTCAGATAAAAGCTGATATATTATACTATGACACCAGTGTTAGGCGAGGGTGAGGGTGCGGGGGGGGGTAAGGGCCAACGGTACGGAAACCCGCATCGTGGATCGTTGCATACCGAGTTACTTGTACTGACTCGACACGACCACATCATCATCTCCTGCTCTCCATCCCACCCAACCCGACTCCACCAGCGAAGCGACAAACAAATAAGGGGGGGAAGGAAAAAAAAAAAAAAGACCAAAATCAAAATATCCTCATCACAAACACTAGATTGAACACCATGCCAATACCAGATACCCCCCTCTCCCGCCACCGCTCATTTTACACGGGAACCATAACGATCCACCTCATCTTCATGATACTCTGCTATCTCCTAGCGCTAGAAACGGGAATGTCTAGATCGGCCTGCAGGTTCTTTCCTCCATTCCTCTATTCTTCCATTCCTCCATTCGTCCCTTCTACTAACGAAAAAAACTAAAAACTAAACAGTATAAACGCAATTCCAACAGCCATAACACTCACACTACTCGCAACAATTGCCTACGTCGTGCACGACAGAAGAGGAATATTCCGGGGCTCGCTGGAGAAGTATGGTGTTGCGATCACCATACTGTGGTACGCGATGATGGGGGTTAATGCGTTTTTGCTGGGACGGGGCGGTGGGCTTTGCCTTGCGATGGCCGTTGGGAATTCGTATGCTTGCTCTTTTGAAGTTTGAAGGTTGGGTGGGGATTATTGGGCTGATGGGGTGAAGTTAGGATGTTCGGCACGGTTTACGCTTCTTATGGGTTTATGCTGCCAGAGAGGCGGGAGGGGGTTTTGTGGGTGGGGGGGTATTTGAGCCGGGAGGGGGGGGTGAGGCTTGATGGGTGAATACTCGTGAGTTTTTTTCTCTCTTTTTTTTCTTCTTCTTCTTCGAGAGTGTATCTTATTCTAGGATGATTAGGCCCCATGAGGGTTTACTAATTCGGATGGATAGGGGTGGTTTTCGGGGTGGTTAGCTATGGGGGGTATACGTATGAACTTTGCTGTTTGCTTTTCTGTTTGGTAGATTCTGAAGTCCCGGTCGATACCCAGGTCTGTGGCGGCCCAATGGTGGACTGTGTCAATCAAGCAAACTTAGGGAATTCGTCCATTACTCTGGCAATTGAATAGGCACTAATCAATACTTTACCACGCCCTTCTCCGGGCTTCCTGGGGTGTAGTTTTTATTTATAGGGAAGAGATAGTGTGATATTGTAGGGAATTAGAGGGGTGAGGAGGGAAAAAGAAAGGCCATTAGCGACGGCACAGTGTGTAATACCGGTAGACAACTTACTGTAGCCTTTAAGGTTTGATAGGCTAAACGGGGTAGCACCACCCAAGCCCATCCACCGGGTCCAGGTTTGGAACTCTTACTGTGCTGAACGAACACCCAAGAGCAGCCCTGCTTGTTCCCCTTGGTTTGCCATTCGGAGCAATTTCACCATCAACAATCACACCTTTAAACCTTAAATTTAGTTTTTTTTCCTTTCCAGAATCGCGATTGGAAGTTATCTCTTGACAAACACCCTCTGGTTCATCTTTTTTTCTTTTTCTTCCCAACATGACAAGAGCGTTAGGTTAGCTCTCTCCCCCTCCAGTGGATTAGTCTGGCGCCATCAACAGAGCCCGGAATCGACAAGGTTTTTCAGATTCTGGGGCAACCAAAGCTCAAATCAAGTGATATTTCTCAAATCACGAGAAGGTTCTCAGAAATATGGGATGTTATGCAGAATGGGAGTGTTTGTCCATCAAGCGTATCGGTAGGTTCTCAGATGCTAGGGAAGCCGTTAACAAATACAGCACCGGTACTCGAGTATGATATTGCTGCAGAGTTGGTTGCATAAAAACATATTAGTGATCCGATAGGGCTTTTTCCAGAACATCATGTACCGTACGGCAATCGTACTCGAATGTATGGGTCTCGGGGGGAATTCGTGTTACCGTATCCCATTGGCTGGTGAGACCCGCACTCTCCGGGCCTTCCTGTTTTGTGTGTGTATGTGCCAGGTGTGCACTTCTCAACCTACCGGTACGAGTACTTTTGAATTACAGTGGGGGTGCTACCGTATTCTACTTGAGCACTGGCACAAAAGCTTCCGCATACGAGCGGAGGCATAATTTGTCTTGATGTGGGAAGCGTGGTTGGTTTCATGGACTTCACCTCTCATGAGTGAATGCTGTGCTTACCTACTCGAGTACATTGTAGCCCTTTAGGCCTGGTATTCGTGTGCTAGTACTGGCTAGTACAGGTACTGAACGGTACAGCGGCTGAACTGAGACTTCTCCATCTGTGGTTCGAAAGGTGATTAATAGCTGCAGCAAGGTCAGCCAGCAATGCTAATGTTTCTCGAGTGCCGTGTCTACTGTGTAACGCTGGGTGCACAGTATCATACTGATCCAACCAAGGTTCCCTGCTGGCGTTATGCGAGGAGTTGGATTTGAAATGCTGCACCTTACATAATCTTGGGAGTAGCCCTGGCACGCTTGGACTTCGGATGAGTGCTGTACGGTACATAAACCCTTGCTAATCCCTTCGCTTCCGCAAGGGCAAACCTCTTTGTCCACGACAATACCTCTAGCAAACTCTCCCATCTTTTAACCGCTAACGAACGAACGACACTCATAATGACCCTAAGAGTTGCCATTATCGGGGCAGGAATCTCCGGCCTCGTATCCGTAAAGCAGTGCCTGGAGGCGGGAGTCGAGCCCGTGTGCTTCGAGGCCTTGGGACATTTCGGCGGTATGCTTCCCCTCCTACCCTATCCCCTCCTACATCGCATGGTTGATTTGAGAATGGATGGATAGGGCAGTGGCGCTACACGGACCCCGACCCACGAACCGGCAAAGTCGCCTCTTCAATGTACCGCAGCGTCGTGATCAATACTTGCCGGGAGACAATGATGATGAGCGACTTTCCCATGGATCCGAAGCTATATGCTATGTTTCCCGTATATCTCCCCTACTCCTCGCACGCACCCAATCATCACATGCTAAATTCCACCCCGTCGGGGCGGCGAAAATAGCACAATTCAAAGGTGCAGAAGTACTTTGAATCCTATGCAGAGTTTTTTGGGCTACGACCTTACATCCGCTTGAATCATCGTGTTCTAAGTGTCCGCCCAGTGGAGGGTGGGAAGTGGACTGTCGAGGTGGAGAGTGGTGGACAGTCAACGACGGATACCTACGATGCGGTTTTCGTGTGCACAGGCCACCATGCCACCCCTAACTTGCCAGAATGGCAGGATGCGGATAAGTTTGAAGGGGAGTTGATGCACAGTCATTATTACCGGGACACCGACAGGTTTCGGGGGAAGGATGTTGCGGTCGTCGGGGTTGGGAATTCTGGTAGGCTGTTTACCCTCTACTGGGGATGTGGTTGGCTAAATAGAGGCATGGGATGACTATAGGAGCCGATATCAGCTCAGAAATGAGCACTTGCGCTAAATCTACCCACCTAATCACCCGCTCTGGAACCTGGGTGTGGCCGCGCTTCATGCTCGGAGAGCCGTACGAGAACCTTGGGAGTAAGGCCCTCATACCCACCTTCCTCCCGGGGCACGCATTGATCATACCTACTAGGCCGCTTTATGCTCTACATGATACCTCGCCTCGTAGCAATCGCTCTAATGAAATTGGTTTTAAACTACACGGTTGGCCCTATCCCAAAAGAGCTGAAACCGGAACACAACCTGCTGGCCGCACACCCCACTATCCGCACCGACCTGCTTGAGCGGTTAAGGACAGGAACGATAACCCCACATCGAGGGTCCATAAAAAAGTTTACCAAGAAGGGAGTTGAGCTTACAAATGGGGAGATTGTGGAGCCGTTGGACGTGGTTGTTGCTGCAACGGGGTATTCTGTATGTTTACCTCCACTGAACTCCCGCCCGAGGGACCCCGATGTGGAGAGTGCAGTTAATAACGCCAACAGTTGAGCTTCCCATTCCTCCCAGCTGGAATCGTACATCCCGATGAGGACGGAGCTGGAAAAGAAAACTGGGCGAATCTCTACAGATTAATGATTGCACCAGGGCATCCAGGACTCTTTTTTATTGGACTGGCTCAAGCACTGTTTGCCCCCCACCCCACCCCACCTTACCAGACTAACAGCGCTCTAGGGGCGCACTAATGCCCGTCGCAGAAATGCAGGCGAGATGGGCCACTTCTGTCCTCAAAAACGAGATCACTCTCCCATCACCCGAAAAGATGTATCATAGCATAGCAGCCTACCAGGACGATCTCAAAAAGACGTATGTCAAGTCCCCGCGCCACACTCTCGAGGTCGAGTTCTTCCCGTACATGGATGTGCTTGCTCGGGACCTGGATGTGCATCTCACGTTCGGCCGGTTCTTCTCCATGTTTGGGATTTGGCAGGGCGTGAAGACCGCTCGGAGCGCCTATTTTGGGCCCCCAAGCGCAGCTCAATATAGGTTATTTGGGAAGGGCAGCAAGGCGGAGCTTGCTAGGCTCGTTGTGCAGAGGTTGGGGGGGAAGAAGGGGGATGATATGAGTCCGGAGGAGGAGGCCGCGGTGGAGAAGTATAGGGTTGGTAATTAAGTGGAGGGGGAAGTCCAATCTTCTCGTGGGTGCTGAGGGGGGCTTCCGGAAGGTATGGTGAGGTGGGAGGGGCGCAGATTGTGGTCACTGGTGTTGATGGCGTGGGGAGATTGGGAGGGGTTATGCAAAACAGCAAGAGCACGCTTGCTTGGCACTGTACCTGTATTTATGCAAGTGGAAAGTTTAGAGGTGCTACAGCCGAAGGATTTAGCAAAATTTCGTATAAAAATAAAAACTAAAGGAGAGGATGTACCTAGCGTCAACTACTGCGAGCGATGGCCACTCGCGCGGACGGGTCAGTCGCGCATTCACCTGACGAGGGGGTCATGAGCAATCTCCTTCCCTTACAATGGGCTCTCTAAATAAAATTTAGGCAACTTATGCCATACTCTTGTTATATGCACACCTTTCTGGATCTGTTTTTAGTTAATCTTCACTTCCCCAAGCAGATGCGCGACTGACCCGGTGCGAGTAGCCCATCGCTCACAGTAGTTTGAGTTACGGACGGCCCTCACTGCCGCAAACGTCCAAAAACACCTTAACCCCCCCCCCCGCGCACCTTGCTACCGCCATGGCATAGTGCTTAGGTCGGTGACTTGAGCACATCAGTGGGCCACTGATAGATGAAAATTTCACGAATAAATATTACCTCCGTATAATAAATACCCATAGTGAAGAGGATTATCATGCGTTAGAAAATTTCGGTGACAAATATTTACCAAAACACACCCCAAAGTAGTGCCACTTTTCAGCAACAATAGCGGAAACAGGCTCATTTCACTTGATAATTTTATCATACAATAATATCAACAGGTGTTGAGAATTGTTTTGGGAAGCTAAAAAAAATAAAAAATAAAAAATAAAAAACAGTGCAAAGAGGTGTTCAAGTATGATATTGTACTTATTATTGAATCACTTATATAAGGGGAACTGTTTTGGCACAACTGTGAATTGAGATAATCGTCATCTGAAAGCATGATTTTTTTCTCTCTTTCAAATCATAAACTTGAAATCACGATTTTTGCAAAACAGGCACTTGTGCTATATAATAAATATGATTTGCAATTTTCAATCTTTTCTTCTTTCCGAATCACCATTTAGGGGTATCGTACATAAATATCATGCCTCTCCCATCCTCACTAGCATTTAGTAATAAAATACTTTAAGGGTAACTTATTATCATACTTATTGTATAAAGTTATACAGTATGATACAGAAAGAAAAAAACTTTGTACGATATGATGGCCCTAAATATAAGAAAAGAAAAGGCTAGCCAGCCAAACAAGCACCATGAATTTTTTTTTTTCCAAATTGTCATCTGGGCACGAATCATGGCGTGCTCAAAAACAGAGAGAGAGAGAGAGCGTGTGATCCAATTTCAAAAACACCAACAAAGCTATGATAGAATAGGAATTTTCGGACGACTCATGCATGCTTTTTAGCGACCCGAATGACATCAAATGGGGCTCTTTTTTTTGGTTTAGCAGGTGACTTGAAGCTTGCCCCCACGCGCTCTCTCTCTACTTACAGTACCGGTCTGGGTTGGGCTCGACTGACATGTAGTGATATTTAGGCACATTTAGCGTTGGGGCATTCTTGAAATGTGGCCATATTTGTTGTTTTGGCCGTTTGTTCCCCGAACTTTTTTTCTAACGGCACTGTGCTAGTTATGATAAGTATGATACACGTGAGTATATTCCCCCCTCATCCGCTCAACCACCTTTCTAAAAACCTTCCTTAATCAATCAATCCATAATCAATCAATCCATTTTTCGACGGATAACTTTAAAGAAAAATAAACAATCAATCTATTATCCCATCTCATCACAAACATTTCATTCATAAGTTCGGGCAACCACGCAAAATTACACACACACACACGCACGCACGCACACATACACACACATAAACATACACACACGTACAGATACAAGTACGACGGACCCCGCCTCAAAAAAACCCGGATTAAATTAAATTATCCCCATGCCTCTTGGACATCTCCGTGATCTCCATCTCGCCCACGGGCTTAGCCACCTCCCTCTCGGCGGGATGAGGTTCGATGGGGCGCGCGGGCTTCTCGTCCTCCGCCACCTCCGTTGCATCCCCGATCCCAATCACCATGCGCTGCTCGTGCGACATGAAGGCCGCCACATCGATATCCACGCTGATGTGGCTCCCCGTGCCGGGACCGCCGCCACCGCCGGTCGCACCGGGGTCACCGACGAGCGACGAGGTCCCCTCTTCTTCGCTATCAGCGGAGCGCCCGATGAAGCAGCAGCAGCACTTCCTCATGGACTTTAGGATCGCTAGGATTAGGATGAAAGCCGTTAGGCCGCTAAAAATATCAATTTTTTTTTTATCACTCGTTAGCTCGATTGTCCACTCCGCTCGCTGAGAGCTTTAGCTTAAGAGAGGGAGGGGGGGAGGGGAGGGGGGAGGGGGACCATACACGACGCAAGCCAACGAGCCCTTCCCATCCTGTCCTATAACGCAATTCTTCTCGGCCACGTTCGATCTCGGGTCATACTGTTGTAAGAAGTTACACCAAAGGTGACTTCCCGGCACGCGGAATGCCAGTATCAGCCCCGCGGTGTAAATTGCTAGGACGATGCCATCCGTGATCACGAGCACCGGGTAGACGATTTTCTCGGCGACGGTGATGAAGTATATCGTCGTTGCTAGGATGTTGACGAAGCATAAAACGCCCTGCGATTTGTCGTTTATCTCGGTCAGTGACTTGGGATGACAGACAGACAGACAGACAGACGACGCAGAAGGGAAGAAGGAAAGAAGGAAGAAGATATCAAATCCGAAAAGCTAAAGTAGAGATGGATGAATGGATGGATGGGGGTTAGGCGCGCTTACTGCAACGGTGATAAGAATGTACTGGTATGGAATGTGCGCATTCCTCCTCTGATAGGGCCGGCACTGGGAGGGATAGTAGACGCAGTAATGGTTATTATGTTGCCAAATCAGATAGCAATATATAAACCCCGTGATAGCCGACGCAGCAAGTTGTAGGAATCGCAGGACGAAAAAGACGCTGAGGGTAGTCTTTTGCAGACGTGCCATTTTTTTGCTTGCTTGCTTTGCTTCCGTTCCTTTTCCTTTTCCTTTCCTGCCTGGAGAGCTGAACGGAGCGGAGTAAGACGCAAAGCAAGACCAGGTTTGCGGAGGAAGGTGTGTGTGAGGGGAAAGGGAGAGTAGAAGTATCTTAGCTGTGCTATTGACCTTCGACTCTGGGCTGATGTGGGGCTACATCCTGAGTGGTTGGTTTATTTTTGGTCAAATGCTCGAATTTGACTGAGGTGTCCATGTAGAGTAGAAAATGGTGTGGTTCGTTTTTGTTTTTTTTGTTTTTTGTTTTTTGTTTTCTTCTTCTTGATATTGCATCGCCCGGAACGTGGCGGACTGGATGGATGGATTGTCGGCTTTGCTGGTACGCTACTGGTACTGGAGTCCTGGTTATCTCTACCGTGCAAGGATCGTGAGGTTTAAAGTTGCTTTGCTGAGCTTTCCCAATGCGAATAATTGGTAGCGCGGTCGTGGTTGATATTTGTGGCGCTAGCCTGAATTTGGTAGCGATCCAGTGACAGGTTAGTACTCGGGTAGTCGTGCTTGGGTTAGGCGCAGGGGAGTACATTGAGACCTTGCGAAACGGGCAAATCTGGTTTGTAGTGGCCGTTCCTGCGCCTGTTCCTCAAGTGCTAGCACGAACATTGAGTCTCACCGCGTCGGTTCAGTGCGGAGACTCGTGGTTCGTGAGTCTCGAACTGGAAAGATGACCTGCGCTGCTAGCGGCTGCTCTGGAGGTGGATTCCAAAATGGCTTGGTGGTTCACAGATGATCGGTATTATACAATGTCAAGCTTGGCGGATAAGAAAGGTGCTGTCGCTAGTGTTGAAATTTTTCTCAATCTAATAGAATCCTGTGCTCTGGAACTCCAATTAACCTCACCTTTCTCTCCCCAACATTGCCCCCTTGGCTATGGACCCTGTCAAGCCAGCAGCGGAATTACATCGTGAACCAGGAGGCCTTCCGTATAGAGTAGGGTACCACCATAAGCCGCTCTGAATCGGGTACAAGTACATCTCAGACCCAAACAAGGGCGGTGAGACCCCTCATCATCGATGGCCGCGGAAAGGCAAGAAATTACACTTCCCTCAAGGGCCATAAGCTTCACCCTCCGTGATAGGTGCGAATACTCAAGTACAGGAAACTCACAAATATCCCAGCACGGAAGGTACTTGGAGCGCAAAGTAGGCCGGGCTAAAATGCGAATCGTAATAAATTTATGACTGGTTGATAGAACAAAAAGCACAAGGATACCTCAACCCCGGTAGCACATTATGCAGGCTACTAAATAACTAGTGTACTCGAGTATGTTGATCGTGATATGAGCTATCACTCCTATGCAGGACGCATGCTGGTGGTCAGGTGACCTTTTCGCGCTATCATTGGCACTAGCGCTTATCAGCTATGCGGAAGCAATCGGAGTTCAATGAAGCAGGATTTGCATACCATTGCGGCCTGCCCTTGTCTCAAAAGCCCCCCAAAAAATGCTCATAAAATGCATACTGGTACTTGTATGCCCCTCAAATTCATAACAAACGCCGTCATGGCACCTCGGGATGTCAGCACTGAATCTCCTCTTGCCAATGTTCTTCGGGAGGATCTTGCAAACACCACCTAGGCCTGGACCTCATCCCCAGCTAGCATATCCCGCAATCCTCATTCAACGAAGTGGATACGAGCGTAGGTGCTGCCCTTTGAAAAGCGCACTCGAGATACCTCTGTGCCACATTTTCAACGGGGCTCATCCGCGCGGAATTCATTTATGCCCCATAATTGGAATGGGCAATCGCCTGAAAGTCCTTGCATGCTGGTATCATTCCCGCATAGGGTTTTTATGCTCAGCTATAGTATGCTAGACCATCGCTGGCACCGCTCCGAAGAATCTGTTTCTCTGGGCTGTGACAGAGCATCATTGTTTTTCGGTAGTCGAAGCCCGAGGATCGCTATTGATAGACCTTGGTTCGCGAAACTCGGCCTTGTGATCGCAGGAAACCAAGAGAACGGATGTGAACAAAAAGTGGCAGAGGCTTATTGCTGCACACCCTGCTCCGCAGCAGACGGAACTTGCCCCATATTGACAGGGCATAGGGAGCTCACATATTTCCATAAGGAAACAAATGATGATCGCTAAAGACAGAAGAAGGTTGAAGACGCAGTAATGCCTAAAAGGCATTTTTTTAGAAATGCTGTTTTCCGCAATGCCCTATGGTCCTAAATTCAGAGTCAAGCGTCCGGGGAGGGAACATGATGAATGAGGATTAAATGATCATGGGTCGTCACTCACCGGCTGATTCTGCTCATTCTTGTGAGATTGATTGAGACTGTAGTTTAAAGTTTTACGTACTAGGTCACCGTGATGTAGCTTCGACGGAATCTCGCCGGAGTCCACAGCGCTTTCGAGGATAGAGAACCCCGCAATTTCTGCCCTATTGCCAATTACCACCAGACCAGCTCACTACCGTTCTATGCCTGAAGCCGGGCCGGAGAAAGAAGCTCGTTCATAACATCGTCACCTCGAGAAGACGGGCTTGTACATATGACGTCATATATGAGCCCAGTCCCCAGCACCCCGGGGATTTCCTGTGAATAATGGTAGCCATACTCGAGTAGTATTACACTCGCAGAAGAAAGTCGCCCGATGGTAGCAGAATAATTTTTACTACAGGTTTAAAATGTCTCCAATAATCTTCCATAACCAATTTGTCGCCAAAATCCAATGATAGAATTAGCCTTGCTAGTGCTCAATTACTTAGAAATGCTCTTCTTCTGCAGCTTCACATTGCTTGCCATTATCCTTTCTGATAGGTATTTTCAGTTGTTGCATACTGACTACAGTGGGAGATATGTCGGGTTGAGCTGACATTATAATCCTCTGCAGATCTAGTTCCGCAATTGTCCGGCAACTTTCTTACCGCGAGTGGTATTAGTGTGCGATTTATAGTCGGCCAAAAACGCCATGCGACTGCTAAATCAACCCTATCAAATCGCCTTAGACCACACCGGTATAGTCACAAAACTACGAATTTGGCATCACAGTTGATCCACACACTCAACAGTATCCAAACCGAAGGATATATCTCTCAGCTGGGAAAGAATAAAAAATAAAATAAAAGATCTACCACCCCACCGCACCGACAACACCCGCCCCCGCCCCTAGATCATCTATATTCAACAAATCCACCCCAGCACGCAGGAGATCCCTCCAGACCCCATTCCTAAGGCTCACTGGCCATCCGGGTAAATCCCAATACCTAACCAAAATCCCCCTCTTATGGGCGTCTTCCACCTGCTTCTTGATCATTCCCATCTGCGTCGCGCTCAACCCCTGATACCCAACTTCCCCCACTGCACCGGACAGTTGGACACTCGCGATTATCGAAATTGCCCTCGTGATGTTTTGCGAATCGAGTTCCAGTAGCGGGCCATCCAAGAAGTAGTCTCTCGTGGATAACGGGCGGATAGCGTCTAGAGGTGTGGGTCCGGATCCTATCACGGTTACCGGGCCGGGGATCAGGACGTTGTCTTTTATGCGGGAGAGGTAATCTAAGGCTCTGAGTGGTTCCAGGGCTTTAACGACTGCGGGCCAGGTTTCCTTGCCCGAGGTTTTGAGGTCGACGAAGAGGAAGAGGGTTTGATCGATTGAGGTGTCGAACACGCCGCTAATTGGGGTATGTTAGGGAATTTTCATGAAAGGTTAGGAAAGGGAGAGAAGGGGGGACAGTAGCTCACTTCCGGGTTTTTGAGGGCATGAAGCGCGAGGTAGGATTTTGCTTTGTGAGTATATCAACGAGAGGGTTTATGTATAGGTTTCCGAAGGTGCGCTCTTCAGTTAGGGCGGAGGGGTCATGGCCGACCTTGGATTTCCTTTAGGACTGTTCATCGGGAGGGGGAATTAGGTTCGGATACTTACGTACAAAGTTTCGTTATACAGCCAGATATCTGCTTCCACTGATATCGCCCCATGGGCAATTGCTATTCACCTCTATTAGTCTACCAGCTTCGCTCCTTTGCTTACTGGTGGAAGGCATTGCGTACCTGAGTATAATGGAACGTCCCTCCAACAATCATTATGCGAATGCATCCTTTTCTACACCCACAACCCTCCATCAATCACCAGCTCCATTACTAGTCGTTGGGAAAGGGAGAGATAACATACCGGAATAATCCCTCTCGTAAAATCTGTCGGGTACCTCGCGTACGGACTATATTTCCACCCATCCAGAACCTCCATAATACCAGACCTGGCCCCCACCACCCCCGCCAAACCGGCCCCAAGTCCAAGCAATGTTGCGAACCTCACCATAGCTACCGAATCTGTCCGATTACCCCGGATTTCTCTCTTTATGGGGGGGAGCGGCGGGGAAAGGCCTGATGAGATATATTATATAGAGAGGATGGCACTTGATCAACAGAAGCACCACGGAGCTCCGTCCATTGAGAGTACAGCCTCCCCACAAATAAGACAATACACGTGGACGGACTTGTACCAGATAGCCCAGCCCCAGTTCAATTCAATCGATGCCGGAGGTCGTGCTATTCCTAGTTCGGAGGCTGTTCTGGCACTATCGCACCGGATGGGGTGAGGTGAGTTGTGTCAACTTTGTTTCTTTCGAGGATGCCGCGTGCTGTGATGCACTCCACAAAAACTCGCATTGTGCTACCGCTAGTACTTTGCTCAAATGTGTCTCCTTCATGGATGTGATCGTGGGCGCTGGTAGGGCAGGTGTGAGGTTTTAGGCCTCATCGGGATGCTTTGAAACCCCTAACCCTACGGTGATGTGGAGGGCATGATGCTTTTTTTTTGGTTCAACCAGTCCATCTGGCTCTTCTGACACGACTAGCATCAGTCGGCCCCAGAGTTCGTGATATCGTTATTAACAAAGGCTCTAGGGGTTTAACATGCAATTGTTTCCTCAGAGTTGGAAGTTGGATCTTCTCTTTTTCCTATTCCCTTACCCCCTTTCCTCCGGCACAGGTCGAGGAGAGTGGACGCTTTCGGAGGTTGCGAACAGAACTGGTTAGTGGTCCAATGATGACATGGGAATGCGGGGGGGGTGTTGGAATCAATGTTGCAACGAAGGGGGTTGGATCAAAAAATGATCGAAGGGCTGGAACGCGCTTTTTCGAACCGGGGGGTTATAAGATAGAACCCCTTCTAATAAAACAATAAATAATGACATTTGAAGCTAGTTGAAAGTAAAGAAACAATTTTTTTTTATAGTAAACGACAGCAAAGTGTGGTAAAAGAAGCAGGTAAACTAGGATTTATGACAAATATTTCCTGGTTTTTTTGCTTACTAAGTCTTTAAAGAACCCCTTAATATAATATATTCGTAAGAACCCCCCCTTCTATCCCCATTTTTCAGAAACCCCGATTCAACCCCTCCCCCTTCTAACCCCCCGGGTTCGATCACTGAAGGGCTTCTTTGCAACATTGGTTGGAACTGGTATCATAATGGATTTGGCTCATTTCGCGGGTAGAGCCGAGATGAGACATCGCGACTCCTCGGCAGCCCGAAATCGTCGTTTGTTCCCGAGGCCAACTCCGTCTGGACTCAGTGTTTTGCCCGAGATTTCAATTAAATCAGTATAGTCTCTTCGGGAGTATTTTAAAAGATCACCTTGATTAACGATAGAAGAGGAATCAAATTCGAATAGCACTACCGGTAATAAACAACCCTCTGGCTACCCTCACGATATCCCTTGTAGCTACAAACTCCAAATGCTTCCATGACGGAGCCCGGGGCCCCGAAACCCCAAATTCTCCCAATTCTCTGGTGAAGCTTTAATCAGTCTTCTTTCCCTCAGCCCGCCTCCTGGCAATCTCGGGAAAAATGCTTCCGTCGTAAACCCCCCTCACATCTTCCTTTGTCAAAATTCCGTCCTCAGGCCAGAGTAATAAATAGGTAGCGGTCCCTGTATCCCAACACTGTTAGCCCCTCAATTCAATATACCGGTACATGGGTCATGGTATGGGAGTACTCGCACTCCAAAGCCTCTGCTGCCCACCCAAAAAAGTCCGCTGCACATCTCTGTGCGCTGACTCCCTGCATAATCTGCTTTTTGCTAACTTTCTCCCCATCCCCATACTTCGTGAAAAAGTCCTCAAATTTCTGCGGCACGAACCTCCCTTCAGAATCATAAGTCCCGGTGTCACTGCCGTGCCTGCAACGGTACATATTCTTTAGGTATAATCTGAATAACGGATCCGGAACCATCCCACCCGTGGTAGTCCATGAGAAAGCTCCGTGGACGAGAACCACGGACATCACGGAAAGGATGATGCCAAACCCAATGGCTCGGAAACCAAGGTATGTGTCGCGCGGCCAGACTATATCGTCTCCATCCGGGTCCCAGAATGCACAGTGTTGGTGGAGGACCGATTGGTGGGAGTGAGATTTGGCCCAGTTATCTTTTGTGGTGCCGTGGGGTGTAGCAGTTGTTGGTGCTATGTTCGCTCGGGGGGTTCCTGGGGGATCATCATGTTTCAATTAGCATAGTACTCTACCGGAGGGACGGACCGATAGGAGGATTGTGGGAGGGGAAGAAAGAAAAAGAGGTGGGAACAAAAGGGGGAGGCAACCCGGATTGGGAACAGCCTCCGAATCCTTCTCACTGGGGACATATGGTGTTCGAATCTTCGTAATGGGACACTCAGGAATCGCGTATGGGATGTTCGTGTTCCCGCCTGAAACTTTCTCTGAAGACATCGTGGCGAGATTGCGATATACGGTATTTTGAGGCAATGCCCTGAGGTCGTACTATACCGCAAGGGTAGGTTATGGTATGGAGGTATGATATGATAGGTATCATAGGTATTTCGTCAGAATATATAGCCCTCTTACTACCCTACCCCTCCTACCCCTCCCACCCCTCCCACTCCCCACTCCCCTTCTCATCTACCGGTGTGTTTGGTCCACGGATCTCGGACCATGGGCGGAATACTTGTAGAGAGAGGTGGGTGTTGAGGTGGGAAAAAGATTGCCATGGTGGAGTGTTTTTTGCCGTGATAAGGGGTATGGCATGCAAGACTCGTCTTAATCCACGGGAGCTTTCTCCGTTTTATTTGGGGGGTGAGGAGGAGGGGAATGGTGTCGGTGGATTGATGGGTGACGTCAGACGGAGAAAGGTTTTTCCTAATAGTTCGGGAAAATGGGATATGCAGGCATCACATTATAATTAGGCTATTGTATGGTATGACAGAGGGCTTAAGTGATTGGGCTCTGTGTGGAATAAGCTTTCTTGTGATGGATAGTTAATATTAACCTTAGCTAAGGGCTATCCCTTGGGATCTGAGACACTAGAACTCGTCACTAGTATCATACTAGTATTCGAGTAAGCTAAGGGGGTTTTGGAGCAATTTGAGTGGAGGGGATATAAAAGCTGGCCCGAGGGGCTAAATAATTTGAGCTCTGAAATGACCGAAAAATCCTATTTCCCGTCCAAGTATCATACGGCTCGTGGCTGTCCAAATCTAGCCTTAGCCTGGTAATAACATATATTCGTACGTACAGGAAGCATCCCTGCCGGTAACGAATTCTAATTAGTGTCTCAGACCAGCCCAAGGATAATAGGGATCCTCAAAGGAGGATGGCTCCTGTGGTCTTTCAATTTGGGCTTGGAGATGATTGGCTAAAAGGTGCCAGGTCAGTGGGGGAACTTGAGGGGACGATCTCTCTACTCCTCAAGTTTCCTGACGCTAGTGAAGCTCTCCATGCTGTTATTGGGTTGGGTTTTCTGAAGTCATGATTGCTGTGCCATGTGAAAGGCATGACATAAGCACTATTTTATTTTCTGGTTTGGCTAAGACAATTGCTCAACCCCGTCGGGGGGTCTCAAGGTCCGATCAGGGATTTCAGACATACCGGTAGTCTACTCAAGTAATTGGCCAGATCCAAGCCCAGCTGAATTGACCGTTGCCATTCTATTCGAGTACTTTGAAGACCCTTAATACGTTAGGGGCCAGGGTGGCTGCGGGCTGATAGTGCTTAAGGCGGTGCTTAACTTTCTTGCTACAGGAAGGTTTGTGGGAAAAGACGCACATAAACTTCTTTTTAGGCCTCTACGGGTATCACAAGTGATTTGGACGTCTTAGGGATATGTACCCTCAAGATAGGAGCATTTGCATAACAGTATGACCTTGGACAAACTGCATTTAAGAATCATAAACGTTCATCAGGTATCATAAGAATAAAATGGTATAAAAAAAACCCCCCAGCTAGGTCTACTTCCTCTCGACCATCTCCAAAATCCCCTCATACTCGGGAAACCACAACCTTGTAAGCACAGCAACATACTCCCGAATCCTCTCCTTCCCCAAAACCATATCCCGGAACTCTCGATTCCCCTTCCCGCACACCAGCCCACTCACAACGAAAGCATAAATCTCTATATCCACCATCGTTGGGCTATCCCCGTGAAAGTACTTCACACCTTCCAACCTCGCATCTACCGCTTCCACCCACTCCTGGATAAGTGTATCAATCTCCTCGTTCGTGTGCCTCCCTACCCCGGCAGTCCACAGCGTACTCGGAATCTTCCAGCCCAGGTACCACCTCACGATCGGCTTTATCAGAGCAGGAAGCGGTATGTGAGAAATCATAGCCGCGGAATTATCTGGGCGCGCCCAGCGCGTGTGTACGATGGCTGGGTAGAAAGTGTCGTCGGTGTACCCGACCCAAGCGCGGCTGTCCGCTCGCTGTGCCCGAGTTAGGCCTTCATCTGGGTCTCGGATCACCTTGTTGGAAATGAGGTGTTGCGTGATGAAGTGTGAGTCTGGGTATGTCTCTGGAGGAGAATTCGGGGTTGGGGTCAATTCTATGTATGGTAGCTTACCCTTCGGCGCGGAGCGCGGGAGGGTGAAGTGATGGGTATAATTGTCATAAGAGGATGCGCGGAAGAGGGTTTCGAGCTTTTGGCAGTAGCCGGAGGTGCTGGGTGCGTTTGGGGGCTTTGTAAAGCAGTAGAGTTTTATTGATGACATTATTGCGTTTTCTTGTTTCGCTTTGCTTCGATGGTATTTTGGGGGCAAACTGCGTAGGCAGGTCGGGTGAATTTGAATGATGGAGGGTTGGTGAGGGTGGTGGGATGGTGCGGGGGTTTAATAGCATAACCGGTTGTTATGTTCTGCCTTAAATTTGCTTGGGGTTACCTGAGTATGGTGAGGGACATTGTAGCCGGAGTACTTTGCCAAGAAAATATTGTCACTCTTCAGCCGCCAAAGGAGTTTCAACCACAAGTCTAATGAGAATTATGGCTCTATTAGGGGATAGAGTGGGTGGTCCTCTACACACTGATAGGGGGGAGGTGGACATATCTCAAGTTTTCATGATAATATCTTATATGGAGATATTGAGGTTTAAAGTTTTGGTAGGAGCGAGGGGAAAGTCTGGGATATGATAATTACTGTCAAGGCGTTTGGCAAGGACTGTTCATTGATATTTGCTAAGATAGTAACATAGAAAAGGCTAGTTATGGAAAATTAACCTACTGTTAATAAACTAAGATAAATGTCTGTCTATCCCAGTTACAGATGTTCCTCACCATAAGTTGTGAAGGATCTCGGAGGATCTCATCTCCGTCTGGGCTGTGTGTGCTGTAACTGCAATTGTCGCAAGATTACTCGTACTTCTGCGACCCCCTCGAAGCACGAACACGAGTCATAGACCCACTCATAGGCCCACTCATGGTTGAATTTTTGAGGCCTCCCAGTATCACGCATCTGCATTTTCATGCCAATCCAATTGCTTGAACTTGGTGGTAGGCCGGATATATCAATAACCGTAATTGAGCACTTCACCTAGACGTCACAAGATTACTTGATCCATTATTCACATCATACCTCCACGGAACCGTTTACAACGTATATAAACTCGCCTGAACCCCCCCAGCTCAGGGATATCCTTGGCTGTTTGTGTGGTGCGTTCAGCCATGAATTCCATTACTGCGCATAAGCCCAAAGGCGGTCGACCTTCTGATCCTCTTGTCGATACTCTTATCATCCCTTATCCCGATCCCACCAAACCTCAGAGCACAAGACACAAGTGCCGATGGTGCCCCGAAACGTTCGCTGCGCGTAACACGGTGCGTGCGAGGAAGCACGCTGCGTTTGAATGCCCTGGTATTCCAGGGGGGCAACGAGACGAGGTGAAGGTTGTGTTAGAGAGGAGGGACATGGATGGTAGGAGGAGTTCGGTGGGGTCTGCTGGAGGGTCACATTGTGCTACGTGTACCTGTGTCTTGCATGAATGTTTCGATGAGAGGGGCGTTAGGGTTGTTTTTTAAGAGGGAGGAAGAAGGCTTGATTGGTTATGGTTGTCTATTGTACTCGAGTACATGCCTTATGTCACTAATATTAGTTAACAAAGTTCTAATTGAGAAACCCCTGTTTTGTTTTCGAACTCGAGTTCGAGAGGTGATATGCACAACTAGGAGGATACCTGGACGGGTGCCCAAGTGACACTTGCCGTGTGAATTGAGTTAGCTTAAAAGTATGATACTTGATCAGGTACTCGAGTATGCTATGCTATGGTTTCTTTATAATTACATTTATATCAGTATTGAACTAAGTTATTTATGGAATAGTAGTATGATATTTGGCAATTTTGGAAACATCGCTAAGCGTGTCTATCATTTTCGAACTCGAATTCTAACTGAAAGCCAGGCCTCTGAAAGTCTCTAGCGCCGCTGGGAAGAGGAGATGTCAACCTAAGATACTCGAGTGCTCGAGTTCTAGTAGACTGGGTGACCCATCAGCGAGGCCTGGCGTGGCTTGAAACCAAATTTCGGCACAAAGCAACCAAACTACAAGTACACTCACCCTGTCTATAAACACGGCTAAACACTGCTCACGTTCTCTATTTCTCATGGGAGCAAGAAATTTATAGTGTTAATACGGGCTTGGGGAGCCGCAGGCCTCGGGAAATTTTAAGGCAGAGAAGGTGCAAGGTTCATAACCATTTCCTAAAGCTGGCACCCCCGCCCTTCCCGCAGGACACATCCTCAAGGGCACCCTCGTTGCTACGGCCATAGCCAATCCCTTCCTCTAACATAAGTCTTGTCCAACTCCTGGTGCGTACAATGTCACCGTGTAGGGACATCAACGATGCCTTCCGGGTGAGTTGCCGATCCCAAAAAAAAAAAAAGGTTGGGCTTGGAAATTGTCTTGGATGTCATGGCTGAAGGGGAAATTCCCATACTCAGGAAGGCACGCATTTATCACACACCCCGACCCTTTCCAAGTCAGCTTCCCTTCCCCCTAGTAAATCGGCACCCCCTCCAGAACAACGTAAATTCAGTGCGTAGCAGGAGCAATTGTGAAACACCCAAATAAGTTAAGGTTGGGCTCGGGTGGGGAGTTTTGTAATCATATTGGATCACTCGCCCCAAGGACCCAATCCTAATACTCGCTTAATATGATTTCTGCATGCCCTCTAGTATCCTCCTGGCGAGATGAAGGGGTGTTTGGCGCGCTCTGATTTGGGATAGCGGTGATTTCGAGATCATGATTTGAGATCAGTCCTCTGAAATTTTCAATTTTAAAAGTCACCATCTGGGACTAACACTATCAAGACTCGCTAGCATTTACTAGCACAATACTTAAGGGTTTAGGGGGGGGGAATTGTAGCCCTAAATATTCACACTATGGGGGTATCCCGTATCGTGATTTGGGAGAATCGCAGTGCTCTCAGAGTACGAATATCAGTGGACACACTTTCTCACACTCGCACACTGAACAGCTGTGGTGATATGTTTGAAAGCACACCGTATCCTCTGGTGCCCGTGCTGAGAGTTGTGTTTCCTTCTTGTTTGTCCCTTTGGATACACGGGTGATCCCTGGTGGTGAGTAAGAAGTTGGGTTTCCAACAGGATTAAATTTATGCCATAAATCCACACATCTTTTGGTAATAACCATTCCTGTTGGGGTGTGTAATACTTGATCATTCGCCAGTTCGGTTATATGAGCCGCAAAACTTGTGACCCCCGGTGGCAAGGGTCCCCAGTTGTTTGCCGGCATCTCGGGGTTTCCCTGAGGGCGAGAAGGTGAGATGGCAATCCGGTGGCCGGAGTGTATAATCACTTTTTACCCATGAGTGAGCTCGGTAAGTCACAAAGAAACATTTAGCATGCCTTATCCACAGACTCGCTACCTCCATTCTCCCATTAGACGTTGAAAATTCGAGATGCGCTAGGGTATTTATCATGGAAGAAGCACTGCCCCTGCCTTCCCGTAACCTATTTACAAAAAAACGAAAGAGAACGCCCCCACAATTACCCAAACTCTAGTGCAAATTTCACATGTATGATCAGGAAAACATATAAGGTGAATACCAGCCCTTAAATCCCTATGCATTGCATCTAGAGGGAAGTTGTTTTGGTAGCCAAAAAAACAAATATCATCGGAGGTCAGAATTAAGAACCTTAGCCTGAAACCTGGCCTGAAACCTGCTCTTGCTTCTCAGCCAAGGGCCGAATTTCCAGAATAAGAAAGGCACAGGGATGAATAAGAGAGTGATGGAAGCGAGGATAGTCTCCGCCCACTCAGGTTCGAACCTTTCGTAAAGCTTAGGCGTCACCAGCGGGAAGCTCATGGCAAACAGACATCTAAGAAGAGAATGAGCAGCGCCAACCGACGCTGCGATATGTGGGAACGAGTCGGAGGCGTATGTGGCGAATGAAATCTATTCTCGCAATTAGATAATCAAACTAGATGTGTATTCCTTGTAAAAAGAAAAAGTAGAAACTCACAAACAGCATCACCATACACCAACCAAAGGGGATGCCAGAGGCAACTGGAACCGCCCAGTGAACATGCGTGAATCCAGTCCATGCAAACCAGAACATACTTCCAGGAACCAAGACTGCCGCTATCATAGCTGGAGGGAGGCGACCTTCTGGAAATGGCCCATTTTTGCCATATTTTTCAGACAGTTTGACAAAAATCCGATTTGCCATACCCGCCATACCTCCCGCGAGGAGGATTCCAATTGCGATGCCACCGAACGCTGCTCCGGCTTTAGCTTCTCCCCAGCCATATCTCGTTCTAAAGACAACGATGTAAGCCTGAACTCTTGTTAGTTATCCAAACAGCATATTAGGGAGCTTGATGACTTACTCCAAGATAGAGGTACAATATGCCCCAGATGAAGCTGACAAACAGGGCGGTAAGGAAAACGATCGGTTCAAAAGCGAGCAATTGCAATGGCCGCCAAACTGCCGTGATGAAAGTTTTAGATCTTGGTAGCCCATTCCTTTGGGCCTCGGTGTACAATCCCTCTACTCCAGTCTTCTTTCGTAGTTCACGTGCTTTACGGGCAAGCAGAGTTGGTGAGTGCGACTCTGGTACTAGCCACCAAGTGCCAAACATTGATGCAGCAAAAATAAAATTGAACCAGAGGATGTATTCCCAGCCAGAATGCTCGGTAAGGGAACCTCCGATGATAGGGCCAAGGCCGGGGCCGAGGAAAGCACACATGGCCATCAAGAACGCAGGGGGGCCGACTTGTGTGGCTATGTAGTGGAGGGATTAGTTCTCGAGATTTCTTTGGGGAGAAAAACAGCAAGGATACCCTACGGTGGAACATGTCATAGGCAGAGCCAAAGCCAACAGCGGTGGCGGTGGAACTAAAGATGCCGGCAAAGAGACGACAAACTAGGAGGGAGGTGATGTTCTTCGAGAGAGCACAACCCAAATTAAAGAGCATGAAGAGAGCCCAGGTTGGCCGATATACAGAGTTTCTTCCAAAGATCTATTCTCGGTTAGTGCCTAGCTTCTAGAAAGAACAGAATTATACATACTTCACTGGCGGGGCTGAATATAAGTGGCCCAGTTGCCCAACCAAATACGTAGCTAACTCCTGTTAAAAACACTCCAAGCTCCGTGGAATAGAGCCAACTTACAAACTCAACACCAGTGTTGCGACCTCAGTGCTGACACCATATTGAAGTTTTACACGGGTAATTGCTGGAGAAATATCCGCAGAGCCAATGGAAATGCAGAAGGTGTTGACGCAAAGAACAATCACAACCAAAAACTCTACCAAAGATTGATATATTAGGAACTATCAATTGAATCGGAGCAGAGAATAGCCCATACTCTTGCGGGTGGTCCAGTTCCGGGGGTTCGCTGGGTCATCGGGTCCATCCCAAGTAACCAAAAAAAGGTCCACTGCGGAATACTGAGACTCCTCCTGGCTCAGCAAGGACCTTGAACCTGACATGCTTCTGGCCCCGGATTCGACATCTTCCTTCTATTCAGATCGTCAGAAGTGCCGCAGACAAAAGTGGCCTGGAAACTAACCTTTCCTCCCAACATCTCTGCTGATGACTCAGATGTAGTATCGAGTGCTCGATTTCCAAAGCTAAATGGCGGATTAGGTGCGGTTCTCTCCAACAGCTAATAGTGGACTCGGCCCCAATTTAAATACACTTGGCGATTCTGACATCGAAAGGATGTGTCCTGGGAGAACATTGGGAGGGTACAATATATAAAATGAACCCCCCCACCGAGGCTCGATTTTCCCCACCCTACGTTTTGCAAACCTTAATTAGTTACAAAGTGGCAAGCCCAAGGATACTTTTCTTGTGGCTCCATATATACCTCCCTGGCGGCACCCTGTGGCACGTACTAGGCATGGGTACGGACAAAAATTGAGCTTATGGAAATCTTTTGAGTAAGTAACTCTCCTAGCAGTGAATTGGTCAGAGTTAACCTGGCATATATCTTCCCCCTCCTCTCTGTTTCCGGCGTGCATTTTTGACCGATTCACCCCGAATACGAGGTCAACGTTACCCCCTCACTTGTAACGGTGACAGAGGCAGAACTTGTGGCAAGTGGCCTTCGGGTGCTGGATATCTATCCTAATCCATCAAGTTTGCAGATAGTCTACCCCACATCAACCGGGTATTACAAGCACTGTAGCTTTGTATAGGTACCCCACTTTAGAGTTTTTTTTTTAAAAAAAAGCGACCTGCCACTCCTACTAGCTTATAATCCCCAAAAAATATAGCGTATAGATGTGTAAGAAACTTCTCTGCTGCGTTTTTCCCCTAACACTCAAATCGTGTTACCTTATTCGGGCTAAAGTAGATCTAGTTCTTGTGGCACGGCGAGAGACCGGTAGTTAACTCCAGCCGCGCGGTACAATACACTACCTATCCCGTGCTCACCGATATTGTACCCACTCGCTCTCTATAAAAATTGATCCCCACCATAGCTGGCACCACAACAGCGAAATTTCAAAATTTGAATTACGGCCCACCCCACATGAGGCGTTGCACAGGCTGGCATGGACTAGCGTGGTGGATAGCCTTCACTCTTAGGGTTTTACTCCCGTTGTTCTTGTTTCTCCTCTGCTGGTGTTGTTCCGGTGGGCTTGATGAACCCAGCCAACATGCTAGGATATGTGTGCTTGTGTTTATAATTAACCATAAACCCCTAAGGTATTCTGAAGGGGGGATCTGGACGGAGGAGGATAGCTGAGTATTAAACTTGCCCTCTCCGGAATACCAATCGGAATATACTTTGGGGGGGCATTTCACTGTATGGTAGCAATTACAAAATACCGCTAAGGTGGGCGGCACGATAGATAGGAAGGCGGGTAAAAACACGAAAGTATTATAGCTTCCCGTCGTCGCCTAAGTGAGAATTCCATGATATATTTTGGATTCACCTTAGTGCAAATTTCCTGGTTCGGATCAGAGTATTACATGGTAGTAGGAACAGCACTCGGACCTCAGCCTCATCTAACCGCCACGCTGCTACCCGCACGATTATGTTAATATTTGCTCTCTAACTTAGACTTTTCGACCAAAGGGGCAACCATCGTACCCCACTCCCATTCCGGTTTCCTTTCCGAGAGTTTTTAAGAACGACTCTAATGGTACGGTGAAAACCCTTTCGATTCGCTATCCCTGGACTCTAATCTTCAGGTTTAGAAATAGAAGTTCTTGAGTTCAATACACTTTTTTAACCTGCCTTGAGGATTGGTGCTCTCCTGGCACGATAGCCTCGGCACTTTGGATGCTGTGGATCTCACCAACTAGTTTCGGCGATTCAGTTAACCTACCAATCTAAGCTTTTTGTACGCTAGCGCAACAATTTCCACCCCCGAAAGATTTCAGTTGTGGCCAGGAATAATGGAAAGTCGGGCGGACTGCTATTTTTAGGCCTGGCATACCTTCCCGGTTTCTTGGTCCGGATAACCACCCTGATGTTGACCATGAGATTTTCCACAGAATTCTTGTTCATCTCTCACCTCAGGTATGCACTCCCTTAATGCCCTATAACAACAGATGATACTTTTCAATAAGTCTGATACCGTAAGAACTGGAATAATCGAACCTCACGCTAGGACGTTGGAGTTGCCTTTACTGGTAAGGTCTGGCTCTTTTTTCTTTTTCTTCTGTCTTAAGCACGGCCTGAGGGAGTCAATTTTTGCTGTGTGCTCGACCCCCTATCCAAGAGAGGGAATTTCAGACGTCTTCGCGCGAGGTTCAATTATTCCAGTTCTTACGGTAGGTAACTTACTGAGTTGCGAATACAAGTAATGGAGAAAGCAGGTGGGAAACTGTGTGAGTCTCTGAGCTTGCCTATAGGAGATTAGGCCCTAGGTGTACTGTGCTTGAGTACTGGTACATACAGTGGGAGGAGCATGTTTCCGGGTGCGTCTAACTTTTTGCTGTCTCCACAAACTACTCACTAAATATCACTCGAGTTACCTACCTAATCTGGCCTGGTCTCTAAACAACGGACATGTCCCTTTTAGGAAGTGCGCCCGACTTTTTGTCAACCCCTAGTACTGCGCCCTAACTTAATGAGGGAGATTAGTGATTGCTTTGGAATAGTGCATTTGAGCAGCCGCGGCCGGCGTAAGCACCAGATCGTGATGTTTCAACAAGATAACCAGGATTGGTCCAGCATACGGTACCGTGGTCTTTGAGAGATACCAGTATGCTTGTACCAGACGCCGGGGATTACCTGTACTGGAGATACTCCACCTAAACCATTCGAAAACTCGAAAAACCCGCTATGCATGTACTGTACTGCAGAGTACAGGGATACCAAGCGCTTGGGACACGAACCACCCAATTAAAAAAAGCTGAGGGGCCGACATCCGTTGCTGAGCCTAGTTCTGAGAAGCAACTCTCATAACGTATTATAGACCAAGTCCTGGGACTGGGGAGAGATACGAGCTTATATTGGGTACTGTGTTTTGCCTGTTTCTCCGGTACAAGGTCCAGGATGATGTCATGGTACTGTACTAGTACGCTGCGGGGGTGTTGATTTGGTCAAAGTTAAAGTTGGTTGAATGCTGATAGCAGCTTATCGGGAGATGCAAACTATCCATTGCTTAACAAGAGCATGGAAAAAATTGGGTTTTTATTGGTGTACCCGAGGACCGAACAAGATGCCAGGCACATCACCCATCAATGAGGTCTCTTCAAAGCCGACTGGGGCAGGGAGAAATCGAGACCCCACTAGGGTCATGCTTTTCAGGTTGTTCCTGGCATTTGGTTGTCCACAGTCCTGTGACATAATCCTAGACCCTATCAAGAGTATCATATCATCCTGAGGCGGTACCGTATTTAGAGTTTTAATATTTGAGGAGTAGGTTGCTAGGGGAACATATGGATGACTTGGATGTTGTGATGAATTGGCGTGCTTTGAATACTCGTATTTAGCACTGCAAAGTCCTGGCTGAAAGTCCCGAACCCTATGATACGGTATTCATCTAACCTGTGTTGGCTCTGGGGGAAAAAAGGGGCTTAGAGTTATTGTTAGCCCTGTGGTCTCTGCTCGATAGAGTCCTCCCTAAGAATAACTCTGGGTAAAGAATTTCGGTTAGAAACCCGAGGCTATTCTCGCCCACCCTCTAAGGCACGTGCTATACCCGTGGTGTCGAGCCGTTTTAAAAAGGAACTGCTATTGCATAAAGTTACGGCCTAGATCTAAGAAAGGGCTGCCTTTTGGACGGTATACATGCAATGGGAGACTTTTTTTAAAGTGCTCCGGAGGTTTTTAGGGCTATGATTTAAGAAGTTTATGGTGTTTGGCTTGATAGCCTTCTTGAATCACGATTTGGGAAAATTTCATAGTGTGTGTGTGTGAATATTTAGGGCTATGCCATTTTTTTTGTATAATAAGTCTCATAGAACCTATTGTGAGCACATGAGGAAGTTTAATATGGTAATCCGATAGTGAATTCCAAAATAATCCCCGTCTTGTGCGAAAAAGATCTCCCCTGGGAATTGTCCTTCTCAGAGTGTGTGATCCTGGTATGATATTGTGCATGGATAAAATTAACAGAACACCTCTGTGGGCATTAACTTACAACTCATTGCTTCTGGGCTTCCACAAAAATCATTACCTCTCAACAGGCACCTCATAATGTCTTCTCTTTTTCTATCAAGGCTGATTGATGGTATACTAAGTACTGATCACTGCCATGTAACTTATTTCACTTATATTTTTCAGGGTTGGGTTGGGGTGGTTGTATCATGGAGGTTGACAACATCGAGAAAATTATGAACTTTGGTTGATCAGTTAATTTTGTCCACTCACAATAAAATACCTTATAACCTGTTGGCTAGTCGAGGGTGTTGCCCTGGATACCTCATTAGCCCAACATGCCTTCAGCCACCCCGCACTTGGGAGCCTCACAACCATCGTCAACTGACTCACCACTTCCTGCAGTGGGAAATTACGGTACGAAGGGAAAATGGATCCTGCTCAGAGACCTTCACCAATGGATACCGAGCCTCCGCTCCAAAGGCTATTCTACGGAGTAGACCCGCCGGTCAACCTCACCTCACTCAATTGCGCAGAATTCTCTATTGCTCAGATTGAAGCTCACCTCAAGCACCGCAAAGCCCACACGATAGTCGGAGGCAACGACCATGAAGAGGCCGTTTCGTCCACAGCCGGGGGGAGAAAAGGTCCGCCAACTCTAGCCGAACTCGCTACAGCTAGAATCGTCTCTACACTCCGTTATGACATGAAAGACGGCGTCCGAGTTCTCGTGCAGAACTGTCCCGACAAGTTGCTCCGGCCTATACTTGAGAGCCCTAGACTGCACTACATTGCGTTCCGGACGCTGTTGCACACTCACAATACTGCGCAGTCATCACAGGGTACGGAGGCAAGTGCCTGGGCCCAGGTTCAGCGGTTGGCCGGGGAGGATGTAGATTCGTGGGTTTTAAGGAATGAGAAGTTCATTCGTCAGATGCCACCCACAGATCAAAATTCTATGCTTGTGTCTCTGGATGAAGCCGCTGAGATCTGGCCAGATGCGGAGATTACCTCTGAACATATCACCCTTCGGAGGAAAAGGCCCCCGAGGGAAACTTTTACATGCTTTGATGAATTGCGGGCTCGGGAAATTAGGCTCCAACCTTCGAACAAGAAGTTTGCTCAAACCTTTGAGAGGCTAACGAGAGGTGTTTTTGAAGGCCTGGATTGGAATAACATCGTTATTGCTGGAGGTATAGTTTTGGCTACAATGCAGTGTTTATCTGAGGAGGACGATAAAGCCTGCGTCGACTCTGACATAGATCTCTGGATCCATGGTCTGAACCCCGAAGAGGCGAATAAAAAGATCCGCGAAGTTTATAATGTCTGGTGGAGAAACCTGGCACCAGAAGGGAAACCCCATGTGATAAAAAACGCCAAAACCCTTACTCTCATGAGCTATTACCCCGAGCGAAGGATTCAGGTAGGCTTCTTTGGGCTCTCTCTTGTTTAATAGGGTAGAAACTGATCGTGATATCATTAGATAATATTAAAGGTAACAAAATCTGAAGCGGAAGTTCTTCTCAATTTTGACCTGGACCCATGCGCAATGTGCTGGAATGGAAAGGAGGTGCATATGCTTCCGCGCTGTGCTAGGGCCTTGGAAACAGGATATACCGCTTTTACAATGGATTTGGTGTATGGTCATCACCTCGGTGATCGACGCGCTACTCAGGAGATGAGGTTTGAGTCTGTCGAGATATTTAGGAACCGATCATTAACTAACATCATGTAGGGTTCTCAAGTACGCCAGTAGGGGATTCGGTATCCTCGTCCCGGCCTCACTGATGAACACCCTCACGGTTGATTTTGACGCTCGGAAACCTAAAGCCCCAAGTTACCGTCAAGCATTTTTGGGAGATCAGTATGATAGCGATCACGGGAAGCCTCAAGGGGAGATTGTGTATTCTGGGAAGAAGGCTATCAAGAGGATAGCATTTCTGGCGCGGGACATGGTACACAGGTTTTATCTCGGCTCAACGCCTCTATCAGCTCTTATAAGGGCGGAAGAAGGCTTGTCGGATGAAGAGAGTGATGAAGGCGAGCCGCCCTCTGATTCTGAAGAATCGGTGGGGGAGCCTGATGGACAAGGCGGGGTGAAGAAACGCCGGGTTGTCAAGGCAAGTATCTCTGATGTGAACGGGCGGGAGCAGTCTATTGGGCAGCCTAATGGAAGGGGAGGAGTTGGGGCTGGCTTTGAAGTGTTTATGAGAATGGCGGCGCTATTTAAATACGAGGTAGAAGGCTATCTAAGGTATGGCATTTATGATGTTAGATTCGGTTTGAAGCATGAGGCTTAATATCGTGACAACTCAGGATTGACAGAGATACGCTTTGCTCCATCGCCTATGACGATCCCGATACGTACGATGACACCCCAAGCTACTCTTGGGGTCCGGGTTTCAAGTTTGAGGATTTATCGGAGGAAATTAACACACACAACAACAACCTTTTCGCAAACCTTAGGGTAGCTATTGAAGAGCTCCTCGGCCGTGATTCCCCCCGGGGACACGATTGTAAGTATCCAATCCTGGTCACCATTGCTTAAATATGCTCATGCAGAATGATCGGTTTCATAGGGAGGGGATACCTGAGCCGACGGATTCGTCGCGTTATGTTCGCCGACAACATCGACGAGGTTTTCCATAAGCAGATTACAATACCGATATGTGTACCTGTCGCATTAGAAGAATATATAGAGAAGACTATGAGGGATGTATGCGACGAACATGGCATGCCCTGGTCTGATGAATTTAAGGTGTTGATCCCTATTCATGATCCAATTAACACCACCCGTCCAGCTCCCCCGCTTGGTAGATGGAATTATCGGTATTGGGTTATCGGGAACATTACAATGTGGGCCAAATGGGACCCGCGAATAGATGAGTATCAAACCCCCACCTCCTTCCTATTCCTCGTGAGGCCTAATGAAAATCCTAGAATTTTTGAAGTCCTTTGGTCAATCTTCCATATAGAAACCCAACCCGGAAACTTCTCCTACCGCTGTAACCCAGATGAGGGAGAAGATCGAGCACTAGCGGCAATTCTCGCCGCCAAATTTGACCAACGGACCATCCCCGCCTCATCGCTGATCCCACAGGCCGAACAGACTGCTCTAGGTTCGTGGCCTGACGCTCGCGAGAAGGAGCTTTTCTACGAGTGGATGATATATTTTCCGCAGCCGCAGAGTAGGGCTTACTCTTATGAGACTCATCACACACATTATATTGAGGGCCGTGTTCCTGTTTTCCCAGATGAGTTGTGGTGGAATGAGGAGGCGGACGGGGCAAGTGATGGGGGGAATTGGGGGGAGTGGGAGACACCACCGGGGGGAGCGAAGGTTGGGCAGGGTATACAAGAGATGGATAAGAAAAGAAAGAGGGTCGATAGCGGCGGGTTGGAAGATATGGTTACTGAGTGAGATGGGCACTAGTGATGGTCTCCCAAAGGGAGATGTTTTCTGGCTTTGAATCAGCTGGGTGTTAGGCTTTTGTAGCTGTGTCCATGTCCGATTTGGATCTGCTTCATTGTTGTGGGAGGAAACCATTAAAATGTCATAGGCTACGGGGATCAACTGGTAGAATACCATCACCTGCCATTTGTACAGTACAGACTTCGGCCTCACCTATGCTAGGACACATTCACTATTAAAAACATGTTCTTCCTACCCTTTAAACAATTGCCAAAATAGTGAGAAAAAAATCGAAAAATATGGTTCCGGAAGACTAGAGTTGGGACCACTTTTCTCACAAAGAGTGACGGTCCTGAATGTATCATAGTAGGAAACTTCGGGGAACAGCCTCGAGCGGGGCGTAAATATCTCTATATTTCCTCCGCCCCCCCCATGGTATTATTCCCCAGTTTCAGTGTTCTGAAGAGGGTATATCGGAATGGACAGAGCTTAGGCCAGGTCGCTGTCATACGGTGGTGCTGTAGAGGGCTGTGCTGTGCACCTATCTACTTCGCAAAAGAGGGGCGATGTGGACTGTCAGTAATATCTAGTATCCTGGATGGACAGAATTGTGAGTATCACCGCCCTAAAAGTGGGTCAAGTTCGGTATAGACGAAAGGATGCCTATAGCGAAAATCCTCCTGATTTAGCTGTACTTGAGTAATCAGAAACGGGCTTGGAAAGGGTTTTTACGGCAGTACGGTGGTTCCAGAGCAGTCACTTGCTAGCTGACCCGGTTAAGTGCTGTGCAATACTGCATAGTGCAGTATACTTATATCATGTCCTCTGCGCATGTAGCTAATTCATCTACGCCTTTACCCTCATCTAGGCAGCTAGTCGGATAAACATTACAAACTGCCACCATATAAGCGAAACCCTATTGTTCTCGCAAAAAAGAAAAAGAAATTATATCAAGGAGATCTTCCCCTAGTCATAGTTGACCTGGGGGAAAAAAGTTTGCGAGTGACATACTATGACCGCCTAGAGAGAGAGGGTTCGACTGGGCTCAGGGACTGAGGGGTGAAATAGAAAGATAGAAAGACTAGCTGATGAAGCGAAAGCCAGGCAGATGGAATCAGAAAATAGAAAAGAAAGTTGGAGGAGAATAATAGGGTTAATCCAAGGCTAAAGGTAAATCCGAAGCCCAAGTGATCATAAGGCAACTTGAAAACTGGCCTTTCAAGAAGGGGTATAACCACGGCCGCTGCGACTTCCACGGTGAGAGCACTCCACCAGCAAGAAAATACACGCAAAAACACAAAGATCCCTCTCGAGCTTATCCATCGGACAAGCCCAAGCGCAGTCAAACTAAAAAAAGATGCCCACCACAGCACTCGACATAACAGCCCGTGCAGTCCCCGCCGCGGCCCTAGCCGCCTCGCTAAGCCACATGATAGCAGCCTACCCAAGCTTAAAACGCATACTCTCCCCGGCGGTAGAGGCGCTGGCCAAGATATCGGCAGCCCTGGACCAGATACTGAGAGAACTGAGGTCCCAGAACCTTTCCGAACGGCCGAGGAGCTTCAATGTGCTGCTTGCGGCTGTGGTGGAGATTGAGGAGGAGTTGGAGGATATCGATGTTGCAGTGGATGAGGTTGTGGGAAGGGTTTTGAATGAGGAGGTGGCTCGTGGAAGCTACTTTTAGGGTGGAAGATTGTTGGGAGGGTTGATTGCTTCTCATCTTTTGCATGCATTTACCGTAAATTCTGGGCAGACACGACCCGCCACTGCTAGCTGTATGGTAAGTTAGTTACCATCCCCGGAAAGGCGGATTCGCGACGGGGTTAGTCCTTAAGAGGAATGGTGGCTACCCTAAGAAGTATGGCGGCGGGTCGAGTTTGCCCAGAATTTTCAGATTTCCTTTTCAAGTGATGGGGATCTTGGAGAATCTTGGTTTTTGAGGGGACACGGGGTGAGGGCGAGATGAGGTAAATTCTCTTCCGGTTGTAGTTGTTTATGAGGTTTGTCTAGTCGCAGGTTATTGAAGTCTAATTTAAAGTTGTTATGGGGCGGTGAGGGGGGTGGGAAAGGTGTGTTACATGGTCTTGTAGTCGAGTTCGAGTTCCGTTCCTAGAAGCTTGATATACAACACAGTGCCTAACTTCCAAAGTCGCTTTTATAAGTAGAGAATAGAGAAAACTGGTGGGTTTCTTATAGTTTCGAGGTGAATATGGGCATTATGCTCTTGACACCTCTGATTATGCTGCATGGCGTTTTTACTTAGCAATCACTTTCAATGTCATCCCTAATCTCCCGAAAGACTAATCACGATAGGGGAGGTCCTACTTGGAGTTTCTTTGACATGCTCTCTATCTCGGTGAACTATCGTGATTTAGTTGCCTTCCTAACCTCCTGTCGATTTGACTTCCCTAGTTCTTCCTAAGTTCCCTTTAGCCCTAATACCTTTCTCCTGACATTACGGTGAGTTCTCAGGGGCTAGTACATTTGGCTAAGCCTGTATCCCCCGGGATGCACATCCTCCCCAGACAGGCAGGGCAGTACGCCACCCAAACAAATCAAGTGGTCCCTGTAATTCCCCCTCTAGGGACATGCACCAAGCATTCTAAGACCTTGGAGCATAGAAATTGAGTACTCGAGCAATAGGATACGTATTCCTAGGCTTTCTGGGTGTAGCCAATGTTCCGTCGTAGGGGTGTGGCAGGCTCATTACATAAGATGCTGGAACGGCCATGCTGCTAACAAGATATTCGCAGAAGAGGGTGGCTTTAATGCGTGATCAGGACTCTGTGTCCGCGTGACGGAGGCGGCTGGGGACCATGGGTCGTCCTGAGTGTGGCAACTGCGAAAACTGCTACCCCGGCTGTGGGGTGTTATTGCCGGTGCCATACAGTAATAAATGCTAGTGGCAGGTTGTTGGACTTGAGCCTGCTACTGTATCTAGCCACACAACACCAAACGTTTGAAGCCACTACAGTGGTATGGGTCCACCCGCATGTCTTCAAAACAAAATTTTGTGTCCCCCAAGGGCAAAATCTTCTGTGAATAGCAAGAGGGCTCAAACTTCAAGGTGAACTATTAAAAGTATCGCCATAACCCGGTTATATCTGGTGGTCTAGTGCAGAATCGGGAGGGGAACAAGAGTATCATAACAAGACCCATTTTAGCCCGAGACACAGCAGAACAGGATCTAGGTATTCCTTGAGTCACGGTGATAGGCTCTTGAAGTGAAAACGGAAGAAGTAAAAAAGGTACATTCGAAGGAATGGCAGTTAGAGATCCCGAGATTGAAGTTAAAAATTTAGTATGTAGATGGAGTCTCAACCCCCCCCCCCAACCCCCACATCTCCTCAAACCTACCCCACACCTTCAAAGGCAGTAACATCCACTTCTAGTCATATTTGATCCCTCCTCCCAAATCTTATATACTTCCACCCCAGCCTACCCACGCTCAGGCTCCCAAAATATGAGGTGGGTTGGGTGTTAAATCATAACAAATTGCGAGTGAGGTCACTGGATAGAGGCAAAAAGCATCAAGTATTCTCGAAGGGCCCACTTCAAACGTTGTAGAGTCTAGACTATATTTCCTAGGCTTGCTAATGGGAGAAACTATGATAGGAATAATTCATTGTTACTTGGGTTCTTGGCAGATATAGCAATGCGGTTCCTAGGAGTTTTGTGCTGTAATTTTGCTAGGGATATTGGTGGATCGCATTGTCATATCCCAACTTTCGAGCTCTTATCTTGAGAATGACATGGAAACCTCTATAGGTACGACATGAAGCAAAATGTCGTATATAGTGTCTTTGGTTGGGTAATAGTCACTTTTAATTGAGCCTTGTTCTCCAGTAACTCTTGGGTGGTCTGAAGCAACAATTTTAGCTAAGCGCGATAGGACTTTTCTAGGGCGATCTGGGCTTTGAGAATGCTAGAATAGTAGTTAAGTTGATCCCAACGCCGAGTCATTTGAGCACTAAAGAGACTCAAAAATCCTACCCCCCTATCAAATCGAGTTAACTGCTGACCTTAGCACGCCCACCGACAGGACGAATTTTACTATTTTTGACAGCCATTAGATATCAGGAGTGTCTACCGCGGATTCCTCCGACCCACTTACTAGTAGAAGTAAAGCAAAAGTGCTGGTCGTGTCATTCGAGACCACTCAGTCATTCTGCACTACATCAGCTTCAGGGGTTTCCCTCAGAGAATGCAAGTGAACAGTTGAAGAACCACGTGGGATCCGAACCCCACAGCGATCCCGTACAATGAACACCCCACTTGGGTGTACCCATCGGCTGGTTAGTAGCGCCTGCAGGCTGGATAACCAGTAACTTATGTCCTTACTATTAGAGTTCACGGAAGCTGATAGTTGCCGGGGTTGACTGAAAAAGATGTGAGAGTTGTTGCTAGAAGTGGAATTTATTCTAGAGTCAGAATGACTGACGGAGGCGGTTCTACGGCCATGCGCTTCCCCCACTAATACTAAGGAAGTAGGAGGTATGCAGACAAATGGGGGAATACATAGAAAGAAATTGGCGGGAGTGGGAATCAACGGAAAGATCAAGGTGATTTCATTATATTTCATATAATATTATACTCATGTCTTGTCCAGTCAATTGGAATGAGGACGAGGGAGCGAAGTTTCTAATTACACCTGTCCTATACTCTAGCCTTATTCTAGTTCGAGCGTTCAACCGCTCCGCAGTTTATTAGTTATCCTCGGACATTTACGAAGCGTTGAAGAGGCAGAATCATCAGTTGGGTAATTGAATGATCCGGTTTGCAATTGCTGCCCAGTGAATTTAGTGACAAGGGAAACATACAAACCCCTCAGAATATTCTAGCATGGTAAGGTGCAGCACCAGTATCTGGGGGGTACGAAGATCCCTGCTCCTCTACATACCACAACTGACTACTCGTGATGGGGTCTCTAGAATGGGTGTGTAGTTAGTAGAGTGCTGTGGCAAATTCGCGTCTTCTTTTGAAGTATCGGGTGTGGGCATCATTCCCACCTGTCCTATCGCAGCAACCTCCCGCTACCATAAGTCTACCAGCCTCACTGCCCCACCACTCTTCTTACCTTTTGCGCCATAGCAGCGGAATTTGTGGGAACAGGGGGCATTCTTTTCCTTTAATCGCCCCGCCTCCCTTTCAACTTCTCACATTGCGAACATTTGCCCTCTTCCCTTTCGGTAGAAAAAGCCGCCACACCAATCATTGTCAGTTTATTTGCCCGTTCTTTGCCATTCTGGCTTTGTTTCAGGCATCCCCAATTCACAGATCCTGCGAACGTTTCTAGAAGAAATTCGCCTCTTGTCCTCACACCGAGTATGATGTCATACGGCGGTTATCCCCCACAAGCTCCGCTCACTGAGTACACATCACAAAATAGTCATTTCTACCTCCAGCACCCCCCCCCACAGTACCTCAAGGCTACTTACTACATCCAGGCTCATCCTTACCCCTTCTGTGAGTGCTCTCAGGTGCTTCCTCAGCCCCGTTTTAGTATTATGGGGGGACAACAACCCGGCTTTAGTCCTAGCCCAAGGATTGCAATGGTCCCTTGCCATCTGCAGCCTCAGGGGATCTCTCGCCCACACTTCCCTGAATATTCTAGCCCTGAGCTGGAATCCTTGGGATATTCTCCACCCCCTGCAGATCTGACTCCCCTGCGGCCCAACTTCCCTCCAATTCTCGCCGGTTATTTCCTTTGCTTTGATCAGAGTTGCCAATATATTCAGCAGAGAAATTCAGATACTCATTCCACTAAGCTGAAATATCCCCAAAATTACCACACTTTCTATAACCCTAAGCCTCTGTACCCAACGAGGAGTAGCGGTACCAACCTGGCTACCGGATGGTGGATTGGTGATCCATGTTTTACAGCTACCGGAGTTTTTAGTCTACCTATTTGTGGGAATAGTATAGACTCTTTTACAGGTGATCCCAATCCAACTCAAACCCACCTTATCGGTATCAGCGTCCAGCCCTACGGTTTTAATCCCCCCCCAATATGCTGGCCCATTCAAGGGCTCAGCATCAGAACCAGCAAAACCAACCCTCCTACTCCCAAGAACGACAATAATTACCCCCCCACTAGTTCTATTAATGCTAGGGGTTCTACTTTCGAACCAAATACCTCCTCAAACACCTCTATGAGAACTGCCAACCACCCCAAGCTTACTAACGGTAATACTCACAAGGGAATAGATAGTGCTTGCAGCAAGGGGGTGATTGGCAGTAGTAACCCGTTGGTATTTAGGTACACCCGGGATAGCGGTCTCGAGAGTGTTGATAACTCAAACAATCCCGTTGGTAACACTAGAAGGGACGACGGATCTGCTATTTTTCCGGATAGTCGCATGAATTCTTGTTTCTTTCAGGAGAGGATCGCCTTGAATATTCCCACTGAAAGTCACCATAGCCCAACTAGGGTTCCGAATAATACCCACCGCAAAAACCCTAGAAGCTCAAAGCTCAATACAAAAGTTTTTCCCCGCAATCAAGTGAGGAAACTAAGCTCCAATCTAAACTCAATCTCCGTTGAGAGCGAAAATTACACAACCATGCTCCCACTGTCTACGCATACCCACACCATGTCCACCCACCCCATTGGTCCTCAGAAGACAACACTAGACAAAAATACTGAAGATATGGAAACAAACACCAAAGATGCAGCAGCAAGGGCTTTGGCATCTAGCTTTAATCCTCTCGACCCGACCTCACCCACCCATACCCCCGGTAGCTCTTCAAGGGTTGAATTCAAAGCCTACAAATGCTGCAACTGCAACACCTCACACTACGAACCCTTCACCAGCGACCAGGACATCTGTTATAATTGCAACCATACTGTCTGTCGCGCCTGCTACAACTTCTGGGAATGCTGTAATTGCAACACCTTGGGCCGGTTTTCGAACCACACCTGCGATGAGTGCGGGCACGAGAAGTGTCCCCGGAAATGTCTTTTTCAAATTATCGCGAAGGAGGACTGGACGAGAGTAGAGGCTTTGAGGGCAACGGAGGGCAGGGGCACGGCCCAGCAGCAGAGGATTGAAGGGATGCACAAGTTGGGGAGGCCGGGGGATTCGGGGGAATTTGGTGTGGGGAGGGCATCTGGGGGCAATGGCACGGTGAAAGGTAATTTCAAGCCTGGGACGGCAGGTGAGAAGGAGGAAGCGCTCAAGTCGCTTGAGAGCCTTAGAGAAAGGGTTAAGGCTTCATCTAAAAGTGGGGTCGCTCAGCCGCTCCTGCCTGCGACTCCCTCCCATCATCAGCATCAGGGACAGATTCCCCCAGTGGATGTATCTGATTCTCCGGTTACAGGGAGGATGAGCGATGGCCCTAGCGAAGATGGAACATGTTATGGAACCCCTAAGAAAGGACATGAAAACTCTAATACGTCTATGGCTCAGGTGAATTCCTCTTTTTCTACTCCACATAATCAAGTTGCTCCTGCTAACACCTCCCAGTCACCTCGTGGCTCCAACAGCTCGTCAAGTACTCCCTACACCACCTCTCCATCAACCCTCGCCGAGAGCCTAGAGAGTCCACTGGAATCGCCTGCAAGCAATGGTAACCACACCTCCCGAATAACCACACCCATTCGGCGCTCAGCGCCTATACACGAAGCTCAGAATACCCAGACCCCCGGAGACCCAGAAAGCTGCGGAGACGCCAAAGAACCGACGCTGTCCGCTCTCTAGAGCTATACTAGAGGTAGTATTACCTACTCTATACGAATCCATCATAGAACGTAACTAACACCATCATAGGTATCAAAAACTCCCGTATTGCGGATGATATGGTAAAGGTTATTGGATTACAGAGGACCCTTTTGACAACATTTAGTCAGCGCTATTAGTGTTTACTTGATCTCCGCTTATCGTTGTCTTTTGTTATGGCTAAAAATATATCAACCAATAGGTTCTATTCTCACGACGGAATCTCCCCTTGGATTTCGCAGGTGCGGTAGCGCTATAGAACAGGAGCTATCTTCGCTAATTTATGCTTTTATTTCCGGGATCGAGAGTTTCCTCACTATCTCTCTTGGCCGAATGGCCCCGTCGCAGATATCGGAGCAAGAGAGAGGCGGAAAGGAAAAGAGGGCTGGGAGCCCTAAAAAAATCTAAAGAATTGTATCATAGAGATTCAATACAAACCAGCTATTGTGCTATCATAACTTGGTCCGTCTTCGTGATAGCTTAGTAAAAGTTTGCGCTGGCATTAAGTCCTCAAAAAAGTCGATAGCCGGCAGGAGGATTTCCGCATGTCCTCAAATGTCCCGTTTAGGCCTCCATCCATTCCAGATCGAGGCTCTGGTTAAAAGCGGTGTTCTTCTCTCTTCCTGGCTGACCCTAATTTGATGTTTATCACAACATGTCTGCTAATATATGTCGGCCTGCTTGCGCGAGCCCTGCAATATCGTGTTCATAGACAGCTGTTCCATTTCCCCTCCTGTAGTTCACTATTCTCTAGCCGAACAATCAAGTTGCGCCCCATCCGCTATTATTACTTCCGCGATGAGCTATCCTATGGTTGCCTGGTTTAAACAATGAAACGAGTGACACCACATGATCCCTCCCAGGCCGGATGTGCTGTATAAAATACCCAATAAAAGAAGGAAAAATAAAAGAAGAAAAAGGAGGAGAAGGACGAAGGAGAGTTGATCGCTATCAAAAGGAAGCGTTAGAATGTGGATCCGGCGTTGCTCTGATCTGTTGTCCCATGGTTCTCTGAGTGCTCTAAACACTCTCCTGCACTACACCCCTTGATCTTGTATGATAGCAGGAACGCACACTCATGGGCCAAGTAACGTTTCTGCACAACGACGATTTCCTTACGTTTGCTTCCTTAAATAGCGCCTCTCTTCCTCTCCTTTCCATCCTTCTTACTCTTCTCAATTTTCTTCTTCAATCAACACCCAATAGCACTCTTTTCTCTTTTGCTCGGCACCATCCGGGGCAGAAAGAGACCCTGGCCTGAAGTATGTGGAGCAAGAACTCCGCGGTGAGCTGGGGGCTATGATGAAAGGAACTATGGTTCCTCTTGTTGCCACAGCTGTCCTCAAATCAGTCTCTAAGAAGGGCCTACCGTCAGCCTGCAGTGGTGAGCCTGCCAGTGGCCCTAACCACTATCGGCACTACTCGCAATTGCCAAGACAACTCCCAGAATTTTGGCTACGGCGGTGAGAAAGAAAGAAATTGGGGGCCTGACCCAACCTTCGAAGGCAAGCTCACTAAATCGGACAAGATGAAATTGCAAAAAGCGTTCAGCGCATATATCAGGGTTATATCAGGTGATAAGACCAATGACCCCAAGCGTCCCAGGCATGAGTCCCAAGCTGTAGGGCAAGGGTGTCCGTCCTCTGGGAAAGACTGCGTCTAAGAGGGTGACCCTGCAGCCCCCGTCCGTCACCTGCAGTCCTAGCCTATTACCGTAGGGCCAGCCAATTATCTACAGTATAGGGCCTGCCCGTCGTTACCGGGTGCCCATTCAGGTATTATACTGCCATCCGTTCAAAGACTGGCAGACGGGGTGGTTGATCATAAGACCGCAAGTAACCCCGTAGAGGATATAACGTGGGCCCAAATCTGGGAGCCAGCACAGAAGGAGAAGGTAAAGCACAAAAAGATCGGTTCTATTGGCTCTCACCTGCGTAAGTTTAGCAGGTACAGCAGGGCTTCCAAAGGTTTGGTTTCCTTCACCCGCGTGGCCAAGTTAAATCAGATTCCTAAGGTCAGAACACCTATACAAAGTATCTAACTTTACCCAGCAATGTGGGTATAGGCGGTAGGCATAATACCTCAAGTGATGTTAACGCTGTCAATTACCGGTAGCGGTCTAGTGTAATGGAAGCAAGAAACACTACTGTCCACCCGGTAACTGGCAAGGATGCCGTATCAGCCCTTGGTTATAGTCGGACGTGTTGTAGGACATGCGGTAGCTTACTAAGCACTTTGTATACCGGGGTCGTTGTTTGCTCGTCATTGTTTCCTTGACATTCCTGCTGGATTTATACGGGGTCCTGAGACCCTTGGGGAAAGGGAGAGCAGGAGAACGAGAATTACCCAGCGGAGTGGAAATCTTTGGGCACTTCTTCTTTCTGTCGTCCTCTTTGCGACCTCAAGATATCTCTGGGCAAATACCCGTCAAAGAACGCCGAGTCTCCGAAAACCCTTCGACATTACTGTGAGGACAATATCAGCCTTGTGAATTGAAAGGGCGTTCCAGCAACTTTAGAGGATGTTCCCGAGCAACTGAAACAATGCTACAGAGGCATAGAAGGCATTGGTGTCTTGACCTTGCTTCAAGATGTCTTTATGAAGTCGCTAATGGAAATGGGAGAAGCCCTGATCGTGAACTCGAAGGGTTCCTCCATCACCATATTCCACAAGGCAGCTTTCGCTATGGGTCTTCTCCCTACTGCATTAATACAAGCTCAATGTCCCTTATTGCAGTCGGTTTCTAGGTAAGCGGGCTGGCCGGCACTACCGATAGGTCCTAACTTTTATGAGCTTGGAGTTCTTTCTTTTATACAGTTCTAGCTGGATAACCCTTCACGCTAAACAACACAAGGGAGGAGAGAGTGCTCAGTGATTCTTAAAGCATCAGTACTCGGAATGTAAGCCATTTGGCTGAAGGAGTAACTTTAGATTACAAAAATTCCCATAAAATTGGGTAGTGCAGAGGCATTGGCTGCCAGTATACCTCAATCTAACTACCCGCTTCTCCAGATCCCAGGCACGTGAGAAAACCACCTAGCAAGCATGATGTCCAATGAGGTGAACAGTTGTAGGTGGATGTCGAAGGCTAAAAGTGAGAAGTAGGCGGAAAAAATACCGAAAGTCCGGCGGCAGAGTGCACTTCGGCAGGAGGGCTAGGACTGGGGTTGCTGGCCTAGGAGGACCACGACAGTGGGGTGGGTGGGTGGTGGGAGGGGCGTGCAAGTTAGCAGGGCATGGTCATCGTTGTGGTTGTTGGAAGTTTTTTTTTTTTGGCGTTGGCTCGCCCACCCGCATGGTTAATGGGGGGGGAGAACTGCCGGTACGATACGAGATACCTACCAAAGGGCTAGATGAGGACATTCTACAGTGAAGCAGGTGTCTGCGAGTTCAAATGATAGGGTGAAGGTGATATCAGGCTGGATGATTTACCATGACAGGAATGCAATGAAACGACACATTTTTCTTAAGAAAAGTCTAATAGCAAACTTCCTCACGACTGATGTCGCGCAATTGGTTTACCGGTATGAGTGCGCTTTGGCGCACGCCACTTTAGATCGAATTTACACAAGTAAGTTACTGTACTGGTAGCACATAATTTAATTATTTGAGATCCCCACGATATATAACACTTTGTATTATACGAACCTGGCGACAAAAAATACATTGACCCCCACCCAGTTTTTTCCATACAAAATGCACAAGTTTAGCCAAAACACTTCAAAGGTGCAGGAAAGAAATTTCATTCTTCAAAAAAGTAATCAAATATAAGAGAGAATCACAGAAAAAATTTAACGTATGGAATTGACAATTTTTTTTCCACGCTGCACAATGCTATGTAGCAGTGGGCCAGTGAAGCCAGCAAGTGAGGTTGTTGCCATTCAGAAATCCCATATAACATACAAATTGACTGTCTTGGCAGTGTTTTTTGGGGCTCTTCTCTTAGAACCCTAGCACTCAGAGTTCCTATGATAGCATACTTCCTATAACCTAGTGTTTTTCAATTATGTGAATCTTCACCTTAAGCTGTACTATCTAGGAAATCCCTGGATTTTCCAATGTTATGGCGGTAGGCAGGCACCTTTCAAAAATGAGCATTTTGTATGGAAAACCCGGCGGGGGTCAGTTTCTTTTGTCACCAAGACCCACTACACAGTTCTTCGTCCCATCAACAGAGTTTAAACGGGAAACAATAAGGGTCCGTTATTAGTTTCATTCTGGACTAGCGAAATGATATTTTTTATATCCACTTACCAATCGTGGACAGGCCAAACATGCAATCACCTTAAAAATAGCTATTATTCCAAATAGGTTTTCGTGCTAGATAGGACCTAACATCCAGGAACCTACTCCGGCAACAGCTTTTGAGAATCTCATCCACTGCTTCTCCCCCCACCTCTCCCCCACATGCCTCTCCCACCCCTTCCACCGCCCCTTCCACCACCACCTCTTCCACCACCACCTCTCCCCCCACGTTGATAACCCCCACCTCCGTTAGCCATAAAATTGCTATACCTCCCTCCCTTCTCTTCATCCCCTGGAGGCGCAAATCTAGTCCCATCCTCGATCTCCAGCAATTCACAAAACGCCGTTGTCTGTGCGTTAACGTAGCTCTCTGGCAAGCGATCCTCCCGAGCAGTCAGACTACCTTCATGAATAGGCGCGGTGATCTGGAAGTTCTCAGGGATACCCAACTTCCCTTTTGTGACAATGTTTTCCTCCACCCACTTCCGCTCTTCGGCAATCGTCTGGCCGATACCTTCCTTGAAGGTGTCGGAGTCGAGGACTGAGGGATGTTTGTGGAGGTATGGGTTTAAAGCGCGGGTTATTGCTAGCCACTCCGGATCATAAGAGAGGCCGGACTTGGATTCTGTAATGGGGATTGCGAGGAGTTGGAGGAATTCGCGGTGAGGGAGACATTTATCAAGAGCTAAGAAGTTGGTAACCTTATTTTTACCCGTCAGGGCGGCTGCTGGCTCAACCAGGGGGACCGAGCTGGCCTGAGCGTCCCCGGATTCGGCAGCTGAGGTAGACTCCCCGGCTTTGGCGTTTTCGGAGACCGTGTTCCTCAGGGAAACGCTCGCGTTGTCTGAAGAGTGCTCGTCAAGATCAAGTTCGATTTCATCCTTATTCTTTGAAGCTACCATTTCAGGCCCCTCACCAAGGCCCAATTCAATCTCATCTTGATTTGTTACTCCCACTCCCGCATCCTCCTCTAAACCCATATCCAAATCCAATTCGTCAGGGTTCTTCTCCAGAGGGCTAACGGCCCTCCCCCCCTCCCCCTCCTGCATTGGCTCCTCCCCCTCCTCCTGTCCCAAAAGCTTTCCATGATCCACTAGTGCCGCAAACTTGACATGCAGATGGGCAGAAAACCAATATCTTGGTTTCAACTTATTCAGTAAGCTCCTTGCAGGCGGGCTCCCCAACTCCCCCTTCTCAATATCACTCCTGAAAAAGCTCTTCTGCCTAAGAAGTCCATCCAAATCACCATGGTGTTCGATCCCGCTTGGCCAATCATGGCTAATCATAACATCTACAGGTTCCTTGATCTGGTAAAGTTTGAAAACGTCGTACTGCCGAACATGGTAGACGCTTTTTATCTCGCCCGGGAAATAGGGTAACCGCTCATCATGCGGACGGGCATAATTCCGGCCATTATAAATCCCGCTCAGGCCACCGATCCTCAGTCCTCGGAAGTTCAGGACGGAAGCAGCACCCATGTAGTAGATATTTGGAGCAACCCAACCACCGTAGAACAATTCCCAGAGGTGAGAACTAGCTTCGTGGTTCCCACCAACGAATACAGTAAGCATGGGAGCTTTGCGGACGCCCGAATAGTACTCATGGAAATCTCCCAGAGCGCGGTATTTCGGCGGACAAGACATGACATTAAGATCCCGTAGATTTCGAACAGCCTGGAAGTCCCCACCGATGATAAGGAGATTTACCGGTGGGAAATTATTGATCTTGCATGTACGCTTTATTGAGTCGTAGATTGCGTTGAGGGTTCCATGGCCCTGCGGCTATCAGACAAGCGATGAGAAGGGGGAGATGACAGGAGAGTAGTTACGCAGCCCTCAACGGCAATTCGAATTGCCGACATACGCCTTATCGAACAACAATGATAACAGCAGGAAAAGTTATGAAATACCGGTAGCCAGTGATGGGATAATGGGAACAGGTGAGAAGGTGGAGAAGTAAGGGACAAGGAAGGCAAAACAACATCTTCCTGCAACCCTACCGCCGATCAAAAGAATGTCGCGAAGCCTACGCGCCAAGCCACTGAAAACTCTCACCCAAACCAAATCCACAAATGAGGGACTCCCAGCCTCTCCAACTCGGCGAGTGGAAAAGCTTGAGCCTCAGCTGGCAAGAAAGACACTGACACTTACTCGAGTTAAACTGCCGTATGACAAAATAGGTACCTTCCCCGAACCAGCACACGGGCTGAATGTAAGCCACCTCTGTGTCACGGTTGGACAAACCCCTTGGGAAGACTAATACAAAAGGTTTTCATGAATGAATAAATTCACTTAAGACCGATCGACCATACACTCAGGCCAAAAGCCATAACCCGGGCGTGGAGAGTATAGGATTCTCCGCTATATATCACCATTACCACCTTCCCATTCCTATAGCCCTATTAAACCAATCTAGGGCGGTGCAGACCGGTCTATCATAGTCTACGGTACCTTCTCGTGGTTCCCCCTTCCTGCCCTTTTTTCACCCCCCCTCACTTAGCCAAGGTTGCTCAGATCCAACATCCCGGGGAAGATCAACCCATCTGCATAAAACACCAAAACTCTTAAGCTCGGCAAAATGGAACACACAATTGATTTAACCGACCCTCGTTCCGCCTTGGACCTCTCAAATATCCGCTACCAGCTAATGTTCCCTCCCATTCCCCTTATCTCTCCCAACCCACTCTCTTCTCTTCTGCACCCCAGCTAACACACACACCCCAGCCGCCTCGAAGACACCATCATCTTCCACTTGATCGAGCGAGTTCAGTTCCCTTTGAACCCAACAATTTACGTACCCGGCTCTATCACCATTCCAAATTTCTGCGGTTCCTTCCTAGACTACCTTCTCACGCAACAGGAGAGAATCCACGCTCTGGTCCGCAGATACCAATCACCGGACGAGTACGCATTCTTCCCCGAACTACTCCCGTCACCCATCCTAGCGCCCTTGAAATACCCTCAATTACTCCACCCCAACACCGTCAATTTCAATGCTGAGTTGAAAACTGCATATATCAAACACATTTTGCCCGCAGCCTGTAAGCCACAGTTAGCAGATCGTGGAGAGCGGTACGAGAACTACGGCAGCACAGCTGTCAACGATGTTGCCTGTTTGCAGGCGCTCAGTCGAAGAATCCACTTCGGAAAGTTCGTTGCCGAAGCAAAGTTTCTGGCCGAGACGGAGAAATTCACAGACTTGATCCAACGGAGGGACGTCAAGGGAATCATGAGGGAGATTACGAATGAAGCTGTTGAGAAGCAAGTACTTTGCAGGCTGGAATTAAAAGCCAGAACTTACGGCACTGATCCAGGGGACAATTCTAAGGACCTGAAGGTCAAAATCAACGTCAGCGCTGTGGTTGCGATGTATAGGGTTCTGCCATCCTCCTATTGCCTAATGAGAAGATTGCGTTACTAACCTTTCTCGCAGGATTACGTTATCCCGATGACCAAAGAGGTTGAGGTAGAATACCTTCTCCAACGACTTACTAACCCCGCCCCCGAGACTGTCACCAAAAATTCGCACTGGCTCCTTTCAGCCGCAGGGGCTTTTCTTTCTTTCCTTTCTTAAAAGTTTTAGACTATCTTTCTTTAGGGTATAAGATTCATTTATGGCGACCGGTTTGCTCTAAACGCATTACGATATATCAAGCCACTCCCGTGCTGTGTTTGCATCGAAAAAATTACTCCCAAAAAACTGCAATGAGAGAAAGACACCGAATTTTTCAGAAATAGCCACTCAGGAAGTCGCTTGCCTTCCAGAACCGGTAGATCACTCGTTGTTCAGAGAGAGACGCCCAGTACTATACCAGTAGAGCTAGAACACGTATTTTAAACCCGAAGTGTCACCGATACAATAAATCGTTGATCATACCGTAATAACTTTACTACTGTATGGTACAGTACTGTACCGTACAGCACTCCACATCCTGGCATTGCACAAGGGAAGGGTCATAATCACTCAGTATCACCCCACTTCTCCATCATAACTCGCTAAAGCGCAGTGCTGTCAGCGTAGGCAGGCTCCATGAGACCCTCAGAAATTATATAGTATCACCTCTTTGTAGCTAGTCCGAGACCTTCGCCCAATCACGCCCGGCTCTTGGCAATATAGAGATCTTGCGGGCAGCTTTCTTCTCCGCACCCCGTCTGAGTTAGAAATATCTGTAGATTCCGTTTTTAGCTCCCTTTTTTGTTTCCTTTCTTTTTCACCTCCACTACAGCCGGATTGCTAGGGATGCCACGCTATTCTACAAGGAATGGGGAAAGAAATTAGGTTAAGCGTGTTATCAGATTAAACTTTTTAGATAAGCAGTACTGTATCTGTACTGTACTTGTGTATAATAGTATCATATGTGCGATTGCCAAGGGTATAATGATCGCTTTTGCCATAGCTTTTCCGATTCTTCCATCCCTGCATAAGTAGAGTCCCCTCAAACCACTTACCAGTATATGACAACAACATATAGGATTACGCAAAGGTTAGCATTTCTCGAATTTATCCTAATATCATACCTGTAAAACCCTACCGGCTTAAAGCATTCTTTAAGATAACTACCTGCTACCATGTTCTGCCCGCTCCTAGCTTTGAGAGAGAGAGAGAGAGGAGGATATCAGAGGCCCTTTTCAAAGCAATCTGTAAGTTCTGAGATCTAACCTGAGATCTAGGAAGGCATTCTGAATGCCCAGGGGAAGTCATCCATCATGCACGTCACCCATAGTGACGATACTTCCAGACGAATTGAAATCGACATCAGTGCATGCCGGTCACGAACTCCAGCCCTGTGCGGTACGCACCTGGGAACTCTCCTAGCGGGAGTTAGAAAAGGATTTCTGGGTAATCATTATAAAAACTCACATCAAAATACACCCATGCACTTCGGCGAGAAGGGCATAACCAAATCAACTAATATCTAGACCACATAATACATGTATCTGGAAATAAGCACCTGGAAACACCGCATAGCAAGACAACCAACGAAAGAAAGAAAACCCTGTCTCATTCTTAAATACTTTGCGCCAGATACAAGTAAATACTAACTTTCCTCGAGAAAGATAAAAACCAACCCCTCGGACAAAAACATACAACCCCCGAGTTAGCGCACTAGTGGGGTAATAAAATCAAAATCCACCGTACAGACGACTTTCTCGTGGACACAAATCTAGAGCACACTACTCAAGAGCAGAAATATTAAAGAGATCGAAGAAAAGAAAGGAAAGGAAATAGGAAGAAGCAGAAGCATCCTTCTAACATGGAATGAAACCGCCCTCCTTAGCATCGCAAACCTTGGGCGCAACAACCCAAGGGCCGCTATCGGCCGATCCCCAATTGAGAGGGCTCATAGCATTCGCCGCAGGGGTTCCGGGAGCAGAGTTTATTAAGTCGGATTTGGTGGGAATGTACCTGGAGAGTGGTTTAGCACATATAACTGAAGTTAACAGCAAACATGAGGGAGCCATACCACCAATCCCTGGACCTAAACTCCCGACCACAGCCCTGCGAAGGCTCATCGTTCCACCCTGTGTTCCGCTGCGCGAACATAGCGTGCTTACCCCAGCCAACGTAGATCTTGGCTCCCTCTTTGTTCTGCCCGCCCTGCTCGTCCGGGTTGTTGTAGTCGATTGTATTCTGGACTGTGTCCCAGTTGTCGTGCATGTAGCTGTGTCCGCTGTTAGAATGCTTTCCTGAGATGGGGAGTAGAAGGGGCACTTACCCAGTATGGAAACTTTTGAGGAGTTCCTTGCGGGTCCATTGGTTGTTCTCACGGCGCCAGATAACGATTATACGTTCCCAGTCATGCACTATGTTTGAGTGGTCAGAATCATTATGGGAACAGCAGGAAGGAATAAGAACATACTATGCCCCTTAGCAATGATTCCATCGCTGAACCCGTCGTGGGAAAAGTATAAGTTGTATGTGACCTATCCTCAAGAATTAACCTTCCCATTCAACAGTCACTCAATCACCACTTCAAATGAAACAAAACCCACCCTCAATTCGTCCCCCCCACAAAAACCCACAGTAAAGTATGTAGGGAAAGGATTTCCCATCCCGCCTGCTGGGCCCGGATCTTCACATCCAGTTCCTGCGTGTGGGAACTTATCTGGGTCCGTGCCATGCTGGTTGCCGTTGATCAACGCGGCTGAGGGATAGCACGGGTTGTTCCCTCGCGACTTGCCAAAGTGCCACATGCTAAAAGGTATTTCCCGTTAATATGCATGTCTATATTGGAGATGAAAGAAAGAGGGGGAGGGGTAGCTCACGGTCGACTGGCGAAGGCGATTTCAAGGCCCCCGTTGTTCGACACATCGTTCTGCACGAAGGAGTCGTCGAGAGGGGCATTTGCGAGGGCTTTTGGGAGGAGTGCGAGGGCGATTGCTGCGAATGCTGAGATTCTCATGGTTCGTTGGTGGTCTGTGAACGTCTTAAAGGGTATTATTGTTGGGTATCTTTCGTTTTGCTTGCTTGCTTGCTTGCTTGAATTATTTGACTGATTGATACTCTGATTCGAACCGGTGTGAGGTCGACTTTATATGCCAACCTAGCTCTACTAGCCACCTCCGCCATCTTGCTTTTTTTCTTCTTCCTCTCCTTCGTGGGGACTTTCTAATGTATTAGCGCTGCACGGATGGAGTAATTTCCAAATTGGAAGTACACCTCAGGAGCATAAAATTAAGAGTCAGCCAGCCAGTACCTGGTCCAGGTCAGATTACAGATCCTTTAGCTATTAGCTATTTAGCAAGGGTTCCCACCCTTTTAACACAGCCACCCCCCCCAACTCGGTAGACCTGGTAGTGTTCGATGTGGCTGTGGAAGCGACTGGCCTTGGCCAGTGAGATAAGTTCTTCCGAGCATGCTTGGGCGCCTATCAGCATCGCTACCAGCTTGAAAAATTAAGTTGATTTTCCTAATATTCTTAGGACCACCTTTCTCCTAGAGGAAGAAGTGTATAGTAGTAGTGCGGGGGGGGGGGTTGATACTACTGCTATTATTAATACCTATATTCTGCCGGGTGGCTAGTAATCATTTAGCGGATTTAAGACCTTTCGTCTTTACCGTGGCAATGATGATGAGTGATTTGTTGTGAGATAAGTTAGTGACTCTGTCATCCATGACTATCGGGACCAGTCTAAGATTTTTATTGCATCAAGAGCAGGTACTTGCTAGTTTCCCTTGAGGGAGCGAATTAGTTATGTCTCTGTTTAGACAAATACAAAGGGAGTATGTTTCTTGATGCGCGTTACACCACCGGTAGGCTATGCCCAATTTTATGCGCAAATAATCCTATCGACTTACCAATGATACCCGAGTAGGTTGCAGTGGGGTGACAACGAGGTCCTCTAATTCGGAATTAATATTGGCAGGACAATAATGCGGATTTTTCTAAAACTCGATGGAATTGAGGTTGCTTTTCCACCAATTTTAGAAGTATCCGGACACCGTGGTGGCAAGTCTGATATAAATTAAGCCCAAGGTGTCCGGACACTTTATTAATCGGCCATTACAGCGCCGGCGCTGGCACAGTACTGTAAGATTCCTAATCAGCCAAGGACAGGTTCTATTCTTTCCGCGCGCTCAGACCACACTATCGCAGTACCGGTAGTCTAGGGTCGGCTGCTACAGCACTGTGCGATACCGTTCTGAAATTCAGATGGTCTACAGCCAACTACTGGCACAAGCTCAGCAGTTAAAATATTGTCCTCTCATCAAGGGCACGCCCAAGTCCCACGTTACACTATTGGCGACCCTGAACCACCGCGTTCTGGGGGATCGGGCACAACAACGCGCCCGATATTAATATCGTGCAAGACCCCCAGACGCGGACGAAGGCGAAGGAGAATATCCAAGTCAACACAATCCAGAACTCCTAACAGCCTCGAGGCATGGGGAAAGTGGAGTAGTCTACTAGTAGTAGAAGGTGATAGCGACACTCTGATGGCAGCTCGCTCACAACCCAATGATAACTGGAGTAGCGTAGGTAACGGCGCGAAGCACGGAGAAAAGCACGTAGGTGGTGGTTCCGGTATGTGATGATAACGATGTGGA
>Ga0307509_10000498_pt1 | contig 66630 bp, 72 predicted proteins | sample 10_EM_MG_FD_202245 | JGI IMG/M metagenome (GOLD analysis project Ga0307509, IMG submission 202245) | Populus trichocarpa ectomycorrhiza microbial communities from riparian zone in the Pacific Northwest, United States - 10_EM | ecosystem: Host-associated > Plants > Roots > Unclassified | place...
CACAGCCCGGCCAGGGCCCCGTGTCATACGGGGCGGGGAGGAACGGCAAAGAGTTGACCCCGGGCCGGAGTAACGGCGGGGTCACAAAGTGAAAACCCGCCCCGCCCCGCCCCGTAACGAACACTAGGTTCAAGACACTCTAAGTAGTCAGATCTCAGTGAAATGGTTGCATGAAATGGGCTACAAATTCCGTGATGTCCATAATGGAGTTTATAAGCACAGCGGCGAAAGGGTAAATGTTGTCGCATATCAGCAAGCACAATTCTTGCCAGCCTTACAGGATCTAGAGAATCGAATGGTACGTTGGGAGTTGATTGATTCCAATGGAAATGAGGAGCTTCAGATAGTATATCCATCAGACCTACCCCCTGGTGTGAGACCTGTTGTATTAATTGTGCATGATGAGTCGACATTCAATGCCAATAATGGACGATCAAAGATATGGGTGAAAGAGGATAACATCCCTCTGAAAAAGAAATCCCATGTAAAGGAATAATGGTGTCTGATTTTCTCACACCAGGAGGACGACTTCGAGTCCCTGATGGTATTGACCCACCTGTTACCGAATATGGAATGCTGAAAGATGGCTCAAAAAGCTTAGACCCACAACTTACTACCTGTTCAACTGAGTATGGAGGTGATAATTGGTGGGATGGTGATCAGCTTGTTGAACAAGTGTTGAAGCTGGCCATTCCTGTTTTCGAATCTGCATTTCCTGGCTGTCAGGTGCTGTTTCTTTTCGATAATGCTACCAGTCATTCAGCCTATTCCAGTGACGTACTACCAGCATGTATGATCAATCTACCTCCTGGGGGTGGGCAAGCACATCTTTGACCTCGAAAGAATTCCTCGACAGGTGATCTTCAGCCTATGGTAATAGCTGATGGTACACCTAAAGGACTACAAACAGGACTCCAAGAACATGAATTATGGAGACAGAGGTTACGAGTTCAATGCCGAAAGCCAGATGAAACTAAAAACAAGCAGTGCCTGAATGGAGGTACATGTTGTGCTAGGGCACTAATAGCCAAAGAGCCAGATTTTATGGCCCAAAAAAGCAGGTTGGAGGAGAAGGTAGAGGAGAAGGGTCATTTAGTACACTTTTTTCCCAAATATCATTGCCAGCTCAATTTTATTGAGTACTATTGGGGAGCAGCAAAACGCTATGCACGGCGGAGATGTGGATACAATATTTGCACATTGAGGAAAATGGTTCCAGTATGTTTGAATTCCATCAAACCAATCTTAATCTGGAAGTTTTGGGCACGAACTGAGCGCATGATGAGAGCCTCCAGGGAGGGATATGCATATGGTACTGCTGACTTTAAAGAAATGGTTACCAAAACCTATAGAAGTCACCGCAGAGTGTCAAATTCTCAAACAATTGTATATAATTAATTTACTTTCTTTTATATCTATTATTATTTACACTATATTACTATCAATTACTAACAGTCTTGGCACTGTAGTGGCACAGCCACTGTTGCATTTGACTGTGCCACATGGTTCACGTTCTTCAATTGCTGAACCTACTAGTATATACATTATAATCCTGTTGTTTCTTTATGATAATCCTATTATTGTTCACCCTCTTTGCCTCAATTACCTTTTTGTTATTCGGCTTGCTATTAAAATTAGTACAGCCACATGAAACACTTGTTTTGCAGCCTGCTGCCCGTTTTCAATGGCCCCAACCATATTGCAAAAAGAGATATACCATATGTTTACATGGCAACCATCTTGTTGCCACCACTTGGCAATGGAAAGGTTAATCACATTTGTGCAAAACGCCTGTTTTGTTCACCACTCTTCAACCTGCAAGAAAACGGTCATTTGTATGTGCCAAAACAACTGTTCCATTCAAACAAGCCCTTAGCACTTGATCCAAAACTACTGTATGTTTAAAGGCTTGCTCTGTAGTCGCCCTGTTGCTCATTCCAAAGTGTAAGGTTCACGCGCTATCGGGGCTACACATACCTGAACCACGATGAACAATGTTCATCATATATCACTCGGGCAAGATTCCTCCAAGTGCTGTTGGCAGCTTTGGCCTCAACCTATTGACAAAATGCAGAGTGTTTATCGCCATATGGACTCTACTGCGTTGGGTCCCGAGGTCTCCGCCTAGTTTAGATATCTACGCATTGAATATTCACCTAAATATTTGTAGGTAGATACAGAGCAAAAATTTAGGTTCATCCGCGCAGCGCTCAACCCGAAATTATAACTGGATTTCTCCATGGCTTTCTTGCGACTGCATGATCCCGCCCTAATACCCAGTTTCTCGGAGTTTCTGTTTTGCTGACGCATGATATAACGGACGCAGGAAACAAATTCTCACTCCCTTGCTCAACTCTCTAAAAACCCCGAGCCCAAGTAGCAATACTAAAAAAAAGAAAACAATAGCTTCCGGGGAAAATCAAGCGCCGTTACCTGTATGGGGCATCTGCCCTGATAACTGCCGCAAGTTCGGGTTCCCATCTTTTTTATCATGTTAGCATCGACGCTTAAGGTGTGGGAGAAGGGGACGGACTTGTCTCCATTTGAGAGAAGCTTCTCCTTGTTGTAAAGTAGTTCCTCTCGTGTCTCAGTAGCGTATTCCGCGTTAGGGGCTAAAGGTCATCAGTGCTGCCATTTCGCGGACAGGGAGAGGTTTGAAATATACATTCAACGATAGCATCCACAGGGCAGGATTCTAGAAATATCAGCCGCCGCCACCGGCGGCAATTAGACACCTAGGCGAGCGCATACCTTGACAGAATCCACAGTAGATGCACTTCGTCATATCGATATCATATCTAGTAGTCCTCCGACTCCCATCCTCTCGCTCCTCCGCTTCAATCGTAATCGCCAATGCAGGGCATATGGCCTCGCAAAGCTTACAGGCAATGCAGCGCTCCTCACCAGATGGATATCTCCGCAATGCGTGCTCACCGCGGAAGCGTGGGGATATAGGTCCCTAGGACAAATTAGTTCGACCACTATCAACGCCGAGTAACACCTATGGCACAAACACACTTTTTCGAACGGATACATGAGAGTGTACCTATCTCTAATCAGCCCCTCATCTCTTCTCTTCAAGTACAAAAGGGGAACCTACGGAGCCCTAAAGAACTGTTCCAAAACAACATACATCCCGCGTACCATCTCCATCATGAGGAATATGCGCCCAGCTTTGTCAAGTGCGGACTCCCCCTCCTCCCAACTTGGTGTGCGATTGGTACGAAGCCCTGGTAGAGGCCCTCTTGGAGTAGCATGTCTCGCGATGTAGGAGGTGGAAAAGTGGTGGGCGGCTGGTATCGAAGCGGTGGGGAGGGGAAGGGTGTGCGGCCTCGATGATGCTAGGAGCGTGCGGGTGGGGCGGGTCGAAATAAGTCTGAGGGAGCGGAGTGATGTCATTGTTGAAACGTGTAGTGAGTGTAGAGTTTCGCGACAGAAGCAATTGCCTCGAATGGAGGATTGCTAGGTTGACGATGATGGCGGGGTGAGGAGAGGAATTTGGATGCTAAATGCAACTTCTGTTTCGGTGGTGCCTCAACGCCTTTTCCTTGGAATCAGCTCATCTCTGATTGGCTGGAGACAAAGTGCCCCGCCACCTTCCACTGGTGCAAGTACTGTGCTGCAGGGATGTCGAAACTGACCTCCGAGAATTATATTTTTCAATAATATCTACGAGAATGCCGCAGGAGATTTCTATGTGTTTCTTAACTTTCAATAGAAAACCCATCTAAAATCACTCTTTTCAAAAGTTTTGTCACGACCTCCATGGAGCAAGTAGAGTACTTGTAAACCCTATCCTCTTACTGGGGTTTGGCTTTGTTTTGCCGTTGCAACGGAGTTCTTTGGCATCGTGGAAATCACAGTCAACTTTCTTCCGTTTACCCCCTGTGCCTCATCTCTCCTCCATCATCCTTTTTCACTCCTCCAAAGACCTACACCTCGGAACATTCATTCCATCACAATGTTCAGATCAGTCGCCGTTCGTGCCTGTCGGGCATTCTCCACTGTCGCCATCACCACTCGTATTTCCCCCCCCATTGTCGCTCCGCCAATTCTGGGACGACAGTTTGCTCGTCCATCTGCAGTTGCCAAGGCCGTCCTCGGGGCACGACACTACTCCGCCCCCGTCTCTCTATCGAAGCAGGAAGTCGAGTCTAGAATTATGGACCTGTTGAAGGATTTCGATAAGGTTTTTTCATTGTCTCTCCCTTTAAATATGTAGTCCAATGCTGACTTCTAGGACCCCAGGTCACCGATAAAACCAAGGTATGTCTCACTTTATAGCAGGGGAGAGAGGAGGATCTTCAATTGATATGCGATATAGGTTACTAGCACTTCACACTTTGCCAATGATCTGGGACTGGATAGTCTTGATACCGTTGAGGTTGTAATGGCTATCGAGGAGGTTTGTCCCAATGCCTCTATACTTGGACAGCCACTGATTGTATCACAGGAATTCAGTATCGAGATTCCCGATAAGGAGGCGGATGCAATCCTGAGTGGTAGGTAGATCCACAATTAAGAACGGGAGCTTATACGGTACTGACCCCAACAGTTGAACAAGCCGTGAAATACATCACCGCTCAACCTGACGGTTTGTGGACCTGCTCTCCCCTTAATTCGTGTCGTCACTGACAGTAACATCCACAGCTCACTAAATTACATGCATTAGTCAGTTTCGGCGGTAAAAAATAAAAAAACCAGTCTTGTCGGCTCTTTCATATTCCATCTTCTCTGTATATGTCTCGTTATGTGGGACAGCGGGTGTTGTGTGATTAGAGGAAATATGATTTCCAGCATTCAATTAAGAAAACTCTCCTTGTTCTGATGCAGTCCATTGGCCATTGCGAATTCAGTCGAACGTTCTCCCTAAAATCTTCTCCGGCCCCCGCACCGCCCGATGTCTGAAGTATGGTTTGATTTTGATTTGATGCCTTGCCATGAGATATGTCGTCTTGGAGCGCCAGTTACTATGCCACACGACCGTGTAGCTCTGATTATGAATAGTGATGGCCTCGTTATCACTATCTCGGCTCCAAAGGCCCTGATATATGAATTCGGAGGGTCTCGACCCCTGGGAGGAATATTTGTGCTCGTCTGTGGACGCCGGGCTGAGATAATTGATCAATAGAAATCGGATTATACCTCTTGGAAATCTGACTAGGGGCCACCTGATTGATAGCAATATCTGGCGCAAGGGAAGCGAGCTGAAAAGCAACTATGGTAATTGAGATTATGAGGGGGAGGAGATTGCTGATGATTATCACTCTCCCAAGGTAATATTGTAACAGCCGAAGCAAAATATTTATATGGGAACAATTGAAAGAAGACCATAAAATCCCCACCCATGCCTGCAGTCCTATCAGTTTGCTCTATCATCTGACACAAGGCCAGGACCATAGAAGAACAAACTTATTACAGGTGGTGGAAGTTCCTAATTTTTACCTTCCGAGGGAGGAGTCTGACTAGATTTATTGATTGTTGGCTTAAACACCAGCCGAGCAAAACTCGAGAAGAAAAAATAAAAGCAAAGGAAGAAAAAAAAGAAAAATAATAATAGAATAACCCTTGCCCTGTGAAAGCCCGCTAACCTTTCCCTGTGCTCTACCACCGGTATTCAGGTGTCAATACCCTCGTCCTCACATCAAATTTGATCCTCTACCTGCGACCGCTGAACGCTACCCATAGAAGTCACAGCCCCCCTTTCTCATATCATAGCTGTCCTCACCTACCGGTACTGCGATAGTTACACCCCCAATCCTGCAAGCACCTAACGCAGCCAACCACCACCTTGTCATACCACCGATAACCCTCTTCCAGCACCTCCCTACAGCTCGCAATCTCTTAAACTATCTCACGGTCGTCGCGTACCGCTTCAACCTGTTACCACTCGACAAACCGCCGCAAACTTTACTAGCGTAGGGTACCTCGCAACACGGGTATAGCCGAGTTAATTGATCGAAAATCTATTATACAATCTACATCTTATGGCGTCAACTGGTGGATTGACACGGAGGAGGGGTGGTGGTGGTGCAGGTGGGGGCTCGGCTGGAGACGAAGCTGATCGCAGCGGTTCACCATCCACTTCTAGACCAGCGGAACCCCGAAGCGGAGGGGGAGAGACATCATTCACTACTGAAAACGGGCACAAGATTGGTGAGTTTTGTCCTTTTCCCCTGCTCCTGTCCCCAGCAAGATAGGCCTGAGAGTTGAGCTGATGAGGACACTGCGGGAGGTAGCTTTTGATCCCAGAGACATCAGTGAGAATCAGGAGAGGAACAAGCAACCAAAACTTACTCTCATGGAAGAGATTTTGCTCCTCGGGTTAAAAGATAAGCAGGTACGCTTTATCATCTCTTTTACAGTGCCTTAGTTTAGGTTTCCCGACACTTTTTCCTTTTCTTTCTGAGTTTCTAACTCTGTGAGGCTTACGTAGGGATATCTGTCTTTCTGGAATGACAACATATCTTATGCACTCCGTGGTTGCATCGTTTTGGAGCTTGCCTTTAGAGGCCGTGTTAGCATGCAGAAGGATTCTAACAGAAGGAGATTCCCGTTATCGGACAGAATAATTGAGGTGATCGATGATACTCTCACCGGGGAGGTGTTGCTCGATGAGGCTCTGAAAATGATGAAAGCAAGCGAAAAGATGAGCGTGAGCTCTTGGATTGATCTTATGAGTGGTAGTATTTCTGGCTTTATGACTGGTTTCCTAGAGCAGTCGAGCTAATGTGTTTGGGTGGTAGGCGAGACTTGGAACTTGATGAAAATAGGATACCAGTTGAAGCAGGTCCGTGAGCGCCTAGCTAAGGGTCTAGTGGACAAGGGGATCTTGCGCACAGAGAAGCGTAACTTCCTGCTTTTTGATATGGCTACCCATCCGGTTGCAGATGGCGGAGCGAAGGACGAGATCAGACGCCGTGTCCGAAATGTCCTCACTTCTCGTACAGTTGTGTTACCCGGGAATCCATTCCTGCCAGAAGACTTGGAGTTCCGCTATCTACGGACAGTGGCTATGGTCTGTGCTGCATACGCAGCAAATGTACTGGAGAACGCTTTGGCCACCCTTGGTCACGAAGCTAGGGAGAGGGCATTCTCTCATGTAGACGAGCTCTTGGCCGAGTTTTCACAATGGCCATTCGCTAAGAGAAACACCGCCGGTGGGGTTGGGCAGAATTTGGGGACTGCTACTACAGAGGAATTGAATAAAAATAAAGATCGGGAGCTCCAGATAGAGGTATGATTTATCGATGATGGCTGATCTGATTTTTTCTGACTTTTTTTAGGTCGTCGCTGCTGTGCTGAACGTCTTTACAAGACTCGATTCACTTCTATGATACAAAGTCTTCCAAATTCATCCACTAAAACTCTCTTGAATTCTAGTGCGATGGGCTGCCCTGGCTATTTTTGCGGTCCCGATTTCCATCGCTCATTGCTACTCCCAGCCTGTTTAATAGGTAGGCGTAAAAATGAGGGACGAAAAATCCAAACCCCGAGGTTTATTGCTCCCTCTGTCTACTATCTTCTCTCTTTTTCTAGCTGCCGGTGCACGTTACTGTTCCTCATATTTACTGTTTTTTCTCTTTGTACTCGACATTTTTCTGGGATTGCTTGGATGGAACGTTGCACTTCACCCCTCTTCTCTCAGATCCTTAAAAGTGTAATGAGTCTCTATACATACCCCTAATACTAAGAGTGAAAATGGCCAGGTAAGGGACCAATGATCTGTTATCTAAGAAAAGAGAAAAGAGGAAATTGTAGTCAATCACGACCCACTACTCGCTCTCTGTCTCTGAGGCGTAGTCCTTTCGCTCTTACCAAATATGGGGGTCTCGGCCCTTGATCGTGACTCTTGCATCCACCGCTTCTCCCGCTCCTGGACCAGTTGCTTGAAGTACTGCTCCGCTTGTTTGGTGTATGAGTATTCCTCTGGTATGAACCCCTGCCGATTCGGTTTATCAAAAGGGGCCCCACTCTCAAACAACGTCCGGATAACCTTCAAGTGGCCATATGCCGAGGCGTACTGCTCCTCATTAACCCCCTTCCTTAAACCCCGTCTCCCCTCCCTATCTCCTCGGCACAAGAAAAACCTACATGCAAAGCTGTATTCCCCAACCCATCAACAGCATCAATATCCGAGCCCCCATCCAGCAAAATCCTAACAACCCCGTCCTTTCCAGCCCTAGCCGCGAGTATCAAAGCCGTAGCACCAGCCTTATTTCTATAATCCACTCTGCCAAACATCTCCGCGAGCATGCTAACAACCTCCTCATGCCCACCCTCGGCCGCCAGCATCAGGGGCGTATCCCCGTTCGTGTTCCGCGATATCCCGCTATCTTCATGGGACGTGTAGGTTATGAGGTATTGGACGATGGGCAAGTGGCCGGATTGCGCCGCCAGGTGCAGCGAGGAGTTTGCCAAGGCATCGGGATTGGGGAGGTACTTGGGGTGGTTTTTCAGAAGTCGGGTTAATTGTAGGAGGTCGTTGTGGAGGATTGAACGGCGCAGGCGGATGGAAACGTCTAGCCTTGAGTAGGGGGAGAAAGTTAGCTTAGCCAGTCTCTCTGCCCGAGTAAAGGGAGTGGTACATTATTTATTTATTTATTTATTTTTCTATTCATTTACTATTATTCCAGGGAGTTATCTTTTGCGCTTAGTGGTTGGAATAACGGTCCGGGCAGGAGGTGAGTGAGGTAATTGAGGTGAAGGTACCATGCGCTTGGGGAGGATTGATTGATGGAGGTTGGTACGCAGATGGGGAATTTGGTAGCGGAGAGGTGAGGTATCTTGGGAGGTGGGTTGTGAGAGAACTGCAGCCAAGAGTTGAGCCGCACAAAAAGCAGGGGTGGACAGAGGCGACACCCGTTGACAGGTGTGCTGGTTTTTTTCACGTGGGAACCGTTATGTCAACAACCATTCATGATGGGGGAGATTAGTGGGAACCATATCCACCCACAACGTCTGTCATATTTTTGCAATTTTTACCTTTTGGATACATTGCGGGTCTGATACCGACTGCAGCAAATGCCTCACGCTCCTCACAGAAACCGGTATAATCCGTGCCCCCCCCGGCTCCAATCCATGTTGATAATATCGTCGAGTGACAGTCCGTGAACCTTTTCTGAAAACCAATCACCCATCCCGGGCTCAGTCCGCGCCCACCATTCGCTCCACCAAACCAACGCAACCAAACGTCCAAATCATCACTCCCACTGTACCCGTAACCAAACTAGCGAGCCGACACCAACCCCATTCGCCACGAGCACGCCATGTAGATCCTAGCCGAAACGTCATATGAGCGCACCCTGTATCTTCCCCGGGTTTGGGAGGGTGTACCTGCATAAATTGGTGTTTCGCAGGGGGAACGAACTCTTTCGGGAAGATGTAACAAGGGAGTCAAGAGAAAGAGGTGAGTAACGTGGCGAGTTGGGTGGGGGAATCTTATGATAAGGGGCGCTTGTTTGGGGGCAGGTGTAGATGTGTGTTCATGGTGGGTTGGTTGGACGATAGGATGAGGGGATGGAATTGGAGGAAGTGCACTGTTACGGGGTAAGACGGGAGATGTTTAACGTTTGATTAGGAGTAATTGAGTAGGAGCATGAAGGAGTAGATGGGAAGAAGAGGCGGAAGGGGAGAAGTTAAACTTGGGTCAACTTAAGCCGAACAGCACACGATGAGGGAAGATTGAAGAAGGTAGTATACTATATGGATCAGGTTATCCGCATAGAAACGTAAAGGTCTATCTACTTACCCTGGTTCTCCCCTATCAAGATTAATAAAGGATAGTAAGATAGCGAGAGCGCGCGAGAGTGTTGAGCGCGGGCAGGAGAGAGAGCGAGAGAGAGAGAGAGAGAAAGAGGGAAGTAACGAGAGAAAGTTTCTATCTCCCTCAATTGCAACAATGAATCCGAATCCGAACCCACTTCCGAACGGCAGGTCCATTCCGAACCCGGCAGGCTACCAGGTATCCGAAAGCGAATACAGCGAGCGCAGCCATCACCCTCTCCCCGCTCCCCCACCACGACATTTCCGAGAATGGGATCGAAGAATGCACATATCGTCGAGCCATTACTCCGTAACCTCGGGCTTCACAAAAGTCTCCCTGGACAATTCCTGCTGGGAAGACATGACCCCGGAGGACCTGAAGGAACTGGAGAAGCGCACGGGTGCTTCAACGGCGGCGGCATCCGCGAACGGAAATACGAAGCGATGGTCGTTCAATTCCATGCATAGAATGTTCGGCAGGACTCCCAGGATGGAGTCCACGGTCAGTGTTAATATTACTAGGGCGCTTACGCCGGGGACGTTGGCGGAGTGCGTGGATGGTTCTGGAGCAGCATTGTACGAGGCTGTTTTCTCTATCGGCGGAATGACATGCGCTTCTTGCTCGAATCGGATCACGGAGGCCGTCGAGAGTCTGAGGTGGGTGCAGAGCGTGAGGGTGGATTTACTAAGTAATAGTGCGACGGTGGTGTTCGATGGGATGGGGTGTGGTGGGGCAGAGGTTGGTGCCGAGGCGATACTGCAACAGGTGGAAGATACTGGGTACGACTGCACACTCGAAGAGCTCGACGTAGCGGGATCACGGAAACAGAAACCGGAGCGCGGAACCGTTGGCGCTGAACGAACGGTCTCATTGAAAGTCGATGGAATGTCATGCACCGGCTGCGCAGAAAAAGTCGCTGAGGTCGTTGGATTCTCGTTCCCCGATCATGTGCTGGAGGTCGAGTCACCGCCCATCACTCTCACATCCCCAGTCATACACGTTCGATATAAACCGCAGCCACCGGAATTCACTGTGCGACACATCGCATCTGTGATTTCTTCCATTTCTCCAGACTTTGTAGTATCGGTGTACCACCCGCCCACCATCGAGGACCGCTCGCGCCAACTCCAGCAAGTGGAGCAATGGCGGATCCTCCTGCGATTAATCTTCTGTTTGGCAATCGCGATTCCAACGTTCCTGATCGGGATTGTCTGGATGACATTTATGCCTGAAAACGACCCCGTACGGAAAGCCCTTAGCAAACCGATGTGGGCGGGCCGTTCTACTAGAATGGAATGGGCGCTCTTCTTCCTAGCTACCCCCGTCATGTTCCTCATCGCCGATGTATTTCATAAACGAGCAATTAGGGATATTAGAGCGCTCTGGAGAAAAGGGAGTCCAACACCGGTGTTGCGCAGATTCTACAGGTTCGGGAGTATGAACTTGTTGATCTCTCTCGGAGTTTCGATATCATATTTCGCTAGTTTGGTACTGTTGGGGATCAATGCTGCTAGCAAGCCTGTCGTGCGGCCGAATTACGGACTACAGGAGAGGAGGATGAACACTTATACATATTTCGACTCTACCGTGTTTTTGACGATGTTTTTGTTGATAGGTACATTCTTTAGCTAATCCCATTGCTCCTAGAGTAACCGCTGATGATAGTAACCATAGGCCGCTCCCTAGAAGCTTATAGTAAGCGCAAGACCGCCGAAGCCGTCAACATCCTTGGAAAACTCCGCCCCGCAGAAGCCTTTTTAGTAGTTCACGCCAGTCAAACAACCAGAGGTGTCGACCACTCAACATTCAAAGCCGGAAAAACTCTCGAACCCGTCAGCCAGAACGATCCCAGCAATAGCACGTACGAGGATAACCGCCTCTGGAGAATCAAGGCGGTGCCAATGGACCAGCTTGAAGTCGGCGACATCGTAAGCGTAGTTCGTGGCTCCTCGCCACCCGCCGATGGCACAATCATTTCCGGAGTCTCGCAATTCGACGAGAGATCTTTGACGGGTGAGACCAAGCCCGTGCCAAAGATCGAAGGCGATATGCTCCTTTCCGGAACCATAAACCAAGGCAAGGCGATCAACATGCGAGTAGAGAGCATCGGTAGCGACACAATGTTATCGCAAATTGTCAATGTGCTGCGCGAGGGGCAGACTCGGCGTGCGCCGATTGAGCGGCTAGCAGACGTAATTACTGGTTACTTCGTTCCGATAGTAACGCTTGTGGCTTTCCTCACTTGGATCATCTGGCTATCGCTCGGGGCTACGGGCAGGTTGCCAGAAAAGTACCTAGACATCCAATATGGCGGATGGTCAGCTTGGTCCCTCAGCTTTGCCATCGCAGTTTTCGTGATCGCCTGCCCTTGCAGTATCGGTCTCGCAGCGCCAACAGCACTATACGTAGGTTCAGGACTCGCAGCCAAGTTCGGTATCCTACCAAAAGGCGGTGGGGAAGCATTCCAGGAGGCGGCATGGCTGGATTGCATTGTATTCAGTAAAACTGGCACACTCACGCAAGGCAATGACCCAAAGGTGACGGACGAATTGATGCTCGTCGGCGCTGGTGAAGACAGAAGAATGGCTTATGCAGTTGCTCAACAACTCGAAGAGAGCTCTTCACATCCACTCTCAAGAGCTATCATTACCTACTGCGAGAGGAAAGACAAAATCCCCATCACAATGTGGGATATCGAGGAGGTTCCCGGCCGCGGCCTCAGCGGAGTTTTCAAGATCGCGAACAATAAGGCGGATGTGTTCGAAGCGCTCTTCGGGAGTGAGCGGTTTATGGAAGAGAATGGAGTCCTGGACATGGCTTATCACGATCAGGTGCTTTCTTCTTGGAAGTCCTGCGGGAAGAGTGTGGTGCTTCTCGCCATTAGGAAACAGGCGGTTAGTGAGAAGGCCTATGACAGTCGCTTTAGGCTTTCTGCGCTGTTTGCTGCGGCAGATATTATCCGCCCGGAAGCACCGGAGGTGGTTAGAAAGTTGCAGGAGTCTGGGATAGGCGTGTGGATGATTTCTGGGGATAATACTACAACGGCGATATCTGTTGCTTCGATGGTCGGGATTCCGAGGGAACATGTTATCTCGGGGGTTCATCCGGCGGAAAAGGTACCCCCCGCTCTTCTGCTCTTTGCTACCCTGTACTAACGCAGATATCTAGGCAGAGAAAATAACCTGGTTGCAAGCCACCGCTCCCCGCCGCACCCGCCCACCGCTCTTCCCCTCCCTTCCCAGAGTCCCATTCCTCCGTTTCCTGCCTCGCCTTCCGTCAATCCCATTTTTTCAGCCCTCGTCCTCCTCAATCCGCGCCTCTCCCACAGCCACCAAATCTCGAGCGACTATCGCTCTAGTAGGCGACGGCATAAACGATGCTCCAGCGCTCTCGATATCATCCGTTGGCATATCGATGAATAGTGCGACAGACGTGAACATCACATCCGCCAAGTTCATCCTCGTATCATCGAACTTGAACAGTCTGATCACGCTTACACAGCTGGCGAGCTTTGTCTTTCGCAGAGTTAAGGTGAATTTTATGTGGGCTTGTGTGTATAATGTTCTCGCAGTCCCACTGGCCGCGGGCGCACTATATACTAGTGCGGGGATAAGGGTGGGGCCGGTATGGGCCGCGGGGATCATGGCTTTTAGGTATGTTGTTTTTTGTCTCTTCGCTTGGAGATGTAGTGAGTGCTGATGGCTAACCTTGGTATCCTAGTTCTTTGAGTGTGGTATGCAGTTCATTATTGATGAAGACAGAGTGGTGGGGTGTCGGATTTCGAAGGAAGTAGATGTAGATATTACGTGTCTCGGGTGGCGAAGATAGGGAGGGTACATTAGTGAGGGTGAGGGATGTTCATTACATGACTTATGACTTATGACTATGATTATGATGGTGGATTGAATATCGATTTTGTAAGCGTATAGTACAGGAGAAGCGAGATTGAAGGTGGTGCAATTGAAATTATTACTTGTGATTGACGCGGTAGATGTTTATAGATATATTCTAAGTCTCTTGCTGAATAATTACTTGAGACGTGCTAGCCCTTAGTGGACGAAAGCAATCTGAAGAGAATACGGAGAATTCTGGGTTTTCGGTAGTGATATTTCTCGAGCATATACAGTTATCGGGGAAGGGAGGGACTCAGCGAAGATGGAAACGAAATGGGAAACCTGTCGTGAGCCAAAAAAAAAAGTCTTAAGAGTCTAGGGAAACAAGCTGAGGAACAGGGGGGACGCGATGGCAAAAGCTCAAATGTGACCAGTAGATACATTTGGGGAGTCCAGTGGAGTCACTGGGGTTCCCAACAGATAACAGAAGCGTTCGTAGCTCTGATTGGATTGCTGTTGACTTAAGGGCCGGGTGATATTCTATGATTCACAGAGGACGGGGAGTGTTGAACGGGGTCGGTTATCCGGGAGCGCAGACCGAGGCAAAACAAGCCCATAGTAGAAAGGGATAAACCGAAGTAAGGGCAATTAGTTCCAGAGGCTTTCAGTAGACTCTTCTCTCTCTCACTCTTGAGGCCCGGTCCAAGCACAACCTGTTGCCATAGGCTACTTTATTGTTTCCTTTGTTGTTTAAGCTTTTCTTTGTTTCCAGGCATAAGCCTAGCATTGTCTTCCTTGTCACTATTCTGCGCACACTGTGTATGTGTGAGAAGGGTGGCTATAGGGGCGTTGTGTCTGTCATTGTGTATTGAGATAGGTCAACGAATTAACTGTTCTGCTGCTCAAAAACCTGCGCGATTTCACACAACCACACTCCCATGGAACCCCGATCGAGCAAAATGTGCTCGAAGGAGTACGGGAGCTGGTCGCCGGACCGTGCTCGAGTACTGGTACTACCAAGCTGAGACACTATCGACGCAACAGCCCACCCAAAACAGCCAAACTCCCGTACCCGAAGCGTAAAACAATATCTGCGGAACCAAAGTGAAGGGAGTACAGACACCACGTAACCCACACACACCAAACCAACAACCCACTAGAGGTGTTTTCCCTCACCACAGCTTTAATCATCCCTTACCTATCCCCCAGATTGTGCTCCTAAGAACAGAGCCGACCATCTCCAAGCAGAGTTGAACAAGGTTCCCTCAAAACAGCACATAAACACCGAGCTAGCGTGGTATTTAGAAGCTCTGTGCTTCCAGACAGAAGTTATGTGGAGAAATACTATGTTAAGAGTGGATCCGTGGCCATAGACATGGCAGTGTGCAGACCTGGATCTTTTCTTTTAGTGTGGAGAGAGGGGGATTAACAAGCCGGATGCTGCCGTATTTCTATGAATGACGGAATACACCCAGATATTAGCAATTGGTTTACTATTCCCTCATTTTCTGCCAGGCTTCGCCATAGGTACTAGGACAGAAATGTGTTGCGATATGCTACTCTATTGTTTTCTTTGTTGTTTTAGCTTTTCTTTGTTCCCAGGCACTAGCCTAGAATTGTCTTCCTTGTCACTAGTTTGCGCACACTGTGTATGTGCAATGTGCGAGAAGGGTGGCCATATGAGAGTTGTGTCTGTCATTGTGTATCGAGATAGGTCGATGAATCAACTATTCCGCAGCTCAAAACCCTCGCGATTTCACAAAATGCTGGCATTGCATCAACGAGTGATGGTTCGTGAACATATCGTTATGACCTTTTGCCACTCTCGGTTGCCGGTTTCTAGTGAACGCGGGGGTCTTCGCGTTGAGGCTGTTTGGAGGAATTCTGAGGGCGTTGGCAGAGTATGAGATTGGCTGTCTGCGTAGCGTGGGCTCGATACTGCCCCTAGAGCAGTGATCACAAGCAGCCAGTCAGTCAGGTCAGGCCCAGGCCTTTTCAGAGATGACCAGGCGGGGCTGTGAGAAAACAGCTTTCCGAAACCAAAATCGAGCCCGGCCTAACTTTAGGTTCCCCACAGGCTTCAAGTTATGGGTGATAGCAGGTTTCAACACTGACCCGAATATCATAAGTAAAAAATGGCTTTCTAAGTATTAGGGTCAGGGTAAAACACGTTATCACTCATGACCCTATGTTGACTTTATGGGAACTATCATAATATCATAGTGACATTTCATATCATACCAACTGAGTCGAGTGAGAGCGGGGATCAGGGCCAAGCAGGAGAGGGTCACAAGGTTATTATATGATATATGCTCATACAGCCATGGAGGCCGCAAGCTCAGTTCTAGCACCTGGCCTTTATGCATTATTACTCTTTGAAATGGCCTGACTCCTACTGCCTTAGTCCCCCTGCCCTTCTCCATCACTTCTATCGCTCTTCTTCTTTTGCCTAGGGATAATAGCTTCCTGGTCTTCGGGCTCTTTCGATAACTCATCTTGTCTAGAAAGGCTAGGTAAATAACAGCAGAAACGAAATCCTGAATACGACCGACCAAATTGTCTCTGCACTCTCATTCAGGCACTACCACCTTACCACCCTAAGCCCAACCCACTCTTGGGCCTAAGATGAGAGTCCTATCAAAGGCTCGAGAAACCCGAGCCTAGCTCGAAAGGAAGGCATCATAGTCTTGAGCCGGCTCACCTCATAAGGATGGCAGGATCATAAGACTCGGGCAGGATCATAGCTATCCCGTCTTGTATCAAACTTAGGCCGTGCATGAAAGGAAGTAGAAATTTAACACATTGCCAGCCTTTGGTTTCCGCAGGTAACAGAAGAGCAATTGTCTCCACTGATAGCCCTGTGGACAGAATCCCAACTTTTTTCAAAGCCCCCGCGATGAATTATCCCCAGAGTGCAGTCCTGGCAACGAAAGAAATGTGCCCACTCCCAGGTTTTCGGTATTGTACCAAACACCAATTTTCCACACCAAAGAAATGGGAGATTCAGGAGTTCTTTTTCTATAAAGCTCGACCCAAGGATGCACATACTTAAATTCCAAGCCACAAAATCGTTTCACGGGACCTAAGAGTATGAGCTTTAAAGGGGAAAGGTGAAATCAGCACTGGGATCTCGATTCTGTGTAGGATTTTGCATGGCAACAAAGCTAGCTTCACGCCTCTGTATCAGGAATTAGGGTAATCGATAAAATTTAAAAGTTCAGAATTCTAAAGTCCCTACGGCTACCTCCCATGTTATCAGAGTTGGGAGAGTGAGATTGCCTGTGGTCGCTTGTAGTGGCTAATTGAAAATAGGAACTGTGAATGGAAAACCTGAGGGGGTACACTTCTTTTGTTACCAGCTCGTACGACACAGCCCAATAACTATTCTAAAGTGAGATTCTAATATGCCTTTGAAATATCTACAAATAAAGCGTTCCAACACAGTAAGTGTACGCACACATGAACCCAGCCCAATGTCGTGATCAACCATGGACATATTCCAGAGCATCCCGGACAAGAGTATGACGCTCTGGAGGTTCGAACGATCTGTCCTCTATCGCATCTGCGTATCTCTTCAGTCTATCCAGCAAAGTCATATCAATATCTGTTATAATAGACTGCGCCCCTAGGCCCATATAGCCACGCTCCATCTTGTCAACCTCGCCGATGATTGACCGCAGTATTTCCATCGTCTTCTGGCTACCCTCAACGCCATTGATTTCCATCTCGTCCACCAATTCGACAATCTTGGAAACATCCCTATACGCTTCCCACTTTGTCTGGAGCATCTCATTGTAAGCTCCGGGTGAGCATCCAACAACGTAAGACTCAGCTCCTAGCCCCTTCACCCGCTCAAAAAGCGACATTGCGCCCACGAGGTCATTGAAGCTTTGCCGGAAAGTTATCATGCCCTCAACTAACAAGTCTGCGTATACTGCAGACGGGATCTTTCGCTCGCTCTCGGCATCCTGACTAGAGACCATGCCGAAGAGATTCTTATCCAGCCACTTTAACAGCTCCCAGTCATTCTCGCACTTTTTCATGTCGTCAATCAAGTGCCCAAATATCTTGGCTCTGTTTAGCTCCGCCTCGATTCCCTCTTTTGTCTGCGGGCGCGATTTCAACCCTGCCGCTTGGGCAGCTGCAGCGCGAACGGCAAGAGGGTACTCCTTATTATCGCTTGCTTTCACGAGCCCAACAGTGGTAGAGGGTCGATCGATAACACCCCTTGGTCCAAAAGAAATCACGTTCCCATTCGCCAACGGTCCAACGGCTGACTCGAAAAGTTCTGTAAGAGCACTGCTGGGAAAAGACCGCCCGGATTCCCTTAGTTGTGGGTCGAAGGAAGACTTTTCCGACAGGATTGTTTCGAAAATTTTAGTGAAGATCTCTCTTTCTCTCTCGGTTATTGTGCTATTTGGCTGCAACCGGTCCCGCACAGGGGTTGGAGGAAGGTAAGGCACTTTAGGTCGAGGTGGGGGAGTAGCCCGTAGCAAGAACGCCCATGGATCCTCGCCTCCTGACTCGGGATCGGACGTGTAGCGATCATTAGAAAATGGTAGGTATTCGTCCGCCTCCCTGAGGGATTCTCTCCGATAGTTTGTAACGCATCTCGAAGGGTAAAGGAATGGTAAAGGTAGAAGAGGCACCATAGAAACGTGAATAGAGGAATTGACAGCCAATAATGGTCTAAATGTCAAAATCGAGAGAGTGAAGGGCTTGCATCGACTCATAATTGTCCACAGAGGAGGCAGGGAGTAGGCGGGGGGGAGGTGGGGGGAGGAATCGAAGGAGTTTCTGACGGCGACTGACCTATTTTTTTTCCTCTGATGTGCTAGGTGAAGACATTTATGATACTAGCAGTCGGACTGCTGAAGAGCTGTGGCGCTGATGCTGACTAAGCCACCAATTACCCTTCCAACAGATTTTACTGGGACAGCCACACGCTACCACGCGTAAACTGGTTCTGTTCCCACGCGCTCTCTCGCTGACTCTGCAGTATCAGACTGTACTATACCCTATCCTGATAAAGGCCCATTCTCCTCGCCCATTCAAAACCCACTACAAAACCTTGCCTCTAAGCACCATTCACAGGTCTATCGCCCATACATACACTCATACATACACCGCACAACTCACCAAATAAGTCGTTATGGAGGACTCAAACGAATACGAGCGACTCCGTCAAGAAAACATTCTAAAAAACAAAGAGTTACTCCTGCAACTCCAACTCGACGCCGCCTCCGTCGGTGCCACCAAAAAAGCTGCAAAATCGTCCCGTGGCAGCACTAGCAAACTAAAGAATCGAAACGTAAAGAAAGAATCCCAAAGTCCTTTGCCCAGAAGAAAGTCTTCTCGTCTTGCCGGTTTGCCAGCCGATTCTGAGGTCGCTAAGAGAAAGTACGAGGAGGGTATTGCCGCCCTTCAGGAGGAAGAGAGGGCCAAGAGAGCAAGAGTCGCCGGAGATCTAAGCTTTGAAATTACACAAGGTTTGGTTGATATTGCTAAGAGCGCTAGGTCTGAGAGGACATTTACGGATGAAAATGTCCAGGAAACTACGGATAAGGATTTGAGAGCGATGAGGCAGAAGATGATGGGTTTGAGACTTTATGACGAGCACCTTCCGAATGGTAAGTTAGCCAAAGAGACAAAAAATTCACAATGTATGAATCGGAACGTGAGTTCAAGTTAATTGATGCGACTGATTAGATATTAAAATTTGTCCTGAGCGCATAGTAAGGACCCTCTCCCTCCCCGCTACCACGGGAATGATAATATCTTACTCTAGTCACCTAGTATCACATAGGATTCCATCCAACGGCAGAGAAGCAGCTAATCTTTGCTGGCGACAAGGCAAGACCCCAAGACCCCACCCGTACATTGAATTCCGCCATTAACTGCTTTCACTCCAGCTGGGAACCCTCGGTATATTCGACGCCCAATCTAGCAAAGAGGACGAAGACGGAAATCCGATAGCCGATGTTAGTCAATATAAGGTGCACTCTCGATCAATATCCACCTTTGCTTTCGACCCCGTCTCTGCCACAAGCCTTTACACATCTTCCTATGACGGGAGTATACGAAAATTCGATCTGGCCACTGGTGTGGCTTCTGAAGTTTTCGTTGCTGAAGACGGTGATGCGTTGAGTGGTGTTGAAGTTCATGATGGCAACATGCTTTACTTTTCCACCTTAGACGGTCTTTTCGGCAGACGGGACCTAAGGCAGAAGAAGACAGACATATGGACCCTACATGAGAAGAAAATAGGAGGCTTTTCCATGCACCCACGTGCTCCTCATCTTATTGCTACTGGTGTAAGTGGTGTCTCCCATATCCCAACTTCCTACACTAACCTGAAATAACAGTCTCTAGACCGCACTCTCAAAATTTGGGACCTTCGAAAAGTCGTCAAAACCTCCGAATACCGAACTCTCGCATTAGTAGCTGAACACCCTAGCAGACTAAGCGTCAGTTGTGCCCTCTGGTCGTCAAGCGGAAGCCTAGCGACAACCTCCTACGACAATACTGTTAAGATCTATAAATTCCCTGACGCCATTAAATGGGGTCCTACCAGCAATTTTGGAACAATCCAACCAGACGTGACTATTAATCACAATAATCAGACCGGCAGGCACGTCCTTCTCCTCCCCATTCCCCCGTTAGCCTGTGCTAACACATGCTATAGATGGGTTACCATCCTTCGTGCCCAGTGGCAGAAAGCGCCCCCCAACGGGCAGCAAAAGTTCGTCATAGCAAATATGGACCGATTCCTAGACATCTACTCGGAGAACGGCGAGCAACTAGCTCAACTCTCAGATGAGAACGTTACAGCTGTTCCCGCGTCAGCCCAATTCCACCCGACCCGGGATTGGATTGCTGGCGGGACTGCCAGTGGCAAGGCGGTCCTATTTGTTTAGTTTGTATGTGAGCAACAGAAAGGGAACACCAATATTATAATAATTCGGAGAACCGGTGAGGTTACGGTCCTATCATCTACTGTGACAATGGGGAAGTGGAGGCTGGTTTGGTTTTATAGCTTTGACTTGATTTGCGCTCGGGTTCGAGGGCGGAAAGAGGAATCTTTTTTTCATTCTTTTTTTCCACCTCTTTCCCAAAAATGATGGATCGTGGGTTGTGGGAAGGTCTTATGTACACTATAATAGCTAGTAGTTGTCCTCGATTTCCTTGTGGGTCAGTCGGCGCCCTTATGCACGACATTTTGAAATAGCTTTGCGACTTTACGTTGTCGGTGCAGGGGGGAATTAAGCTGCCTTCCCTCCAGCAAATTTCAAGGGCCAGCCACATAGTAAGGCTAGTGTTGTAGCGACTCCCAGGTGACGAGTGACCGTCCATGACATCCCTCAACCCCAGCCGCTTCGTAGCCAAGCCAGGCAATCCTATTTCTGTCGCAAGATTGAGTTGATAAATTGGCTCTCACCTCCCGCTCATTCACAGTATTTACAAACCCTTCTCCCCGTGATTCAACTGCTGGAACTGCCCAAATATTGTTCATAATACTGCCTGGTATCCCCCCCCCCTGACAAGCTGGCAATAGAAAAAAAATTCTTTTCAAGGAACTACTGGCCTTATGCAGATGGGACCTTACAGAGGTACAGCTCCTAACTTTTGCAGCAAGGATGCTAGGCTAGCAGGGGGCGAGAGTAGGGGATTGGGTATGATTACAGAATCGGGTATGCTGGCTTCAGCCACACCCTTTGCTATATAGCAAGATATACAGGTACTGTGCCCGGGGATATGTTTTCGCACACGGCAGGATAATTAACCAGCAAATAGTCCCTGTCTGGTAAGAAAGCTTATTCATGGGCACTTGTGCAAAGCATAGGCGTTGTACCTCCGTTGTTTAATAATCAGTTATTTCCCAAATCCAGCCATCTGAATCGCTTCTAATCTCCTCCCTCGTAGTTGCTATAGCCCTCTGTGTTATATGCCAAGCTGGTTTAAGTTGCGCCCTTACAAAGACACCCCGAGTGATACCAGGTGATTTATCAAATAACTCCACTCCCTGTATGACAAACTATAAAGTTGACTTGAGGCCTCGGATCCCTAACTGACTCTAAAGCTTATCCCCTTTCTCTAGAAAGTGCCGATACGCGCTTCCTTTTACTTCTCCCCTCCCTACCAGCAGCCCTCGCCTACCCCAGTCACCTACCCAAGGACAATCCTTCAATCCCTTTATTTTTCTCTCCCTTTTAGATATTTCCTCAGTATCATACCTCCAAGAGTGCAAACGCCTGAACTCGCTTTGGATAAGGTCTCATATACACTCGTGTTCCACCCTCCTCTTCCTCTTGATAGATCATTGCCGGCTTCCTCTATAGCATCAGGGAGGACAACCCTCTATTTTAAATAGAGGGAGGATCCAGGACAACTGACCACATACCATGCATCCCGAAGTGCTGACATGGAATCACCACATCTTTGCCAAGTCCAAGCACCTTAACGAGACGCTTAGCGGCAGTCGGTCGATGCACCTCTCCGGTGCGGATGCTCACGTCAGAACTTTACCTGCTACCACAACCTAAGGAGGGCAGTAGCTCAGGTGACGCCATTCCCCCGATCGTGAGATAATATTAGGCAAGAATGCGGCACCCGAGGTCACCATTCGAGGCCCATCAGGGCGGGTATTTCCCATGGATGTGGGGTGGCACACCCCCACCCCGGCTCCCTGCAGAAATTCCTGTCTGTGGTTGCCAGGTCCTTTGATTTTTAGATTTAGCGAGTTATCCGGAAGATCCTTTTGATACCTGCCCAGGGTATATCAAGGATCCTGAGAAATGGGCTGCGTGTGGGTTTCGATGAAGCCAAGCATTCAGTCTGTCCATCTCAGATCTAGCGGGCAGGATTTGACAAGTGCCTGAGGTCGACTGGCCGCTCCATGGTGTCTTATATTGTCAAATATAATATGATACCCCTAAACATGATCGGCCGGGTATACGGATAGCTAAAGAGCTGCGAGGCTTATCATCACCCTCTCTACAAATGGTGGAAGACTAAAGACTTTCTTTTACATGGCTGCTCCAAAGATTCACTCTCGACCGGAAGGGCAAACTAGAAACCGAGCAAACACTCCCTGCCTCGCACCCCCTAGCTACATTTCTTTGTCGTGGAAAGAGTGTTTGTGTCTGTAGTGGTTATGATTGTTAGGGTGGTTTCCTTAGTCCATAATGGAGCAATTCTGCAGCTTCAAACTATGCCCTGGTAGATCGCAGTAAGGTTACCATATATGGATTAGCATTCCTGGAAAAAATGTTGGTTTTGCTCGATACCCTACCTCTACACAGTTCTAGTCTCGAACTATGAGTGCAGACTTCCTAGGGATCATCATTGCTTATCGGGTATAAAAGTAACTTCTTAGCGGCACCCCACGGTACCAATTGAGCTATAATCGATATCATAGCAAGCTTGCTCTCGCTCTAGTCTTCAACGGTAAGTACTCGAAATATAAGAACTTTCTCCCTACAATCACTCACAAATAGAAATTAACCTGGCACACCGAAAGTCATTATCAAGCCCAGCTTTTTTAGGTCCTCGCTCACACGCAGGTCCCAACGTATAACACAACCCCCGGGAAGTAGATGCCCCGAGCAAAGTAAAGAATGTTATCGCTTTTGGCAATTATGATAGTACGACACACCGGTAGCAAAAGTTTCCGAAATCATATGACCCGATAAGCAGAGGGGCTGCTCTCTGGAGCGAAGCTTTTCTTTTTGATACCGTTTTTCTGTCTCACCTTTGGCTATGCCCCGAAGCTGCCGTATTGCCCACAGCATTTCTGATGGGAGCGCCGCCAAACATAGACAAGGTTCTGACACTCTGTGGCCACTGGAATCTCCATTCCCCCCGATCAAGTGAAAAAAATACCCAGCACAGGTACCAGGATACGATCAAGAACATAGGGAATCACTGACTCAGATTGATGGATGGTTAGGAATAGCGTAGGAGATATTCTGCTTATAAACACTTAGTTTAGCCCTAGGGCTCATGGAGGATTTGAGGTCATGTCACTTTGCCGGGTACACAGCGATCCCACCAGCATTCAAGTATTAACTGGACTTCAGCGAATATGGAGGCGCCAAAAGTTGTGCAGCTGGCCGAGGGACCAACATTAGCATGAGGAAGAGCAAGGGAAGGCACCCAGTAGCCCACATACCAAGAAGGAGCCCAGCGGGCCTATGTGCATTGGCAGTTGAAGGTTGTGTCAGATGTATGGGGGAGCGATAGGTATAGGACGGGCGTGAGCACCAGGAGCAAACAGGCCTCGAAGAAATAAATCTATAATTACCAGTCACTGCCTACTTACTAGCCATAATATCACCTAATTCTCGGAGGGGCACCGCAGCTGCTCCTGCGATATTAGCAAGAAAAAACGATTCGCTGGTTGGTTGGTTTGGCTACGGGGGGAAAGGGATTGTACGAAAGTGTACCATACCAGTACTCCAGCTGGCCAGCTCAAGACCCTTACGCACTCATGTGCTGAATGGAGAGATTCAAGTGCTACATCGAAGCACTTATGACGGTCCTATATACTGGGATTAATTATATCTTAGACTTGGCCAAGTATAGTGACAGGGGACACCCAGCGGAGTGATTTCTTGTGATTCCTTGTTGCAAGCCCCTCACAGCCCAGGCCCGGGTCGACGCTTGCTATTATAGCCCATACCATGTGTCCCCTCCTTCAGGGAAGAGAACCCGAACCGCATTACCGACAACATCTCTCAGGAAAAATCTCGTGGGCGAGCCCTATGGCATTGAACCGAATGGTAAAGTTCTCAGGCCAGGTCTTGATAGAAAGTTAAGCACTGCTATATACGACTCCCACAGTGCCTATATGTTCATACGACACCTAACTCTTCTGAGAAATAGTGACTTTTAACCCCCAAGGCCAACAGCCGTGAAAAAAGGGTAGTCTAGTTCGGTGGACAACCACCCTCACAGAGCAATCCACTCACTTTCAAACAAGAGCCTGGACTTGCAGTTATCATACTTTTCCAATTCAAAGAAGGGAAACAAACAACTTCTTCTCCTTTTATAATAATAATAATTATTATCATAATCCCTGACTTATTTTCCTTCCTTCTACTGTTACCCCCCAACTGCAGACCTCACTCACCCCAAGCCTCCGTCCGATCCAGAGTCGTATTACATATGCCACCCCAGATCAAGACCAACCCCCTATCCCCGCCGGGCAGAAACCTCCACCCTTACTGCCACACTCCACCCGACCGATTTTTTGGTGTCAAATTCATTCCGGGGGAGAATTCAAACTCCTAGTCTCCTACTAGTTGTACCAGCAAGGTCCTTCACGTTATATCAGTATGAAAGCGAATGCCTATCACCCCGCTCGTAGGTGGATTGGATTTTTTTTTTGTTCCGTCTGAGCTTAGGAGCAACGGCTTCATATTATTAAGAGTCGAACTAGTCCTCAATATAGATTCATACGGCGTTCCTCGGGGGGAAGAGAGGCTGCCAACACGGATGCTAATAGCTGATGACAGGACCCCCGGTGGTCCTGGAGGACTGGTCACAGCGGGGAGATTAACGGCGAAGAATGTGAAAGGGGGTAGGCTCGGCTGCGAGCAGGGCGGGGGGTTCTGAGGGGGGTTATGGATTACGAGTGGACAGTAAGGCTGAAGGCTGTCAGGTATCCGTACGGTAATTGATAAGTGCACAACAGAAGAGTACAATGACACAACATTCATGGCTTATGGTAATCTCGTTCAGGACACTGCGTCCAACCCCTGTGTCAGGCGCCACTAGCTATGCACTTCTAAGTAGTCCAATTGCACGTAACTGACTTCCTACAATCAGTGGGAATTTCTTAACAGAGGACAACAGTGGCGTTATTAAACTGTGCATAGGCCTAAATTCATAGCACACGTAGAATGGGTTCGTGATTCCCAGTACTAGTACAGCATGGCTAACTCTCGAAAGTAGGTCAACACATTTTCCGAGTGAGATCGTATGATTATATCTCCACAATTCAGCAACACCAAATGGTTAGATATCCCAGAGTATTTTTCACATAAAGCCAAACGACTCGAATCTCCCAAGAAGACCTCCCATCCACCCATTCTAAGGCTAAGAAAACATCACGCTCATTAACCGTAACACATTGAACAAGGAAAAATAAAATAAAACACGACAAAAAAATAAACGCGGAGAAACTATTCAACCCCAACACATATTGCGGCTGGGCGCAACCGTAGGCACCTGTCCAAGGACAAACGAACCCGTAGAAAACATGGCCTGTTCCTCGGGCGTGTACTCAATAACCGGATCATCCCACTTCTTGGCCTTTTGCTGCTCGCGAAGTTGCGGGTTTACCTCGTGCGTCTGCGAAGCGGAAGAAGAAGCTTGCCCCTGTCGAGCAGCCTGGAAGGGGTTTTGTGAACTGAAGGGCGATGGCTGCGGGGCCGGTGAGCCAAAGGTGTTTACAGGCTGGGTTGGCTGACCGAATGGGGAAGAGGTGGGTGCTTGGGCCGGCCCCTGAGGCGCTTGCGAGAAGGGGGTGCTTGTAGATTGCTGCTGCTGCTGGCCCTGTTGGAAGGGGTTTGCGCTTGAGAATGGCGACGCACTGGCTTGAGTTGCCTGAGCTTGGTGGAACGGGCCCGCAGCGCCTTGTTGTTGAGGTGGAGATCCAAATGGGTTCGTAGATGAGGCAGTCTGAGATTGTGGGGGTTGGCCAAACGCTTGCGTAGGGGCAACTTGACTAAATGGGGTAGCTGTGGATGATCCGGCCACTTGGGCGAATGGGCTGGCTGAAGCTGCTGCAAAAGGCGATGACTGGGTTTGGGAGAAGGCAGGTTGTCCAAACGCTGGTTGGCCGAATGTCGGTTTTGGCCCACTGGACACTCCGAATGCCGGTTGGCCAAAGGTAGGCGTTGCTTGAGTGCTGGACTGACCAAAAGCCGATGACGGAGTTGGGGTAGAGTTTGAGGCCGCTGCGGCAAAGGGTGAAGGCTGTGATCCCAAAGACGAGGACTGACCAAAGGCCGGTTGTCCAAATGCTGGTTGCCCAAAAGCTGGTCTACCAAATGCGCTCTGAGGCTGCGATGGGGTCCCAAAGGCTGGTTGTCCAAATGCCGGTGCCGCTGAGGCTGTCGGTTGCTGTGCGGTTTGCTGTGCTACCTGCTGTCCGAATGGACTTTGACCAAACGCTGGGGTGGGTCGGGCCCCAAAGGCAGGCGTGGAAAATGCAGAGCCGAAGCCCGAAGTAGACTGAGGTTGCTGAACTTGACCGAAAGGGGACGGTGATGCCTGAGATGGGCCCGAGCCAGCGCCCATACCTTGCTGTGTATTCTACTTCAATCAGTATGGGCTGGGGGAAAGACAGCTCCTCATAAAGTCGATGTTGTGAGACCCACCTGACCACCAAATGGCGAAGCCTGCTGCTGGCTGGAAGCCTGAGATGAGTTGTACTTTGATGGCGCGCCTTGTGCATTCCTAAGAAATTCAATAGCACCCGGGATGTTATCACGTATATTTCTGATTTGTAATGAAGCTTCGCTCGTCAATCTGTTCCATTCCGCCTCCTAGAGCTCGGTCAGCTTTAGCCAGCGCAATAGTTGGAAAATGCCAGCTCCGTACATATGCCTGTGGAGCCCCTTCGGCTCGCAACCTGTAGGCCATGACACGCGCTTCCTCTGGGGAGACATCTTTCCCATCGATCAACTGAGCTGGTGAATCCTTGCTGGGGGCATAGCTAGATAGGTACCAGATAGGCCGTTCGTTAAGATCTGACCTAATTGTATCCGCGCTTGGGAGAGTGAAGCTAGAATTCTCGGTCAGTCCCATAGCTTGATCAGGCTTTCATTTGATCACAAGAATAGAAATCAATTCTTCTTTCGGCTCCTCGGTCTCAAACGATCTGTAATCTCTCCGAGATGTGGCGATGATCCATGTAGTAAATCAAAGCGGAGGGGAGAAATAATGCTTTTGGAAGTTTGGAAGAGAAGGGAAGAGGAAGGGGAGCCTACCCGTCCGTTAGCTTTGTTTGGGTGCCTCCACCACCGAAACCTATAGAATAGTCAGCCTGGGAAGGGTGGGGGGCAAGGGTATCGGAGACAAATAATTGGAGAATAACAAACCATTACGAGCTCCACCAAAAGCGTTAGGGGTCGAGGTAGCGGCGCCCGGGTGCAGGAAATTGCAGTTGGAACCAAATTTACAGTGACCCCGCTGGAAGTATCTGCAAACTTGTGACATTTTGAAAGTAACGATGCAGGCAACACGCCGTTAGGTGATGGAGGTCAGTATTCTCGACGCGTGATATTGTGGAGAGGTTGTGGTGAGTATAGGTTTTCGAGGGAGATGGCGCCGGAACCTTTATCGAGTACAGTACGGTAGCGCATGAGTTGAAGAGTTGAGGCTCTGCAAGGGAAACAAAGTCCCTTCATCCGTGACTAGCAGGACAAGCTATCATTGAGTCCACGCCTGCATACAGGTACAGTATGGTGACGAAAACCTTTAACCGGGGCACTTTCCAGCCCGAAAATGCCCAACTTCAAACTGCTAAGGATCCTCAGCAGCGAACTTTATTTTTTGTTCGCTCTCTATTCTTCAATAAGCGGTAAGCTGGAGATTCAGAAAATATAAAGATTTTTTAAAATATATTAGCTCTTGGGTAAGTAATAGGGACTCAAAGCCCGGGACGAGCCAAACCAAATGTTAAACCCCAGTTATTTGCTGTTAAAGCTGTCAAGAATCACGGTTAATGGGCCAAGAAAGATACAATAACTGGTTCTTAACCGCATAGTGCCACAAATCAACATGTTTTACTAAGCAAAATGAAACTCACTGGTGTTCTAGTTTAAGGCTTCTTTCACCAGATTGCACCGTGCTCTAGGGAAGAGTTTATCCACAGAGACTCGAGGGCTCCAGGCTCGGCAACACCCTGTCAGCCTCCATGCGGATAATCCTTGACCCCAAAAAGCTTATTTTCACTCAGAAACTTACTCATCATTTCCAGGCGCGCGCGTCCTTCACCTCCGCAGTTGTATGGGCGCTTCCTTCATCCCTCCTTCGTGAACCCGTTGACCATCACTTTCTTGAAACTTTCAATCTCCATAGCCCAGAGACTTTACCATGGATCTTGACCGAAGCCCCCTCGCTATTTACCGTTCCATCTTTCCTGATGATAAGAAATTCCCTTACACCAGGGATCGCATTGGCCAAATCACGCGACATCGGAGTTCGCTTGACGGGAGTCTATTCTTTGATTATGTTCTCAGGGAAATAGCTCGTATTGAAGATGGTAAACTATTCAACTCCCTGTTTTCCCTCTGGGGCTAATTCCTCAATTGTGACAATAATAACACATCAACCCTCTAGTCCACCAACTATACCCACCAAAGAACGTGACCGGCTTACGAGCGCTTGTCACCACTATCATGGAGCGGGAAGAATTGGATAAACTGAAGAGAGACTCTTTCATATACTATCTCAAGAAGGATTTCGATTACGCACATCCCGGTAGTGATGACGCTGGAAGCTACTCCCGGAAGGCTCTGGTTCAGCCAAACTTCTGCACCTTGATGGATGGTCTCTGGGCCTTGGATAATTTCAGGTTCGAGGTACACTCCCCCCCCCCACTTATCACAAAGGTTTGGCCCTCACAATCGCCCTCTAGGAAGCTATAACGCACTTGGCCGAACCCGCTGTTACACCCATCAATCCTCACAAGATACTTTCCGCCCTCATCCATCATGCTGGCCCTACCCTGGGTCCACGACTTGCTACCACTTTCGTTCAAGCGACGCAGACAAAGCTGAACACAGACGACTCAATAAGAGATTACTTCACCGCTCTCAAAGCTACCTCTATTGAATCAGCCTTTCTCTACCAACGGACAGTTCCGGAATCTTTACAACATGAGTTGTTCATCAGCCTTATCGATCATTGCCTCACAGTCCGCAAAGAGGTTAATGCTCTAAAACTTATCAACTTGCCATTCACCCCCAAAGAGCAACGGACGTTCGAAGATCACATTTGCCATTCCAATCTTCCGGCTGCCCAGGATACCTTGATAATTAAGCAGATGCATCAAGGGCAACTGGATGAAGCGTGGGCAGCTGCAAAATCCGCTCGCTATCAGAACGAGCCGGAGCTTAGAGGCCTTACCTGGGCAAGCCTGGCTAGAGGGCTTTCCTCTGGCATCGGCCCGAGAGCGGCCAACGAAGAAACTGTTTAACACCCATTGTACCCTTGGTCTGAAATCACCCTCATGTTAATAATTCTGAACCGATCATATTTTTGCCACAAATTAAAAATATTCTGTTCTATTTTCCCAATCACGGGCACGGAGGGGAGTAACAAGCGAAATTTTTCTCATCACTTTGCAGTGGCTACTATACAATTAGGTTAGGAAAACCAGGTGGAAACATAAGGGAATCCCTTATTTTGCAACAAAATCGTGGACATCTGTAGGGTCATGTCAGCTCTCTGCCATACATCATGTTTTCTAGAATGAATCCAACCCACTTTCTAGCCATTGAACATATTCTCTCTGCTCCTTGTAGTCAATGTAGTCGGGAACAAAGAGCGCCAAAGCGGTGTTGATTCCTCTTTCATCAAGATACCTCTCCAGCAGGACTTGTAGGTCTTCATCCAAGTTACCAAATGGAGGACCAGCATAGATACCCCTCCTCTCCCAATCGGCCTCAGCAGTCTGAGCATTGGCAAGTCCGGCAGACTTGTGGTAAAATACATTGTCAATGACAATCATTCCATCCTGAGCAATCGCCTCAATTTGGAGTGCACCCGAGTTTGGCTGTCAGAAAAGTCAGTAAGCGTAACCTAGCTCAAGAAATTTGTGCTATCGACCTTTGCAATCGTAACATTTACCCGCGCGGGGAAACCTGGGTCTGGATCATCCTCGTATTCGTCGCCGTCCGCATCGTTGGCTGCAGGGACTCTTTCCTCATCTTGAGCAGCCTTGGACCGTGCACTCCTAGATGGCGAAGGCGATGCATTGGGGTCATCCTCTCCTGCGTTCTCATCGTAGAAAGCGTCGTTATCGATGCCTTCGTTCGAAAGAGCATTGAGGTCCGAAATCGAGAATTCAACACGGATACTAACGCATAGTCAATAGGGGTCACTCTCGAGAGGGAAAACGGAGGTGAAGAAAACTCACGTCTCATCTCCGAACTTGCGGATGAGCTGGACATCTTCCTGGCCTGGCTTATCGATAATCTGAGGAGAAATTTGTCAGGCTCAAAAGCTCACGCGGAACAGAAGAGGGAAGGCACCTCAAATTGGCCAGTCTCTAAATACTCCTTTACACTCAATGGGTAGTCAGCTTCGTCTTCTTTCGATTTTTCGAGCTCAATCTCGGTCTGGAGTTTTAACGCCAATTCCTCGTCAACTATGATTACGAGTAAATGAGTTAATTCTGTCCGGAAGGTTACGAGGCCTGGGCCGAATTGCAATCCATACCTTGTCCCAATTTCTCGAAACGAGGAGATATGGTAGAAAACCGAGCAGAAAGATGAGGGCGTTGTTTGGCCAAAATGGGCCGGAGAACCGAGCCTTGAGGCCTGACAGTAAAAATTGAACGCGAGAGGAAAAATCTGGCGGAAGGGGCTCGGCAGAAGCGAGAGGTCGCTCTAGCATAAAACATTATGAATATTTGTTTTGGTAGGAGTTCAGATGAGGTTTGCTGCAATCGAATGGATGGTGGGGGAAAACTTTCGTGAGCCAAGGAAAAATGAAAAAAAATTGGAGGACATGTGTGGTGGGGTCCTTGGCTTATGTACTTGCCGTTTTCAGAAGCACAGGGAAATCTTGGCGCTTCACAGGCCAAACCCTCGCCAAGATTTCCCTATACTTTTTGAAAGCGGCAAGTAAGCTAACATCTGATCAAGCACAAACAAACGATCGTTGGCTCGGAATTTTTATTCTCACTTTATCTTTCGGTTCTGGCAACGGTGAAACAATCATCGCGCAGGTGCCTGTATTATCGAATCATGTTCCCAGTATCCACAAGTACTATAGATCTTCTAGAAGTCTTCTGCGATTGATGATTCGATCCTATTGCATGGCTATTCCTCCTGCTCCCAGTTGCTGGCCAGTGGTGTCTCACATTCCAGGCTCATGTAAACCACATCACCACAATATTTTTTGTGATACGAATGCCAGTATGGATACGATCATGGGTAGTGGTATCATTATCAGCCTCTCCTACCCAATCCGGCACCCCTAGCAAAAAGAATTGGCAACACCAAATGATTCCGAGTTGACCCCTTTCCCTGACAATAAATGCTGCAGAATACGTGGTTTGCCTTTCAAATTTTGGTGATAGTACTCGTATCTATGCGCAATCCCCAGAGACCCCGCAACCTTGCAATAGTAATCGAGTTGTGGCAAGGCACCATCTCTCCAGGAGTAGGCCTCAATGGAAGGGTTCTAGTGCTTGTACCAGTACCTCGGAGTTTTTGAGATTTCTTTGAACCCTTTAGATATCCTCGCGACTTTGCCCTCAATTTGTAGAGACTAAAAATACCTTGTGGATCCAAACACCAAGCCCAATCCTTGGCAGCTCCCAACAAGTGCAGGCGAAATCTGGGCAGGGGGAAACAGATGAACAGATGACAGATGCGCCCAAGAACTGTGAAGATCAAAGGCCGAAAATAAGGTACTTTTGGGGGCTTTCCTGTCTCTTTCCCTCCTTGGTGGCAGTTCCCCCTGTTGTCGAGGTGGCTGGTGTCGGGTTTGGGGGAGTGACGTGGCCGGCTGATTGGCTAGGGTAGTGTCGCATTGCTGTAGCAACCATGGTGTTTATGGCTGATCCCCGCCCTCTCTTTTTGCTGGATTTCCTAAATCGTGCAGGCTGTCCTATCATCCTCCAGCCTCCTCTTTTCGCTGCTTCCACACCCTCCCAACCTTTCCACACCTCCCACTCATTCCATCTCGCAATCAGTCCCATACCGCACTCGAACCTACACATTTCCGGCAAGAAAACCCACAATCGTTTGTCTTAACGATCTTGCTCAGAATTTGACGACACCTACGCTCTCTCCGTCTCGCCGCATCACTCGTCAAATTCCGTGGGCTGTCCTTTTCAACAATTCCAACCGCCTTTTGACGAATTCCTTCGCGGTGCATTCCATCATTCTCTCCGTCTGTCGGTAGTCGAACAAGATATGGTGCTGGAAAGGAGGATCAGATTTGTGTTTGGCTTTGAGAGTACGTCGCTGCATATCCGATCGCCTATTCCGCTTCTCTCTGCATGAACACCGGCATTCCTCGGGTTGGAGAAAGTCTTGTGCTAATGGGTGTCCAGGGCTTGTTCCTTTCCTCGCATACCACCATGTCCTCATGGTACTGATCTTGATTGCTATAATCCTACTGTGTAAGTCGCAAAATGTCCGATGGCAGACACCTTTCGGAACTAGGATATAGCTCTTTGAAACGGAACTGGCGAACTGACGTGTGTGCAGCGTTATTACTGGCGGGGTGCTCTTCTTCGAGTCCATTAATCCCCTCGATATTTCTGATAAATATGTGGTATGATAAGACAGCACCCGAGTTTGATCCGGCACAAGTTGATCCGGGCGCTACCCGTGCCATTGGGAACATTGTCGGTGACGCAGCGTTGGAGGCTCGAGTAGGGTGGGTATCAGGCCTCTCCAGGAGTTTGCAACAGCGACTAATTTTCGGGGTTAGATATTTCGGTATCTGCATCAATCCCGACGCTGGATCCTGGTTATGCAGTGCAAATGCGTCTTCTCTCGCTGCTCAGGTTACTGTGGACCAGGATCCCTTAAATCTTATCTGGGTAGCCCAGACTTTCCGGGAAAGCATCGTCTTCCCCTATCTCTTGTAGATGGCCCATCTACATACAAAAGAGAAGTATATGTACTAATCGGTTATTAGGATCATTGCTATCATTCTCGCTGCTGTTACCCTGCTCCTGCTAGCTACTTTCCCCGGCTATGAAGAGGAGTATGAAGGAGGACCCGAAAGGAGACGACTTCCCAGTCGTGCGGTCTCTCAGATTGCGCTCGCCGTTGTCTTTGTTGCCGCCATCTTCGTCCTTGTATCCGTTTTATGGCAACACACAGCAAGTGTAGCTGCGGCGACAATAGCAGAAAACTTAGAAAACGGTTCGGTATCAACGGGGGTTGGGGTAACAGCAATGGTATTAGGTTGGTTTGGGTTCGCGCTGCTAATCATCGTCACGATCGGTTTACTTGTTATGTCAGTCCTCCTATTGACCCTTTTGCTCCCAGCCCAAACACTAACCCTACCACAGGATTCTATCAATGCACTTGGTCGAGAAACTCACAGATAACGACGAGTTTTAAACGACGGTTTCTTCAACGGCAGGAGGTGGGGCTTATCCTCCGAGGTCCGGACAATAGAGATTCATGCATTCAATCGCGAGCCCGAGAAAATAGTCGGGAGAGTGAGAGAGCGCTTGGGTCAGGCATCAGGGGAAAAAAATCGGGAAAGCCAAAAATTGGCGAAGGTAGTGGGAAACGACGTACGATTTTCACGAATATTGTTTTTAGCGAGCATATAATATCCCCCCCCCCCTTTCTTTTTTTTACCTCCGTTTCCTTCGTTCTTAAAAGCCCATTATTCGGGTCAACTTGGGTGGCTTCTGTCGATCAAACCTCTCTTGCAGGCCAGACATGAGGAGAGTGAGATAATGTGATTGATTTTGCGTTTTGATTTTTCGATCTCCCTTCTACCCTTCATGTAACGATACCCTATTTTTACGCTATTTCTCTTTTTCCCTTTTATTTTCCCTCTGGATTTTTCCTCTTACGACAATGGGTGAAATATGAGGCTTGTTAGTTGGTCGGTTGGGACAAATCATGATATGTTGGGAAAGGTTGTGAAGTGGATGCCATTGTTTTTTTCGTTATTTCTTTGCGTCACGGGTCAAACTTGGGGAATGGACTGGGATTTATTTTATTTTATTTCCTCGTGTATCATGTCATGTATTTAGTCAATGGGTTTGGAATAGAATGAAGCGGGGAAAGGCATCATACCAATGCGAGAAATAGTCTCCTTGTACTCTAATGTTGTATATAATATGCGAGTTTGCGAATACATGATTAACCGGTACTGCACTCCTGGATAGCCCCTTGTCCTCCTAGTCCTCCAGTAAAAATTCCATCCATAAAATCCTCACAATACCCAAAGGTTATTGCGCTCAGCATAAAGGCGACCCGGCTATGACCCCCAGGATGGCAGAAAAAGGGTAAAAGAGCATAACATATTTGCCCTCCCCCTGACAGTCGAGTACCTCAATGCCCTAGAAAAGGGGATATGACAGCAGGTCGAGAAAGCAGAGTGCTCTAAGATGCCGTGAAGACTCCTGCAACCCGCTATCTAGGACACGCCTCTAACCCCCGTATTTAGGGACAAACGGTCTTAAGATTAGTGCCTGTTTGGATACAACGGCTCCGTTCCCTTCCCCCATACAAATAACCCTTCCCCCTCCGTTTCAAAAAGGAGAGAATGCTCTTTTTCACAGCAGAAACGGTCCCTTTTTTTGCCAAACAGGCCCTTATAAGCGTTCTCCTGTCATCCACTGGCATACGCAATTCTGTCGACTTGTCAAACTAGGTACGGTATTATTATAACTAACAAACCTATCCCGGGCCAACGGGGAAATGGCGAATCGCAAGAGGTTTTACGTTTTTTTCCCATGCGGGGGGAGGTAGTGATAATATTATGATACCGTATTATTTCGGCAAGTTTATTGGGGGGGGGGAATAATCTGGGTTCCTGAAAATCGCTCGCAAATCGAGCGGGACAGGTGTTGGTGGGGGATGGGCTGGGCTGGCTTAGCGTGGCCGTGTTATCCGATAAGCGGTTATCGATTGCGCTGTTGAGTGATATGGTAGTGCCAAGGTGGGGCCTGACCTAGCTTGGCGAGGAGGGCGGACATGGCATTGGCAGGAACTTTAATACCCTTACTCGCCAATTCGTAAGGCAGTCTATCCGGATTGAGAGAAGGTTCCCTTGGCACTGGGCGAGATGGTCATACCGTATGAGACAGTTTCCTTCCTCGCGTGCAGGCTTCCTGGTGGTCGTAGATTGTGTTGGCTATACCGGAGGATAAATCGCTCTTGGCGCTGGGTTGTTTTGTCTATATCTGGATGCGGTACTCTACCAATTGGCTAGTTACTACTGGTACCGTGCTAATTGGGATAAAATTTCTATTCATAACTCAAAATACCCAGTTCCTTGCTTGAGGGCGCTTGATCGGATCTGCTAATGAGAGCACGCCAAGAACGCTTAGTAATATGCGTGCACTAGGACAACCCCTATCCATATGATAGATACACAGTGTATAATACCGGAATAGTACAAGTATTTCATAGCGTAGGCTGCGTATCCATACCTGGCTCTCCGACATTCCTACGTGTTGGCGTCATTTTAGGTTTAGGGAAAGGGGCGAGGTTACCGTATGAGTTGAAGTGGTTGTGCTACAGGACAGTGCACGTCCCCGGCGAAGTGCCTGAACATTGAGGATACACTCGTACTACCCGACAGGGATAGGTGGAGGTTTAGGCTGGGATGATGTTTCGTGACGTAGAAGCTCTACAACCCTCTGCAGCGTACGATACTGGATATGGTATATAACTTGTTAGACAAACATTGTCGTCATCATAAACTTATTATTTCTCTCTGTCCTTCTCTTCTTTCTTTCCTTCTCCCTTTTCCACTTTACCACAACCTACACCACTTTGGCGATCGGCTTTCACATAGAACACTAAAGGCATCGGTACGCCGCATCCGTACATTTTCAACAATTGTTTGACATTTGTCTGCTAGGCATTATTTGTTTTCCTGGAATTTCTCCGCACCTCCCCCTCTCGCGCGTGATTGTTGTTTGCCGGGAATATACCTCTTCGAGGTCATCCGCGCATCCAGCTCCCCCCCCCCTTCCTCATATCACTCCTACCAACTGCATGCCCCATTGCCCAGTCTCCGGCCTCACCTTGCACCAGCCCTTCTGTGAGTTACCGTACTTACTCGGAGATAGCCCTTGTTCGTCCAATTAGTTTTTCCATCCATTTCTCCCTCTCATTTTCCCGAATTTTTGCTGCCAGTTGCCGGAATTCAAGATAATTGACGAGAAATTAGCTCATTCACGCCTCCCCACCTGTGCCCACCGTTAGGCTGCGCATACATCCCTCCATCGTTGCACTTGGCAGCAGTCTACGATTCCATAAGAGGCCTCTGGCCCTCGCCCAGAATCAATTTCGAGGCTTGTCTTGGAAGAGAGAAGGAGAGTCACTCGGGATCACTCTGCTTCATCATGACGTCTCAGTCGACTTTGATAATGGTCAGCAATCGGCTTCCCATTTCACTGAACAAGAAGGATGATGGCGAATACTCTTACAACATGTCTTCTGGAGGACTCGTTAGTGGGCTTTCGGGTATGACCAAAAATGCGACCTTCTCGTGGTTTGGGTGGCCGGGAATGGAGGTTCCGGAAGATGACACGGAGAAGGTTACCCGGGAACTAGCGGAGAAGTACCAAGCTGTTCCCATATGGCTTCCAGACGAGATGGCGGATAAGCATTGTAAGGAGCATTGGTCTCAATGTCGTGAGCGCTGGCTAACTTAGCTCGCTATTGAATTAAGACAATGGATTTTCTAGTAAGTAATAGCATAATTCTAGTTACGCATAACCCCAAGCCCTAACCAGGGCTGTTCTCTCATAGATTCAATATTATGGCCCTTGTTCCATTACCATCCTGGCGAGATTAGCTTCGACGAAGACGCGTGGATAGCGTACCGAGATGCGAATCAATTGTTCGCTGAAGGCATCGCAAAGACAGTGAAGGACGGCGATCTGGTCTGGGTACACGACTACCATCTCATGCTCCTCCCAGCCATGCTCAGGAAGGCTGTGGGCGACAGAGTCAAGAATTTGAAGATTGGCTTCTTCCTACATACGCCTTTCCCCAGCAGTGAAATCTACCGAATATTGCCAGTGAGAAAGGAGATTTTGCAGAACGTCCTTGAGGCAGATTTATTGGGTTTCCATACCTTTGATTACGCACGACACTTTTTGTCGTCGTGCACTCGTATATTGTTTGTCAGCCCAATTTCTCCAATGCAGGATTATAATTTTACTCACAAACGTATAGAGGTCTGACTACCACACCCGCTGGCGTGGAGTTTGAGGGAAAATTGAGGAGGGTTGGGGCATTCCCGATCGGAATTGACCCCGAGAAGTTCGAAGAGGGTCTACAGAAACAATCAGTCCAAGATAGGATTTCACAGCTTGAGAAGAAGTTCCAGGGTGTCAAACTGATTGTTGGAGTCGACCGGTTGGACTACATCAAAGGTGTCCCTCAGAAGCTTCACGCGTTGGAGGTCTTTTTGGATGAGCATCCTGAATGGATTGGAAAGGTTGTCTTGGTCCAGGTTGCAGTGCCCAGTCGGGGTGATGTTGAAGAGTACCAAAATCTCCGCGCGGTAGTTAATGAGCTTGTTGGGCGTATAAATGGGCGCTTTGGTAGGCTAAACCATATCAAGCGGTTCGGGGGGAGTGCCGATGCTGACAAACTCAGGCTCTGTCGAATTCATGCCCATCCACTTTATGCACAAGAGTGTTAACTTCGAGGAATTAATATCTCTTTATGCGGTTTCTGATGTATGCCTTGTTACTTCTACTAGAGATGGTATGAACTTGGTTTCCTACGAGTACATCGCAACTCAGCAGAAGAGACACGGAGTGATGATCTTGTCGGAGTTCACTGGCGCTGCTCAGAGCTTGAGCGGAAGCATCGTCGTGAACCCATGGAATACGGAAGAATTGGCGAATGCCATGCATGAGGCTATAACGATGCCGCCCAACCGACGCGAAGCAAACCACAAAAAGCTTTACGAATATGTGACGAAGTATACAAGGTGAGTGGCTGCAGGTTGGTATGGATTTTGTGCTTGGTGCTGATTCGATGATATAGTTCTTTCTGGGGCCAGACGTTTGTTGGGGAACTCACATCTCTTTCCGAGAAAGCTAATGCCGAACAGACAGGATAAGCTTCCTTTAAGGTTCTGAGATAAATTAGATCATTGGATGATGGTACTGATAATTTTTCCCGCCTCGCGGCCTATTCCCGTCGGCCCTGGCACTCGATTGATAAAGTTTGTGGCTTTCGCCTATAACATACAAAACGTGTTTGAGGTGCTCGTTCATCTTTGGTTATCATGATGCTAAAGAATGTATCCTGGCCTACGGGGTCTTGTGTATTTTGTGCTTATTTCGGCTCGTCCCCCATGATATTTTTTCAATAAAAAGGGATAGTTTTGGTAATTAGAAGTCGTGCTTTGGGTGTCGTAAAGACCGAAAGCGACGTTGGAGCTGGAGCAATGTGACAACGTGGAATGTTTGTAGATGGTGGAAAATATTCTGGGGTGATAAGTGTTACAGGGAATGTTGTTAAGCGAATGATCAGTCGTGACCGCATTGGAACGGGTGGTCCGGCGGTTGCTGAAACCCCCCTCCGGAAGCGAAAATAGGTGCAGTGCTGAGTCAGCGGCCCCACAGGTGTGCGCACCCCCCCTTCAAGAATCGGGTGCTCCCTCCCTCCCTCCAAAGTTTCAATGTGGCCGACCTCTGCAGCAAGCGTACTTCATTTCTTTTGTTCCAGTCTACCAATCTCATCTCAACAATCATGAAGGCCAAGACATATTCTGCCCTTCAGAAAACCTACGATCAAGCATACCTCACCCGCTCCACAGCTGTATATCACCCCTCCGTTGCTCCCCTCCTTCACCTAGCTGATGGGTGGTCCATTGACTCCCGGTTGTGCTTATTCGATGTTGCTAGGTCTACTACGAAGGTCAAGGAAATGAGGTAGAAGCCTTACGATGCTGGCGCGAGTGTCTTGGGCAACTCCAAGGCCACAATTCCGCTGGACATCGCCCTCGCTCAGAAACGGAGCGTACACTGTTGAGGTCGCTCAAAGCAATGCAGGATCAGTGCCAGGAGCGATCGGAGCTACTACAAGCATTGTTGATCAGCCGAGTGGAGGCGGAGAATAGCGGACAGGGCTGGAGAGCCAGAGACGCACAACCGGTCACGTCGAGTCTACAAGCTGCTGGTCCAGCTGAGAATGTTAAACCGGCGGTCTCACTTATGCCTCCCCCTCTACTTCCACCTCTGGTTCCTCCGAGAAGAAAACTGCCTCCATCTGCCTCTTCGTCCGTTCGAGATACTTCGAGGGCCAGCCCTCCACGTCTTCATCCCGCTGCTACCCCGCCGCATGCTATTGTCCCTTCGTCATTATCTAGGGCACCGAGCCCTGAGAAAAGAGCCTTCCTATCCACACTGCGGCCCTCACGTAAACAGAAGAAGACAGATTCAAGAATGATAAATGATGGTCCGGAGGCTGCCGCGAAGGCTGCCACGCTGGCTTGGAGCTCACTATCTCGAGCTGAGGGTGCGCATCTTTCACGAACGATGACGGAGCAGTCTGCGGACTCTCTACCTGTCCGACAGAGCTTCGTCGCTTCGGCTTCTACGAACGATTTATTGTATATGCAGCATGCTTCCACATTTACTGTAAACTGGCGGCCGGGCCCACCCCCTGCTGCGCAGCCCCGTACTGGCTTGGCTGGGATTAAGTCTCGCCCCCACAGCTCTATACTTCCGTTAGGAGGGCCGCCATATCCGGAGGATAACGGACCTCCGGCACCACCCCCACACGGGTACTTCCCATCTTCGAACAAAAATATCCGCACCCCGCATCTACCTTATCCTGAGCCCCCGCAGGCCCTGCAGCCACCTGCCGAGAACACATTTCGCCACTCACGCGCTGATGCCCAGAGCACCCCAGTCCCCCCACCGCGAGTTCCCCCAAAGCCTATCAAGTCTGAGGGGCTTTCTCATGTAAATAATACCGAACCCGTAATACCTACGCCCGAGCCAGAACCCAAAGAAGATTCGGATTCAGAGTATTACAAACCACCTACCGTTGCGAATTCCAGGAACACAGTTCACCCATCGGCAGCACCTGAGGAAGAGGATAGGTCAACTGCTCCGCCGACACCACCTCCGGAGGAGGAAAGACCGGTGACGTCTAATGGAGAAGAGGAGGTGCCCCCTCCCACGGGGAATACGCTTGATGAGCGAGTAGCGAAGGCCTTGGAAAGTATTAGCAAAGGAGTGGATATGAACGCAGCAATGCAGGTCGCGAATGAAATCGTTGTTAAGGGAGATGAAGTTCATTGGGATGACGTTGCAGGGTTGGATGCCGCAAAGCTAGCCCTCAAGGAAGCGGTAGTCTACCCGTTTCTGCGACCAGACCTATTTAGCGGCTTGCGGGAGCCTGCGCGGGGAATGCTCCTGTTTGGACCTCCGGGAACTGGGAAAACCATGCTTGCCAGAGCTGTCGCAACAGAGTCCAAGTCTACGTTCTTCTCTATTTCTGCCTCCTCACTTACGTCTAAATATGTAAGTGCCATGTTCGTCCAATTGTTGAGTAATACTGACTTTCCATATAGCTCGGCGAGTCGGAAAAACTCGTACGTGCACTCTTCGCCCTTGCCAAGGCAATGGCACCTAGCATCATCTTCGTCGATGAGATCGACTCCCTGCTATCTTCAAGAAGCGGCTCCGGGGAACACGAAGCGACCCGAAGAATCAAAACCGAGTTCTTGATTCAGTGGTCTGACCTCGCGAAGGCTGCTGCAGGGAAGGAGACTGTCGGGGGAGACGCATCCAGGGTGCTTGTCCTCGCCGCGACCAATTTGCCCTGGGCGATTGACGAAGCCGCCCGGCGGCGGTTCGTCCGGCGGCAGTATATACCATTACCCGAAGACGAGACGAGAAAAAGACACTTGCAGAACCTTTTGGGACATCAGAAACATCATCTCGGTGATGAGGACATGGAGAGGCTGATTGAGCTCACAGATGGTTTGTGCTCTTTCACCCCATAACACCCGATTTGAACTGCGGTTAACAGTATTGCAGGCTTCTCTGGTTCAGACATAACCGCCCTAGCAAAAGACGCGGCAATGGGTCCGCTCAGAAGCCTCGGCGAGGCACTGCTGCAAATGCAAATGGACGATATTAGACCAATCACGTTTGAGGACTTTGAAGCGAGTCTTAAGTCGATAAGACCGAGTGTGAGTAAAGAGGGATTGCAGGCGTTTGAGGATTGGGCAAAGAGGTTTGGGGAGAGGGTTTAGTTTGGACCCATGAGAGTGGTTGTATGGCTTTCGTTTTTCCTCTTTTATTCCTCTATTTTATTCCTTTTTTTTCTTCCTCTTTGTTCAGGGCGTAATTGGATTGGATTGACGGGAGGGAAGGGGGGTTGTATGATATTGCATAAACCATAGTATATGAGCGGCGTTGGAGTGGTACTGTACTGTACAGGAATTGAATTGAATTGAGCTGGGAATCTAGTTTTCTCTCTCTCCCTCTCTCCCTCTCTCCTGTAACTTGTCAGATCTATAGTCCTTCCAGCAAATATATCATACCCTCACCCACACATCCCCCCTCCCTCTATACCAAAACCTTCCGCTCCCCCTCCTCCCCCTCCTTCCCCACCTCCCCAACCCCTTCCACCAACCCCTTCACCATCCCCAGCCTCCTCGCCTCCCTCCTCAAATCCTTATCCCGACGCTTAGCCTCCCGCTTGGCGACCCACTCCTCCACACTCTCCACCGCCTTCCGCTCCTGCCCCGTGCGCATCGGCGACACAATCTCCGCCACGATGTGCGTCTTCCACTTGCTCGTGATGTAGCCCGGCAGGATGCGGACGCAGTCGCCCTCGACGCAGGCTTCCGCACCGTCGTGCACGAGGTGGTGGGTGTAGGCGTTGTATTTCTAATAAAAAAGTTAAACGGTTAGATGGTTGGGGTGGTTGGTGGTGGTGTGGTGGGGGGGGGAGGAGGGGGGTAACTTTTCGTATGTGGGAGTTCCAGATTTGCTTGGGGATGCGGACGCGGATGGTTTTTGCGCAGCGGCTGGTGGAGGTTACGATGCCTATTGGCATCTCTCTCTTTTTTTCTTTATTTTTTCTTTTCTTTTCTTGTGTGCGATGGTTTGGTTTGAGTGAGGTGGGTGGTGGTGGTGGTGGTGGTGGTGGGGTTGCACTTTTTCGTTAGTTGCCGTGGGTTATAATATGTTGGTTGGGTTGGGTTGGGTGGGTGGGTGGTTGAAATATAGTGAGGCTCTCGCGCCACGTTTTGAGCCTCGGCCAATGGGGTAGGGTTTCGGGGGTGCGGTGCTCCGGCGTGGGTATCAATTCGTTCTGGAGGGGCAATAAATAGATACCGGAAGTGTGATTGGGGAATCATTTTAGCCGGGGGTTTGGGTCGCGGGTGTCGTTCCGGTTTTTATTATTATTGGCAATAAATTTCTAAGGATAATAGTGATGATAATAACAATAATAATAACAACAGTCCCCAGGGCCTTGACTGTTGTAGAATAAAAATAAAAATAAACGTTCTCCGGGGCTCCGTTTGTATTCATCCGTCTCCGGATATTAAGAATGGGAAAAAAAGATTGGAGGGAAAATAAAATCAGACAAAAAGATTAGCTTTTATCGCCGGATTTTTTGTTTTTGTTTTTGGTTCTGTACAGCTATCTCCCCGTGTTTAGTGCGCCGAATACACCTTTTTGTTCCCACTTCTATAACTAATGACAAACAGACCGTTCATGAAAAGTAGAAAGAGAAGAAAGAGAAAAAAATAAAATCGCATGCAGTGTATTCTGAGGAAACTTTTTACTGGTGCTGGAGATTATACCGAGTTGAGACGAAGGTAGTACCTAGGGTGAATTTTAGCAAAAAAAATCAGGCCACTCCCAAGAACTTTCATGATCAAGGTGAAACTTACTTGGCCATCTCGTACGAAGTCCTTCAATTAACACGTTAGCATTTGCATTACTTACGATGAAACATTCAATTCCCAACTCACCAACAGATCGCAGTGCTCGGCATGGTAGTAACAATGCGAGGTCTGAGCCCCTTAAAGAACCCCCTGTAGCCTTCCCTCTCATGGATAATCTTTGCCGCGTCGAGTAGCCCTTTGCCTATAGAGACGATAAGGTTCTACGGTCCATAACCAGCACAAACAAAGGTGAAACGATTGGTGGACTCACTATTACGGATACGACCATCCTGAGAAGTGCCCCTAGTCTGCAGGAGCGTCTTGATAACGTCCAGAGGTGTAGTCATGGCCGCAGCCACGGCTCCGGCCATTCCGCCAGAGAGACAATGGCTAAACGGATCGTATCTCCGGGTGGGGTTGAGAACCTTGGCCAAGCTTTCGTACGCCGTAAATTGAATCGCGGTAAACGGAATAGTCATGGCCAAGGTCGTGGGGTAAGAGATATAAAAGGCGCGAAAGCCTTCGTTGCGGTAGACCGAACGAGCACAATCGGCAATGGACTCATGGGTGGAGCCATGCACTTGCATGCGCTGTTTGATGACTATTGCAAATCAGTAAAATTATCTATAGAATCGACATTATGATCAAACCTACCATCGAATGGGTTCATCAAGGCATCACTGGCAATTGTGGCGCAAGCCCCAGCCGTAGCTATGTTGAAATTAGTGGGACAAACCTGAGAAAGGAATTTCGAGCAAGAACCTACCAACGGCAAAAGGATGATGCTCGGATCCAACATTTCCTCCCAGCTTCTGTTTTACAGCTTCGTAAGTTCCAAAGTAGACGGCATGGGCCGGACCTGTAACGCATTCAATATTCAAACCACCATTCCAGTCCGCAAGCTCGTGGGAGACATACCGGCACCAACAGCGACACTTGCAATTCCTCTCCACAAAGAGCGAACTCCCTCAGTAGAAGATATTTGAGCAACTGCGTTCGTAATCCCAGTATACATGGCAGCCGGGGTGGGGTTGACGATTTGCATGCGAGTCTATGCCGTTTATGAGCCGCCATTTCACTCAATTATCTATGGAGGTGTGACAAACCTTAATAGCATCGACCGGATACATCACAACATGTTCCTGTTAACCAGAGGAGCTCGGTCAGTTTGTTCCTTCTAGATCTCGGCGGACGTATTTCCCTACCATGACACCAGCAAACGCTCCTGCGACCAAATTTGACGTCAAACTTCCACCGCCCAGGGATTCGTAGTCGATGTCTTGAGGTGGTGCATGCTCAGCCATCGTGTCTTTGATCATGGCAGCCAGGATGAAGAGCGCTGAAAGTAAAGGTTATGAAGGATGGGGAGTGGTAAGGTAGCTAGATAGGTGGAGACCGGAGCAAATTTGTGCGGTAGAGAGGAGCGAGAAAGAAGTGGGTTGACGGCTCAGTCGTGGGGAAGATATAGGAGATTTCGAAGGCTCGGATTGAAGGAGGGCCTGGGACGCACCGTGACGTTGGGCTGAGGAACGGGAGTGTGGTGAGCAGAGGGTGTAACTGAGGGCGAGTTGTAACGACCCTCGTGAATGAGTGGCCCTTTTTTTTTTTCCCCTTCGTCCCCCACTGTCCTATCTACCTCAACGGAAGGCAACCAGTAGATCGCCAAGGTTGCTTGTTTTCTTTTCTTTTTTGTAACCTTCGCTCTTTGGAAGTTGGTGGAGTCGCGATGTCCGTATTTCGTCTTGATCTAAATTCGCTTGTTTCAACTTAACTCGCTGTTATGGGGTTCTGCTTGATCCCATCACAATCCTATCCCAGTGCCATGAACATTCACACTCCATCGTCCCGGGAATTCTTCCCGCCCCCCCCACAGAATAGTGATCACCGTCGTGGTTCATGGAAATCCGCTGCCTCACCATTCGGCATGGATTGACCTTTCCACTAAAATTTTCCGTCCTTCTAAGCTCCCGCATTTCCGAATTGCCCTACCGTACATACCGGCTTGCCGCTCCCGAGGGATGCCCCCACCAGCCCGCGCCAAACACAGGATGCCGATGGGCTGTCGCTGGAGGACGGGGGGCTTTACAGGGATGGAGAAGTGAGGCTCCCAAGGCGGGGGCTAATAAACCAAGCACTCGGACACCTTATCAGATTTTATGTGCCTCACTCGTTGATATTGGCTGGACTGGCATGATGCATGCATCGGAATGCTGGGCCGTACAGCCAAAAAGCCAGCCTTCCTAGTAGAAAATTCACCCATAGAATTCAATATATTTGTGAGAAGCGACGCTTTTTTTTTTTTAATTCTGATATATGCATTGCACTATCCACTACTTACTTGAGCTCCGGAAGGATATTGTCGGCAGATGTAACTGTGGGGATACAGTCAGACCTGATTGAACCGCAGCGTCTCCCCTTGGAGCTGGCATATATGTAGCATCGGAACTCACCTGAGACCCCAGTATTGTCGGGCTCAGCAAACATCTTGGACACTTTGCCATCCTCAACAATAAGAGCATATCTCTTGCTCCTAGGCCCACCAAATATAGCCGTTGCATCAAATTTCATGCCAACGGCGTCGGTAAACTCGGAGGAAGGATCGGCTAGAAAGCGGAAGGTCTTATCATCATGAGAGATGAGCGAGTCCTTCCATGCCTACACACATCATACGCCACACATTTTAACGGCTTAATTCAACCTGCGGTATCAGCACAAAAGAGTAAGGCAATCAAACAGACCTTTGTAACAAAGGGGTCGTTGATAGCCACAATATAGGTGGGAACGTCAACTCTAGCTTCGATATATTTGGCGATGTGTACTGCGCTGCAGGCGGGAGAGAATGCTGGCGAAATGAGGGGAGTTAGTGGCTTACGATTATTTGGAAGCACAACTCAAGAATTTGGTAAGATACCGCCGGGAACCCCAAGAATAAGAGCTTTCTTTTTCCCCTCAAGTTCCTCGGCGATGGAGACTTTTTTGCCTAGGGTAGGAAATAGTAGTAAGTATAAGAGCTGTAGCAAAATTGCATGATTCATTACGGTGAAATGAATAACCTACCTGGTGTATCCTCTCTCAATTGGACACTGGGGACAGGGTCACCAACTTTAATGTAGGCGCCAGGCGACGCGTGAAACCCGCGAATGGAAGTAGGGGAAAGAAGGCGGCGAGCAATTGGGAGAGCAGCGGTCTGGAAGCGGAGGGGGGAGAACATATTGATGGTCTGATTAATTTTTAGCATGCGACTCACCAGGTTGGCGGGTCAGGAAGGGAAAGGCAGGGCGGAACTTGGATTGGATCGTTTGCGCACTTTTGTATGTGTTTAACCTGTGAGGAGGAGGAGAAGGCGGATTGGATTGCGGGGCGGGGAATACCCAGGTCTGCAAGGTCCGACTTTGGATGATCTCCATCAGACCCACTGGTGAATTTAGGGTGCAAGCTCACTACTCGAGTAGGCGACGGTGCGGGTACAGGTAACATAACATGAGCAACCCTCCCTCGCTCCCATTCTCTTCCTGCCGCCGACTGCGGGCGAGCTTAAGTAAATGTGCTTCCTTCCCAGTACGAATTGTCATGCCTGTAAGCAGCCAATCGACAATTATTATACCAATATTTGCGTATAACATTATACTCGATTGGGCTTCGCTACTTGAGTGCCTTGAGTAGTCTAAGCAGAGAGTGGCCTATTGTCAGGACACAACTTTCGCCGCTAGTGCCGGTGCGGCAGACAAGGTGCTCCAGTCTTAACGCCCAGTTCATGGATTCCGCCGGCTTGGTCGCACTTTTAACGGATGCGCTGGTGCTCGACAAAGAAGGACAAAGGTGAAGACCGTATAATTCATACATCCGGCCAGGAACTGGACAAAGCTTGCTTCCGCAACCGGCCATTTACGATAGACAAGCATTCCATGTCATCTCAGTCGGATAAGGCGTCCCGACACTTGGGTTTGACAGATGGATCCCACATCATACCGGTACAGTACATCAGTTCCGATGGGTTGAGCTCACCAGAGAGATGTTTTCAAAAAATTCGTAAGAGCACCCTAGAATACCCCGCGATTCTCTATCCCCCGGCCAGTCTCTGGCCTCCAGGTTCGGTGATAAAAGTTCCCGAGAGGGTCGGTATTTCCCGGACACAGTGCAAACTAGGCCTGTTGGACGCGCTAAGCCTCGTTGACTTGCATGATGTTCGGGATTCTACTGACCTGTCGAGAATATCTGGAATCCTTAGCACGGCTTAGGCTTGGGAAACGCCAAGAATTCCTGATACTTTTGGAATTGGTGCCGGCATACCGTACTGTGTGTTCGGGCGCCCTATTTACTCGAGTACGGTACTTGTCAAGTCCACTGTCGGCGGTCGGGCCCTTAGCCTTCGCAATCCGAGACACAACGCCGCAAGGGGGAACAGTGTTTTTCCAGACACGGCATGATTTATTTAAGCTGAGCCCGTCGGATCTCATTAACTGGTATTCGTAATTTCGTTAACCCGCTCCGCTAAGCCTACTGTGGTTTAGACTGTGATTTCTACAGTATTGAGACCCCCACACGGTGGATTTAGCGAGCAAGTATGGTAAACCTATCGAGGGTTTATGGTGATATCCGCTGGTGATCTGATACTGAATCACACGAGCTTTTACAGTGCCGGTACTCGCTCGCAATGCCTCCTGTATCGCAAAATCTGCTATCAGATTATCAGCGGGGACCAGCCCGCCAACCCGGGACAGATTTGGTGACAAGTTAACGGAATTGCCAATACCAGTCATGAGATCAAAGTCCTAAGGGCTGGTCTTATACCGTGTCAGGGAAACGCTGATCCTTCTCATTCTGCCGGAGCTCTTGTCTATGGATGCGGAGATTACAAGGGTCACGGAGATGATGGATTTCACGAGATTTTTGCGGTATTGTGCGTGCTGTACGAGTCCACCGTTTGCAAGCGCTGTTTCCAGACACAATGGGGCACGGCATCTCAGAGGGTTCGTGTTTGAGTCTGCAGGCAGCAGCTAACCACACAGTTTAGTCTAACCAATCATCTCGTTGTGATCATCGAGCCACTCTCTCTTTCTGCTTCCCCCGGGTTGGCACGGTCACCGCTTCCACCGCCCGACCTACCAATTGGAGGCTGTGGGGTGAAGGGAGGGAAAAAAAGAAGGAAAAAAAAAGAAGGAAGAAAAAGAAAGATACCTGTACGAGTACTAGTACCCTACGGCAACAGCAATCCAAATACAGCGAGCCTACCCCAAATCTTCCAGCACACCTGCCTTTACGCGAGATCTTCTGAGTGACAAACCGTGCTATGCTCACAATCCATTGGATGGTATTTCTTTTCCCTTTCGTTCTTTCTTTTGTGCAAGCATAAAAGAGGAGAAACGATTGAAGCTATGAATTAAATTTCTGAGGCCCAGGTTGTTGCTTGGGAGATTTTGAAGTGGTCAACCACAAGGCTTGCCACGGTGCAATATCAGGACTCTTGCCCGCTGCTGCTACGCATCGATAATAGCCTACCCCACTCGACCACTGCAGAGCCATATCTGGGAGGCAGAAGAGTTATGTAGGTACGATAGTTACGAACCTGGGAAGGGCGGGCCGCCCGCCCAGCGAAGGGGAGCGCGAGGTGTCGTGCGCTCCCTGAACCAAGTAGGGTTTGTTTAAAGGGAGTGATACCAATACCCAACCGGTATGGTATTATAACTAGGATTGATCTTTTGGGGCAGTGTGCTATGTTAAATGGTTAAACAAGTTATCCTGGATGTGCTGAAGGGAGGGATGTTTATGTGGATTTGCATTGTAATATTATATTAATCGTGCCTATCAGAGCTACTATCGTACCGTACTCGTACGCTGTGCCATGGTGCCCTCAAACCCTGTGTTGGTAGAAGAAATGAAAAAGAAATACCTTTGCATCATGAATAACTCAAGAGCAATGGCACAGTGGGTCTTGATAGGGAGATTCCGAGATTGAAAGGCAAGATTTAGAATCAAAAATGGTTACAGGCATTCTGCAAGCATCACAGCTCTTTTTCATGGGTTGAGTTCTGCAATGACAAGGGTATTCTGCTTCAATGGAGAGCATAGGCATTATCGACATCACGGGCAAGGAAAAACTTCTCCCTTCCCTCCAGTGGCTAGGGCGTCTCCACCTTTATCTTCTTCCTCCTCCGCCGCTGTCCTCCCCTCCCCCCTGTTCGTCCTCCTCCTACCCTATCATTGACCTTCTTCCCTCCCTTTTTTTTCTCTCTCTTCAGCTACGGTTCTCCGACACTGCCACATTACAATCCTCTATCCCCAACGGATTCTCCGAGCTTTCAAAGATACTTTCGCGTGGTCAACCACCCCCCCACTCAATATTGGAGACGGTTACAACTGACGTTCACCACGCCCACCGCGAAACGGTGCCATCTACTGTTATAGCTCGCAGCTTATTTCTACGCATCAGGAGTTTTTCTGTGCTATCGGGACTTGCCCTTGCGGCTCTGCTGCCACATTTTTCCCGCTCGTCTCCGCCTTCTCTCATCTCGCACATCAACGCCTCAGCGCCCCGGGCTGCTCTGCTTGTCTGGGGTATCCTCGGATTCATTGTCCCCTGCACACTGGGTGTCGGCGCGAAATATAGGTTGGGATGGAGGGAAATAGTTCCGGCGGGGGCGGCGCTGGTGGTGGCTCGGCTGCGAACAGCAGCAGCGACTTTGTATGTTGCTTCACTGTGTCCTTGTTCCTGGAGGCAAGCTCTAATAGTTATTTCGTCATGCGTCCCTAGGTTCGAAAGCTCTACAAGTATGTGCCAATCCTACGGTTGCGGAAATATGTGGAGCCTAATAACTTACAACCATAGAATGTTGGAGGATCCCACACATCGGCAGACTGTTCGGTGGAGCGATGCTGGTGATAGTTTTATAGTTGTAGATGTATGGGACCACTTGCCCTACTCCTCAATAGAATCTCCCTTCGATTCCCCATGATTAACCGGATGGGTAGACCAACGAGTTCACGAGAAACATACTGCCAAATCATTTCAAGCACAGCAATTTTGCTAGTTTTGTGAGACAACTGAATAAGTGCGCCTTACGTCAAAAGCCAGACCCTTCTCACAAGCTAATGCATCATAGGTATGATTTTCACAAGATTCGGAACAATGAGGAGGGTGGAGGCAATTCTTATGGGCACCAGGTTCTGTCCCACACAATACCTACGCAAGAAGAGCGCGTTCTAACCGGAATGGAGTATCAAGACTTGGGAATTTAAACATCCAGATTTTCAAATGAACAATATAGACAACCTCGACAACATCAAGAGGAAGGCTCCTGCACCGCGGAAACAAGCACAGCAGAGCGAGGATGGGGGCGTGCAACAGATCGAGGAATTGAACAATCAGGTACAGGACTTGTCAAAAGTCAACCAGGAGATGACCAACCAAGTTCAACGCTTGGCCAGCGATAATCATGCTGTTATTCAAGAACTGAATACAATGCAGCATGTGCTTCAACAACACGAGGAGCGGGTTAGAATACAAGAGAAGGTGATAAATAACATCATGGTGTATCTACAGAAGCTGGACGATGAGATAAAGGAAATGAGACCAGTTGGTGGTAATCCTTCTCAACAGAGACATGACAATGATGGAAGGCCTTCGGCTCCCGTCTCTCCTGAAAACTCTGTGACTGGGCCTGTTACGAGTGCTTCAGGTTCTCGAGAGCATCTATCGACCCCGCTACAGCGGGCTCAGATGCTTCTTAACAACCACCCCGAGATACTAGATGCCAATCCTACTTTGGGGAGGTTTAGAGGCCTTTCCCAATCGGGACCTTCTGAGACGACTGATTATAGCGACTTTGGAACTGTGAACCGCCTCGCACAGAACGACCAACGGCCAGCAGAATTGTCCAACGGTATACCTACTATCCCGGAGGATGGAAGTGCCACATTTGCAATCAGCCCAGGAACCACAATGGTAGAGCCTTTCCCCAACGGGAATCTCGGGTATCCCATGCATCCTCCACAGCACGAGAATGGAAGCCTAGGCATACGTGGAAGGCCAGCTCCTGGCCGGAAACGAAGTACTCCATTTGTCCCCCCAAATTGGCAAACCCCACCCAGAGTGTTACTAGTTGAGGATGATCCAACTTGTGCACGGATTGGATCTAAGTTTCTTCAGACAGCGGAGTGCAGCGTTGATATGGCAGTGAGGTCCCCTCTCTTATGTTCTAAATTGGCACGAGTAGCGCTTGTATCGTGCTGCGCAATGTTTCCATTCTACGGCTCGCATCCCTGTTCCTTTGTTCCAGTCCTTCACTGGGCGAACGCTACCCGCTTTTATAGCTTTCGTATGTTAATGATGGCTAACCCTTCTCTCAGAGCAATGGATTAATAGCTGTCAATAAGCTCAATAGCGGGAAATATGACCTTGTTCTCATGGATATAGTCATGCCGCAGCTCGATGGTGTCTCAGCAGCTTCTCTGGTCAGACAGTTTGATAACACGACCCCAATTATAGCGATGACATCTAACATTCGCCGAGACGATATCAATATGTATTTCAATCATGGTGAGGCATTTTACCAATAGGAATCGGTGACAGGGCTAACTTAAATACCTTTTAGGAATGAACGATGTATTACCTAAGCCCTTCACTAAAGAAGGGCTTCTCAACATGCTCGAGAAATATCTCTCGCACCTCAAGGCTAACGAAGGGCAAATACCTCCACAGTTAAATTTCAATGAGCACGACAATAGGATTATTGAGGAACAAGGGGATATTATGGCCAAAAGTGGACTTAAATACTCTGAACCGCCTTCAAAGTCTCCTCAGAATGCGGTACTGTATGGGCGCCCACCCGCTAATACAGACGGGGGCCCAATCGGGGAAGCGCCCCCAGCTGTTGAAGATACGGCCTACGCGAACATCATACCGGGCTACTTGGGCGATAGTACTGCCCCTCGCGCAACCGGCACCTTTCCTCCCCCTGAAACCCTTGCTCATGGAGTCCGGCGAGGTGCTTCAGAAATGGATGACAGCCAGCAACAGCTCATGGGCCTCGATGCTAAAAAGACTCGCTATTAGGCTTTTGTTAGCAAGTCAGGCTATTGCGTTTTTTTCACCTCCCTATAGTCTCTCTTTACCCTAGAAAGCGCTTTAGAACCATGGGTACGGCCATCTCTGGTGGTTTCTTCCTATGCCTTTGTTGGGATGTTGATACGAGGGTGATTCCATTGTTCCCACGTGCCCCTTCAACGGGGAGGGGTTATCACGTTCTCCATGGCATAACGTTTTTTATTTGTCTTTTTTTTCCATCTGGAACCATGGCGTTTGCTTTAATTGATCTTTAATTTCATTTTTTATCGGTGGCCGTTTCTATGACTTGTTCACTCCTCGAGGTTGGTAGTTGAGGGTTCGCGGTTCGCAGTTGTGCATAGCTACTCGGGTTCTATTACTACCTACCCTTATCCCTTTTTTATTTTATTTTGTTGGTTTGCTTGTTTTTTTCTTCTCGCTTTCCTTTTGCTGGGGGGTTTTCTTTCCTGTAAACTTATTGGTTGGGCGTCTGCCCTTGTGGGGGTTTGGGAGTTTCTGCTGGCTTAATACTGGATGAGTGGATCATCAGGGCAGAAGAGCCTCGTTCGAGTCTGAGAGGGAGAGAGGTGCGAATAGCCTGACTCTTGGGATTTGACTAGACTGTGGGAGCAAGCTAATGCATACTGTGCTGGAGAAAAGCTGCGCTCATTATTCATCAAATAATATGGAGCTGGCGTTCGGCAATAATACGAGGATAACCATCTTTGTTGTAAATTATGATACAGTGCTCCGCCAGGCTCCAACCCCAACACTGATTCACTGAATTGGGGGCATCTGGCGGGGAAGGATTGGAGGATTGGCGCGGGGGATTTTTTTTTTAGCGCGGGGAATGGGGGTAAATACCTAAACACTGGCGAGAACAACAACATTACTCGAGTAGATATTTCAGCTCCTAACCTGCTGCCAATACTCTACTCTGCCGGCATGAGTAAATGGTTTGCATGCTCTCAGCGGGTTCCCCTAGGATAGGAAGCTTGGTCAATCACCAAGGAGAGTCATGATAAGATTTCTGGGAGTCATAGGGGACTATAAATTTATCATGCCCATGCAAAGCTTGAAATGGTTCGCTACGGCTCTTGTACCCGTACTGCACCAGTAATCCGTGACCCTCGGAAGGCTAAGGTAAAGCCACCCGCTGAGTCACTCGAATCGGTGTAGTATTAGTTGTTGGCTGTGGCTGTGGCTGCGCCGTATACAGAGGTGAGAACGGTTCCCTCTGACGAGTTACTTTACAGCTTCCTTGCGCTCCTCCGCCCTGTTACCTTGCTGCTTACTTACAGCACCGAGACACTTGTAGCCTCCTCTCTTTCCTCTCTTTCCCGCTTTTGCATCCTCCTCCTCCTCCTCCTCCTCCTCCTCCTCCTTCTCCCCCTCACTGTCTGTCTACTTTTCCTACTTCTTTACTTGGCCTCCCTGTCGAGATAAAGATCATTCTCCTGCCGGACTTCACCCTGAACCCTTTGGCGTGTCAACTTTGTCCTTTTCGACTCCTGGATACCCTCGCCTTTTTGCCTTTTGGCCCTTCGTGACCTGCTGACTTTACACGGCTTATACACCTCCTTTCGTCTCGCTCTATACCACCTTCCTTCCTTCGCTCTCTGCCCTAATCCTCTTGTTACGCTACCTCTTGTGTTTTCCGCAGCCATAAAACGGTGTCGTTGTTGGGTCCAAGATCCAAGCAACGAGCCTTCACACCTCTTGTCACAACGGTTGCCTCTACCAAAAAACGAAAGGCTGCGGATCAGGTCGAGGCCGACAACAAACCAGCTCTAAAAAAATTAACTCCGGTCGCTCCATCTACAACTTCAGTAACCACGACAATGTCGAGCGATGATGAATTTATGTCAGACCAGTTGTCAGATGATCAGTACGAGGATGATGACTATAGCTTGGGTGAGCTCGGTACGTCATAGTAGACTCAACATTCCATTTTCCTCCAGAATTACTGACAGCTTTTTCACAGAGGAAGACGATGACCGCTACTTAGACGATGTTAAGGACGAGAAGCCGTCGAAAAAGGCCTACGAGGTCGATTTCAAGATTCATTCTGATGAGCAGATTCGTACCGCGCAGCAGATGCAGATTGAGGAGGTTTCCAGTATTCTGGGTCTCCCGGTGGAACAGTGCGCCATATTACTGCGTTTTTTCAAATGGCAGAAGGATCGGCTCATTGAAAAGTATATGGATAGCCCAGATGAGGTACTGGAGGATGCTGGCTTGGGACCAGGATACGAAGCCCCAGCCGTGCTTGAGAAGTTGAAAGGATTCAGCTGTGAGATCTGTTGTGATGATGAGCGTGGCCTAGACACATATGCCATGAAGTGTGGCCACCGTTACTGCGCGGATTGCTATCGTCAGTATATTGAGTCGAAAATAAAAGACGAAGGAGAAGCAAGCCGCATAGAGTGCCCTGCTGAGGGCTGTTCTAGAATTGTGGGATCGAAGACTATTGATCTCCTTGTCCCTTCTGAGATTAACCATAGGTAAGATCTTGGGACCACGCGGTTGTGCATGACAACCTAGCTTACTCTCGGTTCAGATACAAAGAACTACTTAACCGGACATATGTCGACGATAAACCAAATCTGCGATGGTGTCCTGCCCCCAACTGTGAATATGCAGTGGATTGCGCGATAAGGCCGACACAACTACATGCAATTGTTCCAACTGTCCAATGCAATTGTAACCATCAATTCTGTTTTGGATGTGGTTACGCAGACCATCTTCCCTGCCCGTGTCTCCTTGTTAAGAAATGGTTGAAGAAGTGTGAGGATGATTCGGAGACTGCCAATTGGATATCCGCGAATACAAAGGAGTGCCCGAAATGCGTTTCTACAATAGAGAAGAATGGGGGCTGCAATCATATGACTTGGTAGGTTTCCAGAACCTTCTTAGGTGTTTGGATTTGCCTAATTGAGTTACTTAGTCGAAAATGTAAACATGAGTTTTGCTGGGTTTGTATGGGACCGTGGCAGGAACATGGCACCAGTTGGTATAATTGTAACCGGTTTGAGGAGAAGAGTGGATCCGAGGCCAGGGATCAGCAGGCGAAATCTCGTGCGTCATTGGAACGATATCTTCACGTAGGTTTTGAGCTTGCCCGTGTCCTGCAAGGTTTGGACTAACATTTCCATTCCAGTATTACAACAGATATGATAATCACGACCACTCAGCAAAATTGGATAAGGATCTTTATGTTAAGACGGAGAAAAAGATGACGACCCTCCAATCATCCTCTGGTCTGTCGTGGATTGAGGTTCAGTACCTCGAGGCCGCCTCCAAGGTTCTTCAACAGTGCCGCCAAACCCTTAAATGGACATACGCGTTTGCATTTTATCTGGAGCGGAACAACCTTACATACATCTTCGAAGATAACCAGAAAGATTTGGAGATGGCAGTCGAGACATTGAGCTCACTCTTTGAGATGCCAACCGATCAACTTGCCAACGCTAAAAAGGAGATGATGGATAGAACCGCGTATGTTAATAGTCGGCGTATAATACTCTTGGAAGACACAGCAAAGGTGCTTGCGGAAGAGAAGTAAATTTCCCTACCCAAGTGTTGGGTGGTCGTTGATTCGTATGCTGACAACGTTGATTTGTAGCTGGAAATTTACGGTTGATTTGAAGCAGTAAGCCTGCAGTAGATATCAATCTCCTAGTCACTTGAGTAGAGCTTGTCATTTCTTATTTTACTTTCTCTTGCGGTTCGGACTGGTGGGTGTTATCATGGGGTTGGTTGGTGGAAATTTCCTTACAGCGATAGGTTCAAGCAATTAAATGTGGAAAGTAACGTTTTTTTTAAAAAAACCTCCGCGCTTGGTATTCCTTCTTTTCGACTAGTATTGTGTTTTAATCCTTCGGTCAAGTGAGGCTATGGGGTCCTACTTTGTCCTGGTTGTGCCCATATTTTGAATCTGTTTCATAATGGAGTCTTTTTTTCACTTCTTTTGATTGAGCATGGAAATGGGATCTACATTGGGATACAGGAAGGGAATTGGTGAACATGGAAGGCAAAGGAGGGATTATTATACACTTTTTGCTTTTGTTTTTTTTGTGCTCTTAGTTTTGTGTTTTGCTGCTCTTCATTGGTTCCTTTTCTTTTCTCATATATTCCCAATCCTTCTCCCTCTCGCGATCACCTTTCACATACTTATCTCGTCCGGTTGATCGTTGATCAAATCGTGCGCTGTCGCTTTTTTTCTTCTTTCTTTCCATTTCCATTCTTTCCCTTTTCGTTTTTGTTAGGTCTTGGATTGTTCATTCTCTCAGCGGTGGGGTTTCTTCTGATAGGGAGAAAAAGTTGAAATGTTTTACTTAGATAGCAGAGTGAAGTGGTCAAAGTTGAAACTCGCCAAGGCCACGCATACGGTAATTAGGCTACGATATCCCGTTGTCTTTGTTTATGGTAACTTACTAGTAGAGGACCGTCTCTTATCTGTACTTATCGGTAATATATGGAATGCTGAGGTTTCTGTACTAGTACTCAAGTATGATAGGAGGTTAAGTTATTTTTCTTGGAATTCCTCCCAATGGGATGGAGCGGTATACAGGTATTATGATGTAAAGCGGTTTAGTTGGAATTTCATGTGAGTACTCGAGTACAATACGAGTATTATAGGTTATAGCATCTTGGCTGGTTTGCGTAGAGTGAGAATTTTAACCTAAATTCATTGTGGTGGTCCCTAACAAGCTCCCCTGCCCTGGCCTACACCTACAGGTACTGTATCACCGTCAAAGAAGCTTATACGGACCACCCTGCCCTAACAGCCCCCTCTCGGACACAGTGCCTCACCACCTTAGCCTTGGAACCTTCTTGCTTGTTTATGCCCTATATCCCACGCCTCCCCCTTAATCTACTCGCAAAGCTCTGTCCTCGTTCAAAAACTTCACTTTCGTCACTATCCACAACTCCCCCCGCTTTCCCGTCGCAACTCTCCTCCCACCTTCCACTTGCTCCCACAGCTATGTACGCCTCCAACAATCGTTCAGGAGGCTATGGCTCCAGTGGGGCCTACGAGATCACACCCATGAGGCCTACCGAGCGTTCTCCGGCTTCGCTAGGGAAATGGAACGCCCAAGACCAGCCATTGCCAGAGAGAACAGCTATCAAAGCCATCCATGTCTACGACTTCGATAACACACGTAAATAATACGTCTTTCCATAGATGAAAACTACGGTCGCTGATTGATGTTTAACCTGCGGCATAGTTTTCAAGTCGCCGCTTCCTAATGCCAAGATCTGGCACTCCAGTACTCTCGGGCATCTGATGAATCAGGATTTCTTCAAAAGCGGAGGTCCGGTTTTTCCCTAAATGAATCCCGGAAGCTTTGTTTTTTTCTTTTTATTCTCTACAAAGTGCTGATTAGGTCCTACAGGTTGGTGGCATGACTCGCGAATCCTTGCGGCTACCGGCGCAGGCATCGAGACCGAGGAGCCACGAGGTTGGGAAGGCTGGTGGAACGAACAAGTTGTGTCTTTAGTCAAGCTCTCCATGCAACAGAAGGATGCACTCACGGTTCTCCTCACTGGGCGTTCTGTGGCGGGGTTCGTACCGCTTATCAAGCGGATGGCTGCTAGCAAGAAACTCGATTTTGACATAATTGCGCTGAAGCCCCAGAGAGGGCCTGCTGGAGAAAACATCAAGAGTACCTTTTATTTCAAGAGCATGTTCTTGAACGATCTCCTCAGCACCTATTTCCACGTCGACGAGGTCAAGATCTATGAGGATCGCGAAAAACACGTGAAGGCGTTTGAAAAATTCCTCAGGGATTACATTAGGATCAATTGTCAGAATAACGTTCCGAGGACCGGTCTCACGGCAAATGTTATACATATCGTTGATGAATCCGTAGGTCACTTGGTCACAATTCCGGCGTCATCTGCTGATTTCACTTTGGCGGATTCAGACACTTCTGGACCCAGTGACGGAGGTTAGGGAAGTTCTGAAGATGGTTGAGGACCATAACCGTATTGTCACGGGGGGTACGGGGCGCTTAGTCATCAACAAGACCGTCAAATACACCGGTAAGGCGGCATCAAAGATCCCTCTATTGGTAATTAATATTTGTGTTTGCAGGTTACCTTTTAGCGCCCGCAACTACCTCCCGTTTGCTCAACACCCTCAACATCCCAGGCCTTGGGCGTAACCATAAGGATATAAGACTTAATGGGACTGGAATCATGATATCCCCTCGCGCGGCCGATAGCCAAGTGTTGATCAATGCCGGTCCCCTAGGAACTAGGGTCGACTTTGTGGTCACCGGGTGGGGTCACTTTGAGAATAAAGTTTGGGCAGCATTGGTACGGCCCGTGGATCCGAATTATAAGGTTTATAGTGGTGAGCTGCACATCGTGCCTTCGTTGAGATTATATCTGACTCATTCACAGTATTGGATAGTAATCGCCCGGTAATCGTGCTTGCGATCCGTCGCGATGGGAAACCCAGTGACGCCCAGAAAATCACAACTTGGCAGCAGGTCCCTGCTAGCAACTTCATTATTAAAACGATGATTGCTGAAAAAGCCTATCTTCGTGTCGAAGACGAGGGTTACCAGCCAGAAGGTAAGCGGAGCAGCTAGTAATCGCTGAGCCAAGTTCTAGAATAGTTCGACTAACGCCCTAGTAGAAAAACCTTCGCTCCACCCATCACGTCGCGGAAATTTCCAAGGGCGCCACGTTCCGTATAACCAATTCGGGTCAAACCGTGGCCGTGGCGGTAGGGGTCGTGGGCGCGGTTATGGTGCCAGCAATGCCAGTAGAAGAGGAGCCAACCCAGAGCACAGACAGGAAACCCGGCCGGCAGACAAGGACAAGAACGGCGGGTACCATGCATACGAACGGCACCAACAAGGTAATAGGCCTGTAGAGCCTCAGGATATGCAGTTCTTGAGCGAGATGTATGAATAGTGGTACGCTAGGTTGTGTTTTACCCGGTTGGCAAGGGTAGGCGAGGGGGGGTTAATCTCTTGTTTTGTCTTGTTACGGTATGGTTCTGGTTGGCTGGAGTTGTGTGCTGTAATGTACTCTAGTATTTGCGGCAATTTCGATTGACTATTATTGCTTACTACCTCATCTTTGTGCAATGGCAGTGAGCCGTGGGACGAAGAGATGTGAAGCGCGATTGAAGAGCGGGGTGTTGCGCGAGTGCCCGTCGGTGGGGGGATGGGCGGGGCGTTGTGGGGTAGAGAAAAACAACATTGCCAACAATATCCTTTGAAAATTCCAGCGTGCTCAAACACTCCTTCAACAGACTATCGCATCTTTGGGCTTGCCCCTGTTGGAATGCCCTTCCAAATACCGAGTGATAGTGTATGTACTCGGGAAGCCCCCAGACACAAAATATCAATCGTCCGGGCGAAGTCCTCCCCAGCATTCATTCGGGACTACAAAACCCCTCCAGCACCCTTTGGGCCGTTTCCGCGATTGAAAGTCCGCACTTGTCGCTTTGCTTCCACTGGGCCCCCCCCCCCCAGCTAGCTCGTACGGGTTCTATTCTATTCTGTCCACTTTAAGAGTATTGCTGGTCGACCGGGAGGAAGGAAGGAAGGAAGGAAGGAAGGAAGGCGTGATGGTGGATAGAGAGAGAGAGGGTGGGTGGGGAAATTGCGAACGCATTGGACTAGTGGTGAATGGGCTGGGCTGGCAATGCGGGGAGAGGAAGGAGTGATAACTTATCTGGTTGAAGAATTCATACTTCTTGGTTGTGATGGCGTTTTGTCAATGGGATTAAGGAAGTGGAAAAGAAAACTTTGGGTCGTGGCCGTTGGAACTCGAGGTTTGCTTCGTTGGGTATGTTTCCTATTGTAATGGTTGTATATTCTCGTATGGTGGTGCTTCGAGTTGGTTTGTGTGTTTTTGGTCTGCGGGTGTACTGTGGGCGTGACAGTACTAAGTGCTGTACAGCTTGGACATATGTTACATATATCTCGTTGATATATTTCATGGGAATGGTTGGGAATTGCGCATGTTATCCTCTCACCTGGTGTTTCGGATAGTTCAATTAGTTAGAGGCGCATCTTGACACATACCGTAGTGCGTGGAGCAAACAGGGTGGACATATTCCATCTAGATTGTAGTCAAAGCCAATTCTTTTCTCCTTTTGGTTCTTTTTTGCTAATTTTCGCTTCTCGGATAATATTATGATATAATTATAACATGAAAATCCAAAGCCTCCAAAAACACAACTATGAAAGATATGGGATGAGAACCATTTTCTCCTTCAAATCCCAATAATCACAAATGTTATTTCACCACGAGCCGAACCATAACTCGTTTATCACGGCGATACCGGTCCCTAGATCCCTGCTACGGAATCCCCCCAACACGAAAAAGGGGAGAAGGGCTACTGGTATGCAAACAAAGGCCCTGACTGATCCCACTATTGCGCTCTCATACTCAACTAAGGTAATTAATACTCTATCCGTAATAGAATTAGCGATCTCAGCACCCCCCAAGTCGTTGATGCTCAAATATCAGACCTAGGAGACCGCCCGCATCCTGGTAGTATTTCAAGGTAATCACTTGGGAGATAGGCAAGAAATTCCCGCAAAACGGGATCCCAGACCTGCCTAGCTGCTCTGATATCCGCCCTTTTTTTCCGGCATATATCCTGCGAATCCCCAGTTTCGGATACGGTACTCCTTGCCTACTCTGAGTGCCAGCGAAGGAACGCCACCTGTTCTGTGAAGTGTGTGCCTTGCACCGCCCTCCTCTAGGAAAGCTGCCGATAATTCTTGCCCTGCCGTACCCTCAGGTAAAAGCAGTACGGTATCTCCCATACACCGCGCATGCGGCATAAGCCATGTGCTCACTAGTTCCAAACCCAGGCGAGTCAGCATGGGCGCGGAATCCTTTTTAGCTATTGCACATTGCTTTTGCTCTTCTAATCTAAGTGATAGGAATCCGCAGCATGGAAGCCTCTTCCCGGTGTGCTTGAATGAGTGGCCTAAGCATCTGTGGGTTATACCTTCAAATTGACAGGATTGTGGGTCGAAGCTCCGTCCCTGACCATCAAACTGCTTTGCCTAGACACTCGTGGACCCCGCATGGGTCCCTGAAGGCTCTGGCCCCAGTGTTCTGTCCCATCGACCGGGGCTACCTGGACACTACCAGGCTCTGAGTATTAGAAGTAAACTGGACACTTGGGGTCACTGTGTGTACTCAGCCCCCATCCCCAATATTTCTTGCCCCTGACATACCTCTGTTCCCCCCAAGCGTTCTTGTGCTTCTTGCCCTCGACAACCTATTTGGAGCATTGCCAAAAATACTGGAAGTCAATACTATCCTAACTGGACAGGTACATTCGATTTCTCCCGCCCAAGGTCCGTGCCGTGGCCCGCAAAAATCCAGTCTTAATCTTGTAATCTTCCTTTGTTTATGTTATCGCTTCCTGGTCAGAAGTTAAGGTTCCTCTCTTGCTTTCCCGCATCATTTTGCCCCAATTTCTCGCTCTTTTCTGTTCTCAGAGAACTGTCCCAGCACCCAAATGTTTATTTTCCTTCTCACACCCCTTCCGCATGCCCCGCTGTAGTAACTGCTTTACCTGGCGATGTTAGCAAGATGCATATCTCCCGCCCGCTCTATACAATAACGAAGTTCGTGCCCTACTACAAGCGTATACTAACTATAACCCAATGTCATTACCGACATTTCAATCCATTCCTCAAACTCGGAGCTTCCCGTTTCCCCTCCACCCTTTCCTTTTCCTTCTCCCCAACTACTCCTATCCCTTACAGGGCAGATATCCCGTGCCACCTCCCTTTAATCACAAGCTCTCACTCGGAGGGCTCATACCACCCATGTTAGTCCACTCTTTGCTTTCATCCCGGCCGGGCTCCCCATCAGTCCTGCGATCTCGGGCCTTGCCCTCAATAACGCACCACATGTTACCCCTTGTAATCACCTCCCATTGGCCATGGCAAGCCCAACCTAGTCTCCCGCCCTCCGTACCGCTTCCGCCTTGCTTTTGCTCGCGGAGGAACTTCATGGGGGATAGCTTCTAGGGTTGAGGGCAAACCACAAGCAGGACTGGCTGCCCAACCGCGTCACTCTCGGATCGAGGGACTTACCGGTAAGTTCTGCTGGCTCGATCCACCGCATCAAATCAACCTTCCGCCCCCAGAAATATCCCGATCCCATCGGTCTGTGCCACCGGGAGGTGGAATTGTACCTATCGTTTGCATTCCGCCCCTCATGTCTCATACTTTCATTAGTCCCTTGCCTACAGAGCTTCCTTAGCCCCGCAGTTACCGGTATTTACCATCCCCTAACCCTTTAAAGCCAAGCTCATCACTCCCCTCCCTTCTGTCACTCCGTCCGTTGGATTTCCACTCTCAGCCCTTCCTGAAGCCGGTTCCACCGGAGGAACCGCTTTAGTGATGTTGCATGACGAAGGCATCTTGTCGCCATGGAACCTGGAGCCCGACCTAAGCCATTCGTCCGTTCGTGCCCAGATTCTGACAACTCTCGGCTCTCTAGCGCGTAATTTGTCCCCTAATCTTGAGACATATAGGTAAGCTCACGGATGTATGATCCTAGCCACTTGATAGAGGGCCAGCGAATAGAATTCATGGCCCGAGGAGTAACTTGGTCTTTTTGGCCGCGGGACCACTGCCTTACCGATATTCAGCTTCTGCTTGTGGCCCTAAGCACATAACGGCTCGGGGAAGGGATTAGCCGTACAAGTGCTCTTGTAGGTTAATATGTACTATATGGTGATCCGAGCACCTTACCACCCGTAACCGATTTCCTGGGGGGATCCTAACTTTGATGCCGTAGAACTTTGAGTTCCGGAGGCGTCCCCCAGGGTTCGGCTCACTAGGTGTTGCCTAGAAGGAAAAAAATGATGTGGTTTTTCTATCAATCTCACTCGTCGGCTCCGGGGCGCTCCCTCCTAATCCCATGCCATTTTTCCACCTTCATTTTCCCTACTTTAGATTTCAACGGGCCGGAAAGGCGTTGTGCTGAGACCTCAAGCCGGGTTGTATTTGCCCTCTGCTGGTATATCCAATCCTGCTCACTCGTTTGGACCGTTCCGAGCACTGGTCTGTGGGACGAAAATCTCATGGCATTGTTGGTTGTAGTAAACCGCCGAGGTGCCACACCACGCTGCTGTGTCCTTGGTACGATAGGGTGGAATGAGAGGCGTTTTCTACAGACCAACCGGGCATGAAACCACACTTTACCTCAAAGTCTAGTAATTGGTAGGAGCGGCCTTGAAACTGCCGCAGCCCCCGTATTTGGTGGGTGTCTATCCATCTCAACTCGCTTGGACCAGAAATGATATAAATGACGTGTACGTCTCAAGTCATAGCGGGTATGCTCCCAGTTGGAAGTCTTCAAAGCCAGACCAGCAACCCATCGCGAGACAAACATCCGAACAAAAAAGCAAGAAAACAGGATTCAAACTCATGGTAGCACGACTCGGATACAAGAGTAAACTTACGGTTCTCCCTTCATTCCCGGAAACGAACCCCACTGCCTCGAGAGGTAATAATACAGTACCGTGACCTTCCACAAGGTTGAGGAGGGGGACGAGACCATATTCTCGAGACCTTCTCGCAATCACGAGCGAATCTTCTTCCTGTTTTGTTTTTTGTTTTTTTGCCCTTTCCCCGATTTTTTGACCCAGTGCACCCCTTCTCCTCTTTCCTTACTATTTGCCGCAGTTCATATAACCACGACGGCCCAGGCGATCGAGGCCCTCGCTTTATGAACGAATTTGTCAACAGAAACACGGGGGCCGACACTCGGGATGGTTGGTAAAAAATAAAAAAAATAAAAAAGAACAACGAGGCACGGTCATTTTGAAGTGACGTAGGGCGAGTCGGGGGGGAGACACCAGGGTCGAACCGGTAGGTTTGCCATTGCGGCTGTCCGAGACAGTATTAGGGGCCCCCATTGGATTGAACTGATCCGGTGATGGGATATTATGGGGGGAGGTGTGCGGTTCGTGTTTTGATCAACCGACGGGAACCAACCCTGAGTTCAGGTTCAATGAGATCTCTGGGAAGCGACGCTAGCAGATTTAAAGCTTCGATTGGTGGAAGACGGATAAGTTTTGTTTTTCCAAAACCGTATGGGGAAATAGGAATCGAAAGACAAAGACATAAGAAGCCAGATCTCACTGCCGAATGTATCGTGCTTCTCGGAGAGGATCGATTGCCCCTCCCCTCACTTCCCTTCTTCCGTGCTTGTATCTCCTGCCGTGCACCCAATAGCTATTCATGGAAGAGACAAAATTACAAGGCGAGACACAATAGGGCCTCAAGGGAAATAAAACGAAAGGAAGGAAGGGCTAGAAACACGCGCAAAAAAAGAAAGAAAGAAAGAAAAGAGGAACTGGTGTTGGTTTTGGCTCTCCCATCGGCCAGTAAATGGTTACTAGAAACTCGATCTTGATAGATTTCGCTACACTTGATTTGCCTGGACAAGGCATGTGCTCCTGCAGATCCTTGCCGTCCAGATCTCGCGTATCTAAGGGGAATCGGAGAGTCAGCGCTGAGCTTCCGAGGCAAGTTCCGGGGAAAGGGAGCCAAAGCTGGGGGACAGGATCTCTGATCCCTATTGTTCATAAATCTCCTAAGGAGAGCGATGCTCTTCACGCAAGGAACAATTATTATTTTTTCCATGTGTTTGCGTGTGTCTGTGTGTGCATCGTTGGACCGAGATGAGCCATGAACAACAACGACAACCACAACAACCGCCTTTCGACATCACGAACCTGAATCACACAAACACACCTTTCAACCATTAGAATTCGTGGAAAATTCTACCCATACTAAGCCTGATAATTTATAATCCCGCATTTTTTCATAGACTCGATCCACTAACCCTTGCTCCCGGATCCATAGATCATGACCAAAACCACCTCCCAATTCGCTAGACATGTAAATTCCGCTTTTCAAGTGCAACCCTTTTCTAACCAGTGCTCTACCGGTACTTGCAACGACTCCCTTTGTCCTTGAGTTACCGCTGGTGGCTGATGCGATGTCGTCAGTCAAGGGATTGCCATCAGATCGCTTCCCCAGACGCTTCTCGGCCTCATGTAAAAGGAATCCCCGGCCTGCATTATACTCGAGTATTCCCTCTTTTTTCTTCTTCTTTTTCCCTCCTGCTTCCTCTCTTTTTCCCGATACGAAGCATAGCTTCCAGCTTCTTGTGACGGTCCGCCCAAATTCCATGTCTGGGATAGATTCACCAGAATTGAAGCGAAACATTGCCAAGCCTCTACAGCAGGACCCTGCAAACTATTGAGCCCTCCCCTGGGATCAGCGCCCTTGCACGGGCAGTGCGCGCATCGAGTGTGCAAAAAGATAGGGTCCTCTGCTTGCGGTATCTATTGCACCCTGTCGACCTGAGGCGCCCCTCCCCTTCCCCCTCTTCCGAAGAAGCAAGAACAGAAAGGAAGGGAAAGGAAAAAAGAAAAAAAGGAAAAAGGAAAAGAAGAAAAAAAGAAAAAGTACCCTTTGAAAGCGTGAGTTGGGTGAACTGGTTTTGCCAGTCCTGCTCCCGGTATGTGAATCGTGGTGGGTCGGCTGTTGTTCGGATTGAATGTGGGGCTTACGAGCAATAGGTGGTGAACAAGTTAGGTGCATCTGGGTGTGTGTGTGTGTCCGTCTGTCTGCTTGGAGGCAATGAGCGAGCAGCCGACATAACTGAGTAACCTCGTGCGAGTCCTGACTGGACTTGCGGTGGTGCTTGGGTGTGGTGTGGGTGTTTATGTATGGCGCTGTGTGCGTCTAGTATGGCGTGTGTGTATGAAGCGAGCGAGCAAGGGCGAGGAGAGTGAGAGTGTGAGGAACACTTGGACTATGTGCCAGCAGTGTCCATCTTTTTGTCTATCCTGTCTGTTTTGTGAGCGGGTTCGGTCGTGTGGTGGTGGTGGTGGTGGTAGTGGTGGTGTGCGCTGTTTGAGAACCGCCCAGTGATACCGGTACTTTCTTGACCAGCACGGTTGCTCCTCCCATTGCTCCTACAATCCTATGACCCCCCTCCCTCTTCCCTATTTTTCTATTTCTCACTATCCCCACCACTTCCACCACCCCTCCCAGTTTCTCCCTCTGCCCGCTTCCTCCGCTTCCCCCCCCCCCATCACCACCCCAGTCACAAACTCTCAACCCGCAGCCTCT
>Ga0307509_10000499_pt1 | contig 66609 bp, 97 predicted proteins | sample 10_EM_MG_FD_202245 | JGI IMG/M metagenome (GOLD analysis project Ga0307509, IMG submission 202245) | Populus trichocarpa ectomycorrhiza microbial communities from riparian zone in the Pacific Northwest, United States - 10_EM | ecosystem: Host-associated > Plants > Roots > Unclassified | place...
CGTCTGTCACAACTGAAAAAGCAGTACGTCTACATAATTCCCGGCTATGTGGTGATTTCGAATCATTGGCTCATTCGTGGTTCATGTCAGGCTGCGGAAATAAGGAGCAGTCAGGGGTCTACTGACCTGTCTAACAACCAGTTGACGTGGTCCGCCTCGACAACTGCGAGGATATATTGGTCGCCAGCCCGCCACCAGCAGCCTTCATCCCGAGACTTTGCCTGCGTTTGGTACAGTAAACGCCCATAATATGGGTGGTTCTGATTGTATGTGTCTCTTCGTGTAGCTAGCCTGTTGACTCTATTGCTATACTTGAAACCGTTCACGTTAATACTGCCTCACAAGCCCGACCCTCGACTGGGCGAGGGGGCATATCAGAGTACACCAGCTATTTCCACACCAACACCTCAATACCCGACTCGGACCACTCTTTTGAGAACCTTAACTGGCGGGCGTATTGGCGGGTCCGATCGATGCCGCCCAAATCGCGCTCATTCAACAGATCTTCCATGTGATAGTCAAATTCTCTCCTACATTGAGGGCTATTCGCCAGATCCCGCGGTCCAGTGCTGCTTTTTTTAGCCTGCGTATGCGACTTGCCTGCAAAGGTAGGGCCATCCTGGCACAGCACCGAGTACCCCTTCCACTCCCCCCCTCTGATCCCCGAGGTCGACGTAGGTGAGATAGAAAACAAGGCCTGCCGCATTACTCCAGAGTCGAAACGCGAATCCACACGTATGCCACGTACCCATCATTAGAAGCATTAGTGAGTCGTACAGTTGGTTTCTCAAACCCATATGGTACGATTCTGTCTGGCGAGAGCGCTCAAGTGACAAATTGAACATAAGGAACGTGTATCCAGTCTTCCATGCCATCCCGCAACCAGAGAGCAACAATCCACGATGCAGGTCCTAAAAACCCTAGTCCAGATGCCAGCCTGCATGTCACTTGATCCTCAGAAGGGGAGGGAGGGAGAAGGTCGCCCACTTTGGCCGAGAGTGGAGCGACTATTTTCATTGTGTTGTGAGAGGGAAGCCCCCGAACGGCGATCAGTACCAGACTTACCAATCTTGCCCCCGTCACGAGAGTGATCACAATCACAACAATTGTTCGGTATTCAGCGACACCCGACCCTGCAGTTGGCTCTGCAAGGTTCGCGCTCAGCCAGCCGCAACGGCCCACTCACCAATCAAGTTTTTGCGCAACCCCATCACGGTGGCGGGCCAAACGACCTTTTATATATATGTACAGTCTGGTCGATTCTGTGGCGCGTACGGCATAGGGCGCGCACTGACGATCTGCTCACGCACGTGTCTCATAAGAATTTCAAGTCGTCGATATCATCATGGGTCCCCCTAATGAAGCCCGTACAGTACTAGTCCAGCTGTAGTACGGTACTGCCACATCCTCGAGGACTTTTGCGGCCGCCGCCCCGATCATCAGGACAGTTCGTTACTATTGGTCAAGGTGCTAAACTTTGTGAGCTGCGCGCAATCCGCAGTCCCTAAGGCGTCGTTTTCGTTCGTAAGAATACGTCACGACACCACGGATGGCGGTGGGTCCCCCCCCTCCTTGTGCCCCTCCCCTGGTCGCATGACAGACCAGGCATCCCGTCGTGATTGCCCTGACATCCCGCCAAGGAAAAAGTACGTACCAACACCTGGACCCGCCCGGTGGGTACAGTACATGCTACGAGAGCTTCGTTCTGAATTTCATGATCACGATAAACTAAAAAATTCGATCCTCTCATCGTCTCTCCGACCGCGACCGAGGAGTCAATTTAGCTTTCGCTATCCTCTTTTCTTTCTTCCTTCTTTTTGTGTCATCGAGATGTGGCCCATGTGGGCAGATGGTCCATGCCATGATGATACAGTCGCGAAACGGTTCGCGGCCGTGTGCGGTTCTCTGGTTCTCTCCCATTTCCTTTTCCATTTCCCTTCTTGGTTGTTCGGTTTTTTTTTTCTTGTTTGTTTTTTCACCCCTTTTTTTGTTCCGCTTCTCCGTGTTTTGCCTACGGTCATCTCCCAGGGGGCCCTGCAGGTCTCGCAGTAATGTTGCAGATTCCGTGCAATCCAGACCCTCATTTTTCTGACCATCCCATCTTCTCATACCGTCGCGTGTCCTACTCGTGTCCGTCAGATAGCGGGAAATGAAGCAGATGCGGCACAATATCTCATGAACGCGTTGTCAACCTCGTGCATTGGGACCCCACGCCGCCGCAATTGGGCGATTAACGTTGCCTTCGAATACCATGACCATTTAATCTCAATTGTGAAGAGTGCCTCACACCAGCCGTCCTCGTTAATTTTAGCGTTCTTTAACCTCTTTCTCCTTATTTATCATCATCATTCAAGCCGGCTCTATCCGTGAAATTACCTGGAACTCTTCTACTCAGGGCCGTATCACGAGCAAACCCTGGACGAAGGACGACCCGTGCTTGGGACTGTTGCATATATTACCTCTTCTTCGTGTTCCTGCGCCCAACGGACAACACGGTACTATTTTCCAATCGCGTCTGAGCAGATCTCCGTCTGTTCTTTCATCCGCGACTCGGAGGCTGAGATCTGGAACCTTTCGCTGCGTAATGCCATCACCACCGCTCTTTCTAGATGCAAAAGGAGAGTGACATACAATAACAGATAACCTACTTGTGTGTCAGCACTTTCGTACGTGGGACTATGAGTGGGACTCGAGGGAAGAGATGATCGGGAAGATTTTACCCAACAGGGCAGGAAAACAGTCTTTTCACGCCACCCGATGCTCGCGAGAAGTTACGAGAGAGCTGCACATGCTGACAGTCCTGACAAATCAATGGTGTACGTGGTTCAGGTTCGATGTTTAATTCTGTTCAATTTTTGATGGGGTGCCTTCGGCATGAACGGTGTTTCAAAACTAGTTCACATTTTCTATACATGCTTTGACACTGTCCGGAGAGTGACAGTACACATTCGAGGTAACAATCAGGGGATATGGGGCTGCGCAATGAATGAGAAATGAGACATAGACAAGGATGACGTGGTTATGAGTTCTGCACTGTGGATGACTTTGTGTATATGTGAGACAAACGGGATATAGGGAGCACCGAGGTAACAGTAACCCCCTGGGATAGTAAAAAATGAGAGCCACGATGAGGCAGCGAGAATTTGAAGCACCCCTAACAGAACAGCCGGTGCCACCAGTTTTTGAATTTTGTCCACCAGCCCCCTTCCCAGCCTTCCGTGCGTCGCATTGCACTCACCCACATCCTACCGGTGCCAATTTGTATCTCACCCACTGGAGCTGAAACACCTTCACCAACTTCGAGATCCGGTGGTGGGTGCGAGTTCGACGCTCTATCGGGGAAACGAGGGGTAGCACGAGATGTGATGAACGCCGGGAAGACCTTCAAGAGCTGCAAAACCTCTGGGTTCGTGAGGTCGGGCGAGGTCCAAATTCTCATATATTCTTCATCGATATCTTGGGAAGCATACGTCGCGGCTGGGCGAGGGTTGAATACATCTTCTAATTCTTGGGGAGGTGTACTTGGACCCGAGGAATCTTCTATGGTGTCTGAAAGAGAGGTGGATAGTGGGATAGTGTTGGAACGAGGAGAAGACGAGTAGGACTGTGATAGTGCGGGGGTATCGAGGAATGGGTCACTTGGGGCCCTCGGCCTCTTCGCAAGAGACGAGTCTTGTGCGGCAGGATTCAACCGCGTCGAAACAGGTGGCTTCGAACGGAGGGGTTGTGATTGGGATCTAGTATGGACGGGAGCGGAGAAGGTGTGAATGGGAGAACTGAGTGTCGATGTTGACGTGCGCGTGGAAGGGCTTTCTTCGAATCCCAGGACCTATTCGAAGAACAGGACATCAGAAGGCGCAAAGTGCGTGACAAGTTGGACTAACTCCTTTGAGAACGTCGACAGCTTCGAGCATGAAATCTTTGCCGCTGCACGAACCAAAATAGTCACGTTGACGTTTGCTGACTAGGCCGAAAGGGCCAACTCACCCTGCTTCTTTGAAAACGGCATCGTCGATTTCCCAGTGTATGAGGTGCCGCCCTGCACCACCAAGGCGCTCAGGAATGATTTGCAGCCTCATGAGAGCCCACAGGCCCTCGAAGAACGATTTTGTTCCTGGCATGCCAACCGTACACCAACTTCGGACAAAGCGCTCAAAGGCCTCAAAACGCTCCTTCTGGGCGGTGCAACCCGTAGGGTCTGCTCGCGATAGAGGCGTGAGGGACCCACCAGGAAGCGTCGCGGATAGGTGGGCTCTGAATTCCGCGGTCCGTCGTGCGTTTATGCTAGCGTGATACGCAGAGCGGATCGACGCCTGTAGTCTCGAGAACGGGGCGTGTTGTGCCGGGGGCAATGTGGTTAGCATTTGCGTCATCTGCCGTCCGGCCTCTTCATCCTGGTCGAAATACCTGCCGGCGAGAAAAGACGCGTCAATCACGATGAAAATCGCGATTCATTCGACACGGAGGGCCTTGCCGACTCACCACTTTCTGCATCGCTCTGCGAATGCTTCCAGATCGACTTGGACCCGAGAAGGCGTGGCCGAACGTGGATGAGGGCTCGCCCTCCCACTAGCTGGTCTCCAGTTCGCGGGGCGCCCAGAATAGCTTGGCGACGTGGGGGAAACGACCTCGCCTTTTGGCGCGGGAGGGGGAGGAGAGAGGGGCGCGGGGGAGGGGAGGTCGTAGAGGAGTGTTTGGGTCTCTGAAGATGCAGCGGAACTTGTAATGGTAGAGGTGCGCTTCGCGGGGCGTTGAAGCCGCAGAGGTGGAGGCAGCGGACGACGGGTGGTGTCCAGCAAGTATCCTTGGGCCGACATCGAGTGGACGTATTTCTCAACCTTGAAGGATACGACAAAGCGTATACATAGATCGTTTGGCACTATGGGGGCCGTGTGGAGTGGACCGAGCCGAATACGCAGTATCGGAGTCTAATGGGGCACCTTAAGGGGAGCAGGCGAGGAAACACGTTCCCCAGATGACAGCTAGGGAAATGGTTTAGGAGGAGGGCGAGGAGGGGAGCGCGTTGCTGGTGTTGGGTGTAAACGAAAGCTATTTTCGACCCCAACGCAACATCAACATCTCATCACGGTCACCATCTCTTCGCGTCTGTGGCGCCGTTCACCGTTTTTTTTTCGGACATCAGCGAGGCAGATTGCGCCCTACCGTTGCGACGAACAACAACAACTTTGCCTCTCGACTTCACACCTCGAAGAGAAGAATGGTTATTTTTGTTAAAGACACATGCCTGCACCGTAACCAGGTCGCGAGATATTTCTATTCCATTTCCAAATGATACGGTGGCAAGGCAATAGGTCTCCGCACCCACACGACCATACTCTATCACGTGACACGCTATATGAGCAACCACGGAGTGCCATGTGGGCCACTTCCGGTTGAGAGGACAAAGCTGGTCACAGTCTCTACAGGGGTTAACAACCGAGGGCATTTGCGGGGAAGAGCTACTCGGGCATAGGTGTCCGAGTTGCATTGGCGTTTAGAGGGAAGAATGGAGCTTAGGGATAGAAGCCCGTACATACCATTAAGCGATATTTATCATCAAACAGTCACACAAAACCACTGAAGGAAGTTTTACCAAATCACAGAGAGCCGCGCGTCGCAGTTGAGGTCGTGAGCTGTGGCGGAAAAGGACCCCGCGAAGACTGGGGGCTCTGCGGGGCATCACCGGTCTCAGTTGAACATCGCAGTGGTGGAAACGACCACTCATCGTGGATTTCAAGGCTCGGCGGATTTTGAGTCGTGGGCCATTACGAGGTAAGGGGGAGAAGAACTCGCGTGATAGGCAGAGAAGTCGCAGGGCGGGACTCACCGGCCAGCGGTCACCGGATGATGTCGTTCCAACGCCATTGTCTAACGACATTCTTGATCGCTCCATCATGGCTGAGGCTTCGACTTCCGTGAAAGGTACAAACGTAGACGTCGCCGTGGTCAGGCCTGCCGAGGCTTGGCAGATATTTTTGATGAACGTATATGAGCCTTTGGGATAGGGCTCGAGCCATGGCAGCCTAGACTGACAGATATTACACAGAAACCAACCTCATAGACGTTTGCTGTCTGGTGATCAGGAGAAATTTGCTTGTACAACTAGGGGCGGGCAGGGAACCTCCCAGGGGGATAATGGAAGGATGTTCTCTTCTCAGTTCACATATCTTGCGGTAGAGTATTTTGACTCCATCTTCGATTGGTGCGTGTATAAAGCGACCGAGTAATACCGTAAGAAATGAGACTGTCCGAGAAGCCCGCCTTCAGACTATCATCGTACGGCATGAAGTTGCGAACCAACCTTTAGTGGTTAAGTCGAAAGGCGTGTGGCATGCCGGGACCTACATCAGTTTGAGCCACATCGCTGAAGACTGGCCAAGCTCGCTGAAAAGGTCCAGAGTCGGAGGGATATAAGGAGGTTGTCCTGTAACATAATAAATAACTCGAGGAACGATCGTCTCCGTAATAACGGTATAATAGAGTCGTGCACAGCATCCGTCATGCCCACCACCTGAAGGGGTTATGCCTCGACCTGGGGTAAGTTTTTGTCCGCGGGGAGTTGTTCGAATCATATCATAATGAAATGTCAATGTAGTGATAAAGCCTTAAAGAGCCAAGGGCCAATGGAGGCCATCTAAACCGCTCTATGGAGGCGCCAAGTGAGTCTTCAGGGTTTCCACGACCAATTGCTACGAGCCCCCGTTTGAATACACGTACTAGGACTCACGTAGGCCCTGCTGCCAGCCGGTGGAAAAAAATTCGTAGGGCACGAGATATTTCCAGAGTTTTGCATTTGGATAACATTCAGATGTCGTTATGCAGACTGATTTTAATGCTGTGGGGTTATGATGTATCATTTGGGTGATCAATGACAGAAAAAAATATTGAAAGAACCGCACAGACATGAAAAAGTCTTGGCCTAACGGCGCTGGAAATGTGCACCGCATGCATACATTAAGAGTCGTATATTGATAATCGGTCCCCTGTGGGATATTTGACGTCCAAGAGTACCGTGGTGCTGTCACAGTTGCCCCTGGGCCGTAGACAGAACCTCTGAATTTGAGAAAGAATGGCGACGCAGGGGATTCCGATGCTAGTAGGTGAATGGCCATTCCGAGATCTCGGATCTGTATTGTGGACCTTGGGGGGGTTTGTCCCTGACCATTTTTACCATCCACGGTTGGACGGATGCCTCGCCGGAGTACAGAACTGCCGCCGCTGTGGCGTTGGTTTCATGATTTGATGGGATTCATGGAAGGTCCCATCTGATCACCGGTCGTCGTAGGGTACAGGCACAGCTAGGGCTAACGAGCACAGTTATGGTGTTCAGCACGGAGATCAGGCTCAGTCGAGTCATCAATGATATGTTGTTGGCAAACTTGATCAAATAGGGCCACGAGGAACGGAAGGTTCTGATTCAAGGGTACATCTCACGAATTATAGTAGGTTCTGGGTAGTACCCGTCTGGCGTCTATCTGTGCAGGGTACTGCTTAAGCAGAGACCGCGTGAACAGGGTCAGGTGTTGTCCACAAAGGGAAATGACAGCCGGGAATCTGGGTAGTGAAGACACCGAAAACCGGGGGGTTTCTGTGGCCAGGACCGTTGGCACACTCAAACTTATATGAAGCCGAAAGTGGAGTGTCTCAAGAACCATGCCACAACAGTTGGTCATAGTAAAGCGGTCGAAAGGAAAGGAAGGCAGGCACGGGTGATTGAAGCTCAGTATGATGGGTGAATCGGCCGCGATTTACCTCGATTTGGTCGAGAGAAAAGGCGCTGATGGGCCGGGTTAGTCGGTTCTAGATAAGGATGTATGTGGAGGCCGGCCGTGGACCTCCGCATAAAACGGGGCAAAGAGGGAGGGGGCTCTTCCGCCGGGAGGACGACACAAGGGCGACAGACTGACCACGAATAAACGGAAATGATGTACGGTCGTGCTTGGAAATACGGAGGGAAAAAACAGATCCGTATGACAGAAAGGTGTAACCATGTGGGTTGTGATGCACAATGGAGGGAGGATGCCGTTATGCGATGGCGCCGAATGGCGTTGGTTATAGGAAATCGAATTCTTTGCGGAAGGTGCCGGAAGACGAGGATTCGCCAATTACCATAGGAAGGAGGGTTTTGAGCGGAAGGGAAGAAGGAATGAAAGAGAGCGGTTTCTGGATGTCGTTCATGGTAGGTGCCTCGAGTGCGAGGCAATGACTGAGGGGGGAAGGCTGGCAGTTCAGTTTGGTTTTTTGGGTGGATTGGTTGCGTAGCGCCGAGAGCGAACCGAAGCAGCGCACCGTAATTGTGCCTTAGCTTGCCGTACAGTGGGTCCCGAGAGGTTGGCGGTTACGTCAGAGTAACCCTGGCCAGTATAGATACAAATGCCTTACGGGGGTGTTTTGAAGGGGACAGACCAGACGCCTAATCGCGGAGATAGCCTCTCAGTGAACAGTGAATTGGTCGGTGGGGGGGGGTTCGAGCGCTGTTGTGATATATGTTGACAAGATGATATGAGGGTTGTTCTTGGAAAAGAAGGGGGATCACGAATATCGCAGGCAGTGTGGGGCTCAGCTGACTTGAAAGGAGAGAGAGAGTGAGGTAGAGAGAGCGAAGAGACGTTGCAGAGATCGAATAAGGTTCAGATTCGGATGCAGAGAACTTCGCACAGGCTCGAGATCAGGATCACAAACTCTCAACTCAACGCTCCTTGACGTTCCTCTTATTTCTCTCTCCGGGCGGCCTCCCCCGCCGGCTCGTCACCCTCTTCGACCCTCCCCGCAATCCAAATTCAATAAAAGACTCCCAAGTTCTCCTTCCGTCTAAATGTCCTTCTAAGTCTTCCTCCCCATTTAGCATATACCCACTGCTCCCCCTCCTCCTTCCCCTCATCTCGTCCCGTTGCTGTCCATGGCACGCGCGGCGACCTGGCACCCCACCCCCTCTGATTCCAGAACCGACTTTACAATGAGCTCCGTCGATCCTGCCCAGTCCTCCAGGTCTGACCTATCTCGTTGGGAACTCGGCGAGATCCTCAAAACCAGCACTGTACCCAGAGATCGTCTCATGTCCGTCGATTCCTCGTCTTCTCCACTGCCTCATTCAAACCATGGTCCCTTCCTGCCCCCCCCTTTCGACCAACCTATCGACACCCATGCACCACCACACCCTACTAACCACCTCGTGCATCCCTTCGATAATGACAGAATGGACGTTGCTGATTCCCCTTATGAAATGTTCCCCCATCCCCACCCACCACCCCCGCCCGCTCAGACTCAGCCTTCCTTCCCCCACCAACGCTTTCGTTCAAACACCTCTCCTGCCGCACCATCATATGGCCCTAACTCCGAATCAATATATTCTGGCATGTTCTCCCATGATTCCGTGCCCTCTTTCCATTCTCAGGGTACTGGTCACTATGACATGATGAGCGGCATGTCCTCGTCCCTGAGCTCTGGAAAAGCAACTCCTCTCACTCCTATTGATCCCGTTGGCGGCCATCCGTTCTCTGCCGGACCTCCAAACGGCATCAAGCAGGACTTTAGCGACCTGATGTCGAATCGAAGTCTCTCAGCTGTGAGCTCCACCTCCTTCCCGTCTGACATGCAAGACGACTTCTCCCTTGGAGTCCACTCCCATACCAACAATTTTGTCTCGACAACCCTCCTTCCCTTCCCAGATCGCATGTCACGCTTTTCTCAAGACACCTTCATCGCGCAACCTCAATTGCAGGGACACCCTCCTGATCAGCTTCGCGGTGTTCCTCCACAGGTCACTCACAACCGTTTTGATGGTGGCGCGAACTACGAGGAGATTCCTAGATACATCATTCCGAGTCCCCAAAACGACTTAGGTTTACGTATGCCTGGCGCTGAGGATACCATGATGAGGATGCGTATGGGTCAACTAAACTCTTCCACCGATCTTCATACATTTATCAGGTACGTACGGGGTGGTTCCTGTTTTTTTTTTCCCACTAACTTAATGACGCCATAACATTCGACTAGACCATACATCGATCAATATGTCCGGGCACCGAATCGCCTAGCCTTCGGTGAACGCACCGTCATAGTCATGTCAAGCAAGGTTGCGCAGAAATCTTACGGCACAGAGAAGCGGTGCGTCTTCACATTGTTATTGGACTTTCGCAGGCCCTGAGTTCCTTGTCAATGTACTAGATTCTTATGCCCTCCTCCGACTGCAATTTTGATCGGCAATTCATGGTGGTCGGATGTCGTGCGCCGTGGTGACGAACCTAAACTCTCCCCACCACGTGTCATTGTGTCTATCTCTGGCGAGACTGCAGGCCAGGAGGGCAATATCGAGTGGTCTGCAGCTGCCGGCAAACCCTTCGATGTTTCCGATCCGCCCACTGGCACCACCTACATAGGCCGTTGTGTTGGGAAACAGCTTTTTATCTCCGATGTGGACGAGAAAAAGAAAAAGGTGGAAGCACTTGCCAAGGTCATCGGTCCCTCTGGGGAGGACGAGCCCGAGCGAGTCATCGGAGTCTTTCCCAGTAGGCCAATCAAGGTCATCAGCAAGCCTAGCAAGAAGCGGCAGAGTGCGAAGAACCTCGAACGTACGTGCTCCGCCTCCCCTCGTGACACTGTTTCTAACGGCATCGCCGCTCAGTGTGTATTAATCACGGCTCCACAATTTCCCTCTTCCATCGACTACGATCTCAAACTGTATCGACCAAATATCTCTGTGTCTCTGGTTCTGGTTCCTCATTCAAGGGATCAGATGGCGCCCCCTTAATGGGTATCGATCAGCGTAGTCGTGCATCGACGCCGTCGTTTATCGCAAAAACCTCTAGTTGGGGTAAGCCTTACTTTTTATAGCCTTCGACAGGCCAGTGTGATCCGTGCCCTAAACCCCATTATAGACCCGTTTGTCATGTACATAGTGGATGCCGAGAAGCCAGCTGGAGGCATGGACGTGCCACCGCCGCCTCCACCTCACGCGGACTATCCTTCACCGCCACCAAACGCCATTCCATTCATGAATAATGGCACCCCGATCCCAATCTTTTACAATCAGACGGTCGTTTTGCAATGTTTGACATCCGGGGTCGTATCACCGGTGCTGATCATTCGAAAAGTTGATCGCCAAACCACCGTTGTGGGAGGTGGTGCTCAAGAAGGTTCCAAGGGTGTCGGCGAGCAGTACTGCGCCCCTGGCGAGGTCTGTGGTGATCCTGTTAGCCAATTACACAAGGTTGCGTTCGAGGTCTTTGAGCCTGGTAAAGGCGCTCCTGAGTCAGGATCACCGGGTCCAACGGGCGCATTCCTTTCCTGTATGGGCGAAAAAGTCAATACTTATCGTCCAGTGGAAGGCCGCCAATGGCAAAGCGGCGTCGATGGGTCGCGCAGTCCAGATTCACCTGCTGTGCCCAGTTCGCCCATCATTTCTACCCCTGCGTCCAACGGTTCGGGCAATGACTACTTTGGATCGGGACCATCATCAGCGGCTCGAAGCGAGCCTGCATCTCCTGCTCCGAACCCCATGGAATTCCCATCAAGTGATGGTGGACGGGTCAAGAAACCGAAGCGTGGCTCGTCAAGCGCAGGTGGTTTGTCAAAGGGCAGTGCTTCGAAGCCTCGAAGGCGCCCTACTTCCGCTGGTTCTGCGGGCAGCCGGCAGACTGGCAGTGACTCGGGTGCCTCCTCTGGTGCCCTCTGGCAGGTGGACATTGGCGAGACGAGCGTTTGGACCATTGTTGGCACAGGTCGGTCTGATTTTGTCGTGGTTCCTGGAGGTTGTTGACAAGTCCACCGGGATGTAGACCAGGTTCGGTACAACTTTTATGTACCGCCAGTCCTCTTCGACAGCCAGAACGCCCCGCAAACGGGTTCATTTCCAACGCCTTCGAAGCCTGTCACGCCTTTCCCTGGTGTGGTGAAGTATCTACCCCCTGATCGCGCATCAGAAGCGCCTAAAGGCCACGGGACGCGCCACATGCTAGCGAAACCAGGTCCACAGACTTCGAAATCGCTGACGCTCTACGGGGAGAACTTTTCCAAGGCTGACCCGGTGTCAGTCTTCTTTGGATCAGAACCATCGCCATATGTCGAGGTGCGGTGTTCGGAAGTTCTGGGATGCCCCCCACCAGCACCAGAGAACCAGCTGACAAAACGGCGACCTATTATCCTGGTACGAGGGGATGGTGTAGTCTTCCCCTCGCCTGTCATGTATCCCTAGTTTCATGTTTGTTGGATTGGTTCTACTTCGTTTAGTGTCCCTGTGTGTTATCTTGCTATCTTTTGCATATGCTTTCGCTCTGGGCTCGGTTGCATATTATAGCCGTCAGAAAAGGGGGAACGGTGGCTCATGTTCGCGGACATGGATTTTTGATTTGCCGCAGAATTTAGTTTGTCTGTCGATATTATTTTGCGCTGGCCACACGATTCCCCCTCGCAGATCCATATGGGATGTTTTGTTTTGGTTGTATTACTTGTATCGTGACCTTTTGACCTGACAGCCTCGTGCTCCCATCAGTAGACTAGATCTTCACCATGTCCATCTCCTCCATCTTCGCCCCTCCTTATCTCTGGAATTCCTACCTCCATTATCTTTGGAATTATGACTCTAATTCATGGGTTGCCAATATTGCCTATGCCTTCCGCATTTGGGCCATCTTTACCATTCTCCCAACACTCGTCCTCGGCCTCCTTGTCAGTGACTTATCCCACAGAGCACTCCCGCTCGGTAGCAATACTCATTATATCCTTTTTCCCCCTTCCCAATACAGGATGTGACGTCCTATATCATTGCACGCACGCTCGGTGACCCGACCGCGTCGACGTCGCACAAATCTTCATTCGCAACGCAGCCACTTGCCAACTCCGAATACCAAATCCCCAACACCGACGCTGACACCTCCCGAACCATCCCCACCGCCCCTGTCCCTATCCCCATCGCGGTTTTTCCGCCCAACGACAGGACCCCACCCTCCGGTGCCTCAACCAAGCTTTCGACTCCTGCTCGTGGAGGCTGTCCCAGCACTCCGTCCTTACCTACGTTTTTCGTAGGCGGGGAGGGGTCGGAAGACGATGGTGCAGCGCGGCTCGCTGGCGTTGGTGTCTTCTCGCCGGTTGCAAGCATGCCGGGATCGCCAGTTGCGAGCCGGAGGAACATCCTAGAAAGAGAGGCAGAGGAGGAGGAGGAGGATGCCGGCAGCGGCAGTGGTAGCGGCAGCGAGGAGAGCGGTTCATCCGCTGCGCGCGGTGTGCAGCTACGCGGTGGCCTTGGACGCAAGCGCGACGAAGCAGAAGAGCGGGAGCGAGGGGGGCACGAGAAGGACGGAGGTAGTGGGCACGAGCGTTCAGCGTCGGACGGAACCGGCTGGACGAACGGCGGTGGGAGCACGAGCGGGGAGTCGTCGTTTGCGATGCTGGATCGCGAGGAGAGCTTTGAAGACGCAGGCGCCCACATCCGCAGACGCGCTCCAGGCACTGCGAGTGCCGACGAATGACCAAATTTGCGTAAAAATTAGGATGATGTAGCGGTGCTTGTAACTGAGCCGACTGTACTGTATTCATTGCAATGCGTATCTGGAGGCGCTCCGCCTCTCTTCCTCCTCTCCCCCCTACCCGCCCGCATTTCCTCCTGATGGTGGCATTTGTTGGCGCGACCGTCTTAGAACATCCATTTACGACAAGGTGTGTCAATGGTGTTTGATGGGCTCAATTCCGGCCTGCTCGGCGAGGGATTACTCGTTTTAATTGTCGACCTTTATGGCACCAGTACAAGTACATGTCCAAAGAGGCATCAAATCGCCCGCCCACTCTACGCCCCTCGCACCCGCCTGCGCCACCAACAGGCTTCGCCAAGTGATCTACCAACCAAATCTCAATTGATCGCGGGTGAAACTTGGCGGTCGCCAGTTCAAATACTCTTTGAATACCCGGCGACGTCGTTTGGTCTTTGACTTTTCGTAACGCTCCAGAACTGCGTCAGAGAGACAGATGATGTGCTGTCCCTTGTAATGCTTGAACAGTTGTAAGGTCGTGCATCTGAGCGGTGTGTGACCAAATCAGTAACGTGTTACCATAAAACGTATGGTGGAGTTGACGGGGGCAAAGTTGAAACGCCACGCACGTATTCATCACGTCGGCATGTGTGATGGACGTTGCCTGGGCAATCTCGTCAACACTAATTTCTTCACCGGCGGCTAGGACGGTCTCGACGATTTTGTCGGCCCAGTAGGCACGGTAGCTAAGTAGGCCGAGGTCGCTAAGGGGTTTCTCGGGGCTGCCCAGCTTGCCCTCGCGTTGGCTGAGCAGGTAAGAAAATTCGATGACAAGTCTCCCATAGCCGTGTCGTTGGTGCTGGGGTAACGTCAGGATACACGCCACATTGTAGTTTTCGGCCGACTCCTTCTCCTTAGAGAAGTATGCTATTAAATGGCAGCCTGTGGAGTCTCGCTGACACTAGAAACCAAACACTACCTCAGTTCATGCGACAAGGAGAGCTGGGAAGGACGTGCCATCACGTAGTACATGAACGGTGTCACGTCGTAGTACAACGTCTTGCTGTAAGGAAGCCGCACATGTCAGATCAGATGGGGAAGAAGTAAATGGAGACGGAACGTACTGATCAAGGAAGCACTTGCTCAACAAGCTCAAATTCCTGCAATACGTCAACTGTTTCTTCCCGTCGATCTCGAAGAAAGAGAGGTCCTCGTGTCTGTAGATCTCGTTCCCAGGGGGGCACAGCAACGTACAACGTTTCCGATGTCGCACCGACATGAACTGGCTCGGAAAGTAGGCGAGACAAAACTCGCAGATGTAGAGCACCGGGAGATGCGCATACTCCTGTGGGTACGGGCTGAAATACCAAGTGTCTACTTCGTGCCGCCCGATGGAGAGTCGATTGAGGTTCTTCACGCGTGCGATTTCGGAGACGGACTGTGTCATGGAACCGCTCGTCCGCAGTTTCTCGATCTCAGCTTCCTTCGAGAACGAGGAGAGTGGAGGAGGATTGACCGGAGAGCTTGCGCTCAGATCGAGCTCGCCCTCTGCGTCGACATCCCCCTCTGCATCCAGGTCGGCATCTGCATCGGCGTCAGGGTCGACCTCTCCGTCAGCATCAGCATCAGGGTCAACCTCTCCGTCAGCATCAGCATCGGCATCAGCATCCGCGTCTGCGTCGGCATCAGCGTCGGCATCGCCGTCAGCATCTGCATCACCGTCTGCGTCTGCGTCTGCATCAGCGTCAGCATCCGCATCCGCATCGGCCATTTCGATATCAGGGTCCCCGATAGCGTCCTCGTCCTCTTCTTCCTCCTCTTGGGCTTCCTCATAACGTGCCTTGCGCTTCAGAGAGCCACTGGGCGTGGGAGATGGCGATGGTGATGCGGCAGAGGACGGCGATGCACTGGCACCCCGTGGCGTTCCCCAGCCCTTGCCGACACCAATGGCGTTATTCAGGGTGGCACGCCGAAGTAAGGCGTGTTCTTTGCTGGACCTGGGCATCTTTCCCTGGCGTTTATTGGCCGGGGGAGTGCTGCCATGCTTCTTCACCACTTTCTCCTTCTCCTTCTTGTCCTTCTTCTGACGCGGCCATTCGAGGTCGCGGGAAAGGACCAGTCGAGAGCCGGGAATCCATTCGTCCAATCGCTTGTTGAATTGGTCCCAGTGAACGAAAAAATCGAGTTTGTCGAGTTCAGGGTTTGGAGGAAATAGTTCGGGAGTTGGGGTGGGTGCATGGGACGTGCCGTTGCTCGAAGTAGACGCTTGTCGACGTAGATATGGATTATTTAATTTGTCGCGGATGGATAGAATCTCTGCAAGTCGTTCCTCTTGTTCTGACACATCTATATTCCAGCGCTTGGCGTAAATCTTGCAACCAACTGAGATGTCCTAGTGGCCGTGGGGAGTTGTGAGGTTGTCATATGACTAAGCACAATGTGGCTTACCCGGATGGTGTAGCTTCCCCCCAGAGAGACAGGGGCAGGATCCTGGGACCCCTCCTCTTTTGCATGTGCAGAAGGAGACATGAAACTTCTGCCTGTTCTCCTGAAGCCGGTTTGTGGGGAAAATAAATGTGCAGCGAGTTTGAGAGGGAAATGACTAGGAAAAGGCTTGTCACGGTAGGGATCCTGTGTGACAGTGTTGAATAATCAAACCGTTTTGCCTTTGATGATTTTCGTCACGCGAAGTGTCACGCCTTCCGTCCTTGTATGGGGCACCTTGTAAGGAATTCAACATCCGGTCATCCACCTCTCATTCATCTCGTCGATTGGCACCTTCAAAATTTCCGACACTGACCGGTTTGGACTGTTCAGTTGTTGGTACTATGATCGTGATTGGTGTAGTTATTTGCCATATATGGAAGCGCGGTCACGAGTTTCGCAGGTCACGGGATCGAGCACTGAGCCAATTGCATCCGGCCTTGTGTAGGGAGCACGGCTGGTCGTAGTAACTGTTACCTTACTGCCTGGCACAAAGCTCCCAACGCACAGTAAGGTTTGTTTCCCCTATCTGAGCACCTAATGGTACTTATAACGTCTCAGCTAGGCCACCCTTTCTGGGTACTCCTGTCGTGCTCCTCTTCGCCTCTGTCTCTTATCACTTATCACTCGATCTCCACTAGTACCACAGTACAACCGACATAGTATTCACGACGTTGTTTATGTCCTTCCAACATGATGGGAGACGTGATTGAGATATCACCCTCTCCAGAACTAGAGCCCCGAGTCGTTTATCGTCCATTACGCCGCAAGCGCGAACCCCTGTCCCACCCCGATGGAAATGAGAGCGCCATCGAACTTACCGATTCCTCGGACAGTCAGAGTGGTACGCCGTGTAAGAAGGCTAAGAGGCGAAAGGCGGATGGGAATTCAAGCGCTGGACCAAGTACTTCACGGGCCATCCCAGCTGCCCAGACCCGAGCTTTGAGGTGCGGTAGTATGCCCACTAGTCGTTTCTTGTTGCATTGACATCGCGATGCTGCAGCCCACGAGTAGACGGACGGACGCGCAAACCAATAAGCCAGGCCAATACGTCAGGGCAACCAAGCGCGGTACCACGAAGGACCACCTCTCCTGATCACATACCCCATGACTATCCTACGCCTGTTGTCGGGCAGGCACCTGGAGCGGAAGCGGTACAAGTTAGGGGCCCAACACCTCCTGCAATGCCTAGTAGTTCCCAGGTACCTGGCCATCGACTGACACCCCCCCTCGGACATATTCCACTGGGTGAGGAACCACCACTGCCAGTTACTGCTGATGCTTCGGAAGTCGTGCAAGAACCTCACGAGAGGCTCGTTGAACGGGTGCGCGAGGTAGTCCCGGATGTTCTACCTGCACACGTCGTCAAGCTTCTTTCTATGCACGAGACTGCCTTTCCCAACAACCTTCTCGAGGCAGTAATTCATATCCTACTGGAAGATCGGTCATATCCCAAGGATGTTAAAGGGAAAGGGAAAGCAAAAGCAGTCGAGAAGAAGACCGAGGAAGTTTCGGGGGATATTGGTGCTGACGTAGATTACACGCGTCCGGATAAGAGTAGGCGTTTGGGGTCAGCATATCGCACTTTGTCTTTGGTGCGTTTCGATTTCCCTCTCCTCCGCAAACTGCTGACTTGCTTGACAGCAATCCCTCCGCAGCAATTTCCCCCACATCGATCACACAGACGTCAAAGAGATGTTCACCTTGCATGATTCTCATTATGCCCCTACCTATTTGTATCTTTTAGACCAGGGCGCCATTCCGAGCTCAGTTGTGCCAGTCGCCCCCCATCTAGGGAAAAGGAATCGCAAGGCCAACAGCCAACCCGCACTTGATCAGAAGGAGCTCATGAAGGAACATGCCTGGCTCGCTCAGAAGTTAACCAACCGTCACAACTCACCAGTCCCAGAGACCACGTCCCAAGATGTGGAAGATGTGGAAGAAGAGGGCGGAGACATCGAATGTGGTTGTTGCTTCTCGAGCTACTCTTTCGTAGGTATTTCTGGCCGCTGTGCTTTCGTCCTATTAATTCCCTCGCAGAGTAAGATGGCACAATGCACAGACACTCACCTCTTTTGTAAGAGTTGTGTGACGTCCTATGCATCTGCCAAACTGGGGGAACAGAACTCAGATCTCCATTGCATGGACATATCTGGATGCAGGATGGCCTTTTCGGACTCCGAACTGCGCCGTGTTCTCCCGGAGAGGTTATTCGGGTTATATGAGCAAATTCGACAGCGTCGCGACATCGAACTGGCAGAAATCGAGGGTCTCGAAGAATGTCCCTTTTGCGATTTCAAGGCCGTCATCGATGTGGACTTCGAGGAGGATAAGGTATTGAGGTGTCAGAATGAAGAGTGTGGGATGTCCAGCTGCCGGAAGTGCAAGAAGGAAGTGGGTACTCGCACAACGTCCAGTTCTTCTATGGGAGTGGCTTACTCTTGATTTTCAGGACCACGTGCCGAAATCTTGTAAAGGTTTGCTGCGTTCAAGTTGATGTTCGTGCATCGTACTGACTACAATTCAGAGATGGAGCAAGACAAGAAGTTGGATGGAAAGCACGCAATCGAGGAAGCAATGAGTATGTGCCCCTCCCGCTTTGTTCTGACGTGTCTGATTAATCTGAATACGTTAGCTCGAGCTTTGATGCGCAACTGTCCTAAGTGTCAGAGGGGTACGTAAACATTCCAGGCTCCTCCCATGCCTAGACTTACTGGCATCGTCCAGCTTTTGTAAAGGAATACGGAGTAGGCGACCTAGTAAACGTCAATGGGAAGCTTGTCGCTGACTAGTGCTCATCAGTGCAATAAGATGAGTTGTACATACTGCCATACAGTGTCTTGTTATGTCTGCCGTTCCATCATTAATGGCTACGAACACTTCGACCAATCCGTGAGGTTCCCGTACCCTTCTTCTGATATGTCCCTGACATTCGATACCAACAGCGATCTGGTGATGCCCGACGCGCCAGAAGTGGTTCAAAGAAGTGTCCTTTATGGGACACTGCAGAAGACCGACACGCCAAGGAGGTACGGTTTCCTTGGCAATGATAACTCTTGAGACATAGTCCTGATAACTATCTAAGGTCGCCGCTGCAGCTGACAAGGCTCTGAAAGAGTATAAGGAACTTCACCCAGATGTTCCGGACGAGGATATCCGAGTCGAACTGCCACCTCCGCCTCAACCCAACATGCGAACGCAACATGCTCCTGGCAGAGGGCCCCGATTACCCCCGTTACCGGCTCATGTTCAAGTCCACCACGCTCGCAATGCCCACATCCCAATTGCCCACCCTGTCAGGCCTGTCGTGGCGCTCCCTCTCCCGGCACTACCTGCTCCACCATTCAACCCCGAACACCTCCTTGCGCATGGTCCACCAGATTTTGGTCATTTGCACCAACCTCCGGCCCCGAGGCGGGGTACTCCAGTGATGTTCCAGATGCCTATTCCCCCTCAGTTCAACGCATTCCAAGCACCGCCGCCTCCCCAACCGTATCACCCTTTGCAAGCTCCCCAGCCCCAGCCGTACAACCCATTGCAGGCACTTCTTCCTGTCCCCATGCCCCCACTACCACGTCCCCCTCCTCTCCAGCACATGCTACCCCCGGTACAGGTGGCTGCAGGTCCGGGACCTAGGGTGGTAGGTCGAGGGAAACGCACTGGCAGGCGTTAGGTCCGAAATTTTCAGTGTGCATGTTTGCGGCCTGCTCTGCTCGAATGTTGATCTACCCTATCTACGTACTGCTAATACTATATCTACATACATATCGGTCAGTTTTAGTAACACACCTGCGTGATGTCGATTGTAGGCTGTGGTTTTACCAGCTATTGGCGAACAGCGTTCCATTAAGAGACCCGACCCCTGGGCGGGGATCCCAGCTTCCAGATCGTGCTCATACTGACCAAGTATCATGGCCATACCCGTGAATGCTTTCAGCTCGATGATGATACCCGCGACCCCGATGGGCTTCCTCTGAAACCTGATTTAAAATTCAAGAAAACGGGTTTCAAAGTTGGTCCCTTTGGACATTGCAACCTACTACAGTACTACTACTTGCCATCTGGCAGTGGCTGGGTCCGTTCATTCGATCAGATTCATGTCTTCATCGTCGCCGACTGTCCCTTCCCAACCATTACTCTTGAGATATTCCATGAACTGCGCGTCCTCCTCAGCAAGATCCACCCCCGTCATATCGGGTACGAAGATGTATGTCATCAGGATACCGAGAACACAACAGATCGCGGCTATGATGAACGTCCATCTGAACAGCACAAGCGTTGCTCAGTTACTGTTCTTCCGCCGCCATAGCACACATCAAATCGCACCTCTTTCCCAAGTTATCTTGGATGGGAGTGAACACTTGTGTCCCAACGACGGCTCCGGCCTTGCCGAATGCTGCTGACAACCCGTAACACGTCCCACTGATTGGAGTCAACACCTAGCAGGGGACTCTTTTTGAGCTGACATACCGAACGGGCGTCGCATATGACCTAGACGATCAGTTGTGAGCAAGAAATCGAATAGACCTGTATGAACTTATTCGGCAATGACGAGGCCGAGCATATCTCCAGGTCCCTAGACATAAACAATGCGATTTTTCTGGTAGGTAGAGAAATATAGCCTAAAAACGTACCACATTCCCAAATGACTGCATTAGGCCATAACTTGGGAAAATCCGCGACATCAGTGGATAGAACCCCCAATCACAAGCAAAAACGACGCACAGCACAACAAAGAGAGGAATAATGCCCGTAATTTTGTCGTATGCGAGCCCAATGATCAAACCTAGGGATCGAGTTAAGACTATGCCTTCTCATGCACGAAACAATACTCACCCAATATTGCATAACCGACAAACCCCACGATCATCTGGTTCGCCCATTGAGCGAATGGGGACTTGGGACCGGATCTGTGGGCTTACCATGTTCCGGCGACCTACAGGGTTACACAAGAATGCTCCGATAGCGACACCAGGCAATGCAATGGACGAAAGAAGTAGTTGCCACTCTGCGGTTTTCTTGATGTCACGGTTGTGTATGACGCTAGAGATAATGGTTGCAGAGAACACGCTATTGGGAAAGATCACGAAATCGTATAGGAACCTGAACAAGCGTCAACATGCAAACGCGTCTTGCGACAACTCGGAGACCGACCATGCACCACAAGTGCCAATCAACGACTTCCAATAACGCTTGAGAACGAGGTAGTAAGGTACTCTCTCTGGAACAAGGTTAGTCGTATCGGGAGGGTTGATTGGATATAAGGGCCGGCCATGCTCACTCTTGATAGCGCTCTTACGATAAAGCTTGGAGGTCAACATCCTCAATCGAAAAACCAGCACGGTGAGCGGAAGGACAATTCCAAAACCAAAACAGACGCGCCAGACAGTTGGAAGATTATTCTCTCCAGCGATCGAAAGAACAATAAGGAAGACAGAAGCGGCCAAGGGTGCACCAAACTGACAAGAATCAACACCATGGCTGACACTAGGAAGGCCCATAACGTACCGTAAGAAGGAAGTGCGTCGCCATGATGAAAACTGGAAGCACATGAAGGTATCAGTTATTGCAGGAAGACAGCCAAACCAAGAAGTCTACCAGGGCCGCGTTTGTTCAACATTTGCTCGTTTGCTGCCTCACTACAACTGGTAGACGATGCAGGATACTCGCCGCCCACACCCTGGTAAGCTAATAAGAACCAAACGTTATACAGTATCAACAGCACGAACAATGCCAGTTATTCCTCGGGCAAAGGTCAAGAACCAGAATAATCCACTGGCGTTGCCGTGGGCCCCATGTGCCGCCGTGCCTAGTATAGCTCCGAGGGCGATGACCAGCGTCGTGAAGACAAGCGCAACCTTTCGTCCTATGCGGTCGCACACAAAGCCGACAAATATCATACCTATAATTGTACCTAGAGGAATGTAAATCTCAGGCGACGGTGACGTTCAAATGGGTGTATTTACCGACAAAGAGCGCATTGGAAACCCGCGTAGAGACGGATGATGTGTAAACTTCTGGGTACAAGCGTTTAAACACCACCTAGAATAACCCGGATTATGTCTGATTGTCCGAGTCAAAAAGGCAAACCACGTACGTTGGTCATGGTCATAAGGTTGTTCTGATCTTGACCATTGTTACATCGTCAGCAGTGAGCGCACCGCCATGTCAGTTAATCCGCGCAGCGGGACTTACATCCATCGTTAACAAAGCCGGATGCAGCAGCAGCGATCGTGAAGTAGACGCTTATTTTCTCCTTGGTGGTGGTAGTGGTAGTGGACGCCTGACTGTCAAGGTACGGAACGACGGTCACGCTCGTAGTTGTCACTTTAGCTGGCGTCGAGTCTTCTCCCGAATCCATGGCACTTTGATAGAACGGCTACAGATATTCTTCCAGGGAGAAGTAATGAAGGACCCGGTGAAGTCCTAGGATGAGAAATCTCATCGTGGTTATTTAAATGCAAGGCAATTGGTACCGATCCGGAACTTGAACAGCGGCGCCGGGAGAAGTAGAAGGTTAGAAACACACCATGCCACTGGCAGTGCCTGTGGCACGAGACAAACAACTGCCACTAATACCGCCGTCCAACCATATACAATACCACAGTGCCCTGTTCAGGTTGCCTCGAGACATCGACCACAGAGCATTGAAACTCCTGGCACGCCAAAGAAAAGCACATCTGCGAAGAGACGGTGAATAGATCCCACGGCAATGACCGCGAAGTGATGTTGTTCGCAGTCATGTGAAGGTACGCAAAGATGACGGCAAACTGAGTGGCGGACACGTAACCTTTGAAGATGATCATATCAGGCAGGCTGAGACCCACTAGCAGGCTAGGGGACACTGGATCTGTCGTCAAGCATTCATCACAGGTCTCTTTCCATACATTTCGGGAGCTAAGTTTTCTGAGCCAATAAGGATTCCAGAAGCATATGCGCAACGCAAAGTAAATATACCAGAGTCTGAGAAAGGTGGCCAAAGGTTCTCTTCGGCGCCGAGACAGATTGCGTGCGGCACAGCCTGAGGGCACAGACTCAGGTTGACAGATGTTACAGGTGTTAGCCACGGGGTTTGGGCATCGGGGACCTTCACATGATTAGGCACGAGGAAGAACAACTGACAACTGACACAGGAGGAGGAGGAAGGGTCCACTTGGACAGACTGTTCAGTTCTGACAAACTTTGCTTACTGTTTTTATATCTGCTATTCGGAGATTCCCGGTCAGCTGAAACTGGGCAGTTGGTATCAGTATCTGGCATGATGCATGAGGCCTGAGGCCTGAGGCGTTGCTGTTCCTCTTTCCTCTGAGGAGTGCTGATCAACGGTGACAGACAATCACGCATCAATCATGGTTTGAATCAACTTCTAACATCGTCACGCCGGTCAATTTGTGGTCGAGTCTCGGTCAGCCACTGCAGGAGTCCCTCACCAACCTCCCACTCAATACACCCACGCGCAGTGCTCAGTTAGCCTCAATACACAAGGGCACTGCTTCCTGCTCGTTCAAATCAGTCTTCGTACTTGGTATTTGTCATGTGCAACGGCCGGTGATGTCCATCCGGCTTCCTCAAATGGAAACATATTATTAGAACCTAGATAATCCCACATTCCTCGTGCGAGCTTCAGTACTGTCGCAAATGGGGGTTTCCAAGATACAAAGTAACGGAACAAATCAGAGTACACTAGCGAGAAAATGTACCATCTGAGGCGTTGTCAACGGAAGCGAAGCGCTTGTGTTTGTTCGGCCTTTCCCGGGCCACGTTGTCATTGAGGGTTGAGTGGGATTGCGCGCCCATTATTGCACTTCACTTCACCCTTTTCTCACCCAATATGTTTTTCGCCAAGGCGTCCCTTATTTTCGTTGTCGTGTCACTCGCAGCCGTTTTCTGCGCGCAGTCCGTAGAGGCTGCTCGTGGCCCGAAGGTCACGAGTAAAGTATACTTTGACATCAAACACGGTGACAAGGACATGGGTCGCAGTGCGTTTACTTCACTCTCTTCTTACTTTTGAATTCCTGTTAATGGCGTTGACAGTCGTGTTGGGCCTTTTCGGTGGTGTACGTTGCGTTGAGTTAATCCGTGCCGAGCCTCTCACCGGACGTCACTCTACAGACCGTCCCCAAAACTGCGGAGAACTTCCGTGCTTTGGCAACTGGCTTCAAAAAGGATGGGACTGAGCTTGGCTACGGCTACAAAGGCTCAAAGTTCCACCGCGTCATCAAAAATTTCATGTACGTATATCTCGTAGGGCCTCGATGGACTTCATGTTGAATTTGTGATAGGATTCAGGGTGGTGATTTCAGTGAGCTCTTCATCCGCTAACACTTCGGTTTAGCAGCCTTAGTTGATCTCTACGTTTAGCACGTGGCGATGGCACAGGTGGAAAGGTTCGCATTTACCTCGCGCTGTTGTAATCCATTTGCTCATTGACATAGTCCATCTATGGCGACCGTTTCGCTGACGAGAACTTGTGCGTGCTGAACCGGGTTGTACACCTACATATCCTGACATATATTACAGCAAGCTCAAGCACACCACCCCTGGTCTTCTCTCTATGGCAAATGCTGGCAAGGACACCAATGGTAAACCATACCACTTCTCGACTTCGTTGTAGGTGCTGAAGTGCTTATGCAGGCTCTCAGTTTGTATGTTATATAAATGGGATATTAGCTATCTATGAGATGTGACGCCCGCTCTAGTTCATCACTACAGTCATAACTAGCTGGCTTGATGGGAAGCACGTACGTTATTAATTCGCCTCTCAAAGCCCTTCTAGGTGTACTCATTTTTCTTTAGGTCGTGTTCGGTAAAGTCCTTGAGGGCATGGATATCGTTTATAAGATCGGTCAGCCGATCCTTATCTGTCTTCCGTGAGGTAGCTTACACAAGCTCCAGAGGACGTTGCCAAAGGCGGGAACGACCGGCCTTCTGAAGATGTCACAATTGTTGACTGCGGCGAAGTATGTGCACAATCCGTTCTGGCTAACGTTATCGCTCATACTTCGATCCTAGCTCCCTCCCGACGTGGATGCAGATGGAAAAGAGGTACCCTTCCATGCTGAGCTCTAGCCAGCTATTTACTGGTGTAAATTCGTCATGCGAATAAAATTATCTACCCCTCAGGACCTTGACGACGAGAGTGCTCACACAATATCTCCCCCCGATGCGGACACAGCAGGAAAACCCTCGTCGGAGAATGATAATCCCACGCCCTCGAACGCTACAGGGCTGTACGCCATCGTTGGTTTGGCCCTCTTCGCCATCGCCACGATGGTATTTATGTTGATGGGTGGCTTACGGTGGCTACACCGCCTGATTGCGACACGGCATCGTGGCCGATACCTTAAAGTTGATGACGAAGACCCAGAGAAGTAAGCGCACCAATATAGCGGAGATGGCCAAGCTGCTCAGCCACTCCTTCAGAATTCGATAACATAGATTAGTAATAAACGCTACGCGAGAGGGATACAGCACCCGACACATGTCAGCTCGTAGGCCGATAAGTTAAAGTGGTGATGAATACATCAGTAGTATCAATTGCGTGACTATCCATACCAGTGCAAAAGATACCCTCAATTGTTGCGCTACTGCGCCGCTGCTTGCAGTATCAGGGCTAGGTTCGAGAGTTGAGATATTAGTGGGCGAAAAAACTGGACGATTGACGCACGGTTCACCGTTCTTATCAGAAAATGAAGGACATGTGTCGTTGGCGCTTCCCTGCAAGCAAGTCAGCAAACAGCGGGAGACACGTGTAACATTGTGATTCACTGTCGGATCAGCGGGACAGCAGGCCCCGTCCGCCAAGCTGGGAACGCTCCTGAGTGCCGCAGCATCCTTGAAGCCTGACCAGTGGGACGCACAGGAGACGCTTTCGTAACTGATGTTCCAGACACCAAAGTCCTGTAAATGAGGTAAGTCTATACGAGAGAAACATAAAAGGGGGGTGCGACATACGGAATAACCTGTGGCAAGTTTATAGAGGCTTCTCAACTAAGTGCGCATATACACTCACCGTACAGAGTTACGTTAGACGGAAAAAAATCGCTCGGTATCGATGACGACGGAAAAGCAAGGTCAAAGTTGAGAGAGCTTCCTGCCCTGGAGATTCAGCGCACGTATGAACCTTGTTAGGCACCCCAACCAAATGGATTATCAACACCACTACTCACGAATTGGGGCCACTGACAGTCCCATTGCACCAACCAGTTTTACTGAGAGGGCATAGGTCGGTGACCTTGACGACAACGCTTTTTGTTACGGTCGGGTAGAAAGGGGGATCAGAAAGAAAGGTATTTAGGAGTGTAAGTTGAAAGCAGCGCCCGCACGCGGGGCCATATCCTGTGCTGCTCCCAAATGCCATCTGGTTGAGAGCTGCGGTTGGGTAATGTGTACTTCGGCCTGTGCAGCCACAAGCGGCGATATAATCTTCAGGTAAGGTATAGTGCGTCATTGTCGCGATGCCAGAATTTGGGTATTGTATCCATTGTGTGGCGGCGCATACAAGAAGAGGAGAGAAAATCAAAGGAATGACTGTGATAACATGCTTGGTGAAGAGAAGAGACATAATGATGAAACGGTAAGATTAGATTAGAAATCAAATCAAATTAAAAATTAAAGAAAAAAAAAGCGCACGATTTAAATAAACGGAAGAACAAGTCGGAACCATGATGAGAGGTCTTTATCCAGCCTCGAACAGCCTTGATGCCCTCTCTGATGACTTGATTGCGCTTAAAATCGCACGACACACCCCCTGCGAACTTTGTGACGACTGTCCAGGCCTCCATCCAGCCTCCCACGCCCACATCGTCCGTGACGGACAACCCCCTGAAAATTCCTTAACAAACCTCGCCGAGTATGGCTCCGATGAAGAGGACAACGAGATGACATATATCCGCCTGTGTGGCTGTGGTCATACCCCACAACAGCACGGAGCAAATGGGGCGGGGCTTGGCGAGGAGTTTACACGTAGAGCTAATCTAGCTCTCCGTATCGACCATCATCTCGAGGTGTGCTTCCCATTCTGGTATCATCATTGAATACGCCCGTCAACCATCATTGCTAGGTGCGGAGTTTCAACTGTTCGCCGAACTGTTTTTCGCAACTTTTTTGACACCCACGAAATGTCCCACTTGTCGGTGTTTAGGGATTAGGCAAGCTGCTCGACTTCGCGTATTCAGACGACGCGATTAGCGCCCTCCGTGACGGAATGCGCATGGCTATATCGCCTGCCAGCCCGCTCACGGAACCCGCGGCGTCTCCCGGTAAGTTCCATTCGTGTTTACCACGAGGCAAGTTTTCCTTTTATCATCACTAATATTTCGCCACTCGTCATGTATAAAGCCCCATCATCTCCGAGTCAAAGGCCCCTTTCTCGGGGCTCCTCCCCGAACGACGAGGGTTCAGAGCCGCCTACCAAACGCCTCCGACTATCTGAAGAAGACGACGAAGACGAAGATCAGCCTCTTGCCATCACCACCGGACGTATGAATCTCCCGTCATCCTCTCGTTTCGAGAACGGCGCACGGCCTCATCCCTTCCGTCGTGGTGGCAAGGGCACGAGTGCGATGTCAACTGCTCAGACAGCACCCGTGTCCATTCCACCTCCATCGGGAATCATTCGGGCTGAAATGAACGGGGAAACATCTTTCCAGAGTACATCCGAAGTAGCCGTCAAAGTGGAGGATCAGATGGACGAGAGCCAGCTCGATCGCCTTGCCACTGGTGTGACGGTTGACACGGCGATTCCGCCATCATCGAGCTCGGTGCGTTATCAATCTCTTAGCATAAGTGGTGCCTCTTGACTCTCCAATCGCAGTATCCAGGCATGAAACCCGAAAAGCCTTCGGCCATCGAACTGCGCAAAGGTATTATCCAAATAATACCCGTAGAAAATGACGGTCAACCCCGGTCCCTTGTCATCCTCACGAACCTCAAGACACTATTTCGCAAGCAGCTCCCTGTCATGCCCCGAGAATATATTGCCAGGCTCGTTTTTGATTCCAACTCGAAGTGCCTTGCGATTTGCAAGCGAGGATACAAGGTCGTTGGAGGCATATGCTACCGCCCATTTCCGCATAGAGGCTTCGCAGAAATTGTGTTCTTCGCGACTGCCTCAATATCACAAGAAAAGGTGCGTCCGTGCTGGTCACAATACATGTCCCAACTCCGTAGGTGTTCATGAACGAGTTCCAGGGTTATGGGGGTCTCTTGATGGACCACTTCAAGGCACACATCAGGCGTACCTATCCAGACATGATGCATTTCTTAACCTATGCCGATAACTTTGCCGTCGGGTACTTCAAAAAGCAAGGTTTCTCCAAGGAGATAACGCTTGATCGATCCGTATGGGCAGGCTACATCAAAGACTATGAGGGCGGCACAATCATGCAGTGCACAATGTTGCGCCGTGTTGACTACACTGCCACACGGGATATCATCGCGCGGCAACGCGAGGCGATCCTCACCAAGATACGCCAAATGTCGGGGAGCCATAATGAGTACCCTGGCCTGCCACAGTTCCAAGACGGCGCAGGAGAGGGTATGGTCGTCGATTACCGAGATGTTCCCGGCCTCCGTGCGTAGTTGTATCCCCTAACATTGTCGCAGCTGCTCATCTACCTAATGTGACAGGTGAAAGTGGGTGGACCCCAGACGTGATGTCAGCGTGCGTGTAACCCATTTCCGATTGTTTGTCGTACATGTCAAGTGATTGTATGGCGACAGACAAGGTAGGCCCGCGACAACGAACACGGAGCTGAGCACTATGAACCGCCTCCTGTCGGAGATGCAGAACCATGCGTCCTCATGGCCCTTCCGTGAACCGGTGAAATTGTCGGACGCGGCGGACTACTATGATGTGATCGAACAACCTATGGGTTCGTCGTCCCCATTTTCATTCAGAATCCTTCTTCTCTTCACAGAAGCTGAGATTTTTATTCTTTACCATCGTACAGATTTGAGAAGTATGGGAGAGAAGCTAGAGAGTGGCAAATATGCGAGCTTGGACGAATTCGTTGACGACGCCCAACTGATTTTCGACAATTGTCGGTTCTACAACGTCGAGGATTCGATGTGGTGCAAGCATGCAAATAGACTCGAAAAGGCATTCAAGGAAAGCGTGGCCCGTTTGCGCGATCTATGAGCTTGTCTTTTTCGTTTGCCACCCATTTGGATGTGCTCTATTGCTATTCCCTCTTGTGTCCTAATCGCACGTGTATTTTTATGCAATGCATTGTATATCACCTCTGTTGTTATTTTCCAATAGTAAGAATTATCAAGTTCTGTGGGGATAGTATATGAAATTGTCGAGAAATGGGTGCCCCAAATGCATTTCTGTGCCCACGAAAATGTGCTCAGTACACGACATTTTCACCGTTTTACTTTGGGTCCTAGTTCTTGTACTAGAGCCCACGCCTGCGGAATGGAATAAACAAAAACGAAAATCCTGCAGCGATTCGTGATTGTTCGTGATTGTCAAAATAGGGGGGGGATAGTATATCATACACGTAAGACAATGTCATCCACCCGTGCGTCTTCGGGACGGACTCTGTGTTAAGTTGGCTGTCCTGTAAGCTCTAGACCCAGCGGGTCCAAAACTCGGACGAAATAGACAGTTGACAGACAAGCACTTTGGTCTTGCATTCCTCGTTCCTCCCACGATGATGTCGGAGTGATCCGGCTTGCGTTCGACGTAGTTTGTTAAGTTGCCGTCCTAAGCGCTCCCGCCATTGTTGACGCGGCGTTCAACAGCAAGTGTAAACGGCGACACTTACCACTAGTGGAACTCGGGGTGCACGGGGTCCCGGTAGCGCCCTCTCCGACGGATTCGAGGACAACGCACGTGTGTAGCGTCGCGTTGCAGCTAACTTAATTAACGGAGCCGCGAACCTTGGGGGAGTTTCTCGGGCACGACCTCTCTGATCTTCACTCTGTGCGCGTGGGATGTGATGGCTTCTAGAACTTTTGAGGGGTAGAAGATTGCTGGAGGAGTATCGAACGTGAGCGAAACGTGTCGCTGCGGCCATCTTCTTTCTGACGCCGAGTTAGAAGAGAATCCTATTGCACGATCTGTGATATCCTCGAACGATCGTGAGCGCTCTTTCGCTCTTCGCAATTGGGTTGTTCGGAAGGCTGGCATCGAAGAGGATTGTTCGTTCGTTCGCTGTGGGTCCTTCTGCAGAGAGCGTGTTGCCACTGTAGCATGCAAAGAGCTCCACATACGCCCCAACGACGCTGATGATCGTGCATTCTGCGGGATCAAAAGAACGCAATGTGCGACCCTGGTGTACTCGCCAATCAACATGGCTCCATCATCAGCCCGAATCTGCGAGGTAGGAATCGATTTTTGTTCCCGCGTATTTCCGGTAGAAAAAAATACAATAGTGGGGGGAAGAGGAAAGGGTGTAGTGTATGTCACTGATCGGGGGAAAGGATGTCCCTGACAAGGGGAAGGGGGAACATGACGACATGACACGACATCAAACTCGGAACCGCAGCGCAGACCAGGCATGAGGCATGCCGTGCCGAGAAGGTCATGGACACATGGTGCTGTAGAGCAAGACTGCGCGTGGGGCGTTTGTGTCATCGGAGTCAGGCCGCCGAGAGATACGCACAGGGGACCCTGTGATCCACAGCAGCACCGAGAACCGACGTACTCCGAACCGATCCTGGGCTGTGTGTAAATTGAATGCTGCACACGACCTGAGGTGATACGGCACACGTCAACTCTCTCTGGATCTGGATGGGGTGTAGGGTAGATGACCCACCCCTTCATCGAGGTCACGAGAGATAACGCTGGAATGATGGTGTCGTGATCGACGGCTCGGTCTTGAGTCACGGGGTGGACTCGTGTAAGATGAACGTTCCCCTCGATGTCATTTTGGTGCACGCATCTATGATATGCCATTCTATCAGCACCACCCTTCTTGAAATCAGATGCCTAGGAAACAACTTCGAGTTAGCGGGTGCTAGGAGTACTAGGTGTTCTCGGAAGAAGGAATGTAATACCGTACTACAAACTCTTGGCTGATTTTCCAATTGCGGTTATATACCAAGATCATCTCGGAACGTGAATAAGGACGGCCCGCACTGGGTCTGGAAAGCGGAGGTATTCTCCAGTGATTTGGTCCCGGTCGGAATGAAGCGAGGACCTAAGTTAGCTCCGATAACGCGATCAAAGCTGACAGTAGTATGATACCGAGCGATTGGGCGTTTACAAAGGGGCACAGTGTGAAAAGCGCATACACCTGGAGCGCTACACCAGCTTTTCACACACATGCGAACTGGAATGCAGTTGTTAGTCGGCGAGTCCAAGTGGAATTGACACGCAAGCGAAGAGATCTGCAGTTCTGATCGTGAAAAGCGCTCCGGTACATGGCCGTGGCCGTAAACCGTTGACAACTCACGCGTGGTTTGCACGAGCACACCAGAAGCACCCCAGAAGCTCCAATGTATCCTCAAGCGCTAAAAAACGCTCAATAATCAGTGGGCAATGGTGTTACATTGATCGGAAACAGGTGTCTTCAGGTCCCCAGGAGCGACCAACCGAGTTTACGCGAGCCATGGCAAAATTCCCGGGATTGTTGAAACACCGCGGAGGCAGCCGACTTCACATCACATCGTATCACTCCCCCTTTAAACGGAAGACACCATACCAAGGCATCTCTATGATTCGGACAGAGACCCCATTTCGATATAGGATACACCAATGTTGTCCAAATTTGGATGACCCTGCTTCGGCGAAGCAACCAAATCTAATCGAACTCCTAAATGACCAACCTCATTCCCCTAAATTCTGTCCGGCAGAGGGATTTGTGGCGTGCGGGGGGATGCACTCAGAAATGCCCGACACATCGAAGTTTCAATATGAATGCATCTCAACCAATTGGCTTGCTCAAGAGGGTATGCCAAGTTGACATGGACAATGTGATATCGCGGTGAAGCTACCGTCGGGGCCCTGATCCTGCCGGTGTGTGTGCTTGTGCCTTGGCCTCTCGCCACCCCTTGTCTAAGCGATCAAGAACGCCTTGCACAGCACGCACGGCACCCTTGCGTTCCCGGCGGGCTTCGGTCCATGTGCTGTCAATACTTATGGCATCGAGGCGGAGGAGTGCCTGAAGTAGCAGCTCTCCGAGGCGCGTGTGCTCGGCATCGACTGTAGGGGTGCGAAGGAACGCGTCGACACTGGGCTCGAGGGTACTACGGATGGTAGCAAGCTCCGACCGAATGACCTCGATAGTCGAAGCTTCGGTCTTTGGGGGCTTTGGTGCCGCTGCTGCCGCGGGACTTGGAGAACCCGCGGGTGTCGAGTCGAGAAGCAATAGCGTACCACCTGATCGTATCTTGTATGTTGACACTGTCAGGATAAGGTTAAGCACATCGGGAAATGATGGGGAAAGGGCGGGGAAATGATTCAGAATTTAGCAGGCGAGCGTAGGTTGGCTATGACGCAATATCAGATGTAGAGCTAGACACAATATTGTAGATAGTTGACTAGTTGACAAGGACAAGCAACGAGTGATATGAGATGGATGGATAGAGAAACATGGTGGAATCAGAGGTGGAGGGAAGGGGAAGACGGAAAGTGACGTATTAAGGTAGAAGAGACTTACGGGGGGCATCATCATCTTTCATAATGGCGCCGGCATAGATGAGCTTGAAAGCATTGGGGGCCAGGTGTGTGCGCTCAGAAAGAGTCTGTCGGAGAGCGGAGAGTTTGGTATCGAGTGAGGGGAGGGGGATCTGGAGGCTGCGGAGGCGCGGATCAGGAGGCAGTGAGACGGAAATGACGGCGAGTGACAAGGTGAACGAGAAGGATGCGGCGAAAGAAAAGAAGGAGCACGGTAAAGGCGAGGCATGTCAGGGGTGAGTTAGATGGAGAAGAGAAGAGACAAACCGTTCACGTCCCCATTTGACGGTGAGCGACATATTTTCGTTGTCAAGGCCAAAAAGGCCGCGGACGCGGGAGTAGGCGAGAGAGAGTATGGCGAAAGCTAGGAGAGAGGAGAGGGTATAGTACAAGTTTGACGTCGAGAATGAGAGATCGAATAGAGGTGAACCGCCAAGGTACATGAAAGAGGTGAGAGTGAGTGAATGCCACGGGCGACGGGCCACAGCCATATTGGAATTGCGCGGTTCCAGGGGTCCCCGATTAAATACCATTCAAATTAGGCCGGTCAAGTCGTCATTCCCCCTCCATCCGTCCGTCCCGTCCCGTCCGTCCTTGCTTTGCTTTTAGATCCCTACCGACTCTCTCTCCTCTTTCCCCATCTTTCCTCTCATCCACTATGTCTGATTCGATCCCTGCATCTCCTAGACCCTCCGTTTTCCCAACGCCTTCCCGAAATCCACCCGGCCCGCCCTCATCCCGTTCCATATCCCTCGTCGCTTCTAGAGGAAACGGCTCAACTCCAATACCCCCCAGCCTCCAAGCAAAAATGGCGGCCGTATGCACCCTCCCAATCTCAGTTTGTTCCTCTGTTGATGTCGTCTCACAGATGGCGAGGCGGGTACCCCAAACACCGGACATCGACGGTGCTACCGCCGCATTTAAGCGCGTCAGCCTCGGTGCACCTACCACTCAGCTGCGGACACCTTCGGCGGGCCCGCTTCGTCCTGGTTCCGGAATGGCTGCCCGACGTAATAAACCGTTATTCAAACTTAGTGACATCATCGGTGAGCCTGGTGGCGGCACAGCAAGCGCCGGTCCGGCCGCAGTCGTCCCGAATGATGCAGAATGGCCCCCTCGTCGTCCGGTGGCTGTGGCAAATACCCCATTTGCAAACTTCGGGAGGATTGTGTACGCTCTCCTCGTCGTCGTACTTTAGCTGTATTCCACTTACCCACTTGATAAGTGATCCATCTGGCGCACTCAATTTCAACGGCAAAGCAATTGTACATTCTTCGGGGGTCGACTTTTCCAATGGCCCTTCTTTCGCCATCAACATGGATCAACTCCAGCTCGGTGAAGAGCTCGGTAGCGGCGCCTACGGTACCGTCAAGCGAGTCCTCCACAGACCTACCAACGTAGCGATGGCGATGAAGGTAGGGCTCTCTTCAACTCCCACCATCACTGTCCAGCTGATTGACTGATACCTTCTTTCAGGAAATTCGTTTGGAACTTGACGATACCAAGCTAAATGCGATCATCATGGAGCTTGACATTCTGCACCGCGCCGTCCACCCGTCCATTGTCGAGTTTTACGGCGCGTTCTTCATAGAGTCATGTGTCTATTATTGCATGGAGTACATGGATGCTGGTAGTCTGGATAAACTATATGGGGTTGGCGTGCCCGAGCCGGTCTTGGGCCGCATTGTATCTTTCATGGTCAAAGGGCTTAAATTCCTCAAAGATGAATTACAAATCATTCACCGAGGTATGTGCGACGCTTCTCTGTTGACGCGGTTCGGTTATCAAAGTTTTGTTATATTCTAGACGTTAAACCCACGAATGTTCTCCTGAACAAAGCAGGCGATGTCAAACTCTGCGATTTTGGCGTTTCAGGACAGCTCGAAAAGTCTCTCGCTAAAACGAATATCGGATGCCAAAGCTACATGGCACCCGAACGTATCAGGGGTGAATCACAGAACGCGCTCGGTACCTATACCGTCTCATCTGATGTGTGGTCCGTCGGATTGGCGACACTCGAGATCGCCCTTGGGAAATACCCATACCCACCTGAAACTTACTCGAACGTCTTTGCCCAACTCACCGCAATCGTCCATGGCGATCCGCCAGAACTGCCTGACGCTTATTCGGAGGATGCGCGAGATTGGGTGGGCCAATGCCTTGTAAAGCAACCAGAGGGTCGCGCCAGATACGCCCAACTGTTGGTGTGTCATACTGTTCAGCATCTTTACCCACTCCCTCAGTTTCGCTAATATACGGTGCAGAGCCATCCATTCCTGCAAGAGGACGCGCACCGCGACGTTGATATGCGAGGATGGGTGGCACGTGCTTTGCAATGGAGGGAAGAGCGAAAACAGCAAAGGCGAATGCGCCCGCAGGAACCGGAAGAATCGCATCCAACGGACACTCTACGGCCATCCTAACTTTTGCCTGCCGAGCGACTAACTTGCCAGACGTTCGTTGATCGGTTTATTCTGGCACAAACTGGAGGCGTGCTCCGACGCCCGGCACTTTCGCCAGTCTTTATTACACATTCTTACCACGGCGTATCCTACCAGACGCGCCGACTTGCCGGGTACACGCCCCCTCCCAAGCATGGCATAGCTGTTCCCGCCCACTCGTTTGACTCGAATGATGCACCCGTTGCTCTAGGCCATAGTAGAACAACTGGATTATTGTCATGGGGAGTTAATAGAGGTGCTCGGGAAGGAGAAGGTTTAGTCGGTCCCCGGCGAGGTCGGGGAGGTCTGGTGTGCAGGTTCATGCCGGAAGAACTGTGTGGGTGCCATGTCGATGTGTGTAGTTTAGAGATGATGAGGGTGTTTATGTATTTATGTAGACATAATTTATGGTGGTTCTTAAAGGGTACGGATGACCGGGCCGAGTGGGCGAGTGTTATTGATTGATTGATGGAAGCGATGTACTCTAATCCGAGGGGAAGGTGACAGAGTCATTCATCTTTGCACTCATCGTCATGTTCCCGCCACACGACAGTGAGTATTCTCATTCGTTCTCTCGCTCATCATCGACTTTATCGATGCACGTAATTCCACTGCAGTTTCATCAACGTTTAACTTCCCAGAGGAGGAAGAGAAAGTGTTGAAATTTTGGCGCGAGATTGACGCGTTCCGAACGAGCCTCAAGCTCTCAGAAGGACGTCCCGTGTACTCTTTCTATGATGGCCCTCCGTTCGCTACCGGTCTACCACATTATGGTCATCTCCTCGCCGGAACGATCAAGGTACGCAACTTTACCTCCCCCACCGCCATTTCTCCTTCTGCACTCGCCCCTCCACTGCCTTTTCTTTTCTTTTACTATTATTATTATTATTATTTTGCTCATCGGAGGATGGGCGGGATGTAAATCGACAGGACATTGTCACGCGCCACGCGCACGTCTCGGGCTTCCACGTGCCGCGGCGTTTCGGCTGGGACACGCACGGCGTGCCCGTCGAGCACGAGATCGACAAGAAGCTCGGCATCACGTCGCGTGCGGACGTGCTGGGTATGGGCGTCGACAAGTACAACGCTGAGTGCCGCGCGATCGTGATGCGCTACTCGACCGAATGGCGCACGACCGTCGAGCGCATGGGTCGCTGGATCGACTTTGACAACGACTACAAGACACTCAACCTCAGCTTCATGGAGAGCGTCTGGTGGGCTTTTCAGCAGCTGTTCGAAAAGGGATTGGTCTATCGCGGTCTCAAGGTCATGCCTTACTCCACGGGCCTGCTCACACCGCTGTCGAACTTTGAGGCTGGTCAGAATTATAAGGAAGTTAACGACCCTGCTGGTGTGTTACTACTGCTGTCCACTGATGAAGCGTCTGTGTTGATCCCTCTGTATCTCTCCACAGTGACCGTTGCTTTCCCGCTCGTGGATGACCCAAAGACGTCTCTTCTGGCGTGGACAACAACGCCATGGACGCTTCCCTCTAATCTTGCGCTCTGTGTTCACCCCGATTTCAATTATCTCAAAATATATGATGAGGAGCGCGGCGAGAATTACATTCTTTTGGAATCTCGCTTGGTAGCCTTGTACAAGGACCCGAAAAAAGCCAAGATCAAGAAGGTTGGGCAATTCAGTGGCGAGGACATGAGAGGTTGGAGGTACACTCCAATGTTCGAGTACTTTACGGAGAAGGTGAGTAGCCCATCTCATCTCAGGCCCAGAAGTCTCTTCTTACTAGTTGGTTGTTGCACAGTATGAGGATAGAGCCTTCCGCGTAGTTGTGGACACTTATGTGACGGATAAGGACGGCACCGGCATCGTCCATCAGGCACCCGGATTCGGTGAAGACGATCACCGTATCGCACTTGCCTATGAAGTCATCGGCGAGGATGAGATGCCACCGTGTCCCATTGACGATGCTGGTAGGTTCACAAGCGAAGTGCCAGATTTCGCCGGGCAGTATGTGAAGGTCAGCCTGTTGTACGACTTTGTGTACGATGTACGCGGGCTTATACAACTGGCCCTCTTCACCAGGATGCAGACAAGGAAATTATGAAAGTGCTCAAAGCGAAGGGCCGACTCGTGAAACAGGACCAAGAAAGACATCAGTATCCATTCTGTTGGAGGTTGGGATATTACCCGTGTATGGATGATTTCACGTTCTGACTGCCATATTCATAGGTCGAACACACCTATCATCTATCGCGCCTTTCCGGTATGGAATGTAAGAGTGTCACATATTGTTGATGACCTCGTGAAGAACAATGGCGAGACTCGATGGTTCGTGGCTGTACTTGTCTACGAATGCCCCAACAGTCCTGAATTATCCTTCTCAATCCTATTCGCAGGGTGCCGCAGAATGTCGGTGAGAATCGATTCGGAAACTGGCTCGCCAACGCACGCGACTGGTCTATTTCTCGGAACCGCTATTGGGGTACCCCGATCCCGCTGTGGGTCTCTGACGACTTTGAGGAAGTACGCTCCTTACTCTCTTTGGATAGTGAGAATGGCATTGAGCCTATGTATAGATTATTGCCGTCGGCTCCGTCAGCGAACTCGAAGAGTTATCAGGAGAAAAGGGTATAACGGATTTACACTCAGACAAGATCGATCACATTACGATCCCCTCACAACAAGGCAAAGGTGTTTTGAAAAGGATCCCGGAGGTCTTTGACTGTTGGTTCGAGTCCGGAAGGTAAGCGATATTTGTCGACGTCCTAGATTGGCATCTGATTGTTTGCTCGCGTAGTATGCCCTATGCTCAGATTCATTACCCGTTCGAAAACAAGGAGCTATTCGAAAGTACATTCCCGGCAAACTTCATCTCTGAGGGTATCGACCAGACCAGGGGCTGGTTTTACACACTCCTAGTATTGTCTTCGCATCTATTCGGTAAGGCTCCGTGGCAAAATCTCATTGTTACCGGTCTTGTTCTCGCAGCGTGAGTGTTTGCTGTTTCAATGGCTTGAGACTCCTTTTGCTCACCATGTTTAGCGACGGTAAAAAGATGAGTAAGAGCCTGAAGAATTACCCCGATCCCACCTTGGTCCTTGACCAGTACGGTGCCGATGCCACAAGGTTTGTTCTTTACCGACGTTTCTTTGGTCTATATGTCTGACGATATTGCTATCGGCAGGATGTTCCTCGTCAACTCGCCCATAGTCCGTGGCGACAATCTTCGCTTCCGAGAAGAAGGCGTGCGAGAGGTTATCTCGCGGGTGCTCCTACCCTGGCTCAACTCGTTCCGGTTTTTCCTTGGCCAGGTCGCACTCCTCAAGAAGGCGGCAGGGCATGAGTTCCGATATGATGCCCATGCACCCGTGTCGAACAATGTCATGGACCGCTGGATCTTGGCTCGGTGCCAATCGCTCATTAGGCTTGTTAAGGAAGAGATGGCGGCGTATCGTCTATACACCATCATACCACGATTGCTCGATCTGATCGACGAACTCACGAACTGGTACATCCGTTTCAATCGTCGGCGACTCAAAGGAGAAGACGGTCTTGAGGATACTGTGGTGGCACTGAATACGCTCTTTGAGACCCTGTTCACACTCTGTCGAACGATGGTAAGCGAACATTCTGATTTTCCTGCTTGCGTCGTTCTGACTCTCGGACAAAGTCATCATATACCCCTTTCCTCACCGAAAATATCTACCAGTCACTGCGGGCGTACATACCCGATGACCCAAGCGCAGGCGACACACGATCAGTGCATTTCTTACTCTTCCCAGACGTCAAGGAGGAGTACTTCGACCCCACCATTGAACGCCAGGTGAAACGTATGCAGACCGTCATCGAACTGACCCGAAACATCCGCGAACGCAACAATCTAAGTCTCAAGGTACGTCATTGGGGCCCAAAGTGGAGAGCGGTTCGCTAATCATTCATCCCAGACTCCATTAAAAGAACTACTTGTATTCCACCCTCAGAAAGAGTATCTAGATGACGTCCGATCCCTGCAGAGGTATATCCAATCTGAACTCAACGTCCGTGACGTCATCGTCACATCGGAGGAGACGACCGCAGGAGTGCGGTACCGCGCTGTGGCCGATTGGGCTGTGTTGGGACGGAAACTGCGCAGCAACTTGAGCAAAGTCAAAAGCGCGCTTCCGGGGCTGTCGAGCGACGACGTCAGATCGTACACGGAGACTGGTCGCGTGACAGTCGCGGGTATTGAGCTCGTCGAGGGAGATCTCGTCGTGCAACGGTACATCGAGTTACCTGAGGGCGAAGGCTCGTACGCGACACATACGGACAACGACGTTGTCATGCGCCTCGACATCCAGGTTCATCCGGAGCTCGCTCGCGAGTGGCTGGCGCGCGAGCTCATCAGTCGCGTGCAGAAGCTTCGCAAAAAAGCAGGGCTGCAGGCTACGGACGACATCGAGGTGTACTATCAATTCGAGGAGGGCGTCGGGGCGGAGCTTCGCGATGCGATGCGAGAACACGCAGAGGTCATCGAGCGGACTGTGCGGAGCGTTCCTGCGGATGCGAGCACGCGCAAAGCAGGCTCGGACGTCATCATCGAGGAGGAGCAGGAGGTTGCAGAAAGTAAATTTTTACTGTCGCTGGTGCGGCCGTGAACTAGACGAAAAGAGGGAAGAAAAGGAAAGACGTGTATTACACCCGTGTAGCTAGAATACAGATATCAATCGTACAGCAAAGTATCCTGAAGAGTGAGCGAAGAGGAATCATCATAATCATCATCATTTTTTGGTGGAGCCGAACCCGCTGAAGCCCATCATGTTCATCATGTCGCCGTCGCCGTCGACTTCCATCGCCGTTGCATTCTGTGCGAGCTCGAGACGCGCCCTCTCTCGCTCGGCCTTCTTCGCGGCCTTCTTCTCTTCGCGCGCGGCCAACTCCTTCTCTCGGATCTCGGCGAGGCGCTTGTCAAAGTCGAATGCCTTTGCTTGAGAGGCCTCCTTGGTCTGCGCGCGCAGGGAGGCGATTTTGGCGCGAACCTGCTCCAAGGTAGACCTCTCCAGCCGCGTGGTCTGTCCGAGCGCACGTAGATCTGTCCGTCATTCGCGTTTAAGAAAATATATATGTCATGTTTGATGTCGCGGCCCATCCATTGTCGATGTCAGTTATATCATGAGAGGAATGGGAAGGGTCCACCGACGCGCTCGCCCGTTGATGTGGTCTAAGTAGCCGACGCTGTCCTTGTACGTCCTGTTGCAGGGTTCGCAGTGGAACCCTGGCTGGCCGGGTCCCCTCCCGCCGGGGTTCTGGACGACCATGGTTTTCCCCAGGTTTTTGTCCAGTTCGAGGTCGTGCTCCCGCCGCTTCATGAGCTCGGTGGGCTTTGGGAGATCCTTCCTCTTCCCCTTGAGAGGCTTCTTGCCTGACGGTCGATAGATCCTAACGAGTCAATACCCTTTTGCACGCACGCAGAAAGCAGATGCCCGTCGTGCCTTGCTTTATGCGCTCGTCATTTTCCTGCATGCGCAGCCTCTCCTCCTCGTCCTTCTGCCGCGCTTTTTCGGCGTATTCTTCCTTGTCCCATTTCCGTCGAAAGTCCGTATCGGAGGCTCTGGCACCATATGCGCCCTGTTTGCTGTCAGCCATGGATGGAAAGCTTGGGCGAGGTTCCGTCGAGGTGTGGGGGTTGACGTGGCAGAGTGTTTACGTGGCAACGCCACTTAATGACAGAAGATCAGGGCGGTTCAGCGCTGAGATACGACTGCCGCGCGTCATTTATTTTTATAAGTCACAAGTCTTGGCACCACCACAAGTCCATTCCCCCTTCCTCATTCTGATGTTCCAACAACATTGAAACGAAACAACGACCATGGACGATGAACTAGACGACTCATCCTTCGTCGTGGCCTTTCCCCTCCCCTTCCGCGTCCTCTTCCTCGCAGGATTAGGCATCCTCGGCTGGGCGGCGAACCTACACGGCCTTCGCCTATTGGGCGTAGGCGCTGCCAGCGCGCTCGACCTGCGCACTCACGAGCGTGCATCCGCATCCGCCCCTGCTCTCCCTCTCTCCGCGGACGTTCGACACCCCCACGGCGCCCGCGAGGCAACTGCGGCCAGCACCGTCTCTCTCTGTTCCCCCCTTTATCGTCTCGCGCTCTGGTATGGCCTGTGGTTCTCCGCCGCGTGGACGCTGTACCGCTCCGCCACGTACGGCGATGCCGCCCTTGTCAACTCTTTCAAGTATATTCCGTCCGTGTGCGCCCTTGTCGTCCTCATATGTATGATATCCCCTTTCGACTTTATGCAAAAACCAGAGCGCGACGCGTTCATCCTGTACGTCTTCTTCGTCCACTTCCCCGCGTGCTTTCTTTATTTTTATTTTTCTCCCGATGGCACTGGCTCACCATTAGAAACAAATAGGAGCATCAAAAGATGCATATCGTCACCCATGAACCACCGGATATACTTCTCGGACGTAGTTTTTGCCGACATCTTCACGTCGTACGCAAAAGTACTCGGAGATGTCTGGCTGTCGCTCTGTATGCTACTTCCCGGGGGCAATCTCCTCGCTCCTCCAAAGCAGTACGGATTGTATAGATGGATTTTGCCGACGTTGATGAGGTACGTATTTGCTTTCGATCTCACATCTCTTGAATTGCGTCGCTCAACATAACCCAGTCTCCCGTACCTCGTGCGCTTTCGACAGTGCATAGTCGAATATACGAGCTCATCAAACGACAATCGTCGCCCGCTCTGGAATGCTGTAAAATACGCGAGCTCATTCCCTGTGATATTCTTGTCCGCTGCGCAACGACTCGTGCCGTCCGACATCTTGGCGGGGAACACCGAGTGGGGCAGGGACGGCGCGTGGAACAGTGAATACATGCTTTTCCGCCTTTGGTACGCGTCACTCTTCCTCCCCTCGTACTATACCCCTTCCTCACTCTGGTCGATCGAATTGATTCGTTCAGGCTTCTTGCCGCCCTCGTCAACTCTTTATATTCGTTCTGGTGGGACGTGACGAACGATTGGGGCTTTGACCTCCTGCAATTCCCGTCAAAGCGGAAACATGAACATGCCCATCCACCCCCCTTGCCTCGCTCGCTGGTTCTCCCCGCGATGAAAGAGCGCGAGGCATCTACCGTCACTATTCACCACACCCCAAAAACACCGTTGCGTACCGCCTTCCCGCAACCAATATCGCCGCGCCCCCATCCCGCGAGCGAGCACCCATTCGGTCTTCGCGCTAGTCTCTTATACCCTCTTCCAGTATACCCCCTTGCACTATTCATCAACTTGGTCCTCCGCCTCACATGGAGCGTCAAGCTGTCGAGCCACCTGCACGCGAAAGCTCAGGGAGACGGATCTTTCTTCATCTTCTGGATCGAAGTCGCCGAGCTCGTGCGAAGATGGGTGTGGGTGTACCTCCGCGTCGAGTGGGAAATCGTCAGACGCGTCCAGGACAGCGCCTCGAAGCGCGTAGAGGAATCTTGCGAGAGTGGGGAAGGCGCTCACTCCGAGAGCGTCGAGCTGACAGACACCAGTGCTCGTGAATCCTTGCTCAAGGACCGACACAGTTGATGCAAGACTTCCTACGGAACCTTGCGACGCGTTTAGAAATAGCAACCTTGCCAGTATTCCCATAGGCATTTGTTCATGAACACGCACGTCCCTCAGACAGGGCGTTCGTTGTATGTACCATTCCGCTATTATTAGAGTACGCTAGATAAAACTATATATTGCTATCGAATCCAATCACTTGGTGGTATTTGAGACAAAAAAACTTGCGCGACAGATGTCCCAAGCTTTCCAAACTAGAAGCCAGCGGCAGTTGTCCGCTGCTTCAATCCGGCAGCCAGGACGCCTTCCAAGGATGGTCCAGATCTGATGGTCTCCCTGACCCCAAGGCCCCTACTCTCCAATCCCTCCAAGACGCCCTTCCACACGGCCTCGTCAGCCGTCGGACCGCACACGCCCGTTGCGCGCACGGCTCCGTCTAGCACGCGCTGCGCCGCAAAGGCAACGGGCAGACCGACGGTGCGCGCCATGGCGGACGCCCGCGTGTCGCCATACGCGGTGAGCGTCGAGGTGTGCACCTGCTCCGTGCCGGTGTACCGATCACGCGCTACGATCTCGTGGTGCAGAAGGACGAGGTCGCGCTCGTCTGGCGCGTAGCGCAGCGCATGGGCGAGGTGCAACGCGAGGGCGTCCGCGGGCGAGACGGGCTGTGAGGGTGGGGGAGCGGGCTGTCTCGAATCCTGGGCATGCGATGTGGAGGCGGGAGGGACGAGGTGGAGCCATGTGAGAGCTTCGAGGAGAGGTGGGATGCGGGAAGCAGGGAGGACGGCGGTCAGCGCGGATTTGAGAGATGGGAGGTCGTCCGCGGGGAGTGTGAGGCCGAATTTCTGCTCTAGGGCGAGACGGGTGAGGGAGGACCAGCGGTCCAGAGCGATGGGCTTGGAGGGCTCTAGGAGGCCTATGGTATCGAAAGAGTGCATCAGAGACGAAAAGCCAGGGTATCTGCGGTTTGTCGTTAACACGAGACTTTCTGCGGTAGAGGTAGGGAAATGTTCTACCTGAGCGTCCCCCGCAACATGGTGCGAAGTTCCTCGTCATTCAGAGAGTACGTCTCTGCATAGGGCATACTGTTCCTGTTGGCAAGGCCTTCGAACCTCAAACCGTTTGAAAGGGGCACATCGGGGAAGTTCTGAAGAAGTAACCTCTCCCCCGGGATTTCCCAATTCTGACGGAATTGTGTGATATCAGGTTTTGTACCCTCGGGACGGGCAGGTGATGTCCTGAGGATCGTACCTGTCCAGCGAGGCGAAAGCTCGCACTTTCGCTTGTAGCTCGTAGAACACCACGGGGGCTCCAGCTGAACTTGTAGCCGAGGGGGACCGCCCCTGCGACTTCGGGAGCGGGGAGGCCCCCGCAAAACGACGTGAAGCTCACGACTTGCTTGTTTTCGGAACGCAAGCGGGACAAGAGCGAATGAGCAGAGCAGTGGTCGATGCCGGGATCAAGACCGATTTCATTCAGGAGGAGGACGCCTGCTGAATGTGCGCTATGTAGAGGATTAGTCCAGGAATGATCCGGCGGGCGGGCATGGAGCGTCATACTGTGAATGAAAAGATCGCATGGCTGGTGATATGTAAGACGCGGTCACCATATGTTTCTTGTATTTGATGCATAGCTCCGCCACGGCCGGGTGCAGTGGAGCTGGGAGCAGACTGCAACAAGATGTAAGAATCGCCAAAGGGCGATGCCCATAGGAGGCGAAGAAAGTGAGACCTACCTGATGACGATGTCAGATTCGTTTACTAGCTGGCTAACTCGGGTCTGGTCATCCATGCTGACGAATAGGGCGGTCGCATTAGGATGGGCCGCGACTAGGTGCTCTGCTTCCTGAAGGGAGTTGCTAGCTACAGCCCTATGTTTATCACCCTGGCATCACCAAGAAACGGCCATGTGCGGCACGTACCAACGATGAGTTCGACATCTGACCTTGCAGCTAGTTCATCCACAGCAGGTCCTGCAACCATACCGCTGCCCAAGACTAGAACACGCTTCTTCCTCCCAGCTACGTGTCTCATCCTACCACCATTCTCGGAACTGGTGGCGGAAGCTGTACGCTTGCTCTCAATCTGCGATCGTTGAGAGGCTCGCCATGCCTCGACTTTCTCTGCTAACCATTTGCGTCCAGGTTGAATTCGTCCTTCGCTAGCGATGGTCGCCCTCTTCAGGGCATCGCCAGTCTCCGCGTCTTCCTCCTTGAAGCCTTTGTACTCGTTTACTACGGACCGCACGTACCGTAAGAGCTTTGGCGAGAAGTGGACGCTCGCATCGCGCGGAAGACTCGCAGGAAGGATATCCACAGCGACTACAGTGACACCATTCACATCGTACGAGGGCGAATCTATCGTCGTCGCGCGAGAGACAAACTCGAGACCGCCGCCAACATCGCATGAAATGTCTCCAACAGCAGCTAAGCGCTTCGCCAGAGCCAACTGCGACGTCGTGAGAAGTCGAGGAAAGCCGACATTCCAACCGACTCCATTTATAAGGAGGGTAAGGTAAGGTGCGATCTAGTCGGTGAGCAGGATGAGCCACGCAACGATAAACGAGAGAATGTAGCAATTCAATACCTTCGTGTGGAATGACGAACGATATTCCTGAGGATTTGCGTAGTAGTCTGAGCGGTCATAAGATGCCCCATCAACGCGATGTAAGTAAGAGCTGGGAAGGGCATGGACGACATATATCTTTCGCAGGTCAGTAGCTGGACACAATTGTCAGATTAGATGTTCGTATGCAAGGTTGAACTAACGTGACCTGGGTCGTTGACAAGCGCGGGCAGGTCATCTACATTTACGTTGATAATAGGAAGCTCCGATAACGTAGATAGGATGCCCTGCGTGACATTCCCATTGCTTTAAGACCACACGGTGAGGCGCATGCGGATTCAGAGCGCAGAATTGTTTACCCTGTGACGCCAAAAATAAATGGCCCAAGACTCTTTGGGGTACCGTATTCAGCAATCTGACTTCCAATATATCTTAACTGGGCACGATGGGTGTCAAGATGTGGTGAAGTGTGTGGGCGTGGGGTGTACTATGGGAACAGTCCTGCGTCAGCTCCAAGGTACGAGAACCCCAGACGGTTACGTACGAGGAATGGCGAAGCGACTCCACGTTCCAGGTGTTTAAGTGCCATCGCAGAGAGCGCCTCAAGGGTCCCAGCAACTAAAGAGCTCACTCGTGAATCCTAGGTTGTACAGGGTGTGGGGGCCACACACCTCCAGCATGCCATCCAAATGCGACCGTCCTCTTGCCATCTAGCCCCGTCAAAAGCTCATAATCGACGAGACGAGCTGCTAGTTGTGGAAGAGAATTATCACCCGTGAGTTTGGGGTCAGCAAAGTGATCTCCTCCGGTAAGGAACCTCGAAAGCAAAGGCATGTTATATTCCTGGCCTTTGACGGTATGGGAGAACATCATGTGCGTTCGTGGGACAAGAGCATTCTGATCGACCGAGCGGACTGGGCTCGTGATGAGAGTATGAAGAGGGGTTTCCTTGATGCCGAGAACCAGGTGGGCGGGCTCGAGCGTCGGATGCACCTCCGCACCCGCCTGCGTGATGTCGACGTGGTCAGCGATAAGCTCCGGATCTCAAACATAGATACATATAGTACGCACGTGGACATACTCCTCCAGTGGAAAGACCCTGCGATCACACTCCTGCATGAGCACACGTACATTATCACGGTTCACTAGCTCTGCAACAGCATCTGGAGTGAGGGGAGCCCGCCGCTCCCATATACGCCCCGGATCTTCGCGGCGAATACCGATAGTAACGGGGGCAGTTTGAGATGCATAAGAGCGAAGCGTCAACCGACCCGGCGGTAGCACAACAGAGACACGGCGAAGGTGCATAGAGAGTATCAAGGAAGAGAAAGAGCAAGGAGGGATGGGTTCATGGAATGGAAGGACGGAAAGGCTGACACGTCAAAACAACCCAGCGATGTCTGACATTAGCAAAAAGAATGTATGATCCGACCCGAGCCATTATTGAGTTGACCGTCATTTCTGGGGTTCGCGCTAGGTGGCCAGCGCCTTGACGCGATGCCCAGTCGCGCCCGAGTCCTCACGTGTCACGGAAGCTCCGGACACGCATTGGCGCTTCGGATTTTCTAATTAGCGTTAGCGACGATCCACGGTCCACCCACCTCTCAATGACTGTTCCCATATGTTACTCCTCGAGCAGTTAATGATGGTGAACCATTGAGAAGCAACTTAGGACTGTTCATGCAACTCTCCATCGGGGGGTGTTGCGGTCTACCTCCCCAGAGTGAGTCGCGCTCCATGGCCGCATGGCTGAACGTGACATGGGTATTCTGATGAGCGTAGCTCACCACTGAATCACCGAGTAATTGGTACATGGGTCTATAATTAATCTACCTGCAGTCTTACACAAGAAGGAATCATCGGCCATCCATAATGACGAAAAGAGGAAGAAGCATAGGAAACATAGGATAGACCTTTTCAACCCTTTGCAAAAACCCCTTATGAGCGTTCTTCTGTTGACCAGTCCTCTGAGGTCGAGAATTCTCTGCTATTTTCTTGTCAGCCATCTAGGGCTGTGCTTTGGCAGGTCTCCCACCGTCTCTTCACTTTTCGGGGCACACGGGAAATGTGGTCACGCAAGCCGCAATGGATGCAGCGTCCGTAACGATCGGACGTCCGAGCTCGCATAGATAACCCGATCATCTCGTATGCACACACAACATACCTACTGCGCCGCCATGCGCGCCATGTCTTACCTTAGTTCTACAGGATATTTACTTATGATCGATGTCTTACGTCTATTTACTCATTTCACCCGATGCCAGAGAAGGCATCTTAGTATTTCGTATATAAACGTCTGTAGTAGCACACCTCAGTTCTCGTGCTTACACCGCGCGCCGGTACTGAGGTGAGAATCCTTTAGTTACCTTCTTAGCTTACACCTGTGCTGACTCGTAGTAGTACCTACGTCGTTGTCCCACAGACAACATCCGCGCGCGTTACTCGAACCCACCTAGTTATTCCCCATAACAAACTTTTGCGTCCCCTGTCAAGGTACTGCTATTTCTGCTCCTCGTGATACCAATGGCAGGACAGCGCGCCATCGGCTGCAAGCCTCCACCTGGAGCATTTCTGCTCGAACGCGTGCGCGGTGCCGGTAGTCTTCCTGCGCCACAATCATCCATTCGGTAAGCGTGCTCGGGAGTGTATCTCGTCGGATGATGCGTGATTTTAGTTCTTCTTGGAGGCCTCCTACGAATCTGGCAGCTGTTTCTGTGAAGTCGAGGTCGAGGTCAGCCTTCCCGGCGAGGTGTTTGAACATCGCCATGTATAGGTCGAGGTCAGCCCCCCCCTTCCATTTTGAGGGCATTCAGTTTAACCAGGGCGTCACATTGTTCAGTCGTACTCGTGAAGGCACCCTTGAAGGCCACGAAGCCCGTCCAAAGCTGTTCATCGGCAGCGGCGTTTTCCGTTTCATCCGCCAACTTGTTCGTTAAAGCCGTAAACTGTTCCTCCACCCAGTCGTTAACCCAACCGTAACCATTGCGTCCTCGAACGTAAGTCAGGGCTAGGAGCACCCGTTTGTATGGGGACCTCATCTCGGGTGCATCCTTGTTTAGCTCGTAGTAAATGCGAAAATATAGCAAGAACGCCTCGGTCTTATCCCTATTGCCATCGAATATGGGAGGCGGATTTCCGGCTAGTTCCCTATTAGACATGGGCGGCTCAGCACTCCGTAGTTGTTGTCGGTGTGAGTGGGACAGTTTGTTAGACTCCTATATGAGCGTATTTGAAACATCAGGGCAACTAGCACTGTACTAGCATCCAAAATAAGGGAGCCTTGTAGCCCAATGGCCACCCTGAGTCCTCGTAGCAGTGAGTGGTTGAGAAGACCCAGCGGCAGCGCGACAGACATCTGGTAAAGAGGCGGCACGAGAGTGTTACGGGCGCAAAGTAACAGGGACTATCGTATTCATGATTTGACGATGCACGCCGAACGCCCCCAATGTTTGATATCCATGGGTGATATAAAACAGATGGCCTGATTCAACCATCAATGGTCAGTGGCCCATCTATTGTCGCATAGCACATGTCTCGCGTCGAGGACTCAAGCGCTACTGGATCCCGTAGGCTACGGCTTGGCAACTCGGCCAAAGTTGGGCGAGTAAATCCATAGCAAAACGGGACCAAGATCTCGCTAGACACTTTTTTTCAAAAGGTCCACCATATCAATAGAATTCAAGGTCTTAGCAGTTGGGCATATACCTGTGGTATACGTCGAAAGCACAGAGTCACCGCCAGTTCGCCACTTGGGGTCTGAGTCTTTTTGCGCACAAACGAACCAGTTATGCGGGAGTCAATTTCCCCTTCTGTCGATGTATTTCTAAGCCAGGCTATGACAAGCTGAAAGGACAAAGTAGAGATGTTCGTGTGCGTGTGCCCATAGCTACCTACCACTGGCTGGCCTGTCAACGGGTAAGTTGGTCGGGCTGATGATGACACCATACCATAACTTTCAGCCCTAGGCGACGCCGCGTGTCATAAAACGTGACGCTCATGATTTTGTTGCGTCGCGTCTTGTGCAGCGGTGCATTCAAACCATACCATGTACACCTCCCTCGACGCGGGTTGGCTACTCAAACAGGGCTTCTGGATGAATTGACCTCCCGGGGATTTGTTTCCCAAGTTACCAAGTGAGTTGTCATCACATTCACGAAACCTTCCGTTGAACCAATATTTGCTCCAGGCCTGAACAACTCCAAAACTTTCTCCAGGATCAAAGCCGGGTCGTATACTCTGGCGTAGATCCAACCTCCAACTCATTACATGTAGGCCATATCCTGCCAATGATGTGTCTGGTCCATTTTCAGCTCCACGGCCACCAAACCATTCCCTTAGTGAGCCATACATGTAGCGTTCAAGTATTCACCTCACTGTCCCACAGATTGGAGGCGCTACTGCATTGATAGGAGATCCGTCAGGACGATCTACAGAAAGGCCTCACATGGACGAGGTCGCGGCCGAAAAGAACATGCACGAATTATCGACTGCCGTCCAAATGTTCTTTGAACGCGCTCGTGACTATGTGAGAAAGAGGATCCCCCCACTGGGCGTTTCAATCGCACCTCCACTCGTTATGAATAATATCGAATGGTTCCGGAATTTGGGCGTGTTGGAATTTATGCGTGTCGCTGGAACAGCCGCCCGAGTTAACAGTATGATCGCTCGAGAAAGGTAAGTTTCACCGAACGGACATTCTCCACAATCTGACTCGCTATCGTCTAGTGTTCAGTCTCGGCTGAGCTCCCAGCAAGGCATATCGTTCTCAGAGTTCTCATACCAACTTCTACAGGCGTATGACTTCCTTTTCTTGCACAAAGAGGCTGGCTGCACCATCCAGGTCGGAGGATCAGATCAATGGGGTAACATCATCGCCGGACTGGAACTAATTGGTCGTACATGCGGAACGTTGGGTGGAGTTACTGAAGCCCGAGAGCGCGCATATGGTATCACTACACCTCTTCTCACAACCTCGAGTGGGGCAAAGTTCGGCAAAAGTGCAGGCAATGCCATCTGGCTGAATGAACAACTGACAACTGTGTATGACTTCTACCAGGTGAGCGTTAGTTAGATGTACTTATATCATCAACCTAACGCCGCTCGCAGTTCTTTCTGAAAACAAGTGACGACGATGTCTGTCGGTACTTGAAACTATTCACCATGTTACCCTTGGAACAGATTCAACAAGTCCTTGAGGACCACAGCGTGAGTGATACGTAAGGTGCCACGGACCCTTCTGATGGTAACCACGTAGAAAACCCCCGAAAAACGCATTGCCCAAACACTTCTGGCTGAAGAAGTAACGGAGCTTGTACACACAGGTAATTGCCATCATTTATGCCAATTTTCCTTGGCTGACCCCCATTAAAGTTGGTGGAGTCAAGCGAGCGAAATTAATCACCAGAGTACTCTTTGGTACGGAGATATCCGTATTGAATGCTGAGGAGGTTTTGGAAGCCCTTGCTGGTGACCCGCGTCTTTATACTATTTCAGCAGATGAGATGTATGGGATGACTGTGATGAGGTTAACGATTAATCATGGAGTAACTAAGAACGCCAGTACGTCACTACAAGACTCAGGGCTATTCGTTCGTTTATCTTCCATAGGTGCAGCGAAATCCTTGGTGGCAATGCGTGGTCTCTACTTAAACAACGAGACTGTTGATGCACATAAGAGAATTCAACCTGGAGACTTGATTGATGGACGCCTGGTTATTGTCCGAGCTGGCAAGGACAAGCACGCGGTTTTCGCACTTCAGGCGTAGCATACACCAGTAATACCACTTAAAGGTCAATAATTCGCAGAGGGACTCGCAGTCAGGTCGATTTCCGTCGTTAAATCGTCTGTACTTTACACAGCTAGATTATGGCTTGTGCGGTAGTAGAGTGGCTACCGCGGTAGTCTAAACAACGCGCCGCAGTTGTGCATCGTCATCTGACGCCACGTGGATAATTGCGTCGACTGTTAGTGACCGACAACTCTTGCACCGCTCATATATCATTCGCTATCTCCATCCCAGTTACCTCGTCACTCTCCCAGGTAGCTTCAAGACATGTCCCCAGCGAACCACTTTGTTAGTGGTGCCGTGCTGGTTGCCCTTGTCGTTTCTTACCTTCCTGTCCACGCGTTCTACCTTCCCGGCGCTGCTCCTCACGATTATAGAGAGGGAGAAAAGGTTGACCTGTTCGTCAATGCGTTAACCCCAATGCTTTCTGGTTCGGATGATGCAAAATTAGTGAGTTCACGTTCTATTCCTCAAATCCCTATGATCTGATCCCCGAGTGAATCTTGCAGAAGTCGCTCATCAACTGTATGTACGAGCAATTCCCTGTGAAGGGAGGTAATCTGACCTAGACGCGACAGATGACTACTATCACCCAAGTTTCCACTTCTGTGAACCACCAGGTGGCCCCCACAAACAACCCGAATCGCTGGGCTCCATCCTCTTTGGTGACCGCATATTCGACTCACCATATGATGTACGGACACAATACGCGTCGCGTCATATCATGTTGTGACGTGTCTCATGCCTCTTTCAGATTCGAATGTTACAGGATAATGCAACGTGCAGAGTCCTCTGTGAATCGAACGTCCCCGCTGAAGACGCCAAGTTTATCAATGACCGCATCCGCGAGGACTACGCATTGAATTGGCTTGTCGATGGTCTTCCCGCAGCCGAGATGAAGGTCGACACGAAGTCGGGCGACATGTTCTTCGATATGGGTTTCAATCTCGGAAACGATGATGGTCTCAATGCGGAGCGCCCTCTGTTGAATAACCATTATGACATCGTTTTGAGGTATGATCCATTCCGGATGTCGTGACCCAACGTCGCGGCTAACGTGACGAAAACACTAGATATCACTCTCCTAGTCCCGGAAAGAATCGCATAGTCGGCGTCTTGGTATGGCCCTCGAGGTATCTGCTATGTCCATATCCCCCGCACGCTCTCCTCACTGTTTGTCTCCTTTAGCCGAGGTGGCCCCCAAGATGGCAACCTGGACTGTGACTCGAGCACAACATCTTTAATGTTGAGTGAGGCGGAAAATAACCCGGTTCGTTATACTTATCGTGTGGTGTGGGATGTGAGTGTTTTTCCTTCATTCCAAAGCCAGTTCTGAACATGGCGGCATGAAGGAATCTCCTACTCCATGGGTAAGCATTTCTTCCTGGCAACGTTCTTTGTTGGCGGTTTGTCATATCCCCCACAGGCAACTCGATGGGACAACTACCTTCATATCTTTGACCCACGTATCCATTGGTTCAGCCTGATCAACTCGCTTGTGATCGTCGTGTTCCTCTGCGCTATGGTTTCAATGATTGTCTACCGTAGCGTGTCTCGAGATGTATGCACATTCATTACTTCCATCTCCGTCCGTTTAAACGCGACTGTTTCACAGATCTCTCGGTATAATGCGATTGATCTCAGCGTTCGTACATCCCTCTACGCAATATCGTTATGGTTGTGCTGACTTAGCCACACAGGAAGATGTCCAAGAGGATTGGGGCTGGAAACTTGTCCATGGCGAAGTATTCCGAACACCGGACAATCCCCTAATACTCTCCGCACTCGTGGGCAATGGGGCTCAGCTATGTGCCATGGTTGGGGTCACTTTGGGTGAGCCTAGAAAACTTCTGCTACCGACATCTGACACTCAGCTTGGGTTACCTAGTCTTTGCTCTGTTGGGCTTCCTTTCCCCCTCGAATCGTGGTTCACTTGCCACAGTAATGATGATCTGTTGGACCTTCTTTGGCAGGTCCGGCTTCGTTCTTATCTGTCGTGGTCCACAAAGCTCACAGTAATCTACAGTGTGTCAGGCTACGTTTCAAGCAGGGTCTATGCAACCCTCGGAGGCACCGAACGCAGGAAGAATGCCTTTTTCACAGCAACGGTCCTCCCTACGTACGTTCGACACATCATCGCGGGAGTATAGCTCACCTCCGACAGGCTCATCTTCGCCGTTGTCTTTCTCCTCAACCTGTTCTTGATTGCGGCCAACTCTTCCGGGGCTGTTCCATTCGGTGAGTCTACTTTGATGCCTTCATCACGTCGCAACTATATTCGCTTTTTAGGTACTTTGCTTCTTATAGTACTCCTTTGGTTCGGCATCTCGGCGCCGTTATCCTCAGTTGGCGCGTATTTTGGAGCTAGAACTGGTGTAGGACTTTGTTCCGTTTCATCTGGTCTTCATTTTTGCTGACTGTTCTCATAAGGCCATCTCTCACCCCGTCAGAGTACATGCCATTCCTCGTCAAATCCCGCCACCACCAAAGTATTTGCGACCATGGGTGTGTCATGATTCTCCCAGCAGCCCCTATCCTGTTGTTAACTGCAAAATAAGGCTACTGCATTACTCGGCGGCATTCTCCCATTCGGCGCTGCCTTCGTAGAGCTGTATTTTGTATTATCGAGCTTGTTCGCCTCTAGGGCGTACTATGCCTTCGGCTTCCTTGCCCTGACTGCAGGTGTCGTTGGCTTGACCACTGCCACGGTCACGATCTTGTTCACGTATTTCCTTCTCTGCGCTGAAGAGTACCGGTGAGTCCTCTTTCCGTTGACGGTTTTGGCCCCGTTACTCACACACTTTAATCACGCACTTGTCACTAGGTGGCATTGGCGCGCCTTCCTCACCGGCGGCGGAAGCGCATTCTGGCTACTAGCTTACGGTCTATTCTACTGGGTGTCGCGCCTGTCGCTTGACTCGTTCTCCAGTATTGCCCTATACCTAGGGTACCTCTTCCTCTTGGTCATTCTTGACTTTTTGGTGACGGGTCAGTCATATGGCCCTTTCATTGACTCACTGCTTCTAACTTTTATCGTGGTCTACAGGTACTATCGGATTCTTGGCTACGTACTGGGCTATACGGAAGTTATATAGCTCAATTAGGATCGACTGAAAATAAACACGCAGGTTATTTTAGCTGTTAGTCTAATCTTTTGCCGTAGACTCTGCATTGTTTATTCCGTAGCGTAGGCCGCTTGATACCGCCATGTACAACAACGTGCTTGGCTGAAAACACACCCGCGATTGTCACACTAGCCGTGCATGTCTTGTCTTGAATATAGATAGCCATAATCGAGCGATGTTCTCGTATCTTACATCAGAGAAGCTCCATGTGTTGGGCCCATAAATTACCGAGGTAGCCTCGTCACTGTACGAGTGTGAGTGGAAGTCGTTGGAGTGATACCTCCGGTAGGTACGGGATTCTCGGCTATTCAGATGGTCAAAGTGCTAACTGCTTCCGTAGGGTCGTCGGGGGTGGCATCTACACAATGTCAGTGCCTTTCATGACTTGCCCACACCTGCACCGGTTATACACGTTTCACCTTTAACATGAAACGTTTATGCAATGGTGATTCCAGGGCAGGGATGGAGCATCCCAGCCGATGACCCCCAGTTTGGCACAAGTATACTAGTACTTCACGGCCAACAGCCTGACCTCAGCGTCTCTGAGATACCGGGGAGCGCGGTCGTTCGGGTTGTGGTTAAAGGGGAAGGGCCGTGTGAGTGTGGGCCGAGCGCAGAGGCTGCGCTTCTCGCAGATAAATGCTGAACACGGCCTTTGCGTTACTTTTGCCCAGTCAACCCACCAAAATTTGACCCATGGCGCACAACGAGAACTCTGACATTGCCATTCATTACAGGTGTTTTTCGAGCTGACACAGTAGCGGGCGGGAACAGATTCGTTGGCAACGAGCTCGATGGCAGCAAAGGACTGGAAATAGAAGTCAATGGGGACACCCCCCCGCATCTTCATCAGCCATGATGTCCTCCAGGATTTTCCATGTCCAGGCCAAAGCTCACGTACCCGATCAATATGGCACGCAACATCAACGGAAACCCCATGTACATCAATGCGTGAGGTTTGTGTTAAGGTTGTATGGTGTTCTACTGAGGTAGATGAGCTTTGTCCAAGGGTTGGCGGTGGATTACTGATCAAAGTAACATTGAATGTACTGCGAGTGCAATAGCTGCCTTTATCATCATTAAAAGGTGGCACTCACAATCCTCAGGTGAAAGTGCCACCTCCTGAGCCACGATCTGTAACTATTAGCGACGCTTGAATAGGCCAACAAGATAGAAAATCTTCGGCACTATACCCAGTCCAATAGAGGGTTCTCGGATATCATCTCCATGTGATATGAAGAACAGTAACTTACAATATGTATGCACTTTCATTAGGCGCTTTCATTACACGTATGGAAGAGTTACTTTTCCTCGCGGGCGCTATGACCATCATTGGAGGCCATCTCTCTTAAATTGAAGGGTGGGGATTTCGGTGAAGTAGCTCGTCTTAATTGAGGCCATGGCCCAATCAGTACAGTCTCGAGAAAGAGAAAGCACAGAAGGGGCTGGACAGAACCAATTACGTCCGTGCCTAGAAATTTCTGGCGATGGGGTAAATTCACTTGTCAATCGTCCACCCACTATGGAAAGTCGGCTTCATGATGTGCCGATACCCCACTTCACCACAGGACTGGAAAGCGGTGATCGCCCTCCATTCGGTCTTGATCTATCACGTCCGTAGGAATCCGCTCGATATGGAATCCCGCGGGGGACAGGAAACAGGGGACGCGGAGAGGTCAGGCGGTCCCAAAGGAAGGCCGGAGATGGACGTGCATGGGAAAGAAACTCTTGTCAAGTTACACGAGGCCCACAGCACCTGACCGTGTCGTCTTCTAGCAAATAATGCCATATTCAGTCCCGCACCTGACACGTGTAACATCAAACATTTTCCATCAAAAAATCTGTAGAGGGTGTAGAGGGGAAGTAGAAGTCGTGAAAGACCAGAATGCATAGATCTGATATGCTTTATGTCATCAAGATTGTGCTATGCTACTACTGAGAGCGTAGCTAGATCTTATCTTACTTTGGATCGTGGGAAAGAACTATGACAGTTATGAATAAGGTTCATCATCACTCCTTCCATTACCCACACCAAAGTATTCACAGTAAAACCTACTCCGGCATCCGCAACGACCATGGGCTGTACGTCGTCCGTAGCCCTCAATGTTCCGACAGTAATAGACTGATCGCTATCCCATAATCGCAGCCAACAAACCTCGCGGATTGCAAGCAGCCCGCAAGCTCAAGAATAGTCGTAGAGACAACCGTTGGGTGCGCCCCGCTGTTCAGCTACCTCCCTTAGCCATCCGCTGATTCTGTAATGTTTGTACTGTGGGCCTATTGTCTACAAAATCTAGGCGGACAAATCTTATAAAAAGCGTGCCCTCGGCAACTTTTACAAAACATCACCCACAGGAGGGTCTTCACACGCAAAGGGCATCGTTCTCGAGAAGGTTGGCGTCGAGGCGAAGCAGCCTAATTCTGCCATACGCAAGTGTGTGCGTGTGCAACTCATCAAGAATGGGAAGAAGGTCACCGCTTTCGTTCCCGTGCGTCTTTTTCTGTGTTTTCCGTAATGAAAGTATGGGGGTGCTCAGATTTGGAATTCTTTCGTCAGAACGACGGTTGTCTTAACTTTGTCGATGAGAACGACGAAGTCCTCATCTCCGGTTTCGGTCGTCGTGGGAAGGCCAAGGGTGATATTCCTGGTGTGCGATTCAAGGTAGTGAAGGTGTCTGGTGTGGGTCTCCTTGCCTTATGGAAAGAGAAGAAGGTTCGTGTGCTCGCATCCCTCTGAGTCAATTGCTGAAGTGCCTGCTCGGTTGTCAGGAAAAGCCCCGCTCATAATTCAGAATTTGTGTTATTCTGCGGATTCCTTTTAGTAGTGGTATATGCCATGCTTGTATTGCACCCTCATGCACTTCCGAATGAAACTCAAAACCCACACATTAAGTATAAAATTTTCAGAGTAGAGATGCCATTGAACAAAGACCAAAATGGGGATGCATGATGAGTCGACACGATAGCAAGCTGGAAAAAAATATGCTTTTACTATGACACAAGTAAAGAAATTTGGTGGAAGCAGCGCAGCGACACTTCAGACTTTGAGTTCTTAGATCGTGATACCCTGACCCCGAAGATAGTGCTTGAGATCGCCGACCAACTCCAATTGCTCCTCGATCGTGAGGCCACTCACGACCGTTTGAAGTATTGAGCCGACGGTGACGTGATGTTCGCGAATGAAGCTGCTGTAGTAGACGTAGACAAACACGCCCATCAAAAATCTGGAATTGCCCTCGTCAGCGCGGGGTCGTCAAACCATGGGGAATAGGCCGACGTACTGGCAATCCATTCGGTCTGTCATACCACCGTGCCCCGGAATACTGTCTCCAAAGTCCTTGATGTTGAAGGCGCGCTTGAAACCCGAAGCGAAAAAGCCGCCAAATGGCGCGACCAGTGAGGCGAAACATCCCATGAAGAACAAATGGAACTGATATGGCATATAGGATATCGTGTGGATCTCGCCCGGGAGCTATGCAAAGAGAGTGTACACGATTAAAGCCTCCATAAATGAGCGAAGGTGAAGGAGGGGTGACGCACGATGGTTGAGAGGAACTTGGCCACTGGTTTCCAGATGACCCATTCGCGCCAGACGAACACGGGATTGGGCGTGCACACCATGCCGCTGAATGCGTTGACACCCAAGTCGTGGACGGGACAGATCATATAGTTGAATTGGCTGCAGAGCGTGCCCCACACGATGGCGAAGACGATCGTGCACACGATTGCGCCGACGAAGCCCTCGACGGTCTTCTTTGGGGAGAGCTTGATGAGAGGCGTGCGGCCCATGGTGATACCGCAGATGTACGCGAAGACGTCGTTGCAGATGACGAGGCACGCAGGGACGAAGAACCAGATGAGACCTTCGAGAATACTGTTTATGATGAAGTGGCTGAGACCACGCGTCAGATGGGGGACAACAAACAACATCGCTCGTAAATCCCTACCTGGAGACGACGATGAGCAAAATCGTCATATGTACCCAGCAGAATAGGCCGAATTGTTGCTTGAGGTGACCCTTCTTCAGGGACATGACAAAGCCCACGAAGCCGATCGTGTAGAGCGTAAAGCTAATGATCCTGTGGTTTGCGGCAAACGGAAGGAAGTTTGCGTCTGCGAAGACGACATGCTACGATGAAAATAAGGAGGACTGAAGGAGAAACTGCACAATGGATAGGCACCTTGAAATAATAGATAATACTCTCCCCATACAAGAAGTAATTTGCGGTGGCGAAGAAGTACCAGCTCAATGTCTTACTCCACGGATCTTTGCCTCCATATTCGACGGGTTTCGAATCCATGAGGGCAAACAATCGAGTGACCTCACGATACACAAGAGTCTGGCATAGAAATACGAGGATAATAATGCAAACGTGGCCCATGAGTAGGCAACCTAAAATAATGCGTATTAGACCTCATGAGTCCTCAGTAAAAATGCTTGCGGCTCACCCAAAAACCCGCCGAGCATGATGAAGGTCCACAAGGTACGGACGAAAACATTGTGGCTCTTCTTAGCAGCCTTCTCGGCTTCCGCATCTGTGGCGTGTATCAGAGAAGTAGAAGCAGAGTGCCGTTTAAAGTTGATTGACGAACTCGGAATGGACTCGGAAGGCTGGGGCGCCTGTTTGGCTGGCGGACTCGAAGGGAGGGGTTGGGAGGACGACTTATCAATGGTTGTCGGCCTGGCAGGTTGGGGGGCAGATGGACGACTGGGTGGTTCCGCAGGAGGGGTCAACCGAGGAGGGCTGACGCCGGGCTTGGTGGAATAACCATTGAGCGCCGACGGGGGTTCTTCATCGCGTGGGGGATTGGCGTTCGCCTTTGGAGGCAAAGGTCCGGGAGGTTCAATACGAGGCTCTACTGAGCTCCGATCTGATGGTGCAGGTAGCTTGACTTCAGTTTCTGTAAGAGGCGTGGTTGGTCCGGGGGATAGACGTTCATACGTGTCACCCCCTGACGGAGGCACACGATCCTGCTGTTTCTTTTCTTGACGAGCAGCCTTCGCAGCCTTCTTGAGGGCGGTTTTAGAGGGCTTGGATGGAGTGTCTCTGCAACGATCATGAGATTTAAGGACTAGGTAGGAATGATGAGGTGATATCGCTACACACTCGACCGGAGAGACGACTGCTTCGGGTTCCGACACGACCTCGTCCTCCGACTGTTCCCCGGATTCAATGGAGAGGACGTCGAAGGCGGTACGCGATGCAACTGAAGACTTGTTTTGTTGCAGGTGGCTCATCTTTCCTTCGTGGTGGGTTGGCTGGTCGTCGACGAAGGATGCCAGCGGTTGAGGGACCATTTACCCGCCGCCGGAACATTTCATTTCAATTTTTTCACGTGAACACGTCTGTGAGCGTTCGCGTCCCGAGAGAACAGATTGATTACATAAGACATCCTTTGCTCCCCTCTCCCTCCCTGGCCAGGCTTGGCTCGACTTACCGTTTGAGGTGCCTATTTTGCGGCGCCCGCTACTCACGAAACCATTCACTTCTCAAAAGTTTCAGGGACAAACAGGAAGGGGAAATTTACAGACGCCCTCGGAAGGTACCGTAACCAGGTCTGGAATGACATGAGATGTACGGTCGGAGTGGTCTCGCCATGTGGTCACAAAGACCGTTAATCTTCTCGGCTCGAGCTTCCTAACGCAATCTTTCCCCTGTGGGCAAGAACGTTGTGTGTACTTTTCAAGCGCGTTCATTTGTACATATCCGGAATGCGCACTGACTGCGTCCGAGGGCTCGGCGATAGCGACATGCCGTGCCGCTCGCGACGATGCTTGGGGGTGACCGCGTGATCTTTGTTTTGAATCCCAAAGGAGTGTACATTCTATAGCACGTCAGCGGTGTATTGAAAATCGGCTCAAGGATGGAGGTGTGTCGATGTACATAGATCGTAAACGTGAGAGCACCGAGACCGAGCCGCTTGGCTGGACTTCCGAACCGGGAAACGGGGCCGTCAAAGGGACGAATTGCTCAGTGTTGGTTGGATTGGGTGGGTGGGACCTTGGGAACTGTGATCGCTAATGATTTCCCTCTTGTACAGCTTGATGTTATATCCCCTCCTCTTTCCGCTTATTCACTCTCCTTCCTTTCTCCCCTTCCCGTACCGTCCCTCCCTCACCGTCTCCCACTTTTCTCCATGCCTGGCGTCGTCGATGATGAGCAAGCCCGTCGCATTAGCAAATCTATTGACGATGATCTCAAGGTCTGCTTTCTTGACTACGTCGCGCGCTTTATCTTACCCCCCCCACCAGCGCGAAAGAGAACAGCTCAGGAAACGACAGAAACAAAGGAAGGAAGTCAAAGGTGCGTTACCTCCCCGCTTCCTTTATTAGTTGGTCCCGGTCTCCGCCGTTCTCTGACTCGTACTCGTAACCAGTCATGCTTCTAGGACAGGCAGAGTCGGGCAAGTCTACGCTCCAGAAACAATTCCAATTATACCATGCATCCCCGACGATAGACCGCGAGCGACCTTCATGGCGTCCAATCGTCTACTTCAACGCAATCAAGGCCGTTCGTACCATCTTGGATGAGCTCGAATGGGACTTCACCGCCGACGCCAATCGGGAAGATGAGGCCTATATTGACCCGAGCTGGCCAACGCAGATCTCACAAATACGCCATAGGCTTCTCCCATTAGTGACCGTCGAGGATAGCTTGGCCTCCGAACTCAGCGGGGGAGTCACAGTCGCCGGTGGGCGCTCCGGCGTGTTCGTTCGCGCTGGCTGGCAGTCTGTCGTAACATCGACGCGATCCTGGCCGGTCGCCGATATGCAAGGGGATGGAACTACCTCCGGCCAAGGCGTCGTGGCTACCATGGCCGCTCGACTACTCTCAGAGCTGCAATACGATGTCGCTGAATTATGGCAACACCCTGCGGTAAAGACACTTCTTCGAATGCGGAAGTTACGTTTAGAAGAGTCGGCAGCATTGTTCGTTCATCCCCTTGTTTTATTGGCAATCATTCTCACACACATCTGCTAGCTTCCTGGATGAGATTCATCGACTTGCCGAACCCGACTATTTACCGACGACAGGCACGTTATGAAAACCCCCGTCCTTCCTTCGTCTCTGATTTCTATACTAGATGATATCTTGCATGTGCGTTTGCAGACGTTGGGCGTCACAGAACACTCTTTCAATATCAACGTTGCCGGGACCCATTATTCGTGGTTGTTGTATGATGTGGGTGGTGCTGTGAGTTTTCAACGCCCTTGTCTCTACCCATTCCTTGTTGATCGGTTTCTGGAGGTAGAGAGGCCAGGTAAGCGACCAACCTTTCGTGATAAACCGCCAAGACATCTCACGGCCTGCGACTGTAGCGGCATGCATGGGTGCCTTACTTTGAAGATGGTAAGCATCACCGGTTCATTATCACCTTGCGAAGGCCCCGCTTCTTTTTCCTTCTGCTTCTTTCCCGTTTTGTCTCATATGAGAGGCACAGGGACCGATTTAAGCCCTCATCATGACCCGCTCCACTCCAACGCTCATTTATCTGATCTTCCTCCTGACTAATGCCTTCTTCGTACAGCTACTGCCATTATTTTCCTAGCACCTATTTCCGCGTTCGATCAGGTGAGCACGCGTGGCCAGCGACTGAACATCTGGAGCCTTCTAGACAGTGACGCTAATGTTCTACCTTTGGTAGTACTTGGAAGAAGATCCGCGCACAAATCGCATTGATGACTCTCTACAACTTTTCACGGCCACGTGCTCGAATAAACTATTGAAAAATGCAACTATGGTCGTAATGTTGAACAAGGTGAGAGACAACCGGCGCCGCAGGGCATATTGGCCACTCATTGGGCGAGCAACCAGACCGACATCTTGAGGAAAAAGCTTCAAGCAGGCGTATTGGTCAAAAAATAGTGCGCTATTACTTCCAGTTCTTGTCACCTTTGTTCGTTCATGCTATGTTGCTATAGCATTACTTCGTATGGCGAGCGCGAAAATAGATACGAAGAAGTGTCAGAATACTTCCGTGCACATTTCGCGCAGATTTACAAGCGCAAGGGTGTGCAAAAACAAGAGCTATACATTGTAAGTCTTAATTCCCTCCCTAGGCGCATTTGCTGAACATGCTGTATTGTAGCATTTCACGTCTATGCTCGTAAGTTTCTGAACCAAGTGGGTGTTCGCTAAGTAACGTCTTTGCTACTTGCTAGGATGTCCGTGCGACACAGAAGATCATTGTCGATAGTAAGCCTTACTTCTTTTGTTGGAAGTCAGTGGGTGACCTGTTTTCATAGTCAATGAAGCTATCATCAAGTCATACCTGAGTCACTCTATGATGGTTTCATGAACAGTTCCGTCGGGTCAATGCAGATTTTCAACACTCATCGTATCACAAGAGCCCCATTTGTTGTCATTTCACTGCTATCGATCATCATTCGAGGATTTAGGATGTTGTCAGACAAGACAGTGTGTTGCACATGTAATAGTTTGATGACATGCATTTATTCCAACTTTTGCTTGCTATCGTTGTTGTTTGTATTCTCCCCACTCCATAACCATAATATAGCTATGATCCCCTACCGTGGGAATATCTTTCAGCCCAAAATTTTGGTCGCAAACGCACCGTAATCTCTGTCCGTCTACCCGCACCTCATTTGCACCAATGTCTACCAGCGGTCTAAAAGCTATTGCGCCGGTGCCAACGGCGGCCGACTTCTTGGATATTGTACTATCCAAGACCCAGCGGAAAACGCCCACCGTACGTTCACGGTGATCAGCTAAATCTTGTCCTCGACCGACACCCATCGTAGGTCATTCACAAAAACTTTAAAATCAGTCGCATTCGCAACTTCTACATGCGCAAAGTCAAGTTCACACAAGATTCCTTTGAAGAGAAGCTCAGCGCAATCCTCTCTGAATTCCCCATGCTCGACGTATGTCCTCCCTTCTGCATTACGCCCGATCTTTGGTTAAAAAAAATCTTGGGGACATATACAGGACCTGCATCCGTTCTTGTCATCACTGATGAATGTATTGTACGACAAGAATCACTACAAGCTCGCCCTCGGCCAATTACGCACCGCGCGGCACCTCATCGACCAGGTCGCAAAAGATTACGTCCGGTTGCTCAAGTTCGGAGACAGCTTGTACCGGTGTAAGCAGTTAAAGAGGGCGGCTCTAGGCCGGTGCGCTACGTGTCGTTTCCCTCTCCACCGAAGGGTCCCTTAATGAACGTTGTCAAAACTCCACCCATAGCATGGCGACCATCATGCGCCGTCAAAAAGATCCCCTGGCGTACCTTGAGCAGGTCCGGCAGCACATATCGCGTCTGCCGGCCATCGACCCGAACACGCGCACCCTCCTCATCTGCGGCTATCCGAACGTCGGCAAATCGTCGTTCATTAACAAGGTCACGCGCGCGGACGTCGACGTCCAGCCGTACGCGTTCACGACAAAATCGCTCTTTGTGGGGCACCTGGACTACAAGTACCTTCGATGGCAGGTCATCGACACGCCTGGTATCCTCGATCACCCGTTGGAAGACATGAACACCATCGAGATGCAGAGCATCACGGCGTTGGCTCATCTGAAATGTTGTGTGTTGTATTTCATGGATCTCAGTGAACAGTGTGGGTATACGGTTGAAGCACAGGTGTGTCGTGATTCGTTCGTTCCCCCGTGCACATGTTAATGAATCTGGTTCGTAGTGTAAACTATTCCACTCCATCAAACCCTTGTTTGCGGGCAAGCCCACCATGCTTGTTATCAACAAAATCGATGTCGCACGTCTAGAAGACCTCACACCGGATACCCGCGCGCTTGTGCAAGAGATTATTGATTCTGAGGGCGTGCAATCTGTGCAAGTGTCGTGTCATTCCGAGGAAGGGGTCATGGACCTCAAAAATAAGGCCTGCGATGCCCTCCTTGCGCAGCGCGTCGACACAAAGCTTAGAGGCAACAAAATCAACACTATTATCAACCGCATTCACGTCGCTCTACCGAAGCCGCGCGATGAGGTTGTCCGTGAACCTTTCATCCCGGAAGCGGTCAAGCTGCGCAAAAAGTACGACAAGAATGATCCCGATCGGCGGAGGCTCGAGAGAGATATCGAGCTGGAAGAGGGTGGTGCTGGGGTATACAATATCAACATTAAAAGTGAGTGGGATATTATTTCATCGCCCTCGCGGGTATTAAGGGTGGTGCAGAGAACTACCTTCTCGTGAATGACGAGTGGAAGAACGACGTTATACCGGAAATCATGGATGGCAAGAATATCGCCGATTTCATAGATCCGGACATCGCGGAGAAGCTGGAAGCTCTTGAGCGAGAAGAGGAGATTCTCGAGGCTGAGGGTTTCTACGACGACCACGAAGACATGGTAAGTTCCTGCGTCCGAGGAATTTGTGCTTTACGCTTCGAAAATAGCCACCTCACAACATCAACTTATCATCTTTTGTGTTTACAGTTTGACTCGGACGATGAGCGTGAAGCGGCCGCGGCGAAGGTCGCCCTCGGCCACAAGCTGACGGCTCAAAGCAAAAAGAAGTTGAAGAACAAGGCGCGGCTTCCGCGCACTGCGGGCCTTCGCACGCTCTCTGACTTGACCACCGACTTGACCAAAGCGGGCATCGATCCGAGCCGCGTGCAAGAGCGCGCGGTGGTGATCGCCAAAGTACGCGCTGCGGGGCGCAAGCGCAAACGCGACGGAGACGAGGATGGCATGGACGTCGACGGCGATGAACCTGATGGCGACAACGGTGACGATGACGATTGGGCCTCAGAGGGAGAAGACGACGACACGTCGGTGATGGACGTCGACGGCGAACAAGGCACGCGACGCGACAAACGGGGCAAGGCCAACTCGGGCGCAGTCATCGCGCGGAAGCACGCGCCGCGCTCGAACCGGCAGTTTGCGGGATTGCGAGATGAAGCGGTACGTTTTTTTTTTCTCTGTTCCTTGTTGTTGATGTTGTCGTTGTCATCGTATTATTGTGCGGCGCTGACGGGTGGTGTTCTTGTTTTTTTTTCTCCTTTGGGGGTTGATCGCGGTGGTTTTCGGGTTTTTCATTTGCTACGCTACGCAACGCAATGTGATACAGCAAGCATCCAAGGCGCTACGACTACGGAATCTCGGTCAGCGCGGGCGCAACATGCTCGCAAAGGCGGGCGAAAGTGACCGCGCTATCAAGGTCAAAATGGTACGTTCCGTTGCTCTCTCTCTCAATTTTTTTTTTCTTCCTGTTGGTGTTTATCGGGGTTGCCGTCTTTTTGTTCCTGTGGGTGGACCCGATGTGAAACCCTTTTCCGTTTTCTCCATTTGTCTACTTCGGGGCGCCCGACACCACATTCACTTCTTTTTCTTTTCAGCCGAAACATCTCTTCTCTGGGAAACGGAAGGGAGGGAAGACAAACCGGCGATAAGCAGCACCCTCTTGGCACCTCGAGGCATTCATTCTGTATCCTCATCCATATCACGGCGTTTCCTGTACCTTTTACCATCATTTCATGAACATACAGCTTGCACGCCTTTGCACTTTTTTCATCACACACGCGCTGATATTGAGACAATCTAAAGAGGTATGGACATCACGGAAGATCTAGATAGCGTAGGAGATATGCGTGTGTGCAACGTGTGCAACTACTGTCCCTTTGTAGCTACTCTTGGTATATATATCATCGCGCATCCATGCGTTTCGAGAACAATATAAACAAGGAAAGCAAAAAGTAAACAGAATCCACAAGAATCGTGCAATAAGCACGGAAAGCAATAAGAAATATGTTTAAACAAAACAACCATAGGTTAGAGGTATTCACAGCGGAAAAAGAAGTGTGCTGGAGAAAAATCGTGAAAGATCATTCGGGAGCCGCCCTGCGACAGTGTTCCCTGGAGGATTAACGAGACGTCAGGACCCATAAAGTATCATATAAACTAGTAAATCAAACAGCAACGTAAAAAAAAAAGGTAGCGCGGTGATGTGTTCGAACGTTGGGGAAAGGAGCACGGCGGAAAAGGGGGATATCCGGGGAGTGGCAGGTGGAGAATTGGAGGGTGAGGGGGAATATACTGGCCCAAGCGCAGAGCGGAACGACGAAGATCCTGCACAGGGACAAATAGACAAGGGGGAGTGTGACGGTGACGGAGGTACAGATGGGCATGGACATAAGACTGCCCTCCCCTCCCTCATTATCGCCGACCTCTTTACTCTCCCCAATCGATGATGACGCCGCCCGGACCAGCCGGTGCGACGCCGAGAGGACGCTCCGCCTCGCGGCGGAGCCACTTGAGAGCGCGCTTGTCGTCCCGGAGGAGACCCTCGAGCGCGTAGAGGCAAGTACGATTGTGCTCGCGTATCCACTCTTTCTCTTCCTTGCTGAGCATGTCCTGCAGCACCATGCGCGTCTGGATGGGCACGCACGTAAACCGCTCGAAGCCCAGCCAGCTTTGGTCTGGGTCGCTGTTCTTGGTGTGCACGTCGCGAACGACAAGGACGGATTCGATCCGAACGCCGAATTCGTTGTTTTTGTCTGTTTGGATCGTGTCAGAGAAATCGATGGACGGATGGGCACAATGTGGGTGTACTTACAATAGCCGGGCTCGTTGGTAAGAACGTGGCCGCGGGTCAGAGGCACATTGCTTGAGAAACCATGCAGGCCTTCATGAACGTTGA
>Ga0307509_10000500_pt1 | contig 66483 bp, 54 predicted proteins | sample 10_EM_MG_FD_202245 | JGI IMG/M metagenome (GOLD analysis project Ga0307509, IMG submission 202245) | Populus trichocarpa ectomycorrhiza microbial communities from riparian zone in the Pacific Northwest, United States - 10_EM | ecosystem: Host-associated > Plants > Roots > Unclassified | place...
GCCCACGCCGGTCTGAATGCAGAAATCGTTCATCTGCCGCTCTTCCTCGCGCCAGACGAGGTTGTAGAGATTCTGCATCGAGGTGAACTTCGTCCAGCCATTCATCTCGGCGATGTATTGCATTTGCACGAACTGAAAGGCGTACATGGAGGATGCGCCGATATAGCGGACCTTGCCGGCGCGCACGAGATCGTTGAGCGCCGACATCGTTTCCTCGATCGGCGTGCCGCGGTGGAAGCGGTGGATCTGATAGAGATCGATGTAGTCGGTGCCGAGGCGCCTGAGGCTGGCGTCGACCGCATTCATGATGTGCTTACGCGACAAGCCGACCTCGTTCGGGCCGGGCTTCGCGCTAACGGGATTGAACACCTTGGTCGCGATGACAGCCTGATCGCGCATCATGAATTCGCGAACGAGCTTGCCCGTCACCTCCTCGCTGGCCCCGAAGGAGTAGGCATCCGCAGTATCGAAGAAGTTGATCCCCGCCTCGATGGCAAGACGGAAGAAGGGGCGCGACTCGTCTATGTCCAGGGTCCAGCTGCGCTGGATGCGATCGCCGAAGCTCATGCATCCGAGGCAGAGGCGGCTGACCTTGAGACCCGATCGCCCGAGCCGCTTGTACTCCATTTTCATCCCTTCATCTTCGGTTCAATCCAGCTGCGAAGCAGCGTGCGTCGGCGCGCTGAGCTTTCTCAACCTCTCGCGGCGGCGTAGCGCGCCCGGCGTTGCCGCGGGCTTCTCCAGTGGGATGACCGGAAGCGGCTGCCCACGGCGCTCGAGTTCCGCCGTAAGCCTGCCCATGAGCCTTTCATAGGTATCAGGCTCGGGACTCCACAGCTCTTTCGGGTTGCTCATCAACGGCAGGATGGGCAACGCGCGCTCGACGCGCAGACGCACCCTTCCCTCGAACTCAGACGCTCTGCCGACGAAGTTCTCCGCTCCCTGGAAGGACAAGCTGGCTGGGCCGTTGCGTTCCCCCGGAGCATGCTTCGGGAAATCCATGACGAAGCCGTCGGCCGTCACCTCGATGTTGCGTGCTTTCGCCGGCCGCGGAAAACCATCGCGGTCCACCAGGCTCAGGTGACCGGGCGCGTCGCGCTGGAGCGCGCTTTCAGCCAGCGCGCTCCAGTGTGGTTGCGGCCACTTCGGCGCCTGCGTCGGAACGCTGACGGGAGCGGGATCCGACACGGGCCAAACGGAGCCGACGGGTGCCACCCAGCGATGCGGCTCCGTATTCAAATCCGCGGGATCATCCCACCAAAGGATTTCTTTCGGTGCGATGGACATGATGATCCGCGACCAGTACCAGACTGACTTGTGCTGCTGATTCCACTGCGCCGTTTGCGCGATGCCGTAGAACGCTGTCTCGGCAATGTAGCGAATCGCGTTGGCCTGGATGTCGGCATCCTTGGTCGCACCAAGTCCCGCTATGGAGACCGTGGGCTCCCCAGGCAACACGCCGTCGATCCAAAGCCCCGCCTTGGAATTGCGGCGAAGCCGCTCCGCCTTGACCGGATAGGCCAGCCCGGTCGCCACATCGATGGTGGAGAGATCTTCCGCTGGAAAGCACAGCACGGGCGTATCGACGGGCATGCCATCCCGACTCAGCGTCACAAACTCGACGTGATCGACCGACCTGATGAGATTGACCACATGTTGCGGCAAGCCCGGAAAGCCATTCACCATTTATTGTCCTGTTCGTTCACCGACGGCCTCCGACGCGAGCGCGCATTCACCGCAACTCCCCTGGCTCGGAGACCTAATGTCCGCCGGTGGCCTTGGCCGCGGGCATCGTGGCCTTCCCGCCAGCGCCCACACCGACATTCACCGCCGTGCCCATGTCGATGACCTTATCGATATTCGCCGCGATCTTTTCCGGCGTCAGTGCGTCGCTGGTGAATCCCTGGTTCTCCATGACCGCCATGCGGATGACCTGGCCTCCGCCGCATACCAAAATCACGCCATTGAGCGCGCAGGACTCATGGGACAGGTACACCACCGCCGGAGTCGCCAGCTCGGGGGCGAATCTGGCCATGTTCGCCGCGAAGACTTCCGCCGGGCGTTCATAGACATGGGATAGAACCTCCGGCGAGGACATGCGCGTCGCGATGCGCGGAGCAAAGCCATTGACGGCGATGCCATGCCTCAGGCCTTCGGTGGCCAATGTGAGTGTGAAGGCAATCACGCCTCCCTTCGCACCGCCATAGGCCGTCATTTTTTCATGAATGCCGAGCGGGCCTTCCGAAACCGTGTGCACGACGCGTCCGTGTTTTGACTTCTTCAGATGCGGCCACGCCGCCATCGTCACATAGACCGTGCCGAGGTAATGCACGTCGCACATGCGCCGAAACTCTTCGGCGGTATGCCGCTCGAACAACTCGGGCCCGTTGATGCCCGCGTTGTTGACCAGCACATCCAGGCGGCCATAAGTGTCGAGGGCCGTCGCGACCATCGCGGCGGCACCTTTTTCCTCGGCCACCGATTCAAAGCAAGCGACGGCCTCGCCGCCCGCAGCCTTGATCTCATTGACGACGTCCGTCGCCGGAGAATTCGATCCGCCGCTGCCATCGAGCGCGACACCGCGGTCGGCGACCACGACCTTTGCGCCGCGGGCGGCGAGCGCCAACGCGTGCGTGCGACCCACTCCGCGGCCTGCACCGGTGATAATCGCGACCTTTCCGTCGAACCGTAGCTCTTCCATTGTTTTCCCCCGTTCATTCAAAGTGTCAGTCTACTGTCAGAACGGTAGTTGCCCTGCCAGTTGGATGTCAACTACCCGCCGTAAACCGTCAAAGTCGAGACCAGAATCGCGCCGACTTTCACGGCATCCATCCCGCCACCGTCTCAGGCCGCGCGTGTAGCCGGCCGCAAGAGTCGGTGGTGGTCGGTGGAAGTACCGAACTCCGACCCGAGCGCATAAGCCGAACGCAAAAACAGGTGTATGTCGTGGTCGAAGGTAAAGCCGATTCCGCCGAAGGTTTGCAGCGCACCCTTCGTGACCGCGCGATAGGTGTCGTTCATCCAAGTCTTGGCCCGCGAAGCGGCATCCGGGAACGCGTCGTCATCGGCGAGGCGGATCGCCTTCTGTACCAGCGCGCGGCCGACAGCGAGATTGCAGTAAAGGTCGACGAGACGGTGACTGATCGCTTGGAACGCCCCGATCGGGCGACCGAATTGCACGCGGGTCTGCGCAAATTCGACCGCCAGCGCGAGCGCGCTTTCTGCGCCCCCGATCTGAAGAGACGCAACCAGCACGGCTGCGCGCAGCATCAATTTCTGTAAGCCAGCGCCGGACACCGGGAGAGTTTTGGCCACGATGGTCCTATCCAGCGTGACCGTGCAGATCCGCCGCCCGTCCATTGTGGGATGGACGAGCACGTTTATGCCCGGCGCCGGCGATGGAACCCAAGCGAGCACGAGATCGCCGCTTCCATCCTTTGCCAGGACGATCAGGACGTCAGCCATTGCCGCGTCGAGGACGAAGCGCTTGACGCCGCTGATATGGCCGTTCTGAACCGTCGCCTCTATCTTCGGCGTCGGAAATACTGATGGATCCTCATAGAGCGCCAGCGAGGCGATACGTTGACCCGACGCGACACCGCCGATTCCCGGCAGATCCGCGGCACTGCCTTCGCGCGCGGCCGCCAACGCGAGCGGCGTGAGCACAGCGGAGGTAAAGAAAGGGCCGGGCAACAGAAACCGCCCCGCCTCGACAAGGACGGCCGACATTTCGGCGATGCCGAGGCCCTTGCCGCCAGCCTCCTCGGGATAAAGCAAGGACGTCCAGCCCGCTTCGGCGAGCTGCGTCCAGACCGGGTCCGGCGTCGCCGAATTATTGTCCTCGATCAGGCCGCGGATGCGCGACCTCGGACAATGCTTGTCGAGCAGCGGATGCAGACTGTCCATCAGCTCGAGCTGTGCATCGGAATATCCGGAGCGGTTTCCTTGGAGTTCAAATCCCATGCCGGTGCCTATGTTCGATGTTGGACGCCCATGATCCGCTAATCCGCAAGGTCCGAGCTCTTCGGCAGGCCGAGCACATGCTCCGCGATCCAGTTGCGCTGGATCTCCGAGGTTCCGCCTCCGATCGTGCAGGCGCGCGAACGCAGAAACTCAAAGCCGGCGTTGCCCTTCTTGAAAGCCTCCGGCGATCCGCCCATCAGCTGGCCATAGGGCCCCAGAACCTCCAGGGCAAGCTCCGCGGCCGTCTTGCGCGTTTCGCTACCGAGCAACTTGAGAATCGAGCTCTCGCCTCCGGTGGCTTTGCCCGACAGGATCGCCTGCAGGCTTTGCTGAAACAGCTCCTCCAGGCCGTCGATCGTCATATCGACCTGAAGCATGCGCTCGGCGAAAACCGCCTCGGGATTTTCGTTGGTCGCCTGAATCAGCGGGTCATCAAGAAAGCGCCGCAGAGCCCGCATCGTGTTGCGGGCGAAATCGAGGTTGTGGCTCGAAGTGCGCTCGCGCACGAGTGTGGTCTTGCAGACTTTCCATCCTTCGTTCTCGGGCCCGACGCGGTTGAACTGCGGAACGAACACGTCGTCAAAAAACACCTGGTTGAACTGCTGGTTGAAAAGCTGGCGTCCGGTATGCCTGCCGGTGATCTCGCGGATCGGCTGGACCGTGACACCCGGCGATTTCATGTCAAGAATGAAGGCGCTGATGCCATGGTGCTTCGGCGCCTTGCTGTCTGTGCGCGCGAGGAGCCACATGCGCGTGGCGAAATAGGCGTTGCTGGTCCAGATCTTCTGGCCGTTGATGAGATAGCCGCCCTCACAAGGTTCGGCTCGCGTCTTCAGCGAAGCCAGATCAGAGCCCGCATCGGGCTCGCTGAAGCCTTGGCACCAAACCCAGTCACCGCGAATGATGGCTGGTAAGAACGCTTGTTGCTGCTCCGGCGTGCCGTAGCGTAGCAGCGGCGGTCCAACCTGGTCGGCCGGCTGCTTCCACAAAGGTGGCGGCGCCTTTCGTTCGGAGAGCGCGAAGCCGAGAAGGGTTTTCTGCAACCCGGTCGCATCGCGGCCGCCCCACTGCCTGGGCCAGTCCACACCGACCCAACCGCCTGAGGCCATCTCTGCTTGCCAGTCCTTGAGCATCTGAAGATATGCGTCGGTGTCACGCTCGCTGCCGCGATGCGCAGCAACGAACGGTGGCAGGTGCTTGTCAAGCCAGTCACAAGCCTCCTCGTAGAAGGCTCGATCTTCCGGCTGAAGCAGTTGCAATCGCTGCATGAACACGCGGGCTCGCTGGACGGAATCCCAGACTACTTCAAGTCGCAGGTGCGCCGTAGGATGGGATTTCGTCTAAGTTCAGCTTCGGGCCCGGCCTGCCCACCGCACGCATCATTCAGTCGTTCTCACCGAAACGCACCTTGAGCCGCATGCCGTACATGCGCGGCTGTCCGATGTAGCGCAGGTCGAAGCCGAAGCTGGCGTAGAGCGGCTGGATCAACGTGTAAGTGGTCTGGTTGGTCACGTTGGAAGCGAAGATCGAGAAGTCGATCGGCTTCCCGCCGACATCGCTCCAGTCGAGGTTGAGGTCGACCTGCTTGACGGCCGACGCATCGTCGACGGGTATGGCGGGGCGACCTGCGGCGGCCTCGCGCGCGTTGAATGCGTCGTTCGTATTCGATGCCGCGGTGGAGAACTTCGAGCTATAGCGGTAGAGCGCCGAGAACTCGATCTTTCCGAGATCCTCGGGCACCGGCAAAGTCACTGTGGCTGAAGCGTTGCCGCCAAATTTCGGCGTAAGCGGCAAGGGATCGCCCACGGCTGCCGGGAACAGAATGTTGTCGAAGTTGGTGAGGTACGGGGTGATGTCGACATCGAGGCTGTCAAGCTTGCTCTTCAGATAGGCCCCCGCTAAACCGAAACGCAAGAACGAAGCGGGCCGCACCGAGCCGTCGAATTCGATGCCCCAGATATGCGCCTTGCCGGCGTTGAACACCGAGGTGGCCGAGTTGCCGGCCGGGCAGGAGGCACGGGTGCATTGCAGTCCGATCAGCTGCTGAGCATCCTGCAGCTTCGAATAGAAGCCGCTGAGGCTGATGTCACCGGAGATCTCACCGCGGAAACTGGTCTTCGTGCCGATTTCGAAGTTGTCGACCGTTTCAGGTCCGAACGACGTTTTCGCGCCGATCGCGGCTGGAGCTGCCGAACCCTGGCGGTAGCCACGCGAATAAGTGCCGTAGACCATCACGTCCTGCAAAGGATTGTACGTCGCGCTGAACGTCCAGGTCGGCCGCTTGCTCGAAGTGCTCAGCACATCGCTGCCGACGGTGCAGTTGGTGTAGGCCGCGTGCGTGATCTGGCAACCTACCAGCGTCGGTGCAACGAACAGGGCCGCAGGATTCCCCGGAATAGGTCTGAACCTGTAGAGCAGCCCCTGCGATGTGCCCCGGGTGCGGTCATAGTTGTAGCGGGCGCCCGCGGTCAGCTTGAACTGATCGGTGAGCGCGTAGGTCGCCTGGGAATAGGCCGCCATGTTGATGTATTCGACGGTGTACGAGTTGACGTTGATCGTATTGACGGGGCTCGCCTGCAAGCAGCGTATTTCCGACAGGTCGTCATAGGCTCCGGGCAGGCAGATCGCGCCGACGGCGATCGAATCGTTGACCGTCTTATCGCCGGGCGTCGAGTTCTCGTAGTAGAGGCCGCCCTGGAAATCGAGCCTGCCGTCCATGCCGCGATTCCTGATCTGCAGTTCCTCGACGAACGAGCGCTGGTCGTTGCCGTAGGCATCGCCGTCGTTGAAAGCCTGCGGCGAAGGGAAGTTGGCAGCCGTTCCCGCGACGGTTATCGGGAAGTTGAACGCGAACACGCTCTGCCGTAGACCTTGTTTGAACGTGGCGTGCGACAGGATGTTCTTGACCGTCAGGGTATCGGTCGCGCTCCACGTGGTGATGTTGATCGCCTGGAACTGCTTGGTGAGCGAGCGCGGATTGGCGAGCGTTTGCTCGACCTGATAGTCATCGCCGCTCGCGACGAACCGATTGAGCTGCGGTACTGCCCGGGCGCCGAAGGACGCGGCGGTATTGGCGCGGTAGAGCTGCGGAACCGAACCGACGTGGTCCGAATCGAGGTACGAAAGGATCGTGTAGTTCTCGAGGTTGGGCGTGATGTCGAGGACGAGGCTGCCGCGCAGCGCGATATAGTCCACGTCGTTGAACCGCTTCGGGCCGATCCCCGAGACGTTTTTGAGATAACCGTCGCGCGTCTGGCGATCCGCGCCAAGCCGCACGCGCGCCCATGACGTCAGGGGAAAGTTCACGACGCCCTGGAGACGGTACATGTCGTAGTTGCCGTACGATCCTTCAGCGTAACCCTCGAACGCATCGACGGGCTTATTCGGTGTGAGCAGCACGTCGCCGCCGGTGGTGTTGCGGCCGAACAGCGTACCCTGCGGGCCTTTCAGAACCTGGACATTCTGCAGGTCGAACAGGCTGCCCGGACCCGCGCCGTCACCGCCCGGGAAAGCGCCGGCGCCGCCGCGCGGAGCCACAACTTCGGCGAAGAAGGTTCCGACCGTCGACGTCGTGCGCAACGCCTGCGAGAAGCCGCGGATCGAGAACGCATTGGTCTCCGACGTGTAGCGCGATTCGACGTTCAGGCCTGGCACGACCTTCGCCAGATCATCCATGCCGACGATGTTCGCCTTGTTCAACTGTTCCTGATTGACGACCGCAATCGAAATCGGCACGTCCTGCAGGCGTTCTTCGATACGCCGGGCGGTGACGATGATCTCATCAATCGCCGCCTGTGCAAATGCGTGGCCTGTAAGAATGAAATTCCCAGCGACTGTTACAAGAAGAAACGCCTTGCGACTTTTGAAACGCATGTTTGCTCTCCCCCGTCATTTTTAATTTCTAGTATTGGAAAAAATAAAGACTACATCTGAGACTCAACTGCCGACTAAAAACGGTGGTGCCCAATGGTCCTCAGACGAGCGCGCTGACGCGCCAGATATCCTCGCCGAGCATGTCGCGCATTTCCTGAACGCGCGCTTCACCTTCTCCCGGCCGTAGATAATCACCACGCTTGGCGAAATGCGCGAGCAGCGGTTCGGGCAGATCCCGCGGATGTCCGACGATCTCTGCCAGCGTCGGGCCGACCTTCTCCGCGATGTCGTGGATCACGCCGGCGTCCAGCTTCAGGATGCGGACGATGTTCTCACCCAGAATGGCGCGAACCTCATCCTCCGAAACGCCGCTCAGCACGTCGCGCAGCCACAGCTTGGTGTTGGGCCAGGTACCTTCGGGATGCGGATAGTCACGGCCGAACGCCATCGTTGCGACGCCGATCTGGTCGCGCACTTCCATCTCGCAGCGCCGCGCGAACGACAGGCAACCTACCAAGTTGCGACCCCAGTATTCAGTCGGCTTGAGCTTGGCGGGGATTTCGGCGCCGCGCTTCTCATACTCATCGTCGAGTAGCTCCATCGTCCGTGGAATCCAGTCGGCATAGACCTCGTTCATCACCAGCCTGAGACCGGGGAAACGATCGAACACGCCGCCCAGCATCATCTGCCACATCGCGCGGCGCGGCTTGATGCTCTCGAAGACCTTGTTCTCGTTGAACTTACGGATGTGGCGCTTGGTGAGTTCTTCGAAGGGGAGATTCTCGGCCTCCATCGTCGCGTACAGCCGCTGCAGCTGAGTCCCGATCTCGGCCTGCGATTCACCGTGGCCAGCATGCATCCACAGCGCAATGTTGCGCTCTTCGCAGCGCTTCCAGAACGGATCCCAATACGGATCGGACAGCACAGGCTGGCCGGGATAAGTGGTGAAGCCTGGAATCGACGTCGCCGGGAAACCGCGATCCGCGATCCAGTCGAGCTCCGCCAGCAGCTCGTCCATCGAACGCCAAGGCGAATGGCCGATCACGCCGATCAGCAGCAGGCGATCCTTTGCGAGGCCGAAGGTATCGTAGAGCCAGCGGTGATAGGCCATTGCTCCCGCCTGACACACGTCGAGCGGATAAGGCTGGTTGGAAGAACCGAAGAAGCAGGTCACGATCCGCGGATCGCCGTTGTGCACGAATTCAGCCGCGATGCCTTCGCGGTCCATCTCTGCCAGGCGAACGTCGAGGTTGAACAGGCCGTCGGCGCCACCATTGCTGACGGCGTTCTCGAGGTCGAACACTTCCAGGTCATCCGCGCTGTGGGTCTTCTGGAAATAGGCGCGCTGCATCCTCGTGAAGCGCTCGTTTTCCTTGTAGAGCTTCGGCAGATACCGATGAAAGCGCTCGTCCAGATACTGCGGCCAACGCTCGGGGGGCATGGCCGCGTGACCATCGAGCGAGACGATCATGAGCTTTTTTTCGGACATGAAGCCAGCCCCTTCCCGGCGCCCTCTCCGCGGGCCTCGATGGACCATTCATAGTCGATTGGACTGCGACTGTCAAAATAAATAAGACACATTCCAATATTTAGTCTCAGTTATCATTCCGATATCGACTTACGCGGATTGCCGCGGGTCTGCCAACCGCTAGCGGATTCGTGAATGGCCGAGCCTGTCAATATTCGCTTCGACGACAGTTCGAAACTTGCCGTCCGGCGGGATGCGCACCAGCGGCGCCGGCGCATCGTCGATGTCGCGGTCAAGCTCTACCGCACCGAAGGCCTGGGATTTTCGATGCATCACCTGGCAACCTGTGCCGAAGTCGGGCGTGCGACGCTCTATCGCCACTTTCCCGATCAAACCGCGGTGCTGATCGCGGTACTCGAACGTCATCTCGAGGTTTTTGCAGCACAGCTCAAAAAATGGCGCGACCGCGACGATGCCTTCATGCTCGGCATCCGTTTTCTGGCCGATCGCGCGACGGCATCTCGAGGATTCGGATATGTCGCTGCTCTGGACAAGCAGTCGCCGGGCGTCGCCCGATGGGCATCGGGGGTCATGCAAGAACTACTCGCTGAGCCGCTCGAACGTGCCATGGCCGCCGGGCTGATCCGTCGCGATTTCCCGCTGTCGGATCACGGCCTGCTGGTATTGATGATCGCGGGTGTGAAGTTCGGCTCACGCGGGGAAGAAGCCGCCGCGAGAATCGAGCGGGCGATAGCGTTGCTGGCGCAGGCGCTGTCCCCTCGGCTGTAATGTAGGGGACACTACCCTCCAAAGAAGGAGAGCGATGCGCTCGGCGAACACCGCCTCGGGATTTTCGTTGGTCGCCTGGGCATCGTCGAAGAAACCGAAGTAGCCTCCTTCCGCGGTCCCGGCAGTCGCCATCGCTACCCGCCTGAGTTAATCTTGCATCGAAGATCGATCGCGGATTGCGATTGCACGTGATGCACATGAGACAAGGGGAAAATGCTTTGGCCGAGTTACCGGAATATCGCAATCTCATCAAAGGCGAAATACGCCGCGCCGCCTCTGGAAAGGTTCTCGATTCGATCAATCCGGCGACTGGCGAAGTCTGGGCGCGGATAGCGGCGAGCGACCGGACGGAAGTGGATGCGGCCGTCGCGGCAGCCTCCGCGGCGTTCCCGGCATGGTCCGCACTGCCGGCGGCAGGGCGGGCCCATTACCTGCAGCGGGTCGGCGAGCTCTTCAAGAAATACGGCGAGGAACTCACGCGCCTGGAGATGCTGGATATCGGTTGCCACGCGCGAAAGAAGAACGTGCCGCAGTCCGCAGCCGGCTTGAGCGGCTTGGGCTTTCTTTGGGAACGGGCGGCCGGCTTGACGCTCCAGGCCATCACCGGGCGCAGCGTGCCGCTCGATGCCACCACCTTCGGCTTTACGCGGCGCGAGCCCTTCGGCGTGATCGCAGCCGTCGTCCCGTTCAACGCGCCCCTCGCGATGGCGTCGTCGAAGATGTCGCTTGCGCTCGCGGCCGGCAACACGGTTGTCGTCAAGCCGCCGGAACAGGCTTCGGCGGCGATCCTGCGCTTCGGCGAGCTTCTGACCGAAATCCTTCCTCCCGGCGTCGTCAACATTGTCTCCGGGCTCGGCGCGGAGGTCGGCGATCCTCTGGTGCGCCACCCCGATGTCCGCAAGATCACCATGACCGGCTCACCGGGGACGGCCCGGGCTATCCAGCGGGCGGCTGCCGATCATCTGACGTCGATGATCTTCGAGCTTGGCGGCAAGTCTCCCAACATCGTGTTCGCCGATGCCGATCTCGACAAGGCCGCGGAAGGCGTGACCACGCAAGCGATCTTCACCACCAATGCAGGACAGGCCTGCGTGGGCGGTTCGCGCATCCTCATCCAGCGCGCGATCCTCGATGAGATGCTGCGGCGCATGAAGGCCATCACCCAGCGGATCGTGATCGGCGATCCGTTCGACGCTGCCACGACCATGGGGCCGCTCATCTCGCGGGCGCAGCATGACAAGGTCGTCGGTTACATCGAACTCGGTAAGAAGGAGGCCACGCTCCTCTGCGGCGGGCGCTACGGTGCCGAACTGGTGCCTTCCCGTCCCGGCGGGTATTGGGTGGAGCCCACATTGTTCCTGACCACCGACAACGCCTCGCGGATCTGTCAGGAAGAAATCTTCGGCCCGGTCGCCGCGATCATACCGTTCGACACTGAAGAAGAGGCCATTGCGATCGCCAATGACAGTCGCTACGGTCTGGCGTCCGGCGTTTGGACTCGCGATCTAGCGCGCGTGCATCGGTGTGTGCGGGACATCCGGTCGGGGAATGTGTGGGTCAACACCTATCTGCAGACCCGCTACGAGCTGCCCTTCGGCGGCATCAAGGACAGCGGCTATGGCCATGATGACATTCTCGAATTCACCTTCGAGAAGACGGCTGTCGTAGCGACCGGTTGATCCCTGCCCCGCCGTCTGAACCCTGGCGACGAAGGCGCGGGCTGACCCCCTATATTCCGGGGGTCAGCCAATGCGGGCGCGCCATCTCCCGGCAACTACATCTTACGGCGCCGCGCGTACCGCATCCGCGAGCTCGCGAAGTGTGCCGATCTGCCCGAGCCGCCCACACAGCTCGATCACCCGATTACGCTGTGCGAGGGGCGCAACAGCCTCCGCGCATTCGTGGAATTTGCTGGTGAGTTCCTGCCAGCTCAGCGGATTGCTCGGCGCGCCGCGCAGGACATTGACCGTTTCTTCGAGCGCCTCGCCGCTCTTGAGCTTGACGACGACGCGGCTACCCAGTCTGGCTGCTCCGACACTGCCGGCTACAGGATGGTAGGTGACGCGCTTCATCAGCGCCTGCGCCTGCGGTCTGCGGACCATTTCATCCGTGTACTGATGCATCCCGGCTTGCCCGTCGAGCAAGATCGCCACAACATCGTATTCGATGCTGTATTTGCCCTGCAGACCCGTCTGCGGGGAGTGGAATGGAAGGTTGGGCATAAGCAGATCGTTGAGGTGGACGTCGATCGTCTCGATCGTCTCGGGCGCAATGGGCCGCCGCTTCAGGATCTCCAGCAACGCGTCCTGGCTCCAGTGCCCCGCCGCGCAGGACGCGAAACGCTTGATCGTCGATCCGTTGGTGGCCATGTCCCAGGAGCCAAGACCCGCCAGCACGCGCTCAGGATCCGTTCCCGGCACGCCAATCATGCGCGCGATACCGTCCTCACCGTCGATGATGTCTTCATTGGCGGTAAAGCCGACAGCCACGAGTTCGGCGGCCATGACGCCATGCATCGCGGCATTGCCGGCGATGAACGACTTGGTGTCACTCGCGCGGTTCTTCATCACGCCGGCCATCGCCGCTGCGGCATTGCCCAGCGCCATCTGCGTCTGCCGGACATCGAACTTCATAAGCTTGGCGGCGAGCGCGGCGACACCGAGGGCTGGCTGGAATCCTTGATTGAACCAGCCTCGGGTGAGCAGCTCCGGGCCTTTGGGGCCCGCTGAGATTCTCGACGTCTGCGCGACAACTTCCCAGCCGATCATCCACGCCAGGATGGCGTCCCGCCCGGTCACATTGAGTTTTTCGCCGAGCACAAGCATCGCCGCGGTGAGCGGGTTTGCCGGATGGCCGCTGAAGGTCGACGTTTCGTCATACTCGAGCGCATGCCCGGCCACGGCATTGGCGAGCGTGGCCAAAGTCGGCGTCGTCTTGAATCCAGCTGCGACGATGCTGCATTCCGGCTTGGCCTCCTGGGCCTTGATCCACGCCAGGAGCCTCTTCCCGGTGGCGACGGACATGCCGCCGAATTGGACGCCCAAGGAATCGAGGACACGTTCCTGCACGCGCTCCGGACCCGGTTTCGGGATGTCCTCGTAGCGAGCCTCGACGATCCACTCAGCGAGCCTGTGTGTGACGGATGTTGCCATGTTGGTCATTCCGGGGATGCCGGGTCGGTGCCATGCCCAACCCGCAGGATGAACCGGTCATCATTGCCCGGTACAAAAAATTCGGCCGTGTTGAAGGCCAGCGTTGCACCGGCGCCATCCCGGCGGCGCATCGTGAAGCGCAGCTCGGCGAAGATGTACCACTCCTGCACCAGCCGATCCAAGAGATGGACGGACACCACCTCGTACTTCTTGAAGAGCGACTGATAGTAAGTGCGGTGGGCCGCCTTGCCATCCAGGCTGATGAGGGTGCCTGTGTCGTTGACGTAATCGCGCACCGCACCCATGACATCGTCATTCATGGTTGCGACGATGCCCTCCACGTCCGCCCCACGCAGCGCCTTGAGATAAGCGTCGTGCTGCGCGAGCAAGTGCCGGCGCAGCGTAAGTGCATTGGTGACTTCCTTCGCGGGACCGCGCCCGAGATTCGCGCGCGGCACTAGCGGCCAGACGAGCTCGCCAGTGATGCCCTTAGCCCCCGATACGGGGAACATTGAGAGCAAGTGGGTCGTGCCGATGGAGTCCTGCCCCTTGACGCGGCCGCGGGAGACGGCCTCCGTGAAGGTGTACCAGGTGCCGCGGATCTCCATGATCGCCTCGGTGCTCAGCAGGTCGCTGCGTCCCCGGACGAATTTGTACGCCTCGCGGATCTCCTCCTGTGTGGACAGGATCGGCATTTTGATGGTGCCGTCCGGAAGAACCTGGGGCAGGATCGTATAGGCGTAGGGGCCCTCGGGCACCAGGGTTTCCATGAGCTCCGGGATCTTGCCGACATACTCGGCTTCCATATGGATCCAGGACTCATCCGCCGCATGCACGGCGGCCTCGGCCTCCTTTTGAAGAAGCTTCGGATCAATATCGATGACGCGCATTAGGCCCCTTTGGATGAATCCGCTGAGATGAGTTCGTAGCCGGTACTGTCTGCCATTGCTCTGCTGCCCGCCAGGGTTTCGTGCCCCGCCGGTCGTCGGTCCTTCACTCGACCGCCAACATGGGGCCGCCTGCCCTAGGAGAGGCGCGCCGGACGGCGGTCACGAATTCGTGAACTTCCCGCTCCGGCAGGAGTGTGTAGCTGTAGAGGGTGACCTCGTCAACGCCGAGGCCGGCCGCCTCCGTCAATTCCTTAGCCAACTGTTCAGAGCTTGCCACGGGCGCCGGCCCGGTGGAACCCGGGATCCGAACGCGCGCGAAAAGCATGGAAAGTTCGCGCGGCGGTGTTGCGCGGGCGGCGAGGTCAGCGATACCCCGTTTGCCTTTGGCATTCGGATGCAGAGCAATCTGATCGGCTGCATCCACCATTTGCGCCAGCAACGCCTCTTCGGCGGCGGCACCGAGAAGTACCCCATAGGGCGTGGATGCATTGGCCGATATCCGTGTCCCTCCCTTGAGGCGCGCCGCGACGATGCGGACGAGTTCGATGGAGCTCTGCACATTTTGCGTCACGAAGGCATGCAGCTCGGGATCCGCGGTCAGCTTGGCGGTGCGGTCCGCGCTGGCGTCCGTTTGCCCTTCGCTGATCTCAGCGGCGATGGCTTCGTTCACGACTCTGCGCAGGCGCTCCACATCGAGTCCGGCGGCCCTCGCCCGCCGCGTGCAGGCGCCGCAGAAGCACAGATTGAGCAGCGTGCGTGCGAGAGCGGGGACATCGACGAGCACTCGCGGACGTAACCAGTCCAAGTCGAACGCAGGCGATACCACGCCCTCAAGCCGCACCATGCGGACGCCGAACTGATCAACGACGTCCGCGCAGAGCGTGGCGAGATACTCGCGCACATCGTCATTTGCCGGGCACACGCCCGATCCGCTGCGATCACCGCCCGGCAGGACGCGCGCGCAATCGGGATGGGCGTCCCGAATCCAAGGCTGGAAGAGCGTTATGGTCCACGCATTCAATTCAAGACCGACAGCGCGTGCATGCTTGGCGACCTCGGGCCAGACGGCGCAGAGTTCGGCCGAATGAGTCAACGGACGGATCCGGCCATAGCGTTCGGTGCGGGCCGGGAAATACACCGCGCCCCGCGCATTCGTAAATAACCGCACGCCGTCACGGGGTGAGAGCGAGTCGATGGGGTGGTAGGTCGCTGCGAGATCGATGGCATCGATCCCGTCGTCCGCCATCTGCCGTACGACGCGCTCCACGCCGAGACGCGCCAGATCCCACGGGTATGTATACGTCGTCACCCGCATGAACATCGCCCTGCGTCACTCTCGTTCACGGAAATGCTCGACGGACCGCGGCGACGAAGTCAGGGACGTCGCGCTCTCGCAGAAGTGCGTAGTTGTAGAGGGCGATCTCGTTCACCCCGAGGTCGGCCGCTTCCTGGAATGCGGCCTGCTCAGGGTTTGCAACAGGTGTCTGTGCCATCGGCCCGCTGGAGCCCGGAATTCGCACACGCGGAATCAACGCGGACATTTCACGCCGCGGCGTCGCGCGCGCAGCAATGCCTGCAACACGCCGATTGCTTGCTGGATTTCCCGGATGCAGGCCGATCTGATCGGCGGTGCCGATAAGCTGCGCCAGCAGATCGTCCTCCGCCGCGGCCCCGAGAAGCGAGGCATAGGGTGTCGTTACGTTGAGCGATATTCGCGTGGTTCCAGCGATTCCCTTAGCGCGAGCCGCGATGGCGCGGACGAGCTCGATCGAACTCTGTACATACAGCGTCACGAAGGCGCGCAGCTCGCGATTTGCGGCCAGCGCGGCGGCGCGGTCCACGCCCGCCCCTGACTGTCCGTCGCGGACTTCGGCAGCGATCGCGTCGTTCACGACCCTGCGCAGGCGCTCCGGATCAAGTCCGGCGGCTGTTGCCCGCTCCGCGCAGGCGCCACAGAAACAAAGGTTGAGCAGCGTGCGCGCGAGGGGTGGGATTTCGAAAAGCACGCGCGGACGCAGCCAGTCGAAGTCGAATAGAGGCATCACGCCCTCCAGCCTGATCAGACTGACGCCGAACTGCTCGACGACATCTGCGCATAAGGTCGCGAGGAACTCCTGCACATCGGCGTTGGCGGGACAGACGCCCGATCCGCTGCGATCGCCGCCCGGCAGAACGCGCGCGCAGTCGGGATGGGCGTCCCGGATCCAAGGCTGGAAGAGCGTTACGGTCCACGCGTTCAACTCAAGACCGACAGTGCGCGCATGCTTGGCGACCTCGGGCCAGACTGCACAGATTTCGGCTGAATGAGTCAACGGACGGATACGGCTATAACGCTCCATGCGGGCGGGGAAATAGACCGCGCCTCGCGCATTGGTGAACAACCGCATCCCGTCGCGAGGGGAAAGCGAATCGATGGGATGGTATGTCGCCGCAAGATCGATGGCGTCGATTCCCTCGCCCGCCATCTGCCGCACGATGCGCTCAACCCCGAGACGCGCCAGATCCCATGGGTATGCGTAGGTCGTCACCCGCATGGGCAGTGCACTCCCCTCACGCTCTGCATCACCGCGCCGATGGCGGGCTCGTGGCGACCTCGCTGAAGCTCTTCCCGGTTCCAGGAGCGCCGGTGACCATCCCGCCATCAACTTGCAGCAACGTTCCCGTGACGAAACGCGACCGGTCGCTGGCGAAAAACAAAGCTGCCTCCGCGATGTCTTCGGGCATGCCCTGCCGCTTCAGGGGCTGCCGGCCGATGAGAAACTCGCGGACACCCGCCATCAACTTCAGGCGCTCCTGTTCCGGCAGGTTGGCCCCAAGCATCTGCCCCATGATCGGCGTCTCGATGTTGCCCGGCGCAATGCAATTGACGCGAATGTTGTGCGGACCAAGGTCGATCGCGCTGCCTTTGGAAAAGTGGATGACCGCCGCCTTGGCGGCCCCATAGGTCATGTTGCTCGGCCCGGCCTGCATGCCGCCGATGGAGGAGATGTTGATGATGGAGCCCCCGCCGTGCTTCGACATGTGCAACGCAGCCTCGCGCGTACCGGCCATCACCCCGAGCAGATTGACCGACATCACGCGCTGAAAGTCCGCGAAATCGTCGTTCATCACGCCGGAATGACGGATACCGGAAATGCCTGCGTTGTTCATCATGATGTGCAGGCCGCCGAAGGTCTGCACCGCGAAGGCAACCAGATCCCGAAGCTGGCCCTGATCGGCCACGTCGGTCTTTTTGAAGGCCGCATTCGGGCCGAGGCGTGCGACCATCTCCTGGCCGCGCTCCTGATTCACATCGGCAATGACAACCTTGGCGCCTTCCTCCACAAACTTCTGTGCCGTTCCGGCGCCCATTCCCGAAGAGCCGCCCGTAATAATCGCAACCTTTCCCGTAAGCGTTCCGGCCATTTGCATTGCTTGTCCTCGAGTAATCAGGTTTGTATCAACGATAGCTTCGGCGGTCGGAGCCGCCGCGGAGTGAGGAAGCGAGTCACCGCTTTTCCTTTGGCTCCGAGTAAAAGCCAGCTACCGCGTGGATGGAAAGTCGGGTCGTCGCTTGTCCATAAAAGCGCGCACACCCTCCGCGAAATCTGGATCGTCGACGCAGGAGACAATGGCGGCCCCTTCGGCGACAAGGTGCTCTCCCAAAGGCCGCCCCGCCGCCTCGTTCACCAGCGTTTTGGCAAGCCTCACCGCACGCTGCGGCGCGCGCGCGAAGCGCTTCGCCTGGGCGAGCGCCGCGGCATCGAGCTCTGCATCAGAAACGATCTGATCGAGCAGACCAAGGGCGAGTGCCTCGTCGGCTTTCACCCGCGCGGCGGTCAAGAGTAACTTGCGTGCCCGACGCTGACCAACGGACTGCGATAGGAGCGCGGTCACGCCATTGTCAGGATTGAGCCCCATATTCTGGTGCGCGAAGAGGAAGAGCGCCGTAGGATCGCCGATCACATAGTCCGACGCGAGCGGATAGAGAAGGCCGGCGCCAGCCACACCTCCGCGCAGCGCGACGACGACAGGTCTGTCGAAGCCGACGAAAGCTTCGGTCAGGCGCCGCAGATTCGACATGCGCAGCCGCCACTCCTCCAGGCGCGCATCGCGATCCTTTTCGAGCGACTTTGCAAAGCTGGCGATGTCGCCGCCGGCGGAGAAGTTCTTACCTTCACCGCGCACGAGGATGCACCGAACCTGATCCGAGGCCTTGGCATCGCGAAAGAGCGACGACAGGCTAGGCACAGTCATCATCGGGACCGCGTTGCCGGCCTCGGGGCGGTTGAAGGACACGCGCAGCACGCCGTCCTCCAGGTCGACCAGATAGGCTCGATCAGCAGGTGCTTCGAACATACTCATTTCGTTCCGATGTTGACGCTGCTCTCCTAACTCCAAACCAAGATTCATTCCTGGGTTGAGGGGGACCGTGACCGGTCCTTCACGGCGTAGCCGGATGAACTCGTTTGCAGCGGGATCCCTTTCTCGTGAGCAATCTGCTTGAGCATGTACGCCAAATCCGACAGCTGCAATAAGGGGATTTTGACATCCGGCCATGAGAAACAAAGTTGGCTTTGATGATGCAGGAGATAATTTGCCTCGCACCAGACTAGGTATAGTGTGACAGCGAAAGCTACATGACGCTAAAGAAACCCGCGAGCGTCAGAATCAACGAGCGGGAATGCTGCAGAAGGAGACACGATGAGCGAAGCCGGCACAGGCGCGAAATATTCCGCGCCCAACTTGATCCAGAGCACCGAGATTCTGGACGTGCAGGACGACCTCGAGGCCTTTCGCCAGGCCGTGCGCGAATGGACCAGGCGGACCGCGCCGCCCGAGAAATCGCATCTTTGGCTGAATGCCACCCCGGGCGCCGAACAGGCGGAGATCGACAAATGGTGGATGCGCGAGCGCGCCAAGGTCGGGCTCGCCATACCCAATTGGCCGAAGGAGTACGGTGGCGCCGGCCTCGGTCTTGCTCACCAGATCATCATCGCCGACGAGTTCGCGCGCGCCAACGCGCCGGATAGCTGGACCTTCAACGTCGCCTTGAACCACGTTCCTGCGACGCTCATTCCTTACGGCACCGATCACCAGAAGCAGAAATATCTTCCCACGGTCCCCCAGGCGACAGTCTGGTGCCAGGGCTTCTCGGAGCCCGGCGCGGGATCGGATCTGGCGGCGCTGAAGACGCGGGCCGTGCGCGACGGCGATCATTACGTGATCAACGGCCAGAAGACCTGGTCGTCCCAATCGATGTTCGCCAGCTACGCCATTTTGCTGGCGCGCACCAATACCGAAGTCAAGAAGCAACGCGGCATCACCTATTTCATCCTGGACATGAAAGCGCCGGGTGTCGAAGTCCGCCCCATTCGCAAGTCCACCGGCAGTTCCACCTTCGCCGAGTTGTTCCTCACCGATGTCCGCATTCCCGTAGAGGACAGGGTCGGCGAGGAGAATCTGGGTTGGACGATTGCCCAGGCGACGCTTTCGGCCGAGCGGGGTGTGTTGGTGTTCGCGGGGTGGGAGCGGGAAAGTGCGGCGCTGCAGCGGTTCTACCAACGTTCACTGGCAAACAAGGCCTCGTGGCTCGATGACGACCAGCTCAGGCGCGAGTACATGGGCTTGTTTGCCGAGCATCAAGCCGTGCGTCGCATGATCCGGGATCTTTTGAAGGAGGAGCACGGCGAAACCTGGTCCATGACCCCGGGCTTGGTGAAGTTCCTCACCGCCTCGGTTCGCCAACGCCTGGCTGAGTTCAGAGTGCGGATCACGGGGCTGTCCGGCCTGTCCGTGACGCCCGACGACTCGTGCATTCATGGCGCCATGTATGAGTATCTGGACTCGTTTGGGGGCACTATCGCCGCCGGCTCGAACGAGATCATGCGTAACATGATTGCCGAGCGCGGCTTGGGCATGCCGCGGTAATCCACCAACCATGACGGCCGCTCTTGCATGAGCAAGGCGGCCGCTTCCCAATCCAAACGCCGCGCGTTCGCCGCCCAGGCGCGCCAGCCGGGTCGCGAACTGCTGTCCTCGAACCATGCGAGCCAATCGGGTCGATTTGGGTGGTGAGGTTGGACCCCGCTATGCGCCGCACCCGATTAGGCCGGTAGCTGCTAAAGTAGGCCAAGTGCCAGGGGCCGAAGGCGAGCAAAGCTGGTTTTACTTCGCTATTAGAGGCGATCCGAGTTGAGACGATCCGAGCTGCCTGGAAGAGCAAGCTGATGACCCTAAGCCTTGAACGCATGCTCCGTTTCGTCGCCGTGGCCGAGCAATTGTCCTTCACCGGGGCGGCAGCTCTCCTGCGGATCGACCAGCCCTGGCTCTCGCGTCAAATCATGCAGCTGGAGGACCAACTGGGCTTCCTCTTGTTTGACCGCAGCGGCGCGCGTATCGCGCTGACACCCGAAGGAACCGAGTTCCTCGAATATGCGCAGGAGGTCGCCCGGGCGGTCCAGCGCGTGCGGCAAAAAGCGGAGGAAATGAAGCGCCGCACGCTGTCTATGCTGCGCGTGGGCACCAGTCAGGAGACATACTCGGTTGAGGGACGGGAGCGGCTGCTCACCCGGTTTGCCGCCCTCCGGCCCAACGTCAACCTCGATTATTCGTCTTTCCAATGGTCCGACGAAGTGTTGGATAAGATCAATTCGCACGATCTCGATTTCGGCATTGTTTTCGGTCCTGTTGCTGATCCGAATATCGAGGTGTGCTTGCTTGATCTCGTCGAGGCCACCTTGGGCATTCCGAAGGAGGATCCCCTCGCTGAGCTGCCTTCCGTCGCGCTATCCGACCTCAAGCAGTGCCGTATCGCCGTCGGCGTCAAGGACAAGGACTCTCCCAGATACCAAAAAGGATATGCCTGGATCGATCAGGTCGGCGCAATCCCGGTTGTCGTCCCCGAGGGGCGGCGATTCATCTTCGATTTCGCCGACAAGAAACGACTGTTCGTCTTGGGCTACACGCCCGCGGACAAGTTTCCAGAGAGCTTTGTCCGACGTACGATTCAAGGACACCCACTGTCGTTTGACTTATGCCTTGTCCGGGCGAAGCGCTCGATGTCATCGGCGGGCGAGCGGCTTTGGCGCCTGGGTCAGGACTTGGCGGCAGAGCGGCAGGCGGCAGCCCAACGCGACGGATCCAAAAGGTCATCGCGGGACTGACACGCCCGCAAACTTTGCTGGAGCTTGATGTACCGCCCATGCGTGATTTCCATGGATGCATGTCAGACTCTCATTGGAACGACGGCGCAGATGCCGCAGACTGCTGAGTCACCCTGATGCTGCCCGAGGCGATTGCATCGCCTGTGCCGAAGAAGCCCCAGTCGAAGCGTCGGAAAAGCTTCGCAGGACGTTTCTGCGCAGGGTTTCTGGGCGAGGAATAGTGAAGAGGCCAAAACGATGCAGCTTGCCGACCGTCTCCGCGAAGTTCTCTCACTGGATCCCAAGGCTTGGGCGCTCGAATTTGAGGGTGCGCAATATAGCTGGGGCGAGCTTGGAGGCTTAGCGGACGCCATCATAGGCATCATCAAAGCGACCGGCTGCAAGGAGCACGATGTCGTGGGCTGGGCGGCCCAGAACTCCCCGTCAGCCATCGCGTCGCTCGCGGCGCTCGTGCTCTCCGAGCACTGCATCGGAATCCTCAACCCCCACATGGCTGCGAAAATTCTCACCGACGAGGTTTTGACCCAGCGTTTTCCGGTCATCGTCGGCGACCCACGCTTTTGGGCCATCCCGGGCATCGCGGCAGCAGCGAAAGAGGCCGGCAGTTCCGGGATCGTGCTGACGTGGCAAGGCTCGACCGCCACGGCGGTGCCTTATCCGGGTCTGGAGCGCGTGGGCGCCGGACCCCATCGCCCGCCCCTGCCGGACACAGTCATCGAGCGGCTGAGCAGCGGCACGACGGGCCCGCCAAAGCGTTCTCCCCAAACGCTGAAGTCCCTGATGAACGCGCTTGTCATGGGCGAGCGCAAGGAAGCCGCTGACAAGGGGCCTTTGCGCCTGAAGCGCTCTCCGTCCATCATCTTCCGCTCGCTTGCGCATGCCGGCTCTTTCGCGGTGCTCCTGGCGCTGTATTCGGCAAGACCGATATCGCTCTTTGAGAAATTCACCGCGGCGGCTGCGGTCGACGCGATCCGGCGGCATCGGCCGAAGGTGGTGTCGTTCGTTCCCACCATGATCAAAATGATTTGGGATGCCCAAGTCCCGGTCGAGGATCTTTCCAGCATCATCGCCATGCGCACGGGCACCGCCCCACTCGACCCCGATTTGCAGGCTAAATTTGAAGCAAAATACGGCATCCCGATCCTGGTGGATTACGGCGCCACGGAGTTCGGGGGCATAGCTGCCTGGACCCTCGCGGATCACAAGCAATATGCGGCGCAAAAACGCGGCAGCGTCGGGCGTGTTGTGGCCGGCGCTCGCATGCGGGTCGTGAATCAGGAAACCCGCGAAGAAATTACCGACGGCAGGACCGGCATTCTCGAGGTGATGGTCGAGCGAAAGATGGATGACTGGATCCCGACCACCGACCTTGCGGCCATCGACTCTGACGGTTTTCTGTATATCCGCGGCCGGTCGGATGACGCGATTGTGCGCGGCGGATTCAAGATCCTGCCTGAAGAGATCAACAAAGTTCTGCGCCAGCACCCCGACGTATTTGATGTCGCCGTAGTGGGTGTGGCTGACGAGAGGCTCGGCCAGGTGCCCGTAGCCGTGATCGAAATCCGTCCGGGTCACGCCGTCCCTGACGAGGCGAAGCTGAAAGCATTCGCGAAGGATCACCTGACGCCCTATCAGGTTCCGGTGGCGTTCAAGTTTACCGAGAAGCTCCCGCGCAGCCCCTCCATGAAGATCATCCGGTCCGAAGTTCTCAAGATTGCCCAGGGTTAGCGTGGCTTTTTCAAAGGGCTCGACGCGCGCGCGTTTGCCGAAGCCCTGTCGCTCTTTGCGTCGATCAGAAGTGATGGAGGAATGCTGTGTCTAAAGCCGCCGAAAATTCGAAACCCCAGGGGATCGACGCCAAGATCAGCGACGCAGACATCGAGCGCGAGCGCCGCCAGATCGGCGTCTCTCAATACATGCACGATGAGGCTCATAGTCGTGTGGCATCGGAGGACGCCATTCGGCATTTCGCCTTCGGTATGGTGGGCGACGACAATCCTCTGTATCGCGAGCCCGAGTATGGGGCAACCACGCGGTGGCGCAGCATGATTGCGCCACCTTTATTCGCATGCAGCTCGGGCGTCAACGACACTCCCCCCTATGCGACGGCGGAGGAAAAGGCTCTGTTCAAGGGCCTCTACAAAGGTGTCGGACGCTATAACGTGGGGGGCGAATGGCAGCTCTTCAGGCCGATCCGGCCGGGCGACCAGCTCTATCACGATCTGTGCGTGGCCAGTGTCGAGGTGAAGGAACGCTCATCGTTCTCCGGAACGCGGACGGTGATAGACCGGACCCAGCACCTCTATCTGACCAGGGACGGCGAACCCGTGGCCGTACGTTACGAGAAGTTCGTCAATGCCGAACGCGGCGGATCCAAGGAAACCGGTAAATACGCGAACGTGAAGCGGCACGTGTATACGAAGCAGGAGATCGAAGAAATCGATCGCTTGTATGAGAACGAAGAACGGCGCGGCGCCGAGCCCCGCTGGTGGGAGGACGTGCAAGTCGGCGACAAATTCAAGCCCATGGTCAAAGGCCCGCTCAGCACGGTCGACATCATCTGCGCCCATCTGGGTTGGGGGGTCCACCAGTTTGGCGGTTACGGCCAAGGGCCACTGCGTTTCGGGTGGCAGACCCGCCGGAAGCTCAAGGCCTTCTACTCGGAAGACAAATACGGCGTGCCCCAGCCGATGATCCGCCTGCATTGGGACCAGGAGCGCGCCGAGGATCTCGGCTTGCCCGCTCCCTATGACTACGGGCAGATGCGCTCGCAATGGGCGGCCCACGCGCTAACCAATTGGATGGGCGACGACGCCTGGATCAGCGCGATCCAGACCGACATTCGCATGTTCAATTTCCACGGCGACACGACGATCTTGACGGGCGAGGTGCTGGACAAGCGGGTAGAGGGTATCCATCGCTTGGTCGATGTCGAGGTGAAGGGCACCAACCAGCGCAACGAGGTCAATGTTTCGGCCAAGGCGACAGTGCTGCTTCCGTCGCGAGCGAGTGGGCCCGTGGTCCTGCGTCTACCGGATGAAGAGCTGCGTGCGCGCGGTGCGCGGCTCATGACCGAGTCCGCGAAACGCCTGAGAGCTTAAGCGGCGGTGGCGATTCGGGCGGGCTTGTCGCAAGCCCGCCTCGTCGATAAGTGAAATTCGCGCTCTCTCAAACCGTACTGAGTGGCAAGCGTTTGGCGCGCGGCCCTCTTTTGGATCTGGGCGTGTAGGCAGGAAGCGTCTCCCAACCGCGTACGTTCACGGTCGATGAGAGGTGCGCGTTATCGAGATCCACGTCCCACTCCGGGAAACGGTTCAAGATTTCGTCCAGCGCGATGCGGCCTTCAATGCGCGCCAACGCGTTGCCGATGCAATTGTGAAAACCGTACCCGAACGTCATATGCGGGCTTCGTTCGCGATGGATGTCGAACTGCTCGCCGTTCGGGAATTTGTCCTCGTCGCGGTTGGCCGCGGCAACGAGGCAAAGAAGCGCGCTGTCCTTAGGCAGCTTCATCCCATGGAATTCGGTGTCCTTCGCCACGTAACGCGCGACGGACGGACCCGGCGGCTCGAAGCGCAGGACTTCCTCGATCGCCTGCGGAATGAGCTCCCGCTTCTCGTAAATCTGGCGGCGCTGGTCGGGATGTTCGGCAAGCACCTTGCCGGTCCAACCAATCAGGCGATTCGTCGTCTCATTGCCCGCGCCGGCGAGCAAGTTGACCATGACCAGCACCTCGTCACGGCGTAGCCGGCGTTTGACGCCTTGGCCATCTACGAACTGCGTGTTGATAAGGTCGGTCAGAATATCGTCCGCCGGATTCGCGATCCGCCAATCGACATAGTGCTCGAACGCTTCGCCACCGAGACTGTGTTGAGTCTGGGGCTGGCCGGGCTCCGTGTGCATGCCCTCGTTCATGCGCTTTTGATGACCCTTGAGGTCTTCGTCCGGAATGCCAAGCAGCATGCCGATGACACGCAAAGGCATCTCCAACCCGAGATGTTCGATGAAGTCGAACTCGCCGCCCTCTACCAGAGGATCGAGCGAGCGAGCGCAAAAAGCACGTATCTGGGACTCGAGCGCCGCCACTCGCTTGGGCGTGAACATCTTGACGAGCAGTCCACGATAGATGCCGTGTTGCGGAGGATCGTGGAAGATGAACAGGCCGTCGGGGATCGGAAACTTGGCCTTGAGGATATCGATGGTGCTGCCATGGCGTGAAATGAAGGTTTCGCGATCACCCAGGCCCCGCATGACGTCGTCGAAGCGGGTTACGGCATAAAAATCGTATTTCTCGTTGTAATACAGGGGGGCCCGCTCGCGCAGCCGGCGGAATGCGGGATAGGGATTCGCGAAATGCTTGGGATCGTACGGATCCCAACCAATCGGCCCATCATCTTGAGCGTTCAACGCCATGCCTGTCTCCCCCGGTAACTCGCCTCGTGGTCTTAGTCGCGAACGTAGAGCTCGCACGACACCCGCGAGGCTATGACGAGCTTATGCCTTACGTGCGCCTGTCAGCTTTGCATCGCCGAACATTCCAAGCTTGGCCGTTCCGGACAGCGTGTCGCCCTGTTGTTTCGCTTTGAAGCTGATCTTCATAGGCATCGGCTGAGACACTTCGATCACCCAGCTGAGATCATCTCCGGCAACCGCGCCATCGACCATGGGCAATGAACCCATCTTGCCATCGATGCGGCCTGTGAGAGCCGCGCCGTTGCGCACGAAGTGCGCCTCCATTTCCTGCGGTCCAGCTGGCGTCTTCATCGTCAACGTCCAACTTTCCGCGCCAGCGAGGGCGGCCTGGGGCGCCGACGCCGCGGCGGAGTCCGTCGGTTTGCGCGTGCCGCGCTTGGCGTACGGCGTGTAAGCCGGCAGCTTCTTATAGCCCCGCGTCGTCGAACTGGGCGACAAATACGCCTGCTTCAAGTCCACGTCCCATTCGGGGAAACGATTGAGGATTTCATCGAGCGCCACACGCCCCTCAACGCGCGCAAGAGCGTTGCCGAGGCAATTGTGGAAGCCGAAGCCGAACGACAGGTGCGGCACCTGCTCGCGATTGATATTGAAGGTCTCTCCATCCACGAATTTGTTTTCGTCGCGGCTCGCGGCGGCGCCGATCGCAATGACGATGCTGCCTTGCGGCACGATCTTTCCGTAAAACTCCGCATCACGCGCCACATAGCGTGAGATGCAAGGCCCCGGCGGCTCGAAACGCAGAATCTCTTCGATGGCTTGTGGGATCAGCGCGCGATTCTCATAGATTTGTCGCCGTTGATCCGGATGCTGGGCCAGCACCTTGCCGATCCAACCGATCAAGCGATTGGTCGTCTCATTGCCGGCCGCGGCGAGCACTGTGACGAACATCAGAACTTCCTGGCGATCGAGTTTTCGTTTCACGCCGAGCTCATCGACGAACTCGACATTCAACAGCTCCGTCATCAAATCGTTCGACGGGTTTTTTTCGCGCCAGTTGATGTATTCGTCGTAATGATGGCCGACGAAATTCGTGTCCTTCATGTCCTTCGGCTTGCCGGGCTCGACATAGTGCGTGTCGTCGACATGCTTGCGGATCGTTTGCAAGTCCTGTTCGGGGATGCCCAGCAGCATCCCGATGACTCGCATCGGCATTTGCTGGCCGAGGTCTTCGACGAAATCGAATTCGCCGCCTGCCACCAACGGATCGAGTGCGAGCGCGCAAAACTTGCGGATATGCGGCTCCAACGCCGACATGCGCTTCGGCGTAAACACGCGGGTTAGAACGCCGCGATGCACCGTATGCAGCGGCGGATCCTCGGCGATGAACATGCCCCGGGGAATCTTCGTGTTTGATTTGATGTGCTCAAACACATCGCCGCGACCGGAAATGAACGTGTCGCGATCACTCAGCACACGCCTGACGTCGTCGTACCGGCTTACGGCGTAGAAGCCATGTTCGTCGTTGTAATAGATCGGCGCTTCGGCGCGCAGCCGCTTATAGACCGGATACGGATTGGGATAGTAGTCCTGATTGAAAGGATCCCAGTGCACCGGGCGCTCAGTGACGGTGGTCATCTCGGCAACTTCTCCGTTTGGAATGCCCAATCATGCACCTGGGCCCGCCCCGAATGCAGCAGTCTTACAGCGATGGGCAACAGCTATTCTGTCACTTGACTGACACTATATAGATCGACACGATCGCCGGTCAAGCGAACGCGCCCGGGCGACGCTTACGATTTACGAAATTGCGGCGCCACACCATGCACCGAACCGGACCCGGAAGGGATGGAAATCCGTGGATACCGTTGACGCTCCACCGCAATGCGCGCCGGATTTTCAATTGGCCAGCGCCCACGGCGTGCGCGCTGCAATCAGGCGCGCCATCTCTCGAACGCCTCACTCAGTGCGTGAAGCCGCTGTTCAGCGCGCGGGCGCCAGACGTCGGGATCCGTGAGAATGAAAGCTGCGTTTTCAGCGATCCCTTGCAGCACTAGAACAGCGACGTCCGACGGCTTGGCGCCCTTCATGATGGGGCCCACCGGAAATTTGGTTTTGCCGCCGAGCTTGATAGTATTTTCCAACAGCGGCGTGGCCATTTGTCCTGGGCAAAACGTCGAAACGCCGACGCCATGCGGCCCAAGCTCCTCACGAAGCGTTTCGCTGAATCCGACCACCCCGAACTTGGACGCAACATAGGCGGCGGTGGACGGCATGATGGTAATGCCCGCCATGGAGGCGGTATTGACGATATGGCCACAGCCGCGCGCGCGCATGTCGGCAGCGAAGCTTGATACGCCGTTGAACACGCCGGTCAGATTGATAGCGATGATCTGATCGAAGTGCGCCGGATCCATATCGGCGATTTCGTGGCCACTTGGCGCAATGCCTGCGTTGTTGATGAGAATGTCGACGGGACCAAACTCGGCCACAGCTTCGTCTTTGACTCGCGCCCAACCCGCTCTGTCGCGAACGTCGAGATGTGATCCCCGCAAATTCGAAGGGCCAGTGGCCAGCACTTCGCCGAGTGTGTCGCGATTGGCGTCGACGATTGTGACGCCGACGCCACGCGCGGTGAGCGCCTCGGCGAGGGCATGACCAATCCCGCTTGCGCCTCCCGTGATGAATGCATGTCGCGCCGTTGCAAGGTCCATCAGCTGCCTCCCCACTTCGGCCTCGTTGAAAAACAACTTATGTTCGGCGGTGCGAGCTCTGGCTGTCGCTTCTGAAACTCACCCATGCTTTTTTCCCCTATTGTTATGCGTGTTAGGCGCACCACTCACGAGCCTTGGAGCAATACTTGAAAAAGATCAAGGCACTGGCGCTCCCGCGCGCGACCGTTAGTTCCGAGCAACTCTCAATTCTGAGAAGTAGCTCCACTGTCAGTTCACTGACACGTGTGCCAAAATGACAGCGTACTAGCATTTTCGAAAAAGCACTGCGGGGAATAAGCAACAGTGCTGCGGGAATGATTCGCGACGGCGAGCGCGTTTGGGCTTCTTCTAAATCCAAGGGGGATGTGTACGTGGAAATCAGGCAAGAAAGATTTGCATTCTTTGCAGCGGCAGTGTCTGGCGTTTGTTTTGTTTCGCCGGCGGCGTTAGCGCAAGACAAGCCGTCGAGTGAGAGCGATCGCATTGAAATCACCGACATCATCGTGACTGCGCGTCGCGTACAAGAACGTCTGCAGGACGTTCCTGCTTCGATCTCCGTGTTCAATCAGCAACAGCTCGACGATCGCAGGGTAGTAGACGTTTCCAGTCTCGCGGATTACACGCCGGGGCTGGCCGCCAGTTCGAATTTCGGCCCTCTCAACGCCTCATACGCGATCCGCGGCTTCGTGCAGGACAACTTTACTGCTCCTTCCGTCGGCGTTTATTTCGCAGACGTGATTGCACCGCGCGGCGCTGCGTCGGTCACCAGCGGCGACGGCTCGTCCCCGGGGTCATTCTTCGACCTGCAAAACGTGCAGGTTTTGAAAGGCCCGCAAGGCACTCTATTCGGCCGCAACACGACAGGCGGCGCGATTCTGCTCGTGCCGCAGCGTCCCACATATGAATTCGGCGGCTATCTGGATGCGTCCGGCGGTAATTTCAACATGCAGCGCATTCAAGGCGTCTTGAACGTTCCGCTGAACGATAACTACCTCCTTCGATTCAGTGTCGATCACATGAGTCGGGATGGCTATCTGAACAATATCGGCGCCTACGGCCCATCTCACTTGGCCGACACGGACTATACCTCGGCCCGCCTGAGCTTCGTCGCCCAGCTGACGCCGAACCTCGAAAACTACACCATTCTGACTTACGTGGATTCGGACACCAGCGGCTTCACGCAAAGGGTGACCGCCTGCAATCCAAGCGCAGTGATTTCCTCCAGCGGTCAAACTATACCGACCGGGCAGTATGGCTGCGCCCAGGTCGCGCGTCTCAACGCGGCCAATGATTTCTATGCGGTAGAGAACGCCCTTCCCAATCCATCGAATAAATTGGAGCAATCGCAGGCGATCAACACGACCACTTGGGATCTGTCCGATCACCTCACGGTCAAGAACATCGCCAGCTATGCGCAACTGCGCAATAGCTCGCGCGCTTCAGTGTTCGGAAATTATTGGATTGTGAGTACGAATGCTCCCATCGCGGGCAACACTGCCCGTCCTGGTTTCCTGGGCCAGGTGATCACCCCGGCGCAGATCACTGCGGCGCCCGATGCTCCGCTCAACCATCAAGATACCCTGACCGAGGAACTTCAAGTCCACGGCACCGCAATCGACAACCAGCTCCAGTGGCAGTCAGGCCTCTACTACGAGAGATCCAAGCCGGTTGACGGATTCACGGGAACGATGGGCCAGAACAACGGGCTGTGCAGCTATATCGGCTTCGATCCAGTGACCGGCACCCCGATCACCTCGCAATGTGTCCTGCCGTACAATCTTCTCAGCGGGCTGAGCCGGGATGTGCGCACCACCACATTCGTCGGCAAGGCCGCATATGCTCAGGGCACGTATGCTTTGACCGATCGGTTGGGTCTGACGGCCGGAATGCGTTATACCGATGACGAATCGTCATCCACCTCGAAAAACTTCGGCTACACCTATTTCAACGGCAACCTCATCAACACGCGTTGCACCAACGCGGGCACAACGCTGCCTGACTGCATCAGCAAACAGGAGCAGCATTCACACGCCACAACCGGCGTCCTCGATCTGGAATATCGGTTGGCCGACGACTTGATGACCTATGTCAAATATTCGCGCGGCTATCGTCAAGGCATCGTCAATCCGCGCGGCGTGCCCCCGTACGACTCGATCGGACCAGAATCGGTCAACACCTATGAACTTGGCCTCAAGAGCAGCTGGGATGGCGCGACGCCGGGCGTTCTCGATCTCGCGATCCACTACAATGACTTTGAGCGTCAGCAATTGCTGATCTCATTCCTCAACGCTGCCGGCACCACCAACGCTTCGGCTTGCGCTTGCGGCACGTCAAAGATCTATGGCGCCGAGCTGGATGGCGGGGTTGAGCTATTCCAAGACTTCCGCGTGACGGGCGCTTTGGCCTATCTGCATACGGAATTGCTCACCTTCCAGCAGCCAGCACTGCCCCCAGGCTTCACGCAGGTCGTTGTTGGCAACACGGTGGGATCGCCGCTGACGCAGTCGCCGGAGTGGAAGGGAAGTTTGACCGCTGCCTACACGCTGTCTGCACTCAGGAGCCTGGGCGATATCACAACCTCCGCGACCTACTCCTATTCGGATGCCTATTTCGCAAAGACTTCATCCTTCGGCCGCATCCCCTCGTTCGGCACGCTCAATCTGAACGTGAACTGGCAGGAAATCGGCGGCGGTCCGGTGGATGTCAGCCTCTTCGCGACCAATGTGACTGACAAGGAATACTATACTTTCGCCACCGATCTGTACGCCAGCTCGCTGGGTTTTGTCAGCCAAGTACAGGGGCTGCCGCGCATGTATGGTGCGAGTGTCCGATACCGTTTCGGCGCGGAATAGCACTGAGACCTGATCTGCTCCCCAAGCAGATGTTCGATCCCAAGAGCGGGAGCTTTACTGCTCCCGCTCTTTTTCTGTCCGCTGGGCCAGGATCGCCTGCGGCACAACGGCGGCGGGCGTGTCTGGCCACTGCGTCCTTGACGACTCTTTGAGTTTTTCCCTAATATGGCAGTGGAATGACAGATTCGTCGTCGGCTGGTCGTCAGCCTCGGGCGAGGCGCCTGTTCCCGACACCGTGGTTCCAGTGCGTTTCGACGAGCAGCCCAACATTTCTCATTCCCGGCCGCATCATCTGTGATGTTTTCGCGCGGACGCAGCGCGTCCCTATTCAAAAGGCTCGACGGCGAAGCCCGCAAGCCAATGGAGGAATGAGCCATGGCTCAGTTTGAAGTCAGGAACTTGATCGACGCCTTCGGCGCGATTGTGACGGGATTGGACCTGGCGAAAGAATTCGACGACGAGACGCGGGGCGTCTTGAAAAAGACCTTCTATGACCGCGGCGCCCTCGTCTTCCGCGGCCGCCAGATCGACGCCAAGAGCCAGGATCGGCTGTGCCGGATGCTCGTCGACGAAAACGAGCATGACGCCGGCATGCGCGATCCGATGTACGTTTCCAACACGGAAAAGGGCGCTAATGCGCCCTATGGCCGTTTGTTATTTCACGCCGACATGATGTGGCACCCAAAGCCTTTCCAAGTGCTCTCGCTCTATGGCGCCAAAGTTGAGCCCGATGCAGCCACCACTTCACTCGCGAGCGGAACCTATGCCTGGCAAAACTTGCCGGCTGACTTGCGCGCCCGCGTCGAAAACCTGCAGGCGCTGCACGTCACTGGCACGGTGTACAGTCGCGGCGGCGACGACCTTCTGCGCTCGGAGCGGGAACGCGAAGAATCCACGATCAAGCCGATCAAATATATTCACCCGCGGACCGGCAAGCCGGTCCTCTATGTCAGCCAGCAAACGACGCGCGCGATCGTCGGCCTCGGCGCCGAGGAAAGCGAGAAATTGCTGCAAGCCTTGTTTGCGCACCTCTACGCGCCGGCGGCCGTTTATGAACACACGTGGCAAGACGGCGACCTCATGGTGTTCGACAACGTCGCCTTGCAACATGCGCGCAGCAATGTCGAATTGAACGGCCCCAAGCGAACCCTGCGCAAGGTGATTGCGCCGATACCGAAGGTGTCGATGCAATCACCAACTTTCGCGAAAGCGCACTGACGCCCAACCGGTTGGGCGAGGATTCCCGTCATGAAGTCTTTGAATACGAACGCGGTGCATTGGGATCCGTACAACCAGGAATATTTTCGCGATCCCTACCCGGTTTATCGGCGCCTGCGGGAAGAAGCGCCGATTTATTACAACGAAGAATATAATTTTTACGCCTTGAGCCGCTATGACGACGTTCAGCGGTTATTGGGCGACCGCGACGCTTTCTCTTCCAAGCATGGCGACTTGCTCGAATTCATCTCGAACAAGTTCGAATACCCCAAAGGCATGTTCATCTACGAAGATCCGCCCATGCACCCAATGCATCGGGGGATTTTGACGCGCGTCTTCACGCCAAAAAAGATGGCGGCGCTCGAACCGCAAATTCGCGCCTACTGCGCAAATGCGCTCGACCCGCTGCTGGAGCGGGACGAATTCGATTTCATCGCAGACCTGGGCGCAAAAATGCCGATGCAGGTCATCGGCATGTTGCTCGGCATTCCAAGTCAGGATCTCAAGGCGGTCCAGGAATATGTCGATGACAGGCTGCATGCGGAGCCTGGCAAGCCGATGGCTGTCGATCGGGATTTCAGTTTCGCCGCCACTGTGTTCGCGGACTATATCGAGTGGCGCCTCAAGAATCCGTCCGACGATCTCATGACGGAGCTTCTGAACGCCGAGTTCGTCGACGAAACCGGCGCCACCAGAACGCTTTCGCGTGGCGAGATTCTGATCTTCGTCAACATCCTCGCCGGCGCCGGCAATGAGACCACCAACCGCCTGATCGGCTGGACGGCCAAGACATTGGCCGAACATCCTGATCAGCGCCGCCAGATCAATGAAGATCGCTCATTGATCTCGCAAACCATCGAAGAGGTTTTGCGTTTCGAGCCGCCTGGCTACGCGATCGGCCGCTATGTGCTCACGGACGTCGAATTTCACGGCGTGAAGGTGCCCGCGGGCAGCGCCGTGATGGGCATTACGGGCTCGGCCAATCGGGACAAGCGGAAATTCGTCAATGGCGACGCTTTCGACATCCATCGAGAGCGCTTCCCGCACCTGACTTTCGGCTTCGGATTCCACAATTGCCTCGGCAACGCGCTGGCGCGCGTCGAAGGACGCATCGCCCTGGACGAAGTGCTCAACCGCTTTCCCGAATGGGACGTGGACATGAGCAAAGCAACCTTATCGAGCACGTCCTCGGTGCGGGGCTGGGAGACGCTGCCCGCCTCGGCGCCGAAGGCCAAGCGCAGCAAGGCGATCGCCTGAGGTCAGCGCAGGGATCTGAGCAAGAGCCGCCCAACTCTGAAGCTGGGCGGCATCACAGAATGAAACTGACGACGGACGCATCCGGATATAAGCGGACGCGCGGCCAACAGCAGCCGCGATTGAAAATCGCGGTGGGAGACTGAGCAGAGATGCCAAAAGTGACTTTCATTGAAAGAAGCGGGGAAGTTCGCGTCGTCGAGGCCGCCGTGGGCCATTCCCTGATGGAAGCCGCGAGACGCAACAGCGTTAAAGGCATTGCAGCCGATTGCGGCGGATGCTGCATTTGCGGCACGTGCCACGTCCACGTCGTGCCGGAATGGCAAGCCGCCGTCGGTCCACGTACCGACATCGAAATCGCGACGATGGAGTTTTCGGAGAATGTCCAGGCCAATAGTCGGCTGGCCTGCCAAGTCAAGGTGACCGACGCACTGGACGGCCTGGTGGTGAACGTCGTCGAAGAGTAAGGCGGAGCGGCTCCTCGGAATTAAATGTCGCGCGGACAGCTTCCGCCACGGAGATCACCTATGTCGGCAAAACGTGAATACCTCTTCACCTCCGAATCTGTGTCCGAAGGCCATCCGGACAAGGTGGCCGACCAGATTTCGGATGCCATACTCGATGCGGTCTTGTCCCAGGATCCGCGCTCCAGGGTCGCTGCCGAGACGCTCGTGAAAGATAATCTCGTGGTCCTTGCGGGTGAGATCACGACCGGTGCGCGAGTCAAGTTCGATGAGATCGCGCGGCGAACAATCGCGCGTATCGGCTACTGCGATCCTCTGATCGGGTTTGATAGCGCGACGTGCACCGTAATTCAGGCGTACGGCGAGCAGTCTCAGGACATCGCTCGGGGCGTGGATGAGGGGCGTGGGCTGGATCTTGATCAAGGTGCCGGCGACCAGGGACTGATGTTCGGCTACGCCACGGACGAAACCGAAGACTTTATGCCGGTGGCCATTTCCCTGTCCCACAGACTGATGGAGCGACAGGCGACACTGCGCCGCAGTGGTGAGATGCCGTGGTTGCGTCCAGATGCAAAGTCCCAAGTCACTGTGCGCTATGTAGATGATAAGCCGCAGTCTATTCACACGGTGGTCGTATCGACCCAGCACCAACCCGGAATCGCGCACGAGACGATCAGGGAAGCGGTTATCGAGAACATCATTAAGCCGTTGCTCCCCAAGGAACTGGTAAAGGGAGAGATCAAATACCACGTCAATCCTACCGGAGCATTCGAGATCGGCGGCCCCAAAGGAGACTGCGGACTGACGGGACGGAAGATCATCGTTGACACTTACGGCGGCTCAGCGCCGCATGGCGGCGGCGCATTCTCCGGAAAGGATCCTTCAAAGGTGGACCGCTCTGCCTGCTATGCAGCCCGCTATGCAGCGAAGAACGTGGTAGCTGCGGGCCTTGCTTCACGCTGCCAGATCCAGGTGTCTTATGCGATAGGCATCGCCGCGCCGACCAGCGTAATGGCAACGACCTTTGGCACTGGGCGGATACCGGATGAACAGTTGTCGGAACTCGTGCAAAGACGCTTTGATTTTCGTCCGAAAGGCATCGTAGCGATGCTTGATCTGTTGCGGCCAATCTATGAAACGACAGCGGCCTATGGACATTTTGGCCGTAAGCCATTCGAGATTACATACGCAGCAGGTCACCCGGATGCTGGCAGCCGGAAATCGGCCACTGCGTTCACCTGGGAGCGTACTGATCGAGTCGATGCACTGCGGGAAGACGCTAACTTAAAGTAAGTGTACCGACAGAGGCAATCGAGACGTCGCGGTTGTCCCGGGTGTCTGGAGGTTGATCAGGCACCGGAAGTTCTGGCGGAAAACCGCCGCGCGGCATCTTCAAAGTGCCGTCTTGGATTGTCGACCAACATCGTGTCGACCTGATCCTGTGTGATCCCTGCTTCCAGCAGAGCGGGGATAACCATCCGCGACACGTAAAGATAAGAGTGTTCTGGCAGATACCCCTGCCGCGCCGCTTCGCTCGGAAAGAAGTCACTCCAACAGAAGCAATCGTGCGACAGCGCGAGACGATCGAGATAGCCCCGCTTTACCAACGCCACGATGGTCGCAACGCGATCATCGAGCGCAAGCATGGCGTTCATGCCGAACCTATCCATGCCTAAAATAGAGCCCTGGTCGGCAATCTTCATCAGATAGTCGAGATCGGTCGCGTCTCCGGAATGGCCGATGATCACATCCCGAAGGTCAACCCCCTCCTCAGCGAGCACTCGCTGCGCAACGAGGCCGGTTTCATGCCGGGCGGACGTGTGGACCGAGATTGGCGCACCGGTGCGCCGATTTGCCTGTCCAACGGCTCGCATGACGCGTTCGACACCCGGTTTCAGACCCGGTGCGTCGATGGCGCATTTGAGCGCACCCGCCTTCACCTTCGTCCCTGCAATGCCTGCCGTAATGTCTCGGACGAACAATTCGGGAAGAGGGTCCGGTACATCAAACATGCGCCCCGGCCCGACCTGAGCCAACGGCTTGGGTACTTCATCGAATGTGTAGCACCCCGTGGCGACGATGATGTTGATATCGGTTCGTTCAGCGACTTTGGCGATGCGCGGAACGTGCCGGCCCAAACCCAGGACCGTAAGATCGATAATCGTATCGATGCCGAGGGCCTTCAGCGCATTCAGCTTTGCGGCGGCCTCGGCAACCTTCTCTTCTTCGACAAAGTCCGGGCGGTAATTCAGCGTGTATTCCATGTCCATGCAAAACACATGCTCATGGATCAGAACCCGGCCGAGCGCACGTGAATCGACAGACCCCTTTGCTGTCTGAATTTCAATCACGGGCGGTCTCCTTGGACTAGCTCAGCTTGGCGCTGGCACGCTTGGCACCCTCAACCATGGACTCGAGCTTGCGCCAAACGATATCGGGATGGACAGTCGGAAAGCCTGAGAAGGTAGAGAAGCCGCAATCCGTTCCGGCCATCACGCGCTCACTCCCCACCACAGAGGCATAGCGCAGCAGCCTGTCGGCCACCAGATCAGGGTGCTCGATGAAGTTCGACGTTGAATCAATTACACCCGGCACGAGCACCCTGTCATCGGGTAGCTTCACCTTCTGAAACACCGCCCATTCATGGCCATGGCGCGGATTGGCGCCCTCGAGCAGGATGAAACGGGGCTTGGCGCGCAGCACACGTGCGGCGATCTTCTCCAGGGGAATATCGTGATTATGCGGGCCTTCATAATTGCCCCAACACAGATGAATACGCGTCTTCTCCGCAGGAATATTGCGCAGCGCGTGATTGAGCGCCTCCACATTGCGGTCAACCGCCTTGAGGAAAGTCTCGTCCGGCTTGTCGGCAAAAACGAAATGTCGGCCCATGGCCAAATCCGGGCTGTCGACCTGAAGCAGGAAACCCGCCGCAACGATGGCCTCATATTCGGCGCGCATGGCCTCGGCGACCGCTTCGATATACGCGTCTTCACTCGGATAGTATTCATTCTTCTGAAAGATCGCGACGACACCAGGAGAGGCAGCGTTGAGGAACGCGCCGACGGGCCGCGCGGCAAGAACCCCCGCCTTCATATTCTGTAGATCGATCTCGAGAGCCGTGCTGTCCTTCACGGCCACCGGGCCCTGGCAGCATGTGCCAGTGTTGGTCGGCACAATGCCGCCGATTTTGACGAGATGCTCGCTGAAGCCGCGAAATTCCCGCAAATCCGCCGGGGTGTTGACCCTGCCCTTACCGCCAAAGCCGGTGAGACGCTCGCTTACATAGGTTGCGTAGCTCGCCTTGGAAAATTCGCCATCGCTGACGAAATCGATACCCATCTCGACCTGACGGCGCACGACTTCACTCACTGCGCGGGCTAGCTCGCTTTCGAGCGCGGCAGCATCATAGGGCCGCCCTTCGGACCGATCGTGCATCAAGCTGAGCAAGGATTGTGGGCGCGGCAAGCTGCCCACATGGGTCGTAAGAATGCGATTTCCCACCGGACAGTCTCCTTGAAATATCTGTTGGCTGCTGCGTTTATATTAGAACGATGTGATGATGAAACGCTCAGGGTCTTTTAACCCGTCGACATTCCTGGTTGGCCTTACACGACGTTTGCCAGCGTGGACCACGGCACCTCTCAGCCCGCGGTGCCGTCACGGACCCTTGCTGCGGGAGGCACACTATTCTCCTCCCCCCTACTCTCCTCCGCGCTACTCTCCTCCGCGCTACTTTCCTCCACGACGTCCACTACCTCCGGATTGGCAGGCAAGAACAGAAAAATCACGCTGCCAATCAAAACAAGCACGCCGGCCATCGTCAAAAAGGGCGAAAAACTTCCGAACGCCTCGAGCATCACGCTGAGCGACACAAAGCCAATCACCGCCGCGATCGCCACAGCGGCAGCGATGATTCCGGCAACACTGCTGTAAATGCGCACGCCAAAGTTGCGCACGACCAGATAGGCCATCACGTCACCTTCCGCTCCGGCTGTCAGGCCGAAGAGCAAAGCGGCGAGCATCAGCATCGGGCGCGCACTCAGGCCGGAGGCGAAGATGAACAGGCCCACCGCGGACAAGGCTTGACCGACCGCCGCCACGATTCGCGAAGAGAAGCGATCCAGCGCAAGCCCACTGAGAAAACGGCCGAGCAGTATTCCGGTTGCAAAAACCGAGAGAATGGCGGACGCCGCTGCTCCAGCAGCTCCATTTGCGGCCAGCACCAGACTGAGTTGAGTCATCATTACCGATTGCGGCAGCGTGCAGAGCAACACTCCGAAGGCGATGATCCAGAAGGCGCGCGAGCGGAAGATTTTGCGGTAATCCTCCTTGGCACTCTTGTGCCTGACCTTTTTCGGCTCATCCTTCTTGCGTCCAGCCGGCAGCAGCAGCATCGCAACCACACCGGTGATGGTGGTGAAGACGGCGAGAGCCAAATAGCCTGCCCGCCAACCGTGCGCCGCGACGAAATTGTTGAGGAAGGAGCCCCCAATCGCATAGGTCAGCGCTGGACCCGACATCACGATCCCGAGCGCCAAGCCCCGCGCGTGCTTGATATGTTGTACGACGGCTCTGCAATAAACCGGAGGCGTGGTGGTGACGAGGAGGAAGCACTGCAGCGTGTACAAAATGGCGTACGTGCGTAGGTCATGGAGCTGCGTGGACGCCAGGAAAAGCAGGGGCGCCGACACGGCGCCAACCATTGCCGCACGGCGCACGCCCACAAGGTCTGTGAGACGACCAACCACTGGAAATACAAGAATGCTGACGAGTCCCAAGCCGCTGACCAACGCGAACTGGGATTTGGGCCAGCCGAACTCGCCGATCAGGTAAGGCGCCATGATGCCCATGACGTAACTGGCCATCATGAGGCCGCCAGACAACCCGACGAAAGCCCCCGTCAGTGGGCGCCAGTGAACTCGCAACTCATCCAGATACGGCCTCAAACCTACCCCCTCTTCTGCTCTCGTGATCGACAGGAACCACCCGCACCGCCAAATCGGCGGCGCCAGCGGCATTGCGTCCGCGGCTGAGGATGGGCTAGCACAGGCTGACAATCCAGGGAAGTTTGCTCAAACACCTGCGGCTCGCTGAGAAGCCCCAGCAACGCCGCGGTCGCTCATGTGGCGACACCTTCCATGAATTTGATGATGCGTGACGGGGTGAATGGCAGCTCGATGTGCTCCCAAGGCACATTAAACGGCGCCAGCGCATCCTTGATCGCGTTCACCAGCGTTGGCGCGGAGATGATGATACCGCCCTCGCCCACGCCGCGGAAACCGCCCACGCTTTTCGACGGCGTGGTGAAGTGGATGTATTCGAAATCCGGCACATCCGCTTCGGTGGGCAGCATGTAGTCCTTGAACGTCACTGCGGTTGGATTGCCGGAGGAATCAAAGCTCATCTCTTCAAGCAATATCTCACCAATCCCCTGCGCGACACCGCCCGCGATTTGTCCTTCGACAATCGCTGGATTGATAAGAACGCCGCAATCCTCACTACAAATCCATCGCTTGATTTTGACGAAGCCGGTTTCCGCATCGATCTCGACGATGCAAGCGTGCGCAGCGCTGGCGTGGGTCATGAAGGATGCCGGGCAATAGCGGTATTGCGCTTCAAGGCCCATCTCCATGTCAGGCGGCAAACGGTGCGGCTCGGCATACGCGATCTGTGCGATCTCGCCCATCGTGCGCGTTATTTCTTGCGTGCCCGAGATGCGCACGAGGCCAGCCTCAAGCCGCACATCGTCTGGATTGGCGTTGAATACGTGCGCCGCGATGCGCTTGATCTTCGCAATGAGAATATCAGCGGTTTTGATCGCCGCACCGCCGCCGATCACTGCCTGGCGGCTGCCGGCCGCGCCGGGCCCAAAGCCTCCGCGCGTGGAATCGTCCTGGTGAATCGACACGTCTTCCAGCCGCACGCAGAGACGCTCGGCGATGATTTGCGCCATCGTCGTCTCCGTGCCGTGCCCTTGCGAATGCGTGCTCAGCGTCGCAGTCACTTTGCCGCTTAGTTCGACGCGGATCTGCGCGACATCGCTCGAGAGCGGATCGATACCGACTGCGGCAGTCGGCTCGACATACGTGGCGATGCCAAGCCCCAGATAGCGACCTTCGGCGCGGCCGGCGGCCTGCTCGGCGCGAAAGGCGCCGAGATCGAACACTTTGAGCAGTTGGTCGAGGCACTCCAGTGGTGTCACGTCTTCCATCGCAATGCCCGTTGGCGACGTAAATGGCTGATCCGCCGCAGTGAGCAGATTGCGCCGACGAATTTCGATCGGATCGATGCCGATTTTCCTGGCGGCGATGTCGAGCACTGTCTCGCGCGCCAGCGCCTCCATCGCCCATGGGCCCCGATAGCCGCCAAGCCCAACCGTGTTGGTATGCCAACCATGGCCCTTGAAGCGAAAATTGTGGAGGCGGTAAGGCCCCGCGAAAAACAGCCTCACCGCCGAACCCGCGTCGGGCATGTGCGGATAGGAGCCGTTGTTGATGGCATAGTCCACATCAATCGCGAGCAATTTCGCGTCGCCGTCGAATGCCATTCGTATGGTGCATTCTTGTTCGCGCGCCGCGTTGGAGCTCGTCAACGCCTCAAGCCGGTCTTCGATCCATTTCACCGGCCGCTTCAACACCATGCTCGCGGCAATCGCGGCGATCTCTTCACGCCATGGCTGCGATTTCAAGCCGAATCCACCGCCCACATCCTTGGCGATGACCCGAATGTGCGTTTCCGGCATGCCGAAGGTTAGTGAGATGCAGCGCGCCGCAGCATGCGGGCTTTGGCAGCCGATATGAATTGTCAGCTCGTTCTCGCCGTTCGGTGTGCTGACGACGCCGCGCGTCTCCATCGTGGATTGTGCAATCCGCTGATGCTTGATCGCGCCGCTCACGACATGCGCCGCGCCCGCGAAAATATTCTCGAAGTCGGGATTGTCGGGTGTTTGATCGACCCCGGCAACGTTGGATTCATAGCCGGGATGCACTGGCGCTCCCGTCTTGGCGTCATCAATCGTGACCACCGCCTGTTCCGCCTCATAATCGATGAGAACGAGCCCAGCGGCGTCCTCGGCGATGTAGCGGCTCTCGGCGATGACAATAGCGACGGGATCGCCAACATACGTGACATAGCCCGCCGACAGGGGCCGGACACGCGGCCCGCCCACATCGCGCATGTGAAAGGTGGACAGTTGCGTCGAATAAGGGCCGAGATCTTGCGCCGTCAGCACCGCACGCACACCTGGCAGCGCGCGCGCAGCTGCAAGGTCCATCGACTTGATCTTGCCACGCGCGATTTGGCTGCGCACAAATGCGGCGTGCAGCATGCCGGCCACCACGATGTCATCGACGAAGACGCTGCGGCCCGTCAGCAGGCGCGTGTCTTCCTTGCGCTGCACACGTTGACCGATATAGCGTCCTGCGGCAGTCGGCGGCTCGCTCATGAATGATCACGCTCGGTCACTTCACCGGCAGCAAGCGCCCTGACCGCCCGGCGCATCCCTTGATAGCCGGTGCAACGACACAAATGCCCGGAAAGCGCATTGATCAACGTGTCCGCGTTCGGTCGCTCGTCGCCCGCAGTGAGCGCAGCCAGGGTCATTACAATGCCTGGCGTACAGAAGCCGCATTGCAAACCGTGTGCGTCGCGCAGCGCCTGCTGCACCGGATGCAGAGCTCCTTCCGGCGCGGCAAGCCCCTCGACTGTGACAATGGTCGCGCCTTCGGCCTGAACCGCGAGCATGAGGCAGGAGCGCACGGCCCTGCCGTCAACGATCACCGTGCACGCGCCGCATACGCCATGCTCGCAACCGACGTGCACGCCGGTATAGCCGACATTCACCCGCAAGAAATCGCTCAGGGTCAAACGCGCCTCGACGCGCGCCTGCACGTTCTGGCCATTGATCACGGTTTGGATTTGATGCTCACTCATGCTTCCTGTCTCATCGTTTCCTTCAACGACCGGGAGAACACACGCAGCGCAACCGTTCTGCGGTAATCCGCGGTTGCTGCGTGATCGTCGAACGGATCCGTGTCGGCGATAGCAAGCTCCGCGACGGCCGCCGCGTCGACAGAGCTGATGGGTTGATTGAGCAGCGCAGCCTCGGCACGACGGGCCTTGATCGGCGTTGCGGCCATGCCGAACCAGGCTATGCCGGCACGGCTTATTTTGCCGCTCTCCACCGTCAATGCGCCGACAAGTCCGACCAATGCAAAGTCGCCCGGGCGGCGCGCCACTTCGCAAAACAGGGTTCGCGTACCCGTGCGCCAGTGCGGGAAGTGTATCGCCGTCACCAGCTCATCGGGCTCGAGCACAGTCGAATATGCACCAAGATAAAATTCATCCGCTGCGATACGCCGTGTCCCGCGCGCCGAACTCACCTCAATCGAGGCGCCGAGCGCTACAACGCAGGCGGGGAGTTCCGCCGCAGGCTCGCCCAGCGATACCGATCCGCCGACCGTACCGCGATTGCGCGTCTGGTGGTGGCCGATATGACTGACCGCCTTCACTAACATCGGCAGCGCCGCTCTGAGAGGCGCGCTTTCGACGACCTCGCACTGCCGCACGATCGCGCCAACGCGCATCGCCTCATCGGTGCGGGAAACGCCCTTAAGCGCATCTATACGGTTGATATCGACAATGACCGATGGCGTGCTCATGCGCAGCGAAAGCAGCGGCATCAGCGTCTGCCCACCCGCCAGAATTGTCGCGTCGCCCGCGGCCCGCGCAAGGTGCTCCACGGCTTCTGCCACCGTTGTCGGAGCCACATAGTCAAACGGGCCCGGCTTCATGTCTTCTTCTCTTGAACCTGCTTCTCTTGAACCTGCTTCTCTTGAACCTCGCGAAGCAGGTTCAAGATCGCAGCGCCGTCAAGCTTGATGATCGGCGTCGCCGAGCGGCGGCCGAGCTCGAAGCCTGCGCCCGCCACGATCGCGACGATCAAGCCCGCGAAAAAACCGGCGACGACGGACGACCCGAAACCGAACGTTCCGCCAAGCATGAAGCCGGCCAAAGCAGCAACAAACACTGACACCAGCCACCACGGCAACATGCCTTCCCGCGCCGCGAGGGGAGCTGCTTGCACCGTGGCGGGGTTCGGAATCGGCGTCGCAGATGCAGCGCTAGCAGTTGCAGCGCTATCGGTAGCGGCGGCAGCCGTGGCAGCAGGCGGCAACGCGACAACGTCCCGAAACCGCTTGAAGAAGGTATTAACCCATTGCTTGGCGGTGGCATCGATGATCGCGCCGCCCACTTGGCCCATGCGTCCGCCGACTTCAGCGTCGGCCTCATAAGACAGCAACGTGCCATCGGCATCGTCCGTAAGTTTGACGTGCGCCCTGACTTTCGCGAAACCGGCTGGACCCGCCTGCCCCTCGCCAGTGATCACGTATGCATTCGGCGGATCGAAATCCGAAAGCGTGACTGCGCCCGTAAAGCGCGCGCCGATCGGGCCGAGCTTGATCGCCACTGTCGCGTCAAAGCGATCGCCCGAGGTCTTCTCGAGCGTTTGGCAACCCGGAATACATTGCTTCAAGACGTCGGGATCGTTGAGACATTCCCATACGCGCTGTCGCGAAGCCGCGATCGTCTGCTTCCCAGTCAATTTCATAGGTCGGGTGTGTTCTGAACAATTTCGTCCACGGGCCCGCCATTGATGTCGAGCAGCGTGCCGGTGATCCAGGATGCGGCGGGAGACGCCAGGTAGACCGCCGCATGAGCGATGTCTTCCGGCGTTCCAGTCCGGCGCAGCCGGGTATGGTCGATGATGGTTTGACGCATGCCCTGCGCCCTGGTGTCGAAGACTTTACGAAGTCCCGGCGTTTCGACCGCGCCGGGGACGATGCCATTCACTCTGATTTTGCAGGCGTACGCGCCGTAATGGCCTTGCTGCGCAAACACACGGGCGATGGCGGCCCCAATGCCGCGGCCACCGCCGGTGATGAGCGCAACCTTGCCCTCGAGCGAGAAAACACTCATTCAGAAGCTGCCGGCACGCGAATTTTGCCTTCCCAGGTGTTCATCGGCAGCACGCCCATCATGCCGCCATCGACCAGCACGTCGCTGCCGGTCATATATGACGCTTCTGAGGAGGTTAGAAACGCCACCACGTTGGCGACTTCCTGAGGCGTGCCGCGCCGACCCAGCGGGCAAGCTTTGATCATCTCGAGCATGACAGGATTTCTTTCCTCGTCACTGCGGTTCATCGGCGTGTCATTGATGCCCGGCGAAAGCGAAAGGATGCGCGCGCCACGCTCGCCCCACGAGCGTGCAAGGCGCCGTGCCATCCGATGCACGCCGCGCTTCGACACCTGATAAGCAAGGCTGGGCACGTCGACATCGAAGAATTTGGAGAGCTTGTCAATCATGTCTGGCGCCAGTGGATCATCTAGCACGGAGAACATGGCGGGCACCTCGGGCACCATGTAGCCCGACTGCGATGCCACTGTGATGCCCACAGTGCCGGGGCGCAGCAGCGGCTCTGCCGCGCGCAGCACGCGCGCATGACCTGCAAGATTCACGTCCAGGATGCGCCGCCCGGGCGCTTGAGAACCAGACACGCCCGCAGTGATCACAATCGCATCGAGATCACCTACCTCAGCCATGAGAGCGCCGATGTGTTTTTGATCGGCGATATCACAGGCGAATGCCCGCACATCGCCGCCAATCTCGGCAGCAACCTTCTCGACGCTGGCGAGATTATAGTCGGCGATGAGAAGCCGGCCTCGCGGCGCTAGCTTTCGGGCGATAGCCGCGCCCATGCCTGAACCTGCGCCAATCACAACATTGGCCATGTGGCCCTTCCTCCCCGTTCTGCGCAGTCGAGCATTAGAGTCTTGTGCTTTATAACAGCCATAGTACGCACTATGAAATGGCTGTCAAGCGATTGGAAACGCATGCAGTGGAACGCTGCGCAATCATGGCGGCGCTGTTCGCTTGACTCCCCATTCATAGCCTCTACTATGCAAGACAAGGTAATGAATTCTGGTGCAGCCGCCGCATTCGGCTGCCGGTTGGCCAACATTCGTGGACGCGGGGGCAGCGACACACCAGTCGAGCGAACGGGCAACCGCGCAGGAGATGTCATGAGTCCCACAAAACAGTCAACTTCACCGAATTACGTTCTCATCTCAGCTGATGGGCACGCGGGCGCAAACATCCCCGACTATAAAGCCTATCTGCCGAAGGAATTTCACGCTGAATTCGACGCCTGGGCGCCGGGATTTCGTGACCCGTGGATCGACTATGACAACGATCTGGCTGATACCGACGACGTAAACCTACGCATCGGCGTTGCATCGAGCCTGTCACCCTACAACTGGGACAGCGACAAGCGCCTGCAGCATCAGGATGAGCAAGGCATCGCAGCGGAAGTTCTGTTCCCAAATACGGTTCCGCCCTTCTACCCGTCCGGCTCCATCACGGCTCCTGCGCCCACGAATCCAAAGGACTATCGTTACCAGTGGGCCGGCATGCAAGCCCATAATCGGTGGATGGTGGATTTCTGCGCCAAGGCGCCCGGCCGGCGTGCTGGTCTGGCGCAGGTGTTCCTCAGCAATATCGACGACGCCATCGCTGAGGTGCGCTGGGCGAAAAAGGCAGGCTTGGCGGGCGTCATCATCCCGTCCGACCATATGTGCCATCTCGTCAATCTGTTTGAACGTCGCCTCGATCCGTTCTGGGCGGCGTGCTGCGATGCGGGGATGCCGGTCCATCGTCACACGATTGCAGTTGGACCGCAGGAAACCGAGGATACGGGCCCGGCCGCCGTCGCATTGGGCGCGCACGAAGCACATCTGCTTTTCTCGCGCGGCTTGGCGCATCTCATGTTCGGCGGCGTATTCCAGCGCTTCCCGGATTTGAACGTCGTCTTCACAGAAACCGGATGCGCCTGGATAGCGACGGAGCTGCGCCGGCTCGACGGTTCCGTGCGTCTCGGCAAGATCAAGGGACAGACAGCCTATCCGCTCTATCACCGCACGGTCGAAACACTGGATCTGACGCCGACGGAATACTTCCGACGCAACATGCATGTTGGCATTTCACTCGCAGTGCGAAAGGATCTGGACGCGCGTCACGAGCTTGGCGTCGACAAGCTCATGTGGGGTGCCGACTATCCGCACCACGAGGGATGCTTCCCCTATTCAACGCTCGCGCTGCGCTTGCTCTTCGGCGACATTCCGGAAGACGAAGTGCGAATGATGACGTCACTGAACGCCGCGCGGGTTTACGGTCTCGACCTCGACAACTTGCAAAAAATCGCCGACAGAATCGGTCCAACGGTTGCGCAGGTCGCAACGCCCGTGGATCCAAGCGAGCTTCCTAACGCAAGCTTGGGTCACACGGTGTCGGAGGCAATCCAAAAGCATCGGGTGAGTAGCGCCGCGGCGTGACGCACGCTGGCGTCGACAGGTATGGCGCGCCTCTCCTCACCCGCCATGCCGCGCGTGAGAGACGGCGCGAGCACATCTTGTCAACACATCCTCGGCCTGTCGCATGATATTGCTGATCAAATCCTGGCAGCTGGGAATATCGTGAATGAGCCCCTGACTTTGCCCCGCAGTCCAGATGCCGTCTTCCACATCGCCGCCCTGCAAGACTCGGGTGCGGCCGCGAACGCCGGCCACCAGATGCCTGACTGCCTCGATGCCCAACGACGCGTCCTGTTGGATCTGGAGAACCTCTGTGGAAACGGCGTTCTTCGCCACTCGCGAGGAATTGCGCAGCGTGCGATTGATGACGCAGGTGTCGCGTTCAGTGTTCTCGACAATCTTGCGCTTCACGTTCTCGTGAATTGCGCATTCCCTGCTCGCCAAGAAGCGCGTACCCATGTTGACGCCGTCCGCACCGAGCGTGAGCGCCGCCGCCAGGCTTCTCCCGTCCGCCATCCCGCCGGATGCGATCACCGGCGTCTTCACTGCGTCGACAGTCGCCGGCAAGAGTACGATCAGGCCCACATCATCTTCCCCGGGATGACCGGCGCATTCGAAGCCGTCAATGGAGATGACATCGACGCCGAGTTTTTCGGCGGAAATCGCGTGCCGAACGCTCGTGCATTTGTGGATCACCTTGATCCCATTCGCCTTGAATTCGGGGAGATGATCGACCGGGCTGCGGCCCGCGGTCTCAACGATCTTGATGCCGCTTTCGATGATCGCCCGACGATACTCATCGTAGGGGATCGCATTCAGGGACGGCAGCAGAGTGAGATTCACGCCGAAGGGTTTATCCGTCAATTCCCTGCAGCGCTTGATCTCGGCCTTGAGCTCTTCGCCTGAACTGGCGTGATGAGCCGTTATGAAGCCCAGCCCTCCCGCGTTCGCAACGGCAGCCACCAACGGTGCATAACCGATACCGGTCATGCCACCCATGACGATCGGAGTCTCGATGTCGAACATCTCCGTGATGCGTGTTCGGATCAAACCTATGCTCCTTTGACCTTTGCTGAAAGTGATCCAGAGAGTATCATTAGTACGGCACGCAGTGCTCTGAATTTAGGCCTAATCTGAGCGTGGAGTTACCGGATGAGAATGCTTGACGGACGAGTTGTCGCGGTCACTGGAGCGGGGCGCGGGATCGGGCGCGCTATTGCGCTACTGTGTGCATCAGAGGGGGCGAGCGTCGTCGTCAATGACTATGGCGGGTCTGCAGATGGCGAAGGCACCGATACGGGACCGGCCGAGCAGGTCGTAGCCGAAATCAAAGCCGCGGGCGGCAAGGCTCGGGCCAACTTGGCCAGCATCACAGACCCAGCCGGTGCGCGCTCGATCATCGACGATGCGGTTCAGGCGTTCGGGCGTATCGACGCAGTCGTCAACAATGCAGGGTTCCTGCGCGACACCATCTTCCACAAGATGAGCCAGGTGGATTGGGACAGTGTCATCGACGTCCATCTGAACGGCTACTTCTATGTTGCCAAGGCGGCGGCGCCCTATTTCAGAGAGCAGGGCTCGGGCGCGTACGTACATTTCACCTCCACTTCGGGACTGATCGGCAATTTTGGTCAGGCCAACTACGCGGCCGCCAAGATGGGTGTGGTGGGCCTGTCAACTTCGATTGCGCTCGACATGCAGCGTTTCGGAGTCCGCTCCAATTGCATCGCACCGTTTGCCTGGAGCCGCCTGATCGCAACGATTCCAACCGACACGCCAGAGCAGAAGGTTCGAGTCGAGCGGATGAAGCAGATGACGCCCGAGAAGATCGCGCCCATGGTGGCCTTCCTGTGCTCGGACGCGGCGAAGGACATCAACGGGCAGATCTTCGGCGTGCGGAAAAATGAGATCTACCTCTTCAGCCGTCCCCAGGTGATCCGCTCGGCGCACAAGAGCGAAGGCTGGACACCCGAGAGCATTGGCGCAGAGCTGGTTCCCATGATGCGCTCGAGTTTCCAACCGCTGAGTCGTTCTCCCGAGGCGTTCTCCTGGGATCCGATCTGAGAAATGCCGCTCGACTACGACAAGGTCATGTCGGCTCCTGCGATCGAGACGACGCAAGAGCTGACGGTTCGCGACACGATCCTCTACGCCCTGGGCGTGGGTATCGGCGCCGAGAATCCAACGGCGCCCGAAGAGCTCCAATATGCGTACGAACAGGAGCTGAAGGCCCTGCCGACAATGGCTGTCGTGTTGGCCTACCCGGGCTTCTGGGCAAAAGACCCGAAATACGGTCTGACCTGGTGGAAGCTCCTGCACGGCGAACAGTCGATTGAAATACACCGTGCCCCCCTGCCCGTGCAGGGTCGGTTTCGGGGAGTCACCACGATCGATGCGATCTACGACAAGGGAGCCGATAAGGGCGCGGTGCTCTATTCGAGCCGGCGCATCTATTTGGAATCCGGCGAGCACGTGGCCACGACTCGTCAGTCGAGTTTTCTGCGCGCCGACGGTGGCTTCGGCGGGAACTCCGCCGGCGCGCCCAAGCCGCATCCGCTCCCGGAACGCAAGGCGGATCTCGTCCTGCGAACCGCCACCCAGATCAACCAGGCCCTGATTTATCGGCTTTCCGGAGACTACAACCCGATTCACGCCGATCCGAGCGTGGCCAGGGAGGGTGGTTTCGAGCGGCCCATTCTTCATGGTCTCGCCACCTACGGCGTGGTCGGCCGGGCACTGGTCAAGGCTCTGTGCGCCGACATGCCGGAGCGATTGCGGCGCATGGACGTACGTTTCTCGAGCCCGGTCTATCCAGGCGAGAGCTTTGAGATCGAGGTATGGCGGGAGGCAGCAGGCCGGGCCGCGTTCCGGGTCCGGGTTCTTGAACGCGACGTCGTCGTGTTGCAGAACGGCTATTTGGAATTCTCAGAGCAATGACTCCTTTTGGTCGGGCCCGCCGCCAGGAGTTTGGGGTTCTCAGTGCTTGCAGCGCACGGATGACGACCGAAACCGTGCAGCGCGTGCGAGCACGGGTGATGAGTAGACAAATTCAGCTTGCCGCTGCTGCGCTCGATTCTCATGTGACCAGCTCGAATTCGGGAGGACGATGATGGTAGGAATTCTTGCGGCCGGGGCCTATGTGCCGCGGATGCGCCTGCAGCGGCAAGCGGTTGTCGCCGCGCACGCTTGGTTCGCCCCCGGGCTGAAGGCGCTGGGCAAGGGGGAGCGCGCCTCGGGAAACTGGGATGAAGATACGATAACGATGGCCGTTGAAGCGGCGCGTGACTGTCTCACCGACTTGGATCGGGGGCGCGTCTCGCGGATTGTATTGGCTTCGACCAGCCATCCCTTCGCGGACCGCCAGAGCGCCGGCGTGACCAAAGAGGCGTTGAACCTGCCTGACAAAGTCGCGGCACTGGATGTCTCCGGCAACCAGCGGGCCGGGACATCGGCGCTACTAGAAGCGCTTTATGCTTCGAATGGCGGCGCGGGTGACGTCCTGTGCATTGCATCGCAGAAGCGGCGAGCCCAACCGGCTTCCGAGCTTGAGCTCACGACCGCGGACGGCGCCGCTGCCATCCTGGTCGGGAATGGACCTGTGGCGGCGCAATTCCTCTGCGGCCATAGTCTGTCCACCGATTTCGTCGATCACTTTCGCGCCTCCGACGCCGAGTTCGACTACAACTGGGAATCTCGGTGGGTGCGCGATGAAGGCTACGCCAAGATCGCGCCGCGGGCGGTCAAGGCAGCACTGACGGAAGGTGGCCTGACAGCGAGTCAGATCGACCGCTTCATCATGGCTGCGCCGGTGAAGGGCGTGAACGAGACCGTGGCAAAGGCCTGTGGCATTGCCCCCGACAAAGTCGCCGATCCGCTGACCGGACAGCTGGGAGATGCGGGCACGGCCCAACCGCTGATCCTGCTCGCTCATGCCCTGGAAACGGCGCGTGCTGGTGAAGTGCTTGTCTTGGTAGGTTTCGGTCAGGGTTGCGACGTGTTGATCTTCCGCGCGACGGGTGAACGCGCAGCGCGCGGCCTGGGTGTAACGGGCTGGCTTGCGCGCAGAAAACCCGAGGCGAACTACGTGAGGTACTTGACCCTTGCGGGGCATCTCGACATCGAGCGCGGGATGCGAGCGGAATTCGACCAGAAGACGGCGTTGACGGCACTGTATCGCAACCGCAAGGCCGTGCTGGCTCTCGTCGGCGGTCGCAGCACCAAGACGGGTGCGATTCAGTTTCCCAAAACTGAACTCAGCGTAGCGAACGACGACCGCACTCGCGGCACGCAGGAAGATTATCCGTTCGCGGAGCGACGCGCGCATATCCTGACGTTCACGGCCGACAATCTGACCTACACCCCCGACCCGCCCTGTTGGTACGGAGCCATCGAGTTTGAGGGCGGCGGCCGAATGACCGTGGAGTTCGTCGACGTCGAACCTGAGCAGGTGCAGGTGGGCGCGCCCATGCGGATGATGTTCCGTATCAAGGCGGTGGATGAAATGCGCGGATTCACCAAGTATTTCTGGAAAGCAGTGCCGGACTATCGACTCGCCGCACCGGCGCAGCCAACGGCGAAATGAGGAGACCAGTCATGGCAAGTGGTATCAGGGACCGTGTAGCGATCCTTGGCATGGGTTGCGCCCGTTTCGGCGAGCGTTGGGGTGACGATGCCGATACCCTCATGGTCGAGGCGTTCGAAGAGGCCTTGGCGGACGCGCGCATCGATGTGTCTGAGATCGGCGCGGCGTGGCTCGGTGTCGGTTTCGATTCCCAAAGCATCGGGCCCAGCGGAATTCCTCTGTCGAGCGCGCTGCGGCTGCCGAACATTGCGGTCACGAAGGTCGAGAACTACTGCGCATCGGGCACGGAAAGCTTCCGCGGCGCGGTCTACGCCGTCGCGAGCGGCGCGTGCGACATTGCACTGGCAATGGGTGTCGAAAAACTGAAAGACACCGGCTATGGCGGCCTGCCCGTGCGTACGCGCGGCACGATGTTCGACATGATCAACGTGGTGGGCTCTGCCCCAGGAAATTTCGCCCAGGTTGCATCGGCCTACGGCGCCAAGCATGGCGTCGCGCCTCAGGATCTGAAGCGCGCCATGGCGCATGTGTCGGTCAAGAGCCACGCCAATGGAGCCAGGAACCCCAAGGCGCATCTGCGCAAGCCCATCACCGAAGAGCAGGCTATGAACGCGCCAATGATCGCAGCGCCGCTCGGCCTGTTCGATTGCTGCGGCGTTTCCGATGGCGCGGCGTGCGCCATCGTCACCACGCCGGAGATCGCCCGCTCCCTCGGCAAGAAGGATCTCGTGAGCGTCAAGGCGCTGCAGCTGGCCGTCTCGAATGGTTGGGAGCTGCAAGGTGCGGGCTGGGACGGGAGTTACTTCCATACCACTCGGGTCGCCGCGAAAAAAGCCTATGCGGAGGCCGGAATCACGAATCCACGCCGGCAGATCTCACTGACGGAGGTGCATGACTGCTTTTCGATCACGGAGCTCGTCACGATGGAGGACTTGGGGCTCAGCGAAGAGGGCCACGCAGTAAAGGACGTGCTGGATGGTGTGTTCGACGCCGATGGTGCGATTCCGTGCCAAATCGACGGTGGCCTCAAATGCTTCGGCCATCCGATCGGAGCCTCCGGCTTACGAATGATCTATGAAAACTACTTGCAGTTGTTGGGTCGCGCCGGCGAGCGCCAGCGAAAAACACCACCGACGCTTGCTCTTTCGCACAATCTCGGTGGCATGCCAAGCCAGAACGTGAGCGCCATCGCCATCGTCGGACTCATGGGGGCTTAATGGACCGCGAATCGATCAGCCTGTTGCTCGACACGATCCGGCGCTATGTCCGCGAGAAACTGGTGCCGCTCGAAGCCGAGGTGGCCGAGACGAGTATCGTGCCCGAGTCCGTGCTCGCCGACTTCCGGCAGATGGGACTGTATGGGCTGACCGTGCCCGAGGAGTATGGCGGCCTCGGTCTTTCAGTAGCCGAAGAAGTCCAGGCCGTCATTGAATTGACTTGGGCCTCCGTAGCTTTCCGCTCGGCCGTAAGCATCAATCTGGGTGTTGGCAGTCAGTGTCTCGTCATGGACGGGACCGAAGAACAGAAGCAAGAGTGGCTGCCGAAGCTCGCAGCCGGAGCGGTGGCGAGCTTTGCGCTGACTGAACCGGGCTCTGGCTCCGACAGCGCCGCCCTCATCACCCGAGCCGTACGCGACGGCGACGATTACGTGCTCAACGGCACCAAGCGGTTCATCACCAACGCACCGGTAGCGGACCTGATCACGGTCATGGCTCGAACCCACCCGGAGCGTCTGCCGAAGAACGCCCACATCACCGCCTTTCTCATCCCTGCAAAAACGCCTGGCGTGCGCATCGGTCCGAAGGACAAAAAGATGGGTCAGGCGGGAGCTCTGTCCGCCGACGTCTACCTCGAAGACGTCCGGGTTCCGGCCAGGAACATCCTGGGCGGCGTCGAGGGCCGCGGCTTCATAACAGCGATGAAGGTACTCGATCGCGGGCGACTCAACGTGGCAGCGATGTGTGTCGGGCAGGCACGCCGCATCCTCAACGAGGCGCTGACCTATAGCACTCAGAGAAAGCAATTCGGGAAGCCCATCGGCGAACACCAACTGGTGCAGGCCATGTTGGCCGACAGCCGCGCGGAGCTCTACGCAGCGCAATGCATGCTCGCAGACGCAGCGCGACGCTACGACGCGGGCGAGCGCATTTCACTCGAGGCATCGTGCTGCAAGATGTACGCATCGGAGATGGCCGGCCGCGTGGCGGATCGCGCGGTTCAGATTCATGGCGGCGCAGGTTATATGCGCGATTCGCCGGTCGAGCGGTTCTATCGGGATGTTCGGCTTTTCCGCATCTACGAGGGCACGACGCAGATTCAACAGATCGTGATCGCTCGTGAATTGCTCCGCCACGGGCTCGACTAGTACTGGCCCCGGAGGGCTATTTATATGAACACGTCAAAAACTTCGGTGGTGGACCGCGAAGAACTCGAGGCCCTGCGGAGTAGCATCGAAGAAGTCTTGGCTAGCGAGTGCGACAGTCGGGCGGTACACGCGTACTTCGACGGCAAATCCAAGCTCGACGAGAGTCTCTGGTCGCGGGCCTCAGATCTGGGGTGGATGGGAGCGTCGCTGCCGGAGAGTCTCGGTGGCCTCGGTTTGGGGCCGATGGGGCTGCATCTACTGCATTGGGAGCTCGGTCGTCGTACGGTGCCCGGGCCCTATATCGCTACGTTGAGTGTCGGGCAGTGGCTCGCAGAGATCGGCACCGAGGAGCAAAAAAGCAGGTTTCTCCCGCTCATCGCTAGCGGAAAACTCACGGCGGCCCTACCGGTCACCCTGATCGGCTCGGACCAGCCCGTCATCGAATCGAAGAAGCCACTCACTCTTCAGGGTTCATCCCTGCACGGTCGGATTGACGTTTTGGGCCCGCGTGATGCTGGCTTGTTCGTCCTGCCGGTCGGCTCCGGCGGCTCGATCGAGGCGTGGGCTCTCTTACAGCCCGAAGGTGCCACCACATCGGTGCAGCACAGCGAAATCTGGGACCGGACGCGAGAGATCTGTACCGTGGAGTGCACGGGCGCCAAAGTTGCAGGGCTGCTGCCCGATCCGGACGGTTCGGTCGGACGTCGGCTGCTGCGCCACGTGGCCTTGGCGATAGCTGCCGACAGTCTCGGCGGAGCCACCCACATCTCCCGCCAGACGGTGGAGTATCTAAAAACTCGAGTTCAGTTCGAGCGGCCCATTGCCTCATTCCAGGCGATCAAGCACCGGGCTGCTGACATGGTGATCAGTATCGCGGCCCAACGGTATGTTCTGGAGCAGGCCGTTGAGAGCGCCATGCAGGACTCGCCAGATGCAGATATGTGGGCCGCTATCGCCAAAGTCGGTGCAACCAAAACGTTCGCCTATGTAGCCGGTGACTGTATCCAGTTGCACGGTGGCATGGGACATACCTGGGAGTTTGATCCCCACATCTATGCCAAGCGCGCCCGGGTCAATGAAGCAGTCGCCTCGGACAACCGGGTCTTGTTGGATTTCGGCGCCCGAGAGCTGGCGAGTGCAACCCGAGCAGGCCGTGTCACCACGGAGCTTGGCCTGAGCTGATTCCGGCCGGCCGTGGCGTAGAACTAATATTTATTGAGCGGGGGTTGCGGAGGATGGATCTTTCTTTTGGTACGGAGCTCGACGACTTTCGCAGGGAGGTCCGCAGTTTCGTTGCGGAGCATTGGAAATCCGGCGCCTCCGATAGTCAGTCGCGCGAAGAACGGACCAGGCGCTTTCGTGAGCTCGCGACAGCACAGGGATATCTCTACCGCAACGTTCCGCGTCGATATGGAGGCTCCGAGCAACCTCCCGACGCGCTGCGCGCCGAGGTCATTCGCGAGGAATTCGTCCGCGCCCGAGCGCCAATGGAGAATCGAAAAGGTGCGGGCGTATCGTTGCTCGTCCCAACGCTTCTCGAATGGGGAACGGACTGGCAGAAGGAAAAGTTCATCGCCCCGACGCTGAGCGGCGACATGGCCTGGTGCCAAGGCTACAGCGAGCCCAATGCGGGTAGCGACCTCGCCTCGCTACGTACTCGGGCGGAACTGGTGGCGGGTGAATGGATCATCACCGGGCAAAAGATCTGGACCTCCTACGCCTTCAAGGCGGACTACATATTCATCCTGGTGCGGTCGGAGCCGCAGGCACCCAAGCATCAAGGCATTTCCTATCTGCTGGTGAACATGCGACAGCCGGGGATCACCGTCCGTCCATTGAAGCAGATGACGGGCAAGTCGGATTTTTGCGAAGTCTTCCTGGACGGCGCCAGAACGCCCGCCGACTGGATCGTCGGCGCGCGCGGCGAGGGTTGGAAGGTATCAAAGACCACGCTGCGCCATGAGCGCGCTTCAAACAGAGGCCTAGATTTCCAGGAGGCGCGCTTCAGAGATCTCATCCGTCTTGCGAAAGAGACCCAACGCGACGGTCGACCTGCCATCGAAAATCCCGAACTGCGCCAACGCCTGGCGACTCTCGAGGGGTCTCTCGCCAGCATGCGTTACTCCGCGTACCGACAGTTTTCGATGGACCTCGGCGGTGAGGACGCCGGCCTTTTCCCGCTGCTGCGCAAGCTGTACAGCAGCAACATCGCGTCCGAGATGGCGCGCATCGCACGGGATCTGCTCGGTGAGGATTTGCTGATCATGCCGGAGTACGACGATGAGAACGCTCCGGGCCGATCGAAGTGGGTTCATACCTACTTCACATCCCTGATCCTGGCGATCGCCGGCGGGTCGTCCAACATTCAGCGCAACATCATTGCCGAGCGCGGTCTCGGCCTGCCGCGCGATCGGACCGAGCCATGAAGTTTCTACTTTCGCATGAGCAACTCAGCATCCAGGAGTCTGTTCAGCAGACGGTAACGCGGATACTGGGCGGTCGCGGCCTGCACGAGGTGATCGATGGCAAGCACGAAAAGGAAGCTGTGCTTTGGCAGGAGCTCTGCGCGCTGGGCGTCCCCTCGCTCGTAGTTCCCGAGGACCACGGTGGCCAGGGGCTCGGACTTCTGGAAGCTGCACTCATATCCGAAGTGCTCGGCTACACCGCAGCGCCCGGAGTTTTTCTGGGACATACGTTGGCCACGCTGTGCATCGATCTCGGCGGCGATCTTCAACAACGCAATCATTGGCTGCCGCAGCTGGCCAGCGGCAAGGTTACTGCAGCGGTGGCGTTCGCGGAGCCCGAAGGACGATGGCTGCCGGACCAGTGGACCATGCCTGGCGAGAGCAGTGTCAGCGGAACAAAGACACACGTCGTCTGCGGCGAGGACACTTCACTACTCGTTGTCGGTCTTGCTGGCGGCAGCCTCGGGCTGGTCGATGCCAACCATCCGGGGGTTCAACGCGAACGCCTGGCCGGCGTGGATCGGACACGACCGTTGTTCCGCTTTCGATTCGAGAACGCACCGGTAACACAGCTGCCAAACGGGCGTGTTGCGGCTCCAAGAGTGCTCGATGCGGGCCTGACTCTGCTGGCTGCGGATTCTTTCGGCGTCGGGCGGCGCTGCGTGGACATGGCCGTCGAATATGCAAAGCAACGGGAGCAATTCGGCGTGAAGATCGCGCAGTTTCAGGCGCTGCGACATCAGCTCGCCAACATGGCGCTGGAAGTGGAGCCCTGTCGCGGACTGTACTGGTACGCCGCACATTCCTGGGACAAACAGGATTCACGGGCGCGTCACGCTGCGGCGTTGGCCAAAGCGCACATAGTCGACCGGTGTCTGCAGGTTGCGCGCGACAACATCGAGGCGCACGGCGGCATCGGATTTACTTGGGAGTACGACGCCCATATCTGGTTGAAGCGGGCGATCTTCAATTGGCAGTGGCTGGGCGGAGCGCCTCTGCATCGGACGCGTGCCGCTGATATGGCTTCTTGGTAGTTAGATCTAGGCCCCGAAAAATGAGCCGGCTCGAGAAAGGCGGCGTGATCGGACTGCGCCCATAACCCCCTGGCCGGTAGCAAAGCGGAAGAACAGCGAATGACCCAGTGGGACGAAACTGTCGATTTTCTCATCGTGGGTAGCGGTGGCGGCTCCATGTGCGCGGCGCTTGCGTGCAACGACCACGGCAAGCGCGCACTCATCCTTGAGAAGGAAGATAAGATCGGCGGCTCGACCGCCATGTCAGGCGGCATCTTGTGGATCCCGGCAAGCGGGGTGATAGCGCGGGCAGGCGTTCGCGACTCCTATGAGCAGGGCCTCACCTATCTTCAGGCGCTGGTTCCGGATCAACCCGGTTCCACGCCGCAGCGTAAAAAGGCATTCCTGACGACCGGTCCCAAGATGGTGGATTGGCTGGAATCCAAGGGCGTGAAATTCGTCTATTGCGATGGTTGGCCGGACTATTACGACGAGATGCCGGGGGGTCAGCCGCGGGGTCGATCTCTCGGCATGAAGTTATTCGATGTCCGCAAGTTGGGTGACTGGAAGAATCGACTTCGCCGCAACTACCTGCCGATTCCCGCGCAGGGCGTCGAAGGCCACCAGATGGTCCTTGCTCTGCGCACGTTCAGGGGCTTCAGGGCAGCGGTCCGAGTCGGCGCGCGGGCGGTGCTTGCGCGTCTGCTCGGCACGGAATTCGCTGGCGCCGGCGCCGCAATTCAGGCGTGGATGCTGCATCTGTCGCTCAAAGCGGGCATCGAGATCCGTACCCAATCTCCCGTCAAAGAAATTCTCCGCGAAGGCAACAGGGTCGTTGGAGTCGTCACCGAGCACAACGGGCGCAGCCGCAGAATCCGGGCAACCGGGGGCGTGCTGATCGACGCGGGTGGCTTCGCACGCAACGAGGAGATGCGTAACGCCTATGGTCCGGCACCTGCGTCGACCCAGTGGACGGTCTCCAATCCGGGTGACACGGGTGAGATGATCAAGGCCGCGCTCAGCCTCGGCGCAGCTACGCACGGCATGGACAGAGCCATCTGGGTGGTCACTTCCCGCCTGCCCTCCGGACAACTGGCCGTCCACGCGAACGAGCTCGGCAAGCCCCACCTCATCCTGGTCAACAAACACGGCAAGCGCTTCACCGACGAGGCGTGCAGCTATATGGAAACCGGTCAGAAGATTTACGAGAACCAGGCGGTGCCGTGCTGGGCAATCATGGACAGCCGCCATCGAAACCGCTATCCCTGGGCGCGCACTCCACCCCGCCTCACGCCGCCGCAATGGACCGCAAGTGGCTACCTGAAAAAGGGTCAGACGCTGCAGGAACTGGCGGCTGCCTGCGGGATCGACCCCGAAGGGCTACGCCAGACTGTGGAGAGATTCAACCAATTTGCCCAATCGGGTAAGGATCTGGATTTCAAGCGCGGTGAGCGCGCCTATGATCGATATTGGGGAGATCCCACTCACGACGGTCCCAATCCGTCGCTGGGGCCCATCAGCGTACCGCCATTTCACGCAGTAGAGCTTTACCCCGGGGACGTTGGAACTTACGGAGGCCTGGTGGCCGACGAGTTTGGTCGTGTTCTCAACGTGCAAGGTGAGGTCATCGAAGGCCTGTACGCGACCGGAAATGCGACCGCCTCGGTTACGGGAGGCTGCTACCCGGGCGCCGGAGCCAGCATCGCCGCCTCATTTGTATTCGGATACCGCGCGGCCTTGCACGCGTGTGACGTCACTCAGAGTTAGGTCAGGCAGGACGATATGGCGGCAGCCGACTGATGTCCGAGGAAGTGCTCCGAGATTCGAGCCAATGTGATGAACTGCGAGCGATCGCGCCGGCGAGCCAATCGACGGGGCCGCAGATACTTACGCGAGTAACGTTATCCAGCTGGTATGCACTGGCTGTGCTCACGGTCATCAACGCCTTCGGGTACATGGATCGGATGGCCCTGGCGATTCTTCAGGAGGCGATCAAGGTTGACTTGCACCTGACGGACCGGCAGCTGGGCCTGCTGTCGGGGCTCGCATTCGCCGCCCTCTACGCTACGATGGGGGTGCCGCTGGCCAGGATCGCGGACCGCTCCTCACGAGTGAAGCTGATAGCGGCCTGCTTTTCACTCTGGAGTGTGCTGACGTGTCTGAGCGGCATGGCGCGAAATTTCCATCAACTCTTCCTAGCCCGCATGGGAGTCGGCGTCGGCGAGGCCGGTTGCTTGCCCCCGGGCCATTCGCTGATCGGAGACTATTTCCCGCGCGAGCGGCGCTCGCTCGCAGTCACCATTTTCCAATGCGGTGCGGTGTTAGGCCTGAGTGGCGGTTTGTTCATCATCGGCGCTCTCGGCCAACAGCTGGGTTGGCGTGCGTCGCTGCAGATTGTGGGCCTTGCGGGTGTGCCAGTGGCCCTCCTCGCTGCCTTTACGCTTCGGGAGCCGGCGCGCCCCCGAGCTACGCAAGGGACGACGGAGGCGGCGCCGCGCGCACTTCGCGCACTTCTAAGCCGCCCCGCCTTCGTGCACCTCGCCATTGCCATCTCGCTGAGCACCATATGCAGCTCCGGGATGAGTCAATGGTTTCCATCGTTTCTCATGCGAAGTTACGGTATGAGCATGGTGCAAGTGGGCACATGGTCGGGACTGATCTCGGTGGTCAGCGGAGTGTTGGGCTTGCTGACAGGCGGATTCCTCGCTACGCGCCTGCTGCGGCGCGACCCGCGCTGGGAGCTGTGGATTCCGGCGATCGCGTACGGGGCGAGCACCCCGCTCTTCTGCCTGATGTACCTGAGCCCGACCGCGTGGATGGCGTTGACCGTCAAAGTTTTCGCCTACTACCTGGGTGCCGTCGGTGGTGGTGTCGCGCTGGCGGCAGTGCAGGCTTTTGCGGAGCCGCACCGGCGCGCCACGGCAATCTCGCTCGTCTATTTCCTTTCCTCCCTGCTAGGTTTGGGCGCAGGGCCTTATCTGATCGGGGCGTTCAGCGACCTCCTGGCAGCATCGCTCGGCCGCGAGAGCCTCAGATACGCCCTCCTCTGCTCCTGCGCGATGTTAGCGTGGGCAGTAATTCACTTCCTGCTGTCGGCCCGCAGGAGCGCCCGAGACCGCGTCAATTGAAATCACAACCGAGGAGGGGCAAGACCCCATGAGCGACCAGGTGCTGAAGACGGAGTGGGATGGCGTGTTGGAGTTGGTGCTCAACCGCCCCGAAAAGCTCAATGCGCTGAATCTGTCGACGCTGGCAACAATTCGGTCGAGTGTGGACGAGCTCAGGCGGCGCGCCGACCTTCGCGTCATGCTGATTCGCGCCAACGGCAGGTATTTCTCCGCCGGGGCAGACCTGACGGAGGCGCAACCGAAGAACTTCCACGGCAGCGCCACCAAGGCGCGAACCTGGATGCGAACCGAGATGGGCAGCGGAATGCACTCGCTATACGAGGAGATGGAGCGGGTGGAGAAGCCCATCGTGGTGGCGCACCATGCGACGTGCGTAGGTGCGGGGCTGGAGCTTTCGCTATCGTGCGACTTCCGGCTGGCGGCGAACACCGCCGCGTACTGGTTTCCGGAAATGCAGATTGGCATGCTGCCGCTCTCCAACGGTGTCGGGAAGCTCACGCGGATCTGCGGCGCTCACTGGGCGCGGTGGATGGTGGTGGCCAACGAGAAGGTCTCCGCCGACCAGGCATTGATCATGGGTCTCGTGCACAAGGTCTATCCCGTGGAGACGTTCGAAGCGGAGGTGCGCGCCTTTTGCCGCAAACTCGCGGGGTTTCCTCTGGAAGTCACCGCGGCCGGCAAGCTGGCCGTGGAGATGGCGCAGGATCTCGGAGCCGAACAAGCCCGCCAACTGGAGCGCCTGACCTACAGCTCGCTGACGTTCGCGCCTGAACACGAGGAGATGGCAGGCAAGGTGCGTAAGCAGCTGAAAGGCGAATAAGCCTTTACGCGAGAGCCCGCGTACATGCACGAGAACGATTCATTGCCAGAGACCTTGCCGTCACTGCTCAGGCGGTCTGTACAGGACTATGGCGACGCTCCAGCCATCGCGACGATGTCGGGCACGATGACCTATCGTCAGATCGCGGAGTGTTCGGCCGGCTTGGCTAAAGGGCTGTTGCTGCTCGGAGTGACGAAGGGCACCCATGTCGGCGTGCTAGCTGGCAACACAGTGCTTTGGATCCAATCGCTGTTTGCGTGCGCGCGGGTAGGCGCGGTGATGGTACCGATCAGCACGCTGGCAGCGCCGCCGGAGCTGGCACATGTTCTGCGTCACGGCGACTGCCACACACTGCTCGCTGCGCGACGCTTTCTTGGTCGTGACTATGGTGAAACGATCGCGCATGCCCTACCCGCGCTTTCCAAGCTCGACGCCTCGAGCGACCGGCGATCGTTGCGTTTCAGGGAGGCGCCGTTCCTGCGCTCGATCTGGCTTGATGATGCCGATGGCCTTCCCTGGGCCAACTCCATTGCGGAGCTGGTCAGTTCGAGTGACGCCGATCCTGCTCTGGACAGCGAGTTCCTGGATGAAATCGAGTCAGAGGTCTCGCCGAGCGACGATGCCGTAATCATCTATACCTCCGGTAGCACGGCACTCCCAAAGGCGGTAGTTCATACGCACGGCCCAATGGTTCGGCATGTGCCGCTATTGGCAAACGCGCAGCTCGCCCGATCCGGCGAGCGGGTGCTGTGTCTCCTACCGATGTTCTGGGTGGGGGGTATCACCATGTTGCTGGAAGTCTTTTTCAAAGGCGGCTGCGTCGTTCTGCCCGACGGTGTCTCAGCCCGCTCGGTCGTCGACGCTCTGCGGAAGGTCGGAGCAGATGTCGTTCATGGCTGGATGCCGCAGTGTCGGGCTATTCGCGAGCTGATGGAGGCGGAAGGCCTGGACGTCAGCGGCATTCGCAACATCCGCGACGAGCGCCTGCCCGATGGCAGCCTCAAACAGCAGAATCAGATCCCCAATTCGCTCGGGATGAGCGAGAGCTTCGGTCCGCATGGCGCGTCGCCGGTCGGCTCGATACTTCCCGATCATCGCCGAGGCGCATATGCACCGACGTTCGGGGGCTTCGAACGGCGGGTGGTGGACCCCGTCACCGCAGAGGTGCTGCCGCCCGGCCGCACGGGTGAACTGCAGATACGCGGGGGCGCGCTCATGCGGGGTTACCACAAGCGCGAACGTTCGACAGCATTCACGCCCGACGGCTTTTTTCCGACACAAGACCTGGTGCGTATCGAACCTGATGGTTACATGTACTTCGAAGGACGCATGGGCGACATGCTCAAGACCAAAGGTGCCAACGTCTCGCGCCTTGAAGTAGAAGAGGCTCTGCGCAAAGTGCCCGGCGTGGCTGAAGCGTTTGTCTGTGGTCTGCCGGATTCCGAGGCGGGACAGCTTGTGGTTGCGGCAGCGACGCCAGTCGCGGGCAATCAGCTCACCGAATCTTCGATCAAGGCCGTGCTCCGCGGGCTCCTCGCCCCGTACAAAATTCCCGCGCATATCATGCTGATCGACAGCGAGGACATGCTCTGGACGGCGACGGGCAAAATCCGTGTCGGTGAGATGCGCAAGCTCATTGCGGAAAAACTCGAAGGTTCGCGAACAGGGCACCCACGTCCTCCATCGAACGCAGGGTGTCGGTGAGATGAGTGCAGGTCGAGGGGCCGACGAATGAGCTCTTGACCATGCGTCGCAGGCCGTCGAGCGGCATCCCGGATAGCCGACCTGCGCTCGCAGCTGCACTTGGGCACTCCGGGTAGGGCAACGGCCCTGTCTGAGCGGCACCGGACACGAAGCGCTTTGTCGCTGGATCAAACTCTGCCCGCACAGTCCACTCGTGTACGACCGTCTCAACCCCGTCGGCGCCGACATGGCTGTCGCGGAAGAACGTGTCTACCCACGCAAGCCCCTCCTCCTCCCACACGTCAATCCGACGCCGTCGGCGCGTGCTGTGTGCGGGCAATGGCGCTGTAAGGTGCCAGGCAAACGGATCGCTCTCGGACTCGAGCATCGGGGACTGTGGGCCGATGCGCAGTGGCGGCCCGAATTCGGTAAAGCCGGCGAGGAGCGTACCGCCGGCCGCCCAGCCTGCGCATATGTCCACGGGAAGTGCTCTGCCTTTCCGGTCGATTGGAATACCGGCGGCACGCAACGCTCGGGCACTGGCGAGAATCGCAACCGGCAATTCATCGAGGAGCTGGAAGCGGACACGGCCGGACGTTGACTCTCCGGGTAGCGCCTCTTCTAACGAACGGCGGAACCCCGCGAGCGCGTGAACACCGACCAGCTTCGACAACCCGGCATCAGCAGGCTCTGAAGTAAGCGTGGTTAAGGCGCCATCGAGAGACAAGACATCGAGGCGTACGGCATCGAGCACGATTGCGCGGCCGTCTTTCGTCGTGAGCAGATCACGTCCGTTTGCGACCACAGTCACCGGCCCCAAGAGACCATCATGCCGCGTGCAGTCGTGAGTTGTCGTACGTCGTACTGAGAGCAAGCGTCGAGGCGGGGTTGACGCTGAGGGTGCGCCGCCCGGATGAGCAACGCTGTCAGTCATAACCGCCATGTAGACAGGGCTCGATGGACGATCGGTAAGGAACGCATGACGTGCCCAGATCGAACTACTGATTCCCGACCAGGCTGTGTTGCGGCTTATTGATGTTGATGCGATCGCGCCGTGGAGGAGGAGCAAACGTCTTGCGCAGCGTCCTGGTTGGACCCTCGATGCTGACATTGGGTCGAGCGTGCTGTAGCGCGAGGTTGTCCCACAGCACTAGATCACCTGTGCGCCAATGGTGGGCCAATACTTTGTCCTCCGGAGAATAGAGATGTTCGAAGAGAGCTTCGAGCAACTCCTCGCTCTCCTTTTCAGACATGTCAGCTATCCCCTGCGTCATCTGCTGACATATGTAGAGCATCGTGCGGCCGGTTCGCGGGTGTCGATGACCGATCGGCAACTGAGCCGTCTCGTTGACTGCGAATTTGGAAACCAATACGTCGGAATCCCCGCCCCCGCGCTTCTGGTAGGTGGCATCGTGACCGTGCACCGCAAAGCGTCCCTTCACACGCGCCCGCAAGTCGTCGGGCAAGGTGTCCCACGCATGAGTCGCGCTGACAAACAGCGTTGGCACGGCAGGCTGCTCAACCCTCGAGCCGTACAGCGAAAGCAGCTGAAACGCATTCTCCGACCACATCATGTCGGAGTGAAACAGCAATCGTCCGAACGGCGCGCCACCGCGCTCCTCCTTGTTCGATACGTAGTACTCCGGCACGTTGTCAGGGACGACGGAAGTGTCGATCGACGCCGAATCGGTTCCGATCAGCATCTGGGACAGGTAATTCTGGTACGCCAGATCGATGTCGAGATCCCGGAACAGCAGCAACCCCCGCTCGTCGAATGCGCTCCGCAGCCGGCGGCAGGTCGCCTCATCCAGCGGACTACGCGGATCGAGGCCCACGACCTCTGCGCCAAACATGGGGTGCAGGTTTCGGATCTGCGGGATTGCCATCTGACTTTCTCCTTGGACGACGGCCGCTCACCGCGCCATGTAGACATCGATCATATGATGAAGATTGCGACAGCGCAGCTCGAGGTGCTTGCTGAAGTTGATCGAGCCATCGCGCAAGCTTCGCAAGCCCTCCTGAACCGGTCCCATGTTGGACTCGTCCTGGTCAAACACACCCGCCAGCGCCCCCAGCTCGGTGGCCTCCGCCCAGCGCTCGCCATCGGACAGCATATGCAGTTTCGCCGGGGGTGGCTTCGGGGCATCCTTGGGATTGATGGCAAAAAGCATCACTTCAAGCAATGTCTTCTCGTGATTCATCCCCCAGGGACGAAATCGGTAGCTGATCTTGTCCTTGAACCCACCCCACAGATGGAAGTTGGGAAAGAAGTCATAGGCGATACCATCCAGGATTTCAGCATCGCTGATGGCTTCCAGATCATATCCCGTCCGCTGTGAAAGCATCTGCCGCGACAGGCGCGCCGTAAAGGCGCGTGTCGTCGTGCCCGCGGGAAGAACCGGAGGCTTGCCTGTGCCTTCGACGCTGCGCGCATTGGCCGACATCATGATTTCGAACAGTCTGGCATCGTCGACGCGGCCCAGCGATGTGCCTGGCGAGACCGCGCTGGGCGACAGGAAGCGCGTCACGTGATCGGACAACACGTCGGATTGCGTGAAGTCATGGCCGGTGAATGCATCGTACTGCGGATGCGTGGCAATCACGTGGTGCGTTTCAATGAACGCCTCTGCGCAGACCTTCCAGTTTGCAGGCACGACCTTGCCGACATGAGCGGACTTGTAGCACTGCTCGATCCGCCAACGGCTGAAATGTTCCGGCATCGGCGCCAGTTGTTTCAGCAACGGCTCGGCGTCCGGGTCGAAGTTAACGAAGATAAAGCCGGCCCAGGTCTCGACTCGCACCTCGTAGAGCGGGAAATCCTGTTTGTCGAGCTGCGGAAAGTCCCACGCGAACGGGTTTTCGAGAAACTTGCCGTCGAGATTCCAGGTAAAGGCGTGGTAAGGGCAGCGGAAGCGTTGCGTGCGACAGCTTGCGGTCAGCAATTTGCGGCCACGGTGCCGGCATACGTTTTTGAAGGCCTTGATTGCGCCGTTCTGCTGCCTGACAACCAACAGCGACTGGTCGAGCAACTCATAGATATGAGTGTCGCCCGCAGCGGGTATCTCGTCTTCGAGACACGCGAACTGCCAGGTCTTGAGCCAAACCTTCTCAACCTCGCGGTTGAAAAACTCCGCGCTGGTGTAGCGACTGGCAGCTATGGGCTCAGTTCCCAGGTCTCGCGGACTAGGCCGCAGCAACTCGGGAACCGGCCGGGAATCCTCCGCCAGGATATCCTGATACGAGCGACCCGGAGCGTCGCCGAGTTGTGCTTGCACCGTGGGCGGCATAGTCGCTGCTCCTGTCACGCGGTTCCCGAAGCATGCTTGGTAAGCATGCCAACAACATCACCGGAGGTGACCACGCGAGACATCTCACCCGATTCCAGCGGCGCTGCGCCGCCAAAGGATCTGGGCGTGATGTCCACCTTGTCCACAGCCGCCTTGGCTCGCAACGTGCCGACCATAAGATCCTCACGGCGATAATGCTTGAACGGATCGAACCGGAAGAAACGCATGGCATTGCGATGCGAGATCTTGTCGATCTGGGCGGGAGTCAGATTCCTGATGGTTTCCCACAGCCGCTCGGGCGCGTTGGGCCACAAGGAATCCGAATGGGGGTAGTCACATTCGTAGGCGACCATGTCCTCGCCGATGTCCACCAGATTCCGCAAACCGAATTCATCGTCGATGAAGCAATTCAGGAAGTGCTTCTTGAACACCTCGCTCGGTTTGCTGTCCTTGAAGTTCAGCTCCGAGTGGGTCCAGGCCTTGTGGCGGCTGTGGCTGAAATCCGAGCGCTCCAGGAAATAAGGAACCCACCCGATACTGCCTTCGGAGAGGGCAATCTTCATCCCGGGAT